>Ga0265295_1000983_pt1 | contig 53430 bp, 46 predicted proteins | sample Munlansysbiofilm_FD_192503 | JGI IMG/M metagenome (GOLD analysis project Ga0265295, IMG submission 192503) | Leachate microbial communities from a municipal landfill in Southern Ontario, Canada - Methane capture system biofilm | ecosystem: Engineered > Solid waste > Landfill > Unclassified ... | reverse complement strand
ATTTCTGTTGCTGAATGTCAGGACCGCGCATATTTCCACCTGTTTGTCAGTTATTCCAATTGGTTGGATAATACACGGTATTGTTTTACATGTCCCGTTGTTTATGAGTTTTTCAACAGCCTGCTAGGTTAGTGTTAAAAGCAATGCTGACCGCCCAACAAGGCGCTGCACTCGGACGGTAATTCCGCTGCGCTCCATTGCCGCCGGTGAGCTTGGGCGTTGGGCCTCTTAAAAGACAGCGATACTATGCTCCGACACTTCATGATATTTCTCGCGGCTTGTTTTATTGCTTTCTGCAGCTCGGCATGCGGAGATCCAATTGCGAGTTCGCACATAGAGGCAAACGTCCCCACTTCAGGTCAGTTTTCCAGCCTGTTAGTCCGTGACCTTCAATCATATTTTCAGGCACCACGCGTCGACTATGAACTTCTTCGCCAAGGGCCTACCCAAACCGGCATTTCCTATCCCAAGTAATTATATTTGGGTGAAAGTTCGCAACTCCTTCGGTGGCCTTGTAAGCGAGGGCGCAGTACGAGTGGCTGCTATTGATCAAGTTCGCTTTGAGGTAACCAATTTCTTAGCCGCTCAGGAAATCCGTGCTGATCCTACGACAGTTCAACAAGTATTTCCTCGCCCACTTGTTGAAAGCATCCTGTCTCGCGCAAAGGCCGCACAATGAAGCCGAGGCCCAACCCTTAGAAGGCCGGGTGGTTGCAGCAAGGATTGTGTTGCCGCGTCCTGGAAACAATCACATACCCTCGTGCCGTTCCATTCAAAACGACTTGGTCGTACCATTGCATGCCGGAGTCAGAGCCGGGCTCGCCCGTCCCCTCGATCATACGGTCAGGAATTTCTGTAGACTGAATCCCTGCCGGTTCTTGAGCATGAAATAGACGGCTCGGGTGAGCTTACGTGCCAAGACGGGCTGGGAAGACAGCGAGGGATCTGTTGGCAATTTCTGATGATGGCGTATCACGACGGCTATCAACGGCCAATAAAAAAACCCGCCTTCCTGTTCAAGAAAGGCGGGTTTGTAAAGTCTGATGGTGGAGCTAACCGGGATCGAACCGGTGACCTCTTGAATGCCATTCAAGCGCTCTCCCAGCTGAGCTATAGCCCCTTACGTCAAGGTTTCAACCATGTACCATGCTTCATCAGAAGCTGTCAAGTTTTTCTCAATTCTTTTTCGAACATGCACCATATCAATTGCCAAGCAGGGGTTCAGCTGGTAATGTACACCGTTTATTTATCCATGACGACCATTATGGCGGCTCCAAATTTTCCCACATCGTTCTTGTGAAGGCAGGTACCGCCACTACTCCTTATCTATAGGTGCTACCGGAATGTTTTCTCCGCTTAACTTTCTTTTTGGTTGGCTTTCCAATGATCTGGCCATCGATCTTGGAACCGCAAACACTGTACTGTATGTCAAAGGAAAAGGTATAGTACTCCGTGAGCCATCGGTGGTGGCTGTACGTAAAGACGCTCGGGGTAACCGGGTACTGGCGGTGGGCATGGAAGCCAAGCAGATGCTCGGCCGCACCCCGGGAAACATTGTTGCCATCCGCCCGATGAAAGAGGGAGTTATCGCTGATTTTGAAGTGACCGAAGCCATGCTGCGGTACTTCATCAACAAGGCCCATAATCGACGAACTCTGGTGCACCCCCGGATCATCATCTCCGTGCCCTCCGGCATCACTCAGGTGGAAAAACGGGCTGTACGGGACACCGCCGAATCCGCCGGAGCCAGGGAGGTCTATCTGATAGAAGAACCGATGGCTGCGGCGATTGGCGCCAACCTGCCCATCACAGAACCGACAGCCAACATGATTGTTGACATCGGTGGCGGCACAACCGAAGTAGCGGTTATCTCACTGGCCGGCATTGTGTATTCGAAATCTGTCCGGGTTGCCGGTGATAAGATGGATGACTCCATCCTGCAGTACATCAAACGCAAGCACAACCTTGCCATTGGTGAACGTACTGCCGAAATGATCAAAAATACCATCGGCGATGTAATGCCGGAAGAGCCCTACCAGACCATGGAGATCAAGGGACGCGACTTGGTCGCCGGTATTCCCAAAACCCTCACCATCACCTCTAAAGAGATTCTGTCCGCCATTGCCGAACAGGTCGACGTCATCGTTGATGCCGTGCGTATCGCTCTTGAGCAGACACCACCGGAGCTGGCAGCTGATATTGTTGATCAGGGAATTGTGCTCACCGGTGGAGGTGCTTTGCTGAAAAATCTTGATACCCGGCTGAAACTTGAAACCGGCATGCCGATCATTGTGGCGGACGACCCGCTTACCTCAGTGGTTCTCGGTTCAGGACGCGCCCTGGATAACATCAGTATCCTGAGAGAAATCGCCATCGAGTAGTTCACTGGTGACGCATTCCGGGACAGGGCATCTTGCCCTGCACTTTACCGCTGCAATGGTTTCCGCTGTTATTCCTCTCTCATGAGAAAAAAAAGCAACCGAAAACGGAGCGACCGTTACCGGCTCTTCCGTATCATCATCTTCGTCGGACTGTTGACGACCCTGGCGTTCATCTTCCTGTTCTCCACACTGAGCAGCCAGACCTTCGGACCACTCCATAAACTGGTCCTTGAAATGGTGGGCCCAGTGCAGAAGATAGTCACGGTAAGCAGTAATCACGTCGAAACCTTTAAAAGGGAGTATGTTGATATCCTTCAGGATAGCTTGCGTCTTTCTGAAGAAAACAAGCGACTCCTTAAACAACTCCAGGACAAAGAGCTCCTGCTCAACAGAAGCCGCGAAGCTCTGGCAACCAACGCCAGTCTGCGCCGGCTGCTGGAGTTCAAAAACACCCTTGATCAGCAGCAGTCTGTCCCTGCCACCATTGTTGGTAAAGATCCGTCGGCAATGTACCGCTCCGTCATTATCGACCAGGGAGCGAACAAGGGCATAACCAAAGGAGATCCGGTGATCAACAGTGACGGTGTGGTGGGGCAGGTGTTTGCCGTCACGCCCAATTACGCAAAAGTCCTGCTGGCAATCGCACCGTCAAGCGCCATTGATGTTCTCCTGCAGAAATCCCGTGTACGTGGTATCCTTAAAGGGAATGGCACGCTGACCTATCGTCTTGAATATATTTTAAAGACAGCTGAAGTTGAAGAACAGGATTATGTGGTAACCGCCGGCTACGGAGGGGTTTTCCCAACCGGTCTGCAGGTGGGGGTTGTTTCAAAAATCATTAAAAAATCCCGCGGTATGTTTCATGAAATTGAGGTGACGCCTTCGGTGGATTATCAGAAACTGGAGAATCTGCTGATACTTGAGCAACCGAAGTCCAGTGAAATCGAAAAGATGGAACAGCAGTAATCGTTCAATCCGTCTCCTCAACGCATAGCCTGACATCTTTATGTGAACAGTGCCGGTACCGGCACAATCAGGGAAAAGTGGTAATGGTTGTTGTATTTTTTATACTTGCCGGCATCTTACTGGTGGTGCTGCAGACCACAGTCTTCATGCCTTCCCCGGTTTCATCTTTTTCGCCGGATTTACACTATGTCTTTGTCGCCTATCTTGCCCTCCGTCTTGATCTGGTGCGCAGCCTGCTTATCCTCTTTCCACTGGTGTGTGTCCTTGATGTTCTCTCCGGAACAGTGCTGGGAACCTATGCTCTGTCGTGCTTCAGCGGATACTTTCTCCTGCAGCAGATATCCTCAAAACTGCCTGTGAATGAACTTTTATACCAGATCCCCTTAATATCCCTGATCTATCTTGCCGTTTCCTGGGCACTCTATCTTTTCCTGGAATTCTTTGCTCCAGGTCAACAGGCTGCCTGGGCCTGGTGGAAAATGGTTATCCACATGGTCCTCGTTGCCGGTGCAACGTACCCGTTATTTTTTCTTTTTGATCTTCTGCAGAAATATTCTCATCGAAATTTTCTGCCTCGCAATAAATTGCGGTTACGCAGTGATAACCGCCGCCGACGGACAACGTGAAACGATTCGATTTGTGCAGGTAATGACGTGACAGTCAGAACTCATTTACGCAGCAACACAAAACACCCTGGTCAACAGAACCGTAAAAGGGTCGATTCCCTACTGGATGCGGAGTTGACATCCGGTGACAAACATCCGCAGCTCCCGAAAAGGGATGAAAGCGATTTAAGTGGTTACAGAAAAAAAGCGCTCTCCTCCCTTATTCTCGTCGTCCTTTTCTTTGCGATTATTGTCAGCCGTCTCTGGTCTCTGCAAGTGGAAAAAGGAGAGCAGTACAGCCGGAAAGCCGATTCCAACCGGGTTCGTTCTATTGAAATTGCCGCTCCACGGGGAAACATTTACGATCGTAAAGGCCGGGAGATTGTCACCAACAGACCGTCATTCAATGTCGTCTGGATACGGGAAAGCAACAAGATCAACGATGAGTGGCTCAAACATCTTACACGGCTGCTTCAGCAGGACACCACCACCTTACTTGAAAAGATCCGTAAAATGGCAGGTACACCCGGCCATATCCCTGTTCGGCTGGCTGAAGATATCGATTGGGAAACCGTGGCAAGGATTGAAAACAACCGTATGCACCTCCCTGAAATTAAAATCCAGGTTGTACCGCTACGCATCTATCACTACGGCAATCTGGCCTCTCATCTGATTGGGTACATGGGGGAAATCAACAAAGATGAATTGGACAAAGCGGATAAGACCCTGTACAGAGGTGGCGATCTTATAGGAAAAATGGGGCTGGAACGCCTGCGGGAATACGATTTGCGGGGCGAAAAAGGCCATGATAACATGGAGGTCAATGCCCTGGGGTTTGAACAGCAAACCCTGAAGGGAGACGAGCCCATGCCCGGCAATGATCTCCACCTGACCATTGATGTTGAACTGCAAAAAGTCGCTGAAGAAGAAATGACCGCAAACAACAGGGCCGGTGCCGTGGTCATGATGGAAGCAAACACCGGCAGGTTGCTTGTCCTGGCCAGTGCTCCGGAACTTCATCTTGAAGAGTTTGTCGGCGGTATTTCCCAGAAATCCTGGAAAGCAATGCTGGACAACCCGCTCCATCCGCTGATCAACAAGGTGGTGCAGGGCCAGTACCCGCCTGCATCAACCTACAAAACGGTCACTGCTTTTGCCGGCCTGGCTGAAGGTGTCATCACGCCGGACACCCCGGTTTTCTGTCCGGGATCCATGCGGTTTGGTAACCGGACCTATCGATGCTGGAAAAGAGGAGGGCATGGCAGTGTCAGTCTTCGCCGGGCTCTGGCTGAATCGTGCGATGTCTATTTCTACACCGTTGGTCTTAAGCTGGGCGTTGACCGACTGGCCAGATATGCTAAAATGTTCGGCTTGGGAGAGAAAACCGGCGTTGAAATGGAACACGAAAAACCTGGTATTATACCGAGTTCCGACTGGAAAAGAAAAAAATACAATGTCAAGTGGCATGAGGGGGAAACACTCTCGATCTCCATTGGTCAGGGATACGACCTGACCACACCCCTGCAGGTTGCCCAGATGACCGCTGTTATTGCCAATGGTGGAACGCAGTTTAAACCCGCAGTGGTTGAAAAGGTGATCAACGCGGATGGTCAGGTGGTCAGTGCCTTTCAACCTGAAGTTCTTGCCAGAATGCAGGGGCAGGGACGCAACCTGAAACGGGTGCGGGAAGGTATGATCGATGCTGTCAACAGTCGCAGAGGGACCGGTCGGGAAGCTCAGGTCAATCCTGAGCACGGAATCATCGTCGGCGGCAAGACCGGCACTGCCCAGGTGGTCCGTCTTGCCCAGTATATGCATCTGAAGGAAGAGGATATCCCTTACAAGTACCGGGATCATGCCTGGTTCACCTGCTTTGCACCGGCTGTAAATCCCGAAGTGGTCGTCACCGTCCTGGTTGAACACGGTCTCCATGGCGGCTCAGCAGCAGCCCCGGTTGCCGGCAAGCTGCTCAACAGGTACTTCAACGACAAGTTTGCCGAGCAGGACGAAAGTAAGCCCCCTCAGTCAACCCGATCGGGGAGCCAGGTCGTTCTCTCACAAGACATGATAGCAGATCAGGAATCTCTCTCACCGGCGGACACTGATCCTGACAGAATCAATCCCCCCGGGCAACCTCACGAGGCTCGACAGTAATGAATATGTTTCATTTTGACCGACGTCTTCTGCAAAATTTTGACTGGGTCATGCTGATGATGCTCTTCATCGTCGCCACTCTGTCTTTCATCAACCTGTACAGTTCGACGTACATCCCCGAAAAAGGAGCCTCACAGATCTTTTACAAGCAGTTGCTCTTCTTTACCTTCGGCCTGGCAACCATGCTCCTCATCCTTTTTCATGACTACCATAAAGTCATCAAACTGAGCTATGCGCTCTATGCGGCCATCCTGCTATTACTGTTGTACACCCTGCTGTTCGTCAATCCCATATCCGGAGCCCAGCGCTGGATTGATCTTGGTTTTTTCAACCTCCAACCCTCCGAACCGGCAAAGCTCTCCCTCATTCTCGTACTCGCTGCCTGCTTTGCCAAAACCGATGCGCCGGGCGGGTACCGCCTGCGTGATCTTATCAAACCCGGGATTCTTATAGCGCTGCCCTTTGTGCTGATTCTTAAACAGCCGGATCTCGGCACGGCACTCATCTGCTGCATCCTTTTCGTTTCCATGACCTTGTATGTCAGGCTACGCTGGACAACCCTGGTCATTCTCGGCTCCATGGCTATTGGCAGTGTTGTTTTCGCATGGAAATTCCTGCTCAAAGATTATCAGCGCCAACGCATTGAGACCTTCCTCAATCCAGAGGCTGATATCATGAACCACGGCTACCAGATCGAGCAGTCTAAAATCGCTGTTGGCAGTGGCAAGATGTTTGGCAAGGGGTTCCTCGACGGTACACAGGGGCACCTCCAATTCTTACCGGAAAAACATACGGATTTCGCCTTTGCGATCTGGGCTGAGGAGTGGGGTTTTGCCGGCTCTCTGTTTCTGCTCAGCTGCTATTTCTTTTTGCTGATCTGGGGATTGAATGTGGCGATGTCAGCCAAAGACAAGCTGGGCTCTATTCTCGCCTTTGGCTGTGTTGCCCTGATTTTCTGGCAGGCTTTGATCAACCTGTTTATGATAATGGGCTTTTTACCGGTGGTTGGTGTACCGCTGCCTATTTTCAGTTACGGTGGGTCTTCGCTGCTGACCACCATGGCGGCCATTGGTCTTATCATGAATGTACGGATGCGCAGCTTTCCTGTGCAGGGCGGTCAGCAGTAACCTGATTTCAGTCACTCAGGCTGCCAAGAACCAGGTTGCGGAGACCGGAAATAAACCGGGGATCAACGTTGAGGGCCGTGGTCATGGCAAACCCCATGCCCAGGTCTTCAGCTGTCCGTCGGTACTGTATATCGATCTCATACAGCGTCTCAACATGATCTGAAACAAAAGAGATCGGGACCACCAGCACATTAGTGCACCCCTCTGCTGCCAGAGTTGTCAGCATGTCGGGCAGCGACGGCCCCAGCCACTCCACCGGACCACTTCTGCTCTGATAGCACAGATGCCCCTGAATACCGGTACATGTTTCAATGGCTGCAATGGACTGTTGCAGATGATCCACGTAGGGATCCCCCTCGAGAATAAACTGCACGGGTAAACTGTGCGCACTGTAGACCACCCGCACGTCCGCCCCATTAAAACGTTGCACACCAGCCAGAATTCTATCGGCCAGACAGGCGATAAACAGTGGTTCGGTCGGCCAGGAAAGAACAGTGCGAACAGGGATGTGCCAATTGAGTCTATCCATCGATCGCTGCAGATCGGACAGGGATGAACCCGTGGTCGCTATGGAGTAATGAGGATACAGCGGCAGTGCTACAATCTCCTCAACCCCGAGCCGTCTCATCTCCTGGAGTATTTCCGCCGCAAAGGGATGCCAGTAGCGCATACAGGGCCGGACGAAAAAACGACCATCCTCCTGCAACAGCTGTTCAAGTGCACGGGCCTGTTCTTCTGTTGTCTTTCTGATGGGTGAGCCACCGCCGATCTGCGCATAATTTGCTATGCTCTTCGGAGCACGGCGACGGGCAATAGCCCAGGCGATCGGCCTTTGTAAAAAAGACGGCCCCAGTCGAATAATCTGCCGATCGGAAAACAGATTATACAAGAACGGCCGAACATCTTCAGGACGTTCCGGGCCACCAAGATTAAGCAGGACAACTCCTGTTACTCTCTGCATTTTCATGGCCCCACCATACAGGTCTTCACAGGCTACCGTCAAGAAAATGTGCTTCTCTCTTGATTTCTCCAGGGCTCAATGGCTATATTACAGGCATGGTTACCTGTATCCTTTCAGAATCACTCGCTTCTCTCCCTCTTCTCTCCTGCTCTGTCACGTCCTTCCCACTTATCTGTCAGGAAACAAAGAACCTGAGAACCGGTGAAGATTGCTCACAAGAGGATACAGCGCACAACCTTAGGCAACGGCATAGGGCCGTTGAATCTTTCTTTGTGGAGGATGCTTATGGAATTGAAAATCGAAGCCAAGAATCTGGACCTTCGGAAAAGCTGGCAAGAAAAAATCGACGAGGAGCAAGCTAAGCTGATTCGCCATTATGCCAATCTGGTTTTGCACCTGCGAGTAACCATTGAGGCCACTCCAGGATATAAGGAAGGTGGACATGAGGTCCGACTTGTGGCAGCTGTGCCCAACGACACCGTTGTCGTTAAACGTCGGGGTGAAAATGTTCGACCGTTGCTGGTTGAAGCCTTTGATGTTCTCGGTGGTCGGCTTAAAGAGATTGTCAGAAAGAAACAAAGCCACAAAACCACAAAGACGCAAGGCGCTCCTGCCAACAACAAAACCTCGGGAGTCGTCCGCAAAATTGTGCCGGACGAACTGTATGGATTCATTGTAAGCAGCGACAATACTGATGTATTCTTCCATGCCAGCAGCCTGAAGGATGGCACACTGGACGACTTGGCTGAAGGTGATGAGGTGACCTTTGCCATGGAAGAAGGAGATAAAGGGCTGCAAGCAATCTGGGTTCGGGTGGGCAAGGACTGAAACCTCGCCATACATCTGCATACAACCTGTTCTTTTTAAAACCTGCCGTGCAGACGGCGGGTTTTTTTATATCTGGTACACCCTGACAAGCTCTGCTAAAGTCGATTTGTTTAAAAAAACAGCAGTGCGCACGGCATTTCCCGCACCCACATACGACAAAATCTATCTGCCGGCGTCCTGATACATCTTCATTCCCATTAGTTCGCGGAGACTCCATGTCTGCACCTGCAATCTATCTCATTGACGGCAGCGCCTATATCTATCGGGCCTATCATGCAATTAAGCCGCTTTCCAATTCCCGTGGGCTGCCGACTCATGCAGTGTATGGATTTGCCGCTATTCTCCGTCGGTTGATCAGGGAACGGGCCCCGGAGTACCTGGCGGTTGCTTTTGATACCCGGGGACCGGTGTTTCGTCATCAGCTGTATGCAGACTACAAGGCCAACCGCCCGCCAATGCCTGATGATCTCGCTCAGCAGATTCCATATATACGCCAACTTGTTCAGGCGTACCGTTTTTGTCTGCTCGAACAAGAGGGTCAGGAGGCAGATGATCTGATTGCTTCTGTTGTCACCCGGATGGTCCAACAGGGACACAGGGTCGTCATCGTCTCAGGTGATAAAGACCTGTTACAACTCGTCTCTCCCCATGTCAGCCTGTGGGATCCAATGAACGACAGGGTAATGGATGAGACTGCTGTGCAATCGAAATACGGTCTGCCCCCTTCCCGGCTTCTCGATTATTTTGCCCTGACCGGTGACAGCTCGGATAACATTCCCGGTGTTCCCGGGATCGGCCCCAAATCGGCACTCAAACTGCTGAACGAATACGGTAGCCTGGACAACCTGTATGAACAGATCAAAGACATGAAACTGTCAAAGACCATGGAAAAGGTCAGAGATCATCAGGATGCAGCCTTTCTGTCCCGTGACCTGGTCCGCCTCAATACAGCAGTCGGCATACCGACCGATATCGCCAGTTATCATATTCTTCCACCGGATAGCGAAGAGCTGCGCCGGCTTCTCACTGAATTAGAATTTTATTCACTGCTCAAAAATCAGGCTCCTGCAAAAAAGATCACGACTGCAAACTTTCATCTTGTCCAGACAACGGCGGAGCTAGAGGCAGTGGCCCGGCGATTATCCGGGGTGCAACACCTGGTGCTCGATACGGAGACCAATTCGTTGAACACCCTGCATGCTCAACTGGTTGGGCTGTCACTTGCCGATCATGAAGGGAATGCCTGGTACTTTCCCTGCGGCCATCGTGACAACGCCGGCCAACTGCAGCCCGGTCAACTGCAGCTGAGCCAGCTTATCCGCACCATTCAACCACTGCTGGAAGATCAGCATATCACCAAAATCGGACACAATCTGAAATTCGACCTGGCTGTCCTTGCCCTTCCCGGAAATGGAGGCATTCAACTCCGCGGACCACTGTATGACACCATGGTCGGTGCCTGGCTTCTTGATCCGGATCGCCATTCTTACAGGCTTGACGATCTTTGCCAGGAAATTGAACTCCAGATGACCAGTTATCCGGAAGTAACTGCTGGTGATAAAAAGGAAGACGCCTTCAGCCGGGTCGAGCTGGAGGCTGCCAAAAACTACAGTTGTGAAGATGTATACGGTGCACTGCAACTCTATCGCGAACAGCAGCCGAAACTGGATGAGGCACAGCTTCTGTCACTGATGGAAGATATGGAAGGACCGCTGATCCCGGTACTGGCTGCCATGGAACAGGCAGGTATTTTAATTGATACAGCGCTTCTGACGCAGCTCTCACAAGAGTTTGAGCAGCGCTTAGCTGTTGAAGAACAGGCCATCTATGCCTCGGCAGGGATGGCATTCAACATCAACTCACCAAAACAGTTGGGTGAAGTACTCTTTGAAAAACTACAGCTGCCCAAGGGACGCAAAACAAAAACCGGCTGGTCAACAGATGTCAAAGTACTGGAGAACCTCAGTATGACGCATGAACTGCCGGCCAAAATCCTCCAGTACCGTAACCTGGCCAAACTCAAATCAACCTATGTCGATCGATTGGCCAGCCTGAGTGATCCGGTGACTGGTCGGGTACACACCTCATTCAACCAGTGTGGAACAGCTACCGGCCGCTTGAGTTCGAGCAATCCCAATGTGCAGAACATTCCCATCCGTACCGAAGAAGGACGGCGAATTCGCTCCGCATTTGTAGCTGCTCAGGGTTCCTGTCTGCTCTCGGCGGATTACTCCCAAATCGATCTGCGCGTATTAGCTCACTACTCGGAAGATGCTGCCCTGTTGACCGCCTTTCACAGTGGCCAGGATATTCACAGACAGACCGCGGCGGAAATATTTTTTGTGAACCCGGAACTGGTGACCTCAGAGATGCGAAGAGTAGCCAAAACCATTAACTTCGGTATCATCTACGGTATGTCCAGTTTTGGCTTAGCCAGCCAACTCCACCTAAGTCGAAAAGAAGCACAGACTTTTATTGACCGCTATCTGGCTCATTTTTCCGGTATAAAGGAATTTATGGCCTCAGTGCTCACACAAGCCAAAACAGACGGCTATGTCACCACGCTTCTGGGCCGCAGACGGCTTTTGCCGAACATCAGCAGCAGCAACAGGGTACAGCGTGAATTTGCAGAACGTACGGCGATCAACATGCCCATTCAGGGCACTGCAGCCGATATCATCAAGGTGGCTATGCTGCGGGTGCATCATGAACTGGAACACCGTCAACTCCAGACCAGGCTCCTGTTACAAATCCACGACGAACTGGTTCTGGAAGTCCCTGACAACGAACTGGACGAAGTGACCGCACTGGTTCAGCAGCAGATGGAAGAGGCGATGCCTCTTCGGGTTCCCCTGGTGGTACACGTCAGTCACGGTCAGAATCTAGACGAAAATGCGTAACACCTCAAAGCAGTCAACCCGGATATACAAATCCACTGACCCAAAAAGACCACACTTCAATCTGTTCGTAAAAACGGTACAAAAAGCATCTTTTCTCCACTTTCCCGGAAAAAAATGTATCTTCAGTCAGCACAATACGGAGAAAACTGAAAGAATGTACCGTTACCGATTGATGTTCCGTTGTTTATCAATGTGGAATGCTTTTTGAATAGATTAAAACAAAACCACTGTATGGAGGTGTTATCATGAACTCGCGGGAAGCCATTCGAATCCTGATGCTCAGTCCACTCTACTTTCGTCTTCGTCTACCCCAGCGCTGGCAGCTGGTACGCGAATACTGTCGCCTCTTTAACAGTACATCCATCTGATATGACTCCCTGATTTTTTACTCTCACAGCGATTACAAAAGAGGACAAACCGGCCTTAACTTCTAACCGGTATCAAGCAGCTGATCACTTCAACAGTTGATTGACCGTTCCCCCCCAAAAAAAAGAATACTCCTTCAAATTCTCCTGTTTTATTCGCCTGTCAGAGCCGGATTGCGCAGGAAACAGTCTGTCTCCTCCCCTTGTCTTTCAGTCCGGGACAACATGCGTATACGATATTTTTCGATACTTAGCGCACTGTTACCGTGTTCAGCCAAAATCTCAACCTGATCAGAGATCGCCGGTTGATCAACCTGCTGGAAGGGATGCAGATCTTAGCGTTCGAGGACGCGAGTACGCAGATTAAACCAGCAACTGCGTTAACAAACAGCCTGAGCCAACAACTGGATGGAGGGATGTTTCGAGTTTACAAAAAAGTACAGGGGGACTAATACAGACACGCATTCTGCAGTGGCTGAAAGTCAGTATGGTATTGATCTGAACAAGGCCTGTCAGAAACAGGTAACCGTCAAAGTACAGGAGAGTGAAAAATACTCAAAAATTGAACAGAAACGTGCAGGAAACCGCTGAAGCCGCCACCTGGATGCGCACCGTTCCCGCTGAAAAAACGATATCGATGACGTATCGTGTCCAGGTCAAACTGCAAGGTGTCGATTATGGCTGAAGCACAACCTTCCCACAATGCTCCTTTTGGCCTTAGGCCAGCCTGCCAGTTCCTGTTTACTCAGGTACGCTGCCCCAGGGGAACAAATTCGCGGGCAGGTGAGCCGATATAGATCTGACGAGGACGATATATCTTGGTCTCCGGATCTTCACGCATCTCCTTCCACTGCGCAATCCAACCAGGTAATCTTCCCAAAGCAAACATAACCGTAAACATATTGGTTGGGATCCCCAGGGCGCGGTAGATAATGCCTGAATAAAAATCGATGTTCGGATAGAGATTCCGACTGACAAAATAGGGGTCATTGAGCACGATCTCTTCAAGATTACGCGCAATATCCATGAGCGGATCTTCAAAATTGAGAATCGTGAGAATACCATCGCATGCATCTTTAATAATTGTTCCCCTTGGATCAAAGGTTCGATAAACACGATGTCCAAATCCAGAAAGACGGAAAGGATCCCTGCGGTCTTTGGCCTTGGCGATATATTTTTTATAGTTATTGTTATCCTTATGAATGGCTTCCAGCATATGAATAACCGCCTCATTGGCGCCGCCGTGCAGAGGTCCCCACAAGGCATTGATGCCTGCAGAGATGGAAGAGTACAGATTTCCTCCGGAGCTGCCAACCAGGCGAACGGCCGAAGTTGAGCAGTTTTGTTCGTGATCTGCATGAAGAATCAGCAGTTTATTGAGGGCGGCAACGATCTCCGGAAGAACAATGTACGGTCTGACTGGTGTATCGAACATCATGTTCAGAAAGTTGCCGCAGTAGGAGAGGTCATTGCGAGGGTAGACCAGAGGCTGCCCAATGGACTTCTTATAAGAAAAAGCGGCAATGGTACGAATTTTTGAAATGAGTCGGCTGGCGGTCAGATCAATATTTTCCAGCGGATCAGCACTCATTTCCGGGTAAAAGTTGTGCAGGCTGTTGACCATCACCGACAGGATCGACATCGGTGAGGCATGGGGCGGAAACTTGTCTAAAAAATGTACCATGTCTTCATGAATAAGGGCATGCTCTTCAAGCATGGTACGAAAATTTTCCAGCTCCACCCGATTCGGCAGCTTGTTGTGGAGCAACAGGTACGCCACCTCGATGAACAGACAGCGGGATGCCAGGTCCTCAATGTTGTACCCGCGATAACGAAGGATACCTCTATCACCGTCAAGATAGGTAATAGTACTGCAGCAGGAGGCTGAATTCTTGTATCCGGTATCATACACTGTGTACCCGGTATCGACTAATAAGTCGCTGACATCAATGGATTTATCTCCCTCGATTCCTTCAAGAATAGGTAAATAATGAGACTTACCATCAATGATTAACTCTGCGGTTCGGTCGAAGAAATTTTCTTCAGGCATCACGATGTCTCCAAGACACGGGAATAGTTTCAGGATATAATCCCGCTCAACCAAAGAAGATATGGGCGGTATCCACAATAAAGAGGAAGTCGTACATTGAAACAAAAAGAGGAGTCGATCCGGGACTCCATCTGCAGTTGTTTGTCATACCCCGCTCAAGCAGCACGCTGCACTGCCGCAACCTATATATCGAGGCGGTGCACAATATCGCATTTATCACGAAAATTCAAGACAGCCTCGTACCGGTTCGGTAAACTTTGCCTCCCGGTATCAGCTGTATCTTGAGCATATTTATAAGGACCCGGACAGACAGGAGAAGAGCAAAATGCTACTCGAAGATTTGGAAAAAAAAAGAAGAAGAATCCTCCAGGCCATGGACTATTCGGTGCCGGAAAAAAACCGGGATGCTGCGGAAGATCTTTTAGACATCTACCGTGAAGATCGTATTGCACTTGCCGTCTTGCATGAATTTTACAGTTATCTGCCGGAGGCCAGGGAGGATTGGATCAAAGAGATACGCCTACTCAACCGGCATCACGGTATCTTCCTGCTTGCCGCCTGTACCAGTCAAAACCGTTACCTCTACCTTGTGTCCAATGAAGGCCTTGAATTCCAGGGTTGCATGGCGGATGGCTTTTTAAGCAACGAACTGCTCGATTTCTTTGGATACGAAAGTGCCGGGGCATTCTCTGCAATCTGTGCCGCTCCGGAGAGCCTGATGATCTATGAACCCTTACAAACGGATACCGACATCTGTCCAGCCTGTCATGCCGTCAGTGGAGAGTGCCATGAGCTGGGATGTCCGGTGGAACTGTGTCCCTGGTGCGGCGGCCAGCTCATACACTGTGACTGCCGTTATGAGCAGCTGGGGCTGGACACCATCAGCACAGAAGAAGAACTCCTCGACTTCGAGAGATTACTGGAGCAACGGGGCAGAATCCCTTATTCTCCGGAACAGCGGCCCAGTTTTGCCGAAGATGGTCCGTACATCATGTTCGATGAGTAAAAGCCGGAGACACGATCCTGCAAAAAAATACGCTGCTCCAGAAACTGACGTCAGCATTTCCGGCATACAGTTCTTTTATTCGTCATAAAAAAGAGCGTTCTGCGCCTATCTCTGGACCTTCTGACTGTTCAGGTAGCGGAAAAGATCGGATTCAGTGGTGAGGACCACTGAAGCATTCTTGCCGATCACAGCACGATAACTCTCTAAACTCTTCTGGAAGGCATAAAACTCCGGGAATTCAGAATAGGTCTGCCCATAAACCCTGACAGCTTCGGCGTCGGCTTTACCGCGAATTTCAATGGCTTCACGCTGTGCAGTTGAGGTAATCTCCTGAAGTTCCCGATCCACCCGACCCAGGATCTGCGCTTTACGGCCCTCTCCGGTTGAACGCTTCTCCGCTGCAATTCGTTTTCGTTCTGAAACCATCCGATCGTAGACTCGAAGACGAACGGTCTCTATATAGTTTACCCTGGTAAACATCACATCCAACAGCTCGATACCATACTGCGGGGTAACTTTTGAGGCGGCCTCAAGCACCATATGACTGATCTTATCTCTTCCCACCTTCGGTGGCGCAATCATATCCTGCCCCCGTGCCATGGAGACCACCATATAATCCTCGGACCAATCAGAACTGCGAATAATCTCGATCAGGTCATGCTTGTTAACCAGGTCGCGTACAGTACCGGCAATGATATCGTTCAGCAAAGATTTGGCCCGCGCCTCTGTGCCCACAGCCTGGAGAAAACGCAAGGGATCAACTATGCGCCAGCGAGCGGTATTATCCATGTAGATGAAAGTTTTGTCATTGGTGGGTATCTGATTAGGATCCCCGTCCCACACCAGTATCCGTTTGTCAAAATATTGAACCATCTGGATAAAAGGTGTCTTGAACTTCAGGCCGGCCTGATTGACCGGCTTACCGACCGGCTTCCCAAACTGGGTGATGACCGCCTGCTGTCCTTCAGGAAGAATAAAAAAACCATCCCAAACCGTGATGGCGATGCCACCGAGAATGATCAATAAAAAAAGGCGAATAAATTTATCCATGAGATCGTCACTAATAGGAGATGAAAAAATAAAGAAAAGAGATCATTTCTGATTCAACTCACCGGTGGGTGCCGGCATCTTGCCCGGCTTACGGGTGAGGTCAAAGAGCGGCAACAGCCCCTGCTGGCTCTTATCAATAACATAGAGGGAGTCGATTTTCGGCAACACCTCCTCCATGGTCTCTAAATACAATCGCTGGCGGGTGACCTCTTCTGCACCTCGGTACTCTTTGGCAATCGCCTTAAACCGCGTGGTCTCTCCATTGGCCCGGTTGATGCGCTCTGCAGCATATCCGTGGGCCTCTTCAACGATCTGTTTGGCACTACCGCGTGCCTTGGGTATCACTTTGTTGTAGGTCTCCTCAGCCTCGTTAACCAGACGTTTCATATCCTGATCCGCCTCGTTGACCTCGTTGAACGCTGGTTTCACCTGTTCCGGCGGGTTGATGTCAAGCAGCTGCAGGGTAACAATACTGATACCGCACTCAAGCCGATCCACCTGCCCCTGCAACTCCTGTTTGGCATTGGCAGCCAAGACCTCACGGTTGCCCAGCACATAATCGAAGTCCATATTTCCCACAATACGCCGGGTCACCGTCTCTGATGCATCTCGCACGGTTTTTGCGACATCACGCACCTTGAAGAGGTAATTAAACGGGTCGCTCACCTTGTACTGGACAATCCATGCCACCTCGATCACGTCTTTATCACCGGTCAGCATCAAGGATTCCATATCGTATCCCTTACGTTCAAAGGTACTGGCCACTCCAGGCGCACGAGTACGGAAGCCGAACTCCTCCTTGCGAACGCTCTCAACATCAACTTTGTGCAATTCCTCTATATAGGGAATTTTAAAATTCAACCCGGGAAGAGTTGTGCGGGCATATTGCCCGAAACGGAGAATGATACCCACTTCCCCGGGTCGTATGGTGAAAAACGAGGAAAAACTTCCCTGGAGAACAAGGGCGGCCGCTATGATTGCCAGCACCTTGCCGGCCCCTGCAAAAAGGCCGGATGGCGTTTCTGAGGGCGGGCTGCCCTGTCCGCTGTCGTCACCGCCGGAAGGAGCACCCTCCTTATTTTCAAAAGCATCACGGATTTTCTGGATAAGTTGAGCAAGAAAATCCTCCGGCCCCATAGGCTTCTTTTTCTTGCCCCAGGGCGGTTGTTCATTCATTGGCATCGCATGACCCCATCGGTTGTTGGCAATAAGATAAGTAAAATGTGGTGTATCGATGCAGACCGAATCACACCTTCTCGAAATCAGTTCGACTGAAATAAAACAACGCACATATTATGCGTTTAACACCATTACGTCAAACAAGTTCAGGATACAACCCGGCTTTTCCACGGAGCAGCCCCTAATTTTGCGCAGATCACACCAAAATTTTACTGCAATGCAGCATGCCAGGAGGAAAATAACGCCAACAGAACAATCAGGAAAAGGTATGGTTGATATCCGCGTGATTGAAGTTGTCTGAAAACACGAAATACACCCAGCAGCAGGCCAAGGACACTACCGATCACAAACCCAAAAAAATGAGCACCCAGATCAGTTTGTTCACCACCACTGCCAAGCATGGCCAGCAGTGCCGCTCCTGCACCTAAGGGAAGGAGTACCGCGCGATAAGGACGGGGGGACGCGCTGCGCCCGATTGTCAGGCCGATCAACAGACCTATGGCTCCAAAAACGGCTGTCGAAAACCCCACTGAAGCATGTGGATGCTGTCGTAGCACGATATTACAAAAATTGCCAGCTCCACCCGACAGTATCAGTAACATCCAGGTAAAACCGTAACCGAGCATCTGACTTAACAGACCGATGACGACTCCGCCGAGAACACAGTTACCAAGAAGATGCGCAAGGTCCGCATGCAGTGTGAGCGCGGTAAAAAGTCGCCACCATTCACCATGCTCCAGAATAGCGGCACTGTCGACCATACCCCTGGTGAACCAGTGGTGTGCTGACGACCATGGACCGGTGTACCCATACAAAAAGACGAGCATGGTCATGCCAAGCAAAGCAGGAAAGGTCTGATGCTTTAAAGTCCTGTGGCTCACAGGTGCCGGTAACGGCCAGTCACGGTTTTCCAGACGGTACTGTTCAAGATGAAAGCGAGCCGCCTGCTCTCGATCAACCGGAACGAGAAGAGAACCGCCGGAGGGATCAAGCCAATGATCAATACCAACCGCAGAAAGAACCAGTGACAGCGTTTCCAGATGCTCGCCTGGTTCCGTCGCAATGGTGACTATACCTTTTTCATAAAGATCATCCGGCCCGATCATAGCACGACAGTGTATGTAAAAAAGCTCCCTTTAGAGCTCCAATCGTTCAGACAGTATCAGCGCGTTACGGATACAACTTGACTTATAGAAGTCCGTTGTTATGGTGTGCGCACTCATAGCATACGGTTAAAGACAACAGCGGCAAACGCATCGCCGCCCTCTTCTCTTCATTCCAACATAGCAACGGACTGCCAATCATGCTTGCACTCTTGAAAAAATGCATACCTTTTTTCCTTGTTTTGTTCACCCTGACCTGTGTAGACGTGGGCATCACACCTGACAATGCCGACGCCCGATCTCGAAGCGGAGGTCGCTCCTTCAGTGCACCCTCTCGTCAACCAGCTTCTCCGGTCATCCCCAAATCCACACAGGGTAATTTCAATCAGCGTCAACAGACACCGCAACAACCTGCCGGAGGATTTGGTCGTGGCCTGATGGGCGGCCTGCTTGGCGGTGCACTGGGAGGGTTGCTCTTTGGCAGCCTCTTCGGAGCCGGCGGCAGTGGTATGGGAATTCTACCGCTCCTGTTGCTTGGCGGGATTGGTTACTTCCTGTACAGACGGTTTATCAACCGGCCGCAGGCACCCTCTGCCGGTTACCAGGCACCACCCTTTGAAGCCAATCGATTTCAATCCGGCCTGGGAAGCTTTGGCGGGCAAACCACCCAAACCGAATCACCGACATCGTCTCCTTATGCAGTTGATCCGGTCGAACAGGGACTTACCGCTATTCGTCAAACAGATCCCGGATTTGATGATAAATACTTTCTTGAAGTGGCCTCAGATGTCTTTTTTAAGGTACAGGCCGGGTGGATGCGGCGCGATCTGGATGCCTATCGCCATCTCCTGGGCAACCAGCTGGCTGCAGAGTATGCCGACCACTTTGCTGAAATGCGTGAACAGGGGCAGATCAACAAACTGGAAAGTATAGCCATTCGCAACGTGAAAATTGTTGCTGCAGGCAGCACTGATGGGGAAGACTTCATCACAGTGCTGTTTACCGCAAACCTGCTTGATTATACCATTGACGAACACACCGGCAATGTAGTGAAAGGCAGCATGACCGAACCGGTCAAGTTTGCCGAAGAGTGGACATGGGCTCGCCCGGTCCGCAGTGAGAACTGGAAACTGGAGGGCATTGAGGTGGTTTCCGGTTAACTTCCCCTCCTTTATTGCAATGAGTAAAGCCGCACCAGTCAATTGGAGCGGCTTTTTTTATTCAAGGCAACGATCTCCAAGCCAGATAAACGATACAAAACACAACAGAGCACAGCACAATGGAACAATCGATGAACACTATCACATGGGATGACTTTGCAAAGATAGAACTACGGGTAGGTGAAATTAAAAAGGCTGAAGTGTTTGCAGCGGCACGCACACCAGCCTACATTCTTCATGTGGATTTCGGTCCGGAAATCGGCATAAAAAAATCCAGCGCGCAAATTACCGCTCTTTACAGTCCGGAAGAACTTATCGGGCGTTTAGTTGTGGGCGTGGTCAATTTTCCAAAGAAACAAATCGGACCTCTGATGTCCGAGTGCCTGATCACCGGATTTCACAACGCACAAGGCGAAGTGGTGCTCTGCATACCCGACCGCCCGGTCCCTCTGGGTGCCAAACTCCTGTAAGAAAATAAAAAAAGGACGTACAGATCAGTCATGATCCGCACGTCCAGGAAGAGAAATGGAAGTGTATGGTCAGGCAGATTGATTATCCTGCACTCAGCTTTTCTGTCAACACGGGCAGGAACTGCTTGACATCGGCCACCACCAGGACATGCGCCACCTCAGCTATGGGTGCATCTTTGTCTGTATTAACAGCCACAATAAAATCCGACTTTTTCATACCTGCAAGGTGCTGAATAGCTCCGGAAATACCGCAGGCAACATACAGTTTGGGGGCAACCGTGCTGCCGGTGGTACCAACCTGACGATTATGATCCAGCCAGCCGGCATCAACCACCGGGCGGCTGGCCCCGTATTCACCACCCAGAGCTTTGGCCAGGGCCTGCACCATTGCCACATTCTCAGGTTTACCTACACCACGTCCGGCACTGACGATAACATCAGCTTTCCCAAGATCGACACCTTCGATTTTAGCGGCCTCATAGCCGGTACACTGCACCTTGCCGCTGACATCAGTATCAACAGCCACCACAGTCGGCGTTGCAGCAGGTTCTTCTTCCAGAGAAAAGGCTCCAGCCTGAATTGTTATGATTTTCTGTGCTGTGGTTGCTTTAATTTTCCGTCTCAGCTTAGCATTACAGACCGGAATAACCGGCAATCCATCCGCATCAACCGCAATGACCTCGGAAATCTGGGCAGCTTTCAGGGCAACGGCCAGCCGGGGGGCAAGATCCCACCCGTAAGAGGAATGCATGAACACGATCTGTGCCGGTTGCTCCCTGGCAATAACATCCAGCAGCAGTTGCTTGTGTACACTGGGGTTATATTCACCGTATTTATGCACATCAGCCAGGTACAGGTTGCCTGCAAAATGGGGGAGAGCGTCCGGACTTCCCACTAAAAACATAGCAGAATCGGCCTGTTGCTGCTGGGCAAACGCAATAAGTTGCATATATTCAGAGCGTAGCTTTCCTTCGCGAAACTCCGCTACAAGTAACATTTTCATAGACTCTCCTAGGCCAGGATGCTGGTCTTTTCTTTCAATATTTGAATCAGTTTATCGGCAAGTTCAGCGACATCTCCTTCCAGCACCAGCCCACCGCCCTTCTTTTCCGGAAAATAACAGGCTGCTGTTGCCTGCATCCGGCTAATGTCACCGGTACTGCCCTCCACCGTTAAAAGTTCTTTTTTCTTGGCTTTCATGATGTTGGGCAGGGTGGGATAACGGGGAGTATTCAATCCCAGTTGACAGGTAAGGAGAACCGGGGTGCCGGTAGTCACCACCGCCTTGCTTCCGCCCTCCAGCTCACGTTTGACCTGAATGGTACCATTCTCGTAGAGAAAATCGACAATGGTCGTTACTGCAGGTATGCCCAGCAGCTCAGCAACCATGACCCCTACCTGGGCACTGCCGCGATCCTGTGACTGCATACCGGTAAAGATGATGTCAAAGTTCTTGTCCTGAGCAAAACCAGCGATCATTGCGGCAATTTCAATGGGTTCTTTTTTGTAAGAATCTGCATCTGCTATGTGCACTCCCCGATCACATCCCATGGCCAGCGCCTTCTTGATAGTCTCGGTAACCTGCCCCGGACCGATGCACAAAACGGTCAGGTCAGCCTCTTTCACCTGTTCTTTAAGACGGATGGCCTGCTCAACCGCATATTCATCGTACTCGTTCATCCGCCAGGCAAGATCAGCACGATCGTACCAGATGCCCTCACTATCAACCTTAAATTTAGATTCCATGTCAGGAACCTGTTTGATGCATATAAGAATTTTCATCGTGCTCCTCCAGCAATCTCGTACGTGATATCAATATCCCTCAGTGCCGACAGGTTCAATCCGCTCGGCAAGCACCTCGGCAATATCATACGGCCGCAGTTGTTCTTCAACATCGGCTCCCTTAATGCCATCTTCAAACATCGTCAAACAAAACGGGCAATTACTCAGTAATCTGTCAGCCCCGGTAGCCACCGCCATCTGCACTCGCCTGATATTCATTCGGGTACCTAACTTTTCCTCAGCCATGATTCGGCCACCGCCCGCACTGCAACAAAACGACTGATCACGAGTCCTGGTCATCTCGGTAATCCGACCGCCGGCGGTTCGAATGACATTTCTAGGCGCATCGTAGATGTCGTTATGCCTGCCCAAATAACAGGAGTCGTGATAGGTACAGGTAAACTCCAGAGGCTTCACCGCCAGAGCACCGGAAGCTATCAGCTGCTGAAGAAAAACAACATGCGGAATGACTGTGACATCAAGCTCAAAATCACGATAATCTTTATGCAGTGTATTAAAACAATGTGGACAGGTGGTCACAATAGTCCGTACCCCGTACCCCTTAATAGCCTCGACCATCTCCATGGCCAGGGTCTGATACAGATACTCGTTGCCCATCTTGCGCATCGGTTCGCCACAACATTTTTCTTCCTTCCCCAGGATGCCTACCTTGACGCCTGCAGCCTGACAAAGGGTAATAAAACTCCGGGCAACGGCAATATTGCGCTTGTCAAAGGAGGCATAGCAACCGACAAAATAGAGCACATCCACCTCAGGATCCTCAGCAAGAGGCTTGACACCGAGTCCCTCTGCCCAGTCTCCCCGGGAGGCATAGCCCATTCCCAGCGGATTACCGTTGACTTCGGTCTGTTCCATGGCAGCCATGACCTCTTCACCGGGAAACTCTCCTTCCATCAGCACCAGATTCCGCCGCATCTCGACAATTTTGTTCACATGTTCCACTGAGGCCGGACAGATATCCTGACAGGCTCGGCAGGTGGTGCACGACCAGATGGCATCACGTGTTATGGTATCAAGCAGATTCGCCGTACGATCAGAGAAGGCAACTGCACCTATCTGATTGATCAGTTTCATCGGAGACAACGGTTTATCTGTGGCATATGCAGGACATCGGTCTTGACAGCGCTTGCACAGGGTACAGGCATCCGCATCAAAAATATCCTTCCAGCTCAGATCGGTTACTGTATCGGCACCGAACTTTTCGATATCCTCGTCTTCAAGATTGATGGTGGTTAATTTGCCCGTCGGGCCCAGATCCGTTAGAAAGGCATTGGCACTCGTTGTCACGATATGACGAAACTTAGAGTAGGGAATGACCGCGATGAAGCCCATCGCCAAACCAAGATGTATCCACCAGAGGGTGCTGTGCAGAGTACGCAGATCTGCCTCCTGGATACCGGAGAGCAGCAAGGCAACGCCGAAACCAACGGGAGACCAGCCGGCCAACGGTGTTCCCAGCTCAGTCACCGCCATGCGTGCACCCTCAAGAGCAAATCCTGTAATAAGGATCGCAAAAAGGAGGCAATGCATGAGGGCGTCATCACTCTTGGTGGTCAGACCTTCCGGTCGCACCAGATAGCGGCGAACCAGCAGGCCGCTCAGCATGAACAGGGCAACCAGACCGGCCAGATCAAGTGTTAAGGAAAAAAGTTTATAAAAGGTCCCTTTAAGGAATCTGATCCCAAAGAAGAGATCTGTAAAATCGGCCTGGATAACGATGAGTACAGTGCCGATGAAGAGTACGAAAAAGCTCCAGAAAAAGACGCCATGTGCTGTCCCCGCCCCGGGAACCCGAAAAACCTTGGTCTGAAGGAGAGCTGTTTCCAACAGACTCTTCAGTCGCACCCCTCGCTGATCGGTTCGGTTCAAGGGCTGTCCCAGACGGTACACAGTGATTCGTTTGAGAAACCCAACCGTAAAAAAGACCAGCGCTACCAGCAGAAGGCCGTACATAGGCCCCAAGGTCGTGAACCCATGACCAACGTTCCAATAAATTTCACGGGTAAACTCCATGCAGGCCCCCTTCATATGAAAAAACGAACGATCTTCGGCCGGTTAGTGCAACCATAGGAAGAAAGGCGGCCGGCCTCTCTTTCCTGGCCTCTACAGTAGTGGTTACGAGGTCACCTGGTAAGTGCCGCACCGATAACCACCCGTTGAATTTCACTGGTCCCTTCGTAAATTTCGGTAATTTTAGCATCACGCATCATACGTTCGACCGGAAACTCACGGGTGTACCCATACCCTCCATGCAGTTGAACGGCCTGGGTTGTCACCTTCATGGCTGTCTCACTTGCAAAGAGCTTGGCCATGGCTGATTCATTTGAATACGAAAGACCGGCACTGGCACGGTAGGCGGCATTGTATACCAACAATCGGGCGGCCTCGATTTGGGTTGCCATATCAGCCAGCTGAAACGAAACACCCTGGAAAGCAGCAATCGGCTTATTAAACTGCTCACGCTCTTTGGCATATGCCAAAGTTGCATCCAGAGCACCCTGAGCAATACCAAGGGCCTGAGCGGCAATACCAATCCGGCCGCCATCAAGGGTCTGCATAGCCACTTTGAATCCCTGCCCTTCCTGACCGAGAAGATTCTCTGCAGGAATACGGCAGTTTTCAAAAACGAGTTCCATGGTCGGTGAAGAGCGGATTCCCATCTTTTTCTCTTTCTTGCCGAAAGAAAAACCCGGCGTGCCTTTTTCAACGATAAAGGCACTGATACCACGGTGCTTCTGGGCTGTTTTGTCACTACGGGCTAAAACGACGTAGGTCTCGGCCTCCCCTGCATTGGTGATAAAAATCTTCGAGCCGTTTAAAATCCATTCATTCCCATCACGAACAGCGGTGGTTTTTGTACCACCGGCATCGGAACCGGCCGATGGTTCAGTCAGCCCGAACGCCCCTAACTTTTCCCCCGTGGCCAGCGGGGTGAGAAATTTCTGTTTCTGTTCCTCGGTCCCGAACATAAAAATAGGGTTGGCACAAAGGGAGAGATGCGCCGAGAGCGTCACACCGGTGGAGCCGCAGACTCTGGAAAGCTCTTCGACAGCTATTGCATAACTGATGTAGTCTGCACCGCCGCCGCCATACTCCTCCGGAAAAACGATCCCGGTCAACCCCAGCTCACCAAGGCGATCAAACATCAGGGCTCTGTCAAAATGTTCCTGCTCATCTCGCTCTGCCGCCGATGGAGCCACCTCTGTTTCAGCAAAGCTGCGTACCATGTCACGGATAAGATTCTGCTCTTCAGTCAATTCAAAATTCATGCTCATTTCCCCCGGGATATAAATCTGATGTACTTCTCGTCTATATCTATCATGATTGCAATGACCCTAACGACATGGTCGGTATACTTTTGTCAACCGGCAGCCCCCGCAAACGCTCTGCAGCTGTTCATACTCACACCTGCAGCCAGGCATCTTATATATCCGGATTTTTCATCTGCACCATAACCGCCATTCCAGTGGCACAAGTCGTCCCCTGGGCAATAAGCACCAGCTCGACCGTTACCTTTCGTCCTCTGATTTCCCTGACCTTACCTCGTATCTCCAGCTCTGTGTTGATCGGGGTCGGCAACAGAAAATCAACGTGCAATGATGCGGTGACAAAACGCGACAAAGGCTTTCTGTCTTCTCTGGATTTAGCCGCTGCCGCTGTACCTGCACCATGACAGTCAAAGAGCGAGGCAATCAGCCCTCCATACAGATTGCCGGGAACGCCTCCGGTGTATTCCGGGCCCGGTGTAAATCGACACACGGTTTCCTCTCCATCCCAGTAACTTTTGAGGTGAAAACCGTGAGGATTGAGACGGCCGCAACCGAAACAGTGGGCATATTCAGCAGGATACTGATCTTGAAAAGCCTGTTTACTCATCGCGCAGCCACTGGTGTTATTTACTGACAAGGACAATCGCCTGGAACACTCATGAGCGCTTTATTCGTAGCTATAAAAACCGCGCCCGCTCTTTCGACCGAGCCAACCGGCCTCAACATACTGTCGCAGCAGAGGACAAGGTCGATATTTGGAGTCTCCCAGGCCTTGATGCAGGGTTTCCATGATTGCCAGACAGGTGTCAAGCCCTATTAAATCAGCAAGTGCCAAGGGCCCCATCGGGTGATTCATACCCAGCTTCATGACAGTGTCGATATCCTCTTTGGTACCGACACCATGATATAAACAGAAGACCGCCTCGTTGATCATCGGCATGAGGATTCGATTGGCAATGAACCCTGGAAAATCGTGGGACTGAGCCGGAGTTTTATCCATGCGCTTAATTAACGCCAGAGTCACCTCCAGAGTTTCAGTAGATGTGGCCAGGCCGCAGATCACTTCCACAAGCTTCATAACCGGAACAGGGTTCATGAAGTGCATACCGATTACCTTACCAGGCCGTTTAGTATGCGCAGCAATTCTACCGATCGGGATCGAGGAGGTGTTGGAAGCAAGGATAGCATGTGCAGGACAAACTTCTTCAAGGCTTTCGAAAATCTTAAATTTAATAGCCTCGTTCTCGGAAGCAGCCTCGACAACATAGTCTGCGGCAGCCATATCCTTAATGTCAACAGAGGTCTTGATTCGACCGAGAACAGCTTCTTTCTCACTTGCTGTCAGTTTTCCCTTGTCAACATTCCGCTGCAGATTTTTGCTGATTGTGGCCAGTCCACGTGCAACAAAATCCTGGTTAATGTCGTTCATGATCACGTTCAGACCACTGGCAGCAGCCACTTGGGCGATACCATTTCCCATCTGTCCCGCACCAATTACTCCAAATGTTTTGACATCCATATCGTTTCCCCTTCTCTTTTGCAGGTGCGACGCTAATCCATGCACCAAACCGCTGAATTATTTTCGACTGATTACCATGGCCATTCCCATGCCGCCGCCAATACACATGCTGATCAATCCGGTGGTATAGTGCTGTCGTTGCATATGGTGAATCGCAGTAACCATTTGACGAGCACCGGTGCAGCCGATCGGATGTCCCATGGAGATGCCGCTGCCCAACTCGTTGGGCTTCTCCACATCAATACCCAGCTCCAACATGCATCCGATTGCCTGGGAAGCAAAGGCTTCATTAAGTTCGATCAGGTCGATATCACTTATTTTTCTTCCGCACATGGCCAAAGCTTTCTGAATCGCCGGTACCGGCCCCAACCCCATATAAGCAGGATCAAGGCCGCCGGAGGCAAAGCTTTCAATCGTTGCCATTGGTTGCAGACCCAGCTGTGCAGCTTTGGCAGCACTCATCAGTAAAACAGCAGCTGCACCATCGTTTATACCTGAGGCATTCCCGGCTGTAACCGTGCCGTTTTTATCAAACGCCGGACGCAACCCGGCCATCTTTTCCATGGAAGTCTCCATGGGCCGTTCATCCCGGGAGAAAACTACCTCCTGTCTGCCCTTCTTCACGGGTATCGGTACAATTTCATCTGCAAACAATCCGTTCTGGATACCTTGAAGGGCTCGGGCATGGCTCAGCACTGCGAGTCTGTCCTGATCCTCGCGGCTGATACTGTACATCCTGGCGATATTTTCAGCTGTTACCCCCATGTGATATCCATAGAAGATCTCATAGAGACCATCATAGACCATCAGGTCATAGATCTCACCGACACCGGTAAGCTCCATGCGATGCCCCCACCGTGCTTTCGGCAGTGCCATGGGCGCCATGGACATATTTTCCTGACCACCGGCAAGAATGACCTCTGCCTGACCGGTCATGATTGCCTGTGCACCCAAAGCAATGGCTTTCAGTCCGGAACCACAGACTTTGTTGATTGTGAAGGCCGGAGTTTCTTTTGATATCCCCGCCCGTATCATGGCCTGTCGAGCCGGATTTTGCCCCTGACCCGCCTGGAGGACATTACCCATAATCACCTCATCAACGGCAATGTCTTGTGCAGCTGTATCCCAACTTTCAGCTGCTCGCTCCAGGTCAATCACTCCCTCATCTTTCAGCGTCTTCGGTGTAACTGACAGCGTGGCCGCATCAGCCACCGGGCGTAACCCCACTTTACGTAAAGCCTCATGCATGACACGGGCTCCCAGGTCCACCACCGGTGTACTCTTCAGGCTGCCGCCAAAAGAGCCGACCGCGGTTCGGCAGCCACTGACTATCACCACCTCATTCATAGATTTCGAGCTCCATTTTTTGAGTTACGCACAACAGGCATCTAATCATGCAGACTGCCGGTAAAAACCGGCTTGCGTTTTTCGAGGAAGGCTGCTGTCCCCTCTTTGGCATCAGGGCTTGCCAGGCAGAGGGCAAAAAGATCGCGTTCAATATGCATTCCTGTAGGCAGATCAACGTTCAACCCCTGATTTACCGCCTGTTTAGCTGCGCAAAGCGAAGCCTTTCCTTTAGAGGCGATCATCCTGGCTGTCTCCATGGCGGCTTCCATCAAAGTGTCCGGAGGAAACATCCTGTTCACCAGACCTATCTCCAGGGCTTCAGTCGCACTTATATGTTTGCCGGTTAAAATCATCTCTTTGGCACGACTTTCCCCCACAATACGAGGTAAACGCTGTGTGCCTCCAAAGCCGGGAATGACCCCGAGACTGATTTCCGGCAACCCGAAAATTGCTTTTTCAGACGCATAGATAAAATCACACGCCAACGCCACTTCACACCCCCCACCCAGCGCATAGCCATTGACCACGGCGATGACAGGAACAGCAAGATCCTGCAGCTGCCCGATCACAGTCTGCCCACGTTGTGCGAACTTCTTCGCCCCTAATGGGCTCAGAGGAGCAATCTCGGTGATATCCGCACCGGCCACAAAAGATTTTTCCCCGGCCCCGGTTACAAGCAAAACCCGAACTGCTTCGTCTTGACTGACTTTTTTCAGTGCGTCGGCAAATTCGTCAAGCAGGGCAGCGTTAAGTGCATTAAGAGCTTTTGGACGGTTGAAGGTTATGCGTGCAATGCCATCAGAACAGCTGAATTCTATGGATGTGTAGGCCATTGTTTACCTCCCATTCAGGTTGAGAAAACTCATTGCAGGATACGGACGAGGAAACTCAAACAGACTCAATCCCCTCTTCTCTCGGACCAGGAAAAAATGTGCTGTTTCCACCATTGTCCCGCACTTTTTTCACATCATCAATCCTTGGAAAATGAAGCAAATAGTGCAAGCACAAAATGGGTACTTACTATTGTAAAAGTGCTGAGCTGTCAAACATTTTTTAAATCTGCCACGCTGCCTGCAACTCAATTCTTCCAGATACTTCAACCATTTCCGATCAAGTTTCTGTACGAGTGAGATAGCAGACCAGGACATGCAACATATCTCAAAAACCTTCTGCGGAAATAAAAACATAAGAAAAGCCGCACACAGGTTGAGTTATCGGGGGGTGACCTGCAAACGCACCGCCCGGTGAACCTAAAGGATAACGTGCACCTTATAACAGGATAACCGCTTCAACCTCAATCATCGCCCCTTTGGGCAACGCTGCAACCTGGAGAGCAGTTCGGGCTGGATAAGGTTCGTTGAAGTATTGGGTATACACCGCGTTGACCTGTTGAAAATGTGCTATATCGGTCAAGAAAATCGTCACCTTGACCGCCCGGGCCAGACACGTACCTGCAGCCTCGGCAACAGCGCTCAAATACCGAAAAACCAGATGGGCATGCTCTTCAATACTGCCTTCAGAGATACCGCCGGTCTGTATATCAATGGGGATAATACCGGAGGTAAACAAAAAGGAGTCGGTGCGGACAGCCTGTGAATAAGGGCCTATCGCAGCCGGTGCCTCAGGTGTGATAACAGGTATTCGCTGTTGCATGGAGTATCCTCCTGTTTACATGATAATCGGAGATCAGTCACCTATGACTGCATCAGGGCGGGTTTCGGCCGGGCAAGCAAAAGAGGCACGCCTGTATACAGCTGTCCTCCCCGTACTGCTCCCGTCAGAGTTTGTCAACTGATCACACTTCTGCTTTATTGCACTATGCGCTGTGGTTGCAGATTGTGATTGTCTGCAGGGCAGCAGCAGTCTCACAGACTGCCGGTATACACGATCAATGGTCGTGTACACCGGTTTTCAGACACCATTTTTTTTAAACATGGTATATAAAAAGGAAATAACAGCTACCTGTTACTGGAGGTGACTGCCAGGGGCTCTTTCAGGGTATTGGATCCCCTGTCGCTACCGTCGTACTGTTGGCACAACCCGCAGAGACTACCCAGACAGTGTGTGCTGAGATTAAAAAAAACTGAAATCACTGCCCCTGTCTCCATTCAGGCTTACTGTCACCCCCATAGTCTTTTCGAATGATTATCGTTATGTACAGTAGAGACAAGAGCAGCCATGGTACCACTCAACAAAAGGATTGAATTAGGTGACTTGCTGTGGTCCAGTATAAGTAAACACTGAATACAACTGATTAAAACAGATGAAACGGAGGGCGGTGTTCAATGCAAAGTGACGGCAACTTAGTCTGGATTGATCTGGAAATGACCGGACTGAACCCCATGAAAGACAAGATCCTCGAAGTGGCAACGGTGGTGACCAACCCCCACTTGGACATCCTTGCCGATGGACCGGTTATTGCCATTCATCAGCCGGAAGAGGTGCTCGAAGCTATGGATGCATGGAACAGAAAACATCACCGGGAATCAGGACTGCTGGAGCGTGTACGACAAAGTACAGTGACATGTCGTCAGGCTGAGCTGGAAACCCTGGATTTCGTCAAACAGTGGGTCCGCCGTCGAATCTCGCCGATGTGCGGTAATTCAGTTTGGCACGACCGCCGGTTCCTGGCGCGTTTCATGCCGGAACTGGAGAGATATTTCCATTATCGCAACATCGATGTCAGCACGCTTAAGGAACTGGCCTGGCGCTGGGCACCTAACCTGCCGAGATTCGATAAAGAGTGTCATCATCTCGCCCTTGACGATATTCGCGAATCCATTGCAGAACTCAAGCACTACAGTAACAGTTTCATTCGAAAAGAGGCCTGACCCCCCCCACCCTGCAGTTAAGCCGGGCAGCAGTCCAGGCTCATACCCGCTGCAAGAGTTCAGTACCGCTCACCTCTCCAACTTCAGACCCCAAATCTGTTCGGCATACTCCTTAATCGTCCGATCACTGGAAAACTTACCCATCCGTGCCACATTCAGGATTGATCGTCGGGTCCATATCGCCTTGTCAACATACGTTTGCCCCACCAGCCGTTGACAGTCCAGATAGGATTCCAGATCAAGCAGGAGCAGATAAGGATCGTTTTCACTCAGCAGATCGTTGACTAACGGTCGAAACAGTTCGGTATCACCATTACTGAAGGCACCGCCACCAATGGCATCAATGATCTGACGCACAGCAGGGTTGGCTTCGTAAATCTGCCAGGGCTTACGAGATTTGCATTTTTTCTCATACTCAGCCTCCTCAGCGGTCATGCCGAAGATAAAGATATTCTCTGCCCCCACTTCTTCGCGGATCTCGATATTGGCTCCATCAAGGGTACCGATCGTCAAGGCACCATTCAGTGCAAACTTCATGTTGCCGGTCCCTGATGCCTCGGTGCCTGCAGTGGATATCTGTTCGGAAAGATCAGCCGCCGGGATAATCCGTTCAGCCAGAGATACGCTGTAGTTGGGAATGAAGACCACCTTCAGCCGGTCGCCCACACGCGGATCATTGTTGACCACATCGCCCACCGAGTTGATCAACTTGATAATCAACTTGGCCTTCCAGTATGATGGCGCGGCCTTCCCGGCAAAAATAATTGTTCGCGGGGTCACCGGTTCGTCCCGGTGGGTGATGATACGATGGTAAAAATCAATCGCATGGAGAACATTGAGCAACTGTCGCTTATACTCATGAATACGCTTCACCTGAATATCGAACAGGCTGCCCGGATCCACGTCAACAGCACAGGTTGCCGTAATGATCCTGGCTAATCGCTTCTTGTTCTCCAGTTTCACAGTCTGCCACTGCTGATGAAAAACCGGATCATCGCAGTAGGACTCCAGACCGCGAAGTTTATCCAGATCAACCACCCAGTCAAAACCGATCTTGTCACCGATCAATCCCGCCAACCCCTGATTGCACTTCAACAGCCAGCGGCGGGGTGTAATGCCGTTTGTTTTGGAGTTGATTTTGTCCGGCCACATCTCATGAAAATGACGGAACAGATTGGTTTTGAGGAGCTCACTGTGCAACGCAGCCACACCGTTCACCGAATGACTGCCGACAATGGCAAGATTGGCCATACGTACCCGTCGTACCGACCCCTCTTCAATCAGTGACATCTCCTGAATTTTTCGGGTGTTCCCAGGATACAGGTTCGCCACTTCCTCAAGAAAGCGCCGGTTGATTTCATAGATAATCTCAAGGTGCCGGGGCAAAACCCGACCGAGCATATCAACAGGCCATGTCTCCAGAGCCTCCGGCATCAGCGTGTGATTGGTATAGGCAAAGGTGTTGACGCAGATGTTCCAGGCCTGTTCCCAACCCAGGCCCTCAATATCAAGAAGCAGGCGCATCAACTCTGGGATGGCGATGGCAGGGTGAGTATCGTTGAGTTGAACTGCCACCTGATTGGGAAAATCATCGAACGTATCATTATCTTTACGATAGCGACGTAAAATATCCTGAAAGGTTGCAGCCACAAAAAAATACTGCTGCTTGAGCCGAAGCTCCTGGCCCTCACTGATGTCATCACTGGGATACAACACCTTGGAGATAGTCTCAGACAGCACCTTACTTTCTACAGCGCTGATATAGTCACCAACGTTGAAATACCGTAAATCCAACTCTCGGGAGGCCTTGGCCCTCCAAAGACGCATATTGATGACATGGTCATTGTTGAAACCCGGCACCAGCATATCGCAGGCCATGGCCATGACAATCTCCGTATCAACCCACCTGGCGCGGTAATTGCCCAACTTGTCCGTCGTTGCTGTCACATGACCATAAAATTGAACCGGATACATGAACGAGGTGCGCTCATACATCCAGGGTGAGCCCAACCGCAGCCAACTGTCCGGTGTCTCCACCTGGTAGCCGTCAACAATTCGCTGGTTAAAAAGACCGAAGTCATAGCGAATGCCGTAGCCATAGGCCGGGATCTTCATAGTGGCAATGGAATCCATGAAGCAGGAGGCCAGCCTGCCAAGACCACCGTTGCCGAGAGCCGCGTCTTCTTCACAGTCCCGCAACTCTTCAAGGTCGTATCCCAGCTGCTCAATCGCCTGTGTCACCTCATCCATGAGCCCCATATTGAGGATGGCGGTACCAAGCGAACGTCCGACTAGAAATTCCAGCGAGAGGTAATAAACCCGCTTCATCTTACCTGCATAAAAGGTCTTCTGCGTCTTGATCCATTTTTCCATCAAAACGTCACGCAAGGCATAGGACAGGGCCCGATAAACATCCTGATCCCCAGCCCGGTCCGGATCACGTCCCTGAAAGCTCATCAGATGATGGCGGATACAGATCTTAAAATCTTCTATTCCGGTTCCCTGGAAAACAGATGCATAGGCATGGTTATCAGCCGGATCAACAATGTGTTTATCCATGAAAATCTCCGTTGGTAAGTGTTCTGGCTGCGTACAACAGGCAATCAACGTTCTTATTGTACAGGAAAAAATATATCCGGCAAGCCGGGTTCTTTTGGAGGGATCATCGGATGCTCAAAGAAACACTCCTCTTGTAAATCGCTACAAGAGAGACAGTCCAGCGGGATAAAGACGCCGGCTTTACGCGCTGACTCCGACAGATGAGCCGTAAAGAAAAGAAAGAGCAGTCAACAGCACAACAGTTCATGCGCCGTTTTTCACCGGCTCATTACCATAAAAACCACTTCCGCCTGCAGAACAGGAGAGATGTTTTATCCGTATTCTCCGGATGCGCCGTTACACTGCGCTCATCCACCTGCAAAATATATTGGTGCATTACCCGGCAGCCACTTGATATTACAGCCCATGCTCGGTTTCTGCTCAGGAGAAATCGGGTGACCTGCCAGAAGAGCATCAAGCGCTCTGCGCAGATCACGCCCTGTGACCGGTACCGGCTTCCCGGGTCGGGCATCATCAAGTTGCCCCCGATAGACAAGTTCGAGATCACGATTAAAAAGAAAAAAGTCCGGGGTACAGGCAGCATGGTATGCCCTGGCCACCTCCTGCGTTTTGTCGTAGAGATAGGGAAAAGGATAACCTGCCCGGCGAGCCTCCTCACCCATGCGAACAAAACTGTCATCAGGATACGCATCGGCATCGTTGCTGCTGATGGCGACCATGGCAATACCTTTGGCCATGTACGCATGCCCCAGGGCCGTTAATTCCTTTTGCACGTGCTTGACATAAGGACAGTGATTACAGAGAAACATCACCAGCAAACCGGCAGCCCCTTTGAAATCTTCGAGCCGGACGGTGTTTCCGCTGGTGTCCGGCAGGACGAATGATGGTGCGCCGGCCCCCAGGGCCAGCATAGTCGATGCGGTCAGGACCATGATAGTGCTCCTTTGCAAGTTTTATTGTTGTTACGCTCTGCAATGCAGGGATAATACTTTTTTCCAATACGATTTCGGCTATTATACAATCAGTATACATACCAAAGCTGTACGTTTTCCTAACTCAGCCAACTATCGATCATGCATAAAGGTACATTCCTCGGACTGGCGACTGCTGATACTGTCTACTATGTCCCTCATTTTCTCGAACGCAACCAAAAACTCAAAGCCGAGCGACAGCTCGCTTATGCCGGCGGCCCGGCAACCAATGCCGCAGTTGCCTTTGCCGCCTTTGGCAACGAATCCACCCTGCTCACCGGGCTGGGGCAGCATCCAATGGCTCATATTGCCAAGGTGGACCTTGCTGATCACAAAGTCCGGCTCATCGACTGTACCGATCAACCACGCAGACCGCCGATTCTTTCGACAATTATTGTTGATCTCTCCTGTGGTGAACGCAGTGTGGTGTATTCGAGCACAGATCTGCGCAAACTTCGTTCCGACACCATCAATAAAAACACTTTGGAGTATTCTGACGTCCTGCTGCTCGACGGTTACTATTTACCGCAGGCAATTCAACTGGCCACTTTGGCGAAAAAACTGAAAATCCCGGTGGTGTTTGACGGCGGCAGCTGGAAAGACGGATTGGAAAACCTGTTACCGCTGGTTGACTACGCCATCTGTTCGAATGCTTTTTTCCTGCCCGGCAGTACCAATCAGGAAGGGCTCACGGATTTTCTACAACAACAGGGTATCCAGTGTATTGCCATTACCAGGGATGGTCAACCGATCATTGCCCATTGTCAGGGTCAAACCAGGGAAATTCCGGTCATGCAGGTGAAAACTGTTGATACTCTCGGCGCCGGTGATATTTTTCATGGTGCTTTCTGCCACTATATCCTGGAATGTGATTTTCTGCTCAGTCTGGAGCGTTCCGGAGAGGTTGCCAGCCTTTCCTGCACCTCTCTGGGCACCCGGGCCTGGATTGAGCAGGAAAAATTTCTCTGATCCGGAGTTATCTCTTTGCTGTCCTGATTACCGCTGGCGAAAAGGGATCCGGCAGTAATCAATACCGCGTTTGGGAACAATGCCGGACTGCTCAAGAAACATCTGCAATGAGTTCATTGAAATATTCATATTTTCCGTCGGCCCGAGGTACAGATGATCCATGACCGGAGCCCCACCTTCTCCGGCAAGATCGAACTCAATATACGGGACCAGCATATCATGCCCCTCACGGAAACGAATGGGAATTTCACCAGAACGGGTCAAGACCGGCGAGACGATCCGCCACTCTTTTTCCTCACGGAAAGAGGGGTGCTTAAGGATAGCAGCGATACGCAACAAATCGGTTTCCACGGCGGCAAATGATTCGCGATACAGGGCCGACCGTTCAACAGCCGATAAACTCTCATCCTCCCGAGTTCCTCCCAACCGTTCCACAGCGTCGACCACCTGCCCGATCAGGTTCTGCTGACGTGCCGGCTCATAGATGCATTTACCAATCATGAACCCCTGCCTGGCCGCACAACGAAGGATATACTCGGGGCAAAAACCCAGGCTCACCCCTTTGCCCGGCAGGCTGTAACCTCGCCATTGACTGAGTAGATTACCGTGGGAGCGGAAAGACGCGCCAAACAGCATGTGGCCACTGGTAATCCGATGTGCAACCCAGTCGGCAAACTGGGACAACAGGCTTGAGTTGGCCCGACCATCTTCGATACGTTCACGCACCTCGGCAGCTATCAGGTCGGCGGTATGTCGCAACTCTGCAGAATCGTTCATATAACGAATATCACTGGCCCATAGGGTCCGGCTCTGAACAATCCCCAGTAACCCGCTGAAGGTCGTGTAATGATAGAGCGTGCTCTGTGGGGTGTCTGCGTAAAGCACCTTGGTTAAGGTCTCGATTTCTTGCATACTGATCCGTTGCCTTTTGCTTTGTCAACAGACAGGCTCTCAAATCATTCTTGAGATTTATACCGCTGTCTGGTAAAAATACAGCCCTGTTCACCATACCGGAATAAAAACTTTAACCTACTGCATACCGGTCTATCCTTCCACTTTTACACAGGTAACGTATCCAATGTATAGAAATTTCAAAATAGTCCCCAATATCATATTCGGACGTGGCAGTTTCAACCAGTTAGGTGACATCCTTGCTCCCAAACGAGTGACACCGGACTCCTATATCGTCTTTGTACTTGACGATATCTTCAAGGAGCGACCGCTGAAAAACCGGATCCCCATGGAGAAAGGCGATCTCCTCATCCTGGTCAATGTCGATAACGAACCGACCACAAAGTATATCGACCAGCTTGTCGCCCAGATACAGGCCTATAATCCGAACAAGCCGGTCGGTATTATCGGCATCGGTGGCGGATCGACCATGGATATTGCCAAAGCGATCTCCCTGATGCTCAACAATCCCGGCTCAGCCGCCGATTACCAGGGTTGGGATCTCATTAAAAATCCAGCGGTCTACCATGCGGCAGTGCCCACCTTGGCCGGTACCGGTGCAGAAGTCTCCCGCACCACTGTGCTGACCGGGCCGGTGAAAAAGCTCGGCATCAACTCTGATTTCACGGTGTACGATCAGATCATGCTTGACCCTGAACTTATCGACGGTGTACCAAAGGACCAGTGGTTCTATACTGGCATGGACTGTTATATCCATGATATCGAATCCTTACATGGCACCTACATCAACGAATTCAGCCGTGCCTATGCGGAAAAATCTGTTGCTCTCTGCCGCCAGGTTTTTCTTGACGACCATCCGGACAAAGACGATAAACTCATGATGGCCTCCTACTTTGGAGGCATGTCCATCGCGTACTCCCAGGTAGGTGCCTGCCATGCACTTTCATACGGACTGGCCTTTGTGCTCGGAACGCATCACGGTATTGGTTGTTGCATCACCTTCGATCACCTCGAAGAGGTCTATCCGGAAGGGGTACGGGAGTTCCGCCGCATGATGGAAAAACACGACATCCATCTGCCGCGCAATCTGACAAAAGACCTTGATGAACAGTCCCTGCAGACCATGGCCGAGGTAGCCATTGGTCTGACCCCGCTCTGGGAGAACTGCTTTGGTAAGGATTGGCAGCAGATCATAACAAAAGAACGTCTCCTTGATATGTATCGAAAAATGTAACCAACTGTACGAACAGCTGTCTATCCTCTCCATTTATCTTCAAACAGGACAACCTCTCTTCCTGCCGCTATACTTCTCAGCGGTGGCAGAGAGGTTTTTTTTGTTTCACTCAACGGTTCTTTACCGGCGCACTGCCCACACTATCCCGACAAACGTTTGTTCCAGGCTGACTGGTTACCATCAGGATGACGACGGGTAAATCGCCGCTGATACGAACACCGGCGGCAAAGTGGTTCAAGTAACCACTGATGAGCAAAGCCTTCCCGAATACGACCGGCACGAGAGCCGGCCAGGATCTCAGCAAGAGGCTGTTGAAAGATGTTACCCAGCGTCAGATGACCTTCAGCATCCAGACAGCAGGCGACAACCGTACCATCAACCAAAATGGCCAGATGATCTCGCAGAGCACGACACGAGCCATACTTATCAAGCTCGGGCGAGGCAAGTTGCGGCCAGGTGAATGGCAGCTCTGGATTGAGAAACACCCGATCTGCCAAACAAAGGCCACGCCCGTTCAATCCACTGCTGAGATCCACCGGTGCATCAGTAAAAGCAGCAACCAGCTCATTGAGCAGCCAGTGTTTTTTCTCGGAGCCTTGCAAAAGTGTATGCACATGCATATTCCAGAACCGGAGGCTGACATACAGTGCAGTCGATCGGCTTGCCTCCCTGGTCAACGCGATAATCTCCTGTAAGTGTGTTTGAGCCGCATCAGTAGAGAGTTCATCCAAACTGTGGAGAGAGATATTCAGCTGGTGCAGGGCAGGAGCTGTCAGCAGAAGCTGTCGATGCCGTTTAATCAGGGTACCGTTGGTGGTCAGGTTGACGCGCATGCCAAAGGCATGACAGAGTGTGAGGAACGATGCAAATCGAGGGTGGAATAACGGTTCCCCCAGCACATGCAGACAGAGATCTTGCGTGTACCCCTGCAGACGCTCCAGCACTTCGGCAAAAGCTGTGATATCCATATCCTGCAAAGGGCGCTTGCTTCTGACACAAAATGAGCAGCCCAGGTTGCAGCGGTTGGTGATTTCAATGTAGATCTTCTTAAATCCTGCTTGCTTCTGACTCACGGTGTCGTCGTCTAAACAAGGTTCATTTCAGATAAAACGTTGCATCAGTTCACTGCAGACAAGATCCACATTTCCCGGCGTCACCCCCCACTGCTCCACATACTTAAGCACCTGCCGGCGAAGAGGCGGATCATTGCAGTCATCAAGTTTTCGAAAAAGACCGGTTCGGCGACCAATCTGATACACGACCTGCTCTTCCGGCCGCATGGCCAGGAACCGGTGAATCACCGCAATCATACGGTGCTGATCATTGGGCAGCACACCGTCAATCTCCTCAAACAGGTTGAGAATATGATCACTTTTGACGTGGCTGGTAATCCCGGAAAGTGACTGCAGAAAAACCAACAACTCCCTGGCTGTTTCCTGATCGCCAAGAGCAACAAAATTGCCGTCTGCCTGTTCACGGGTCAACACAAGACCGGCAGGCAATGCCAGGGTACGTAAACGAATGAAATCCGGGTTGATCCGGTTTAAGGCTTCAGCACTTTCCAGTGCATGCTGCATCGAAAGCTCTTTGCCGCCGAGCCCAGGCATATAGTACTCAGAGAGCTCAATTCCGGCTGCTTTCACCTTGCATCCAGCAAGAATATGCGTGTGTTGGCTCGCTCCTTTCCGTACCCGATCAAGGACCTGGTCGCACCCGGACTCAAGACCGATGTGTATGCGGTTGAGCCCGGCTGCCGCAATACCGCGCAAACTGTCATCATCTATCCGGGCAATGGTTTGAGACCGGGCATAGGACGTGATGCGTTCGACACCGGGAAAGGTTGCCTGAAGATGATCAAGTATTGCCACTAAATGATCAGGTCTGATAATCAGGCTGTTTGAGTCCTGGAGAAAAACTGAACGAGCTCCGGCCTGCAGCCAGTTACGAGCTGCATAGGCGGCCATCCACTCACTCTCACCCGAGGCTGGATCAAGAACAACGTCTCCCTCCACATCCCCGTTCTGACCGTTCTGGATCCGTTCAACCCAATATCGCACAGTATCAATGTCCCGGAGCACATGATCTACAGGCCGCTGACTGAACTGTTGACCTTTATACAACCCGCAAAACGTACAACGGTTCCAGGGACAGTTACGAGTCACCCGAATCAGCAGACTGCCGCTTTCACTGGGCGGCCGAATCGGTCCCTGTTCAAATCCCTGATAGGGCGGCTCAGCTGCATGCATCGGTTTCTCTCCCCAATACGACGGCGACCTCCTGCCATTGGTTACCCATCATTTCATACCTCAGATTAACGACACGGTTGTATACCGCTCTATCATGCCCTGTCATCAATCACATCTATTCTGGTCTGCATTGCCGACATGCTGCTGCCACAGACACAGAGGGTGCACAAAGAAGTGCACAGCATAGGGCAATAGGAACAAAAAAACAGTTTCATACAACTTCAAATTCTGCAACCATGCATCTTGAACAATCGCAAAGAGCCACAAAAGGAATATATCTGCATCTAGCGCATCAGCCGATGCTGTGGTATAGATACTGTAATCATGGAACCTGTTTTGACAAAAGAGGCCGCTGTTGCCGCCATCATTGCACGCACCCCCAGCCCAGAGGTGCTTTTCCTGAAACGCAGAGCAAACCCACGAGACCCCTGGTCAGGACACTACGCTTTTCCCGGCGGCAGACACGATGAAGACGACCCGTCACTGCTGGCGACCTGCCTCCGTGAAACCTATGAGGAGTGCGGCATCTATCTTTCAACAGACAGCCTTGTCAAGACATATCCGGCCCGACCTGCCGGCAACTATCTCAACCGACCGGTTCCGGTCACAACGTTCCTCTTTGAGATATCAATACAGCCGGTCATAACATTACAAAAAGCGGAAATCAGTTGTCACGAATGGCTAGACCTTGAATATCTCCGTGACACGGACAATATCATACGCCGTCCCATGAGTCCACGTTGCCCGGAGGTTCTGTTTCCCTGTATTCCGGCAACCGAAGGCTTTATCTGGGGTTTTACCTACGAGACTCTCATGATGATTATCGCCGATCATTACAGTGATCTTGTGGTGGAAAATTTAACAGCAGAAGAGTGATCGCGGAGGTAAAGAGCTCTTGACTTTTTAACCGTTGACCTGTATTCAATATCGGCGGATTTGAAAGGAGATATCTCGTAGGAGAGAACACTCCAGATGACGTGAGAGTGTACATGCAGCGAAGTGATTGCCTGCTCAGACACGCCTGACAACTCGTTCTCCAGACTCCTTCTGAAATATCAACGTAACTTGCATATCTGCTCGTTGGTCATGCTGTATCAAAACTTGCTACTTCCCATACAGTACTCCTGTTATCAGGGCTTAAACAACAACCTTACGGTAGATTGCCAAATCGTTTTGATCTACTAATTTACTCGATTTAACCACAAGGAGAAACAAATGAAAGCACCAGTACGTGTAGCAGTAACCGGAGCCGCCGGCCAGATCAGCTATTCTCTCATCTTCCGTATTGCCAGCGGTACCATGCTTGGTCCGGATCAGCCTGTCATCCTGCAGCTTCTGGAAATTCCACCGGCAATGGGTGCTCTGCAGGGTGTATTGATGGAGCTCAATGACTGTGCGTTCCCGCTGGTTGCAGGCGTTATCGCCACCGACGATCCCAATGTTGCTTTCAAAGATGCAGACTTTGCCCTCTTGGTCGGTTCCCGACCACGCGGTCCAGGCATGGAGCGCTCCGATCTGCTCAACGCCAACGGCGCGATCTTCACTGTCCAGGGTAAGGCTCTGAGCGACAATGCTAATCCCAACGTTCGCGTCCTGGTCGTCGGCAACCCGGCAAACACCAACGCTCTGATCTGCTTGAAAAATGCCCCTAAACTCAATCCACGCAACGTTACCGCTATGATGCGTTTGGATCACAACCGGGCCATGTCGCAGATCGCCGAAAAAACCGGCACCCACTCCACCAAAGTTGAGAAAGTGGTTGTTTGGGGTAACCATTCTTCAACCCAGTATCCGGATATCAGCTATGCCACCGCTGATGGCAAAGCAGTCAAAGGACTGGTGGACGACGAATGGAACAAGAACGATTTCATTCCAACGGTACAGCAACGCGGCGCTGCTATCATCAAGGCCCGGGGTGCATCATCCGCAGCATCCGCAGCATCCGCTGCTGTCGATCACATGCGAAACTGGGCGCTTGGCAGCAACGGTCAGTGGGTCAGCATGGGTGTGTACAGCAAGGGCAACCCCTATGCTGTTGATGAAGATCTGATCTTCGCCTTTCCAATCACCTGTGAAAACGGCGAATGGAAAATTGTTGAAGGTCTTGAAATCAGCGACTTCAGCCGTGAGATGATCAAGAAAACTGAGGCAGAGCTCCAGGGTGAGCGTGCTGCTGTCAGTGACCACATCAGCTGATAATTGATCACCGGTTTATCCGGTGTTCAGAGGGGTGCCTTTCCGGCACCCCTTTTTTTGTCTCCAGTCTTGACAAAACAGGCGGCAGGCAGCTACGCTTTCAGCAACAGTTCATCTTGCCAGGAGGCTACCTTTGCAGACCGAGCCCTCACCTTCCATTCAGGAGTTAATTGATGCCGGCCGAATAGTTGAAGCCGGCGCACTCCTTGCCGTCACTGAATCCTCCCTTTCTGTTGCCGAACAAAATGCCTATCGACTGGAAATTGAACAGCGGCAGCACAAAGCCGAGACATTTATTACTCAGGCTGAAAGCCTTGAGCAAGCCGGTAAAAACGAAGAAGCTAAAACAGTGTATATGTCAGTTCTCAATGAGGTTTGCGACTTTCCGGGCCTTCACGAACATATTAAACGTGTGGACGATGCCATTGCCTTATCGCGTGCGATCCAACGAAGAAATAAACGTATCCGTGCAACAGCTGCCCAGACAACAACCCAGGAGAAAAGCAACAACCCAAGCCGACGTTTTATCATAACCGGCGCAGTGCTGTTGACCGCTGTGGCAACACTCACCCTCTTTATAACAGTGCGGCAGGACCCCGTATCCCCTCCACCAATCGCGAAAGAATCTTCTCTGGATACAACAATTACTGCGCACCAACAAACGTCGACAGCACCTGCTGTGAACGCGAAAACCGACTCTTATGCACCAGCAGCTGAAATTTCAAACCAGATCAGGCCTGCACCCCCATCGACACCAACCACCGACAGACAATCCGTCACAACACAGGCAGAGGCACCCCGGCCGGCAAAAAAAAAGGAAACCACAAACAACACCCTGTCGAGTGTGACGCCCTCAACAGAGGACAGGCAGGAAGAAACAACTGTTCAGAAAAACGGACAGCCACAGGATAATTCTGCTCCTCTTCCTGCTGTTTACTACACTGTACAGCCAGGTGACTGTCTTAGCCTGATTGCAGAACGCGTGCTCTGTCGGCAATCCGCCTGGGAGGCGGTCTATCGGCTCAATAAAGACCAAATCACTGACCCTGAAAGATTACGGACAGGGATGCGGTTACGACTGACCGGGCTGGAGAGCCAATGTCCTCCGGGCAACCAGTAAAAAACAGCAGCGCTGCAAGTTTTAATCAGCAAAACGCTGTAGGTATTTCCAGCCGATTGCCGGAGGACAGTTGAGGGGTGATCCCACTCTTTGGACGTACACGTACCTGTACCGACTCTGTCAACCCGGTCATTTTGCTTCAAGCCGTCATAGAACAATGCAAGATGCCGGACATGACGGTGATTTGGTACATGCTTGTTGCACCTGGAATCAATCGACCAACAGAGTCAGGGAAACAGCCCTCTTTCACCTCCCTGTTGAGACAAAACGCTCCCGATCGTCACAAAAAGACCCGTCTAACAGTCAGACCTTCGGCGTATCTCTCTGCATCATTATAAGCGTACATATCGTGCATTCAATACGGTATGCAGCAACGCTTCATAAACTGCACGGTCATCGACTCCCTCTTTCCGCTAACACGCTGAGGCACTGAAGAAAGACGAATGCCTCGTCAGGACATACCGCAGAACATCGTTTATCAAATACACTGCAGAGAAAATACCTGTGTGACAGGTATCAGACCTCGTCAGCAAGCAAATCCGGCGCAGACCTGCGTCAGTCTGGGCGGCTCGCAGGAAACTCTATCACCAAAAACACTTATCCAAATGATATGTTTATTTGCGAAACAGCCAGAAAAGAACTGTCAAGATCACACTGACGACCAGACAGGTGGCAAGTGGAAAAAATAAACGGATGCCGTCTCGAACAATGACAAGATCACCGGGCAAACGTCCAAAGGGCACAGTTCGTAACCAGGGCCAGAACAGCCCGGCAACAATGAACAATAAACCAAGAAGAATCAATGTCTTGTTCATGTTTTACTTTTTATTCGGTGCATATCAACAGTGCTCTGGCTTAAAAACACGCCGGTCATGACAAGGCCGCTGGCCAGCCACTGCCATGAAGTCAAACGTTCATCCAGCACCAGAAAACCAATTATTATCGTAAAAACCGGTATCAGGTTCACAAAGGCTGAAGCCTGACCGGCTGGAATGCGACTGATGCCAAAATTATACAGACCGTATGCCCCCACACTCACCACCGTCCCCAGATACAAGATAACGATCCATCCGTTGAACGACAGGCACGTGTCCTGAACAGAGGGTATCAGCAAGACAGGCAGAAAAAAGAACGTTCCAACAAAAGCCTGTATTCCGGTGAGAAAAAAAGGATGGAGTTCTTTACTTAATCGTTTCATTAGAATAGTATAGCCTGCTGCACAGATCATAGCCATAAACTCAAGGAAATTCCCCAACATGGGATTTGGGGCCTGAGCAGTTTCCTTGGCAGAAATACTGAGCCACATTGCACCGGTAGCCGCGATGGTAAAACCAAAAACAGTCCGGACAGCAATACGTTCGCCAAGGAAAAAACCAGCGCTTATGGCAACCATGAGCGGCAGCATGGTCGTAATCATGGCAGCCTGAGAGGCAGTCGTATGGACCAGGGCCGCTGATTCAAAAAGAAAATAGAAACATGGCTCGCAAAGGCACATCGTCACAAGCGGTAAAAGATGGTGCCTTCGCAACCCCATACGAAAAAACGAGCGGCTAAAAGGAAGGAAACAAAGTGAAGCGACTGCCATCCTTCCAAAAATAATCAGTAAAGGATGCATCTCCTGAAAACCGTACTTCAACGCTACAAATGAGCTGCCCCATAAGACCATGGCCACCAGCAAGGCCATCCGTGGCACCCATCTGTGCAATCTCTCACATTCCATAAACCTACTCATGACGCTATGCAACATCATGCCCCTTATCGTCGACTCTTCCGGTTCTGCAGATGTTCCGGTCTACTGTCCGCTGTGGCTGTACTCCTTGCAACTGTTACAGCCTCTCCTCTCTTTGGCGCAGGTGCTTCACCGTCTGCAGCCAACATTCAACTCAACCAGGCCAGTGCCGCACAGACCTTTGACCTATATCAGAATATCCCTGGTTTGACCAGCCAGCAGGTCGAATACGGCAGAGTCGCCATACCAAGAATGCCTTATAATGCACAACGAATATTCCGCAAAATCTGTGGATTACCCGGTGTCAGCTTCGAGCATGCGAAACAGGCTATTGATACACTCGGACGCGAGCGCTTTACCTTTGAACAGGTTCAGACCTTCGAAGCCTTCGCCGGTATGGACACTGTCAACATTGACCTGGGCATGTCCAGCCTGAACACCATCAAAGAAATGGGATTTGAGGCAGGCCGTTCCTTTCGTAAATACGTCAGTCTGCCGGGTGCCACTGCCGGTATTGCTGTCCCGATGATTACGACATTCAACAACATGCCTGATTACAACAACCGTGCTGCCCAGGCTCTTTTCTCAGTTCGAGGCATGCGGATGGATCTGGCGCAGAAAGGAATGCCCTTGCTGGCACGTCTGAAAGACAACCAGGCCAGAGCTGCTGAAACCTATGCCAAAGTACGTGGCATGGACCCGGAAACTCTGCTCGACGGCCTTGAACTCTTGCAAAAACTCCGCCAGGATGACGCCTGGAATGCTCGCTGCCTGTTTACCAACAAACTGCTGACTCCCCGGGATGCCTGGAACTGGCTGGTCGGTTACTTTGCACTGCCCACCAATGTTCAGGAAACTCAGTTCAGCAAACTGGACAGCAGGCAGAAAACAGTACTCCTTGAGGCCTTGTACGATGGAGGGACCGAGGCGATATGGAGGATCAATAACTTTCACTCGGTTACCGATGCCAATGGCTATGAGATCTCCGATGCCACGCTCAACAGTTGGTCAACACAACAGCTGGCCGCCAAATTTGCTGAACTCCCCCCGTCGGTCAGAGAACAGTTTGCCGGACAATTCCGAAGCAGCAACAGGGGCCAAGCCATTGGAGTGCTCAAACAGGCCACAGCAGCGGCCCGTGTCCAAACCGCTCGTGATCTGACCGTTGCCAACCTGTACGCCATCACAGCTCAAGGGAGCGAGCTCTATGATTCTTCGTTCCGCTCAGTTGTGGTTCCAGTGCTGCAGACCCGTATCGCAAACAGGAATCAAGGAGATCTCCTGGCATTCCTTCGCTCAATCGATCCGGAAAGCCGTTTGGTTGCAGACTTCATCTCCAGTTGTGCCCAAAAGGGCAGATTAACCACCTTTTTTCCTACAGATGGAGTCAAGCAACGAGAAATCCTCAAACTGGTCACTGCCTCGGCCTTCCGCAATGAGGACTCTATCCTGCTGTTTTCTGCAACCTTCAGCCACCTCCTTAAGGTGTTGACCCCAGATGCCCGCACCTTTCTGATCACGACCATGGCAGAAAACAGTGAGGCCGAAAACTCCTCTTTTGCCAAGTTGGTCAATGTTATTCTGCAGTACTACCTGCAAACGTACCCGGAACTCCTTGGCCCGAATGACCGCCTCCTGATCAGCAGACTCGTTGTCCGCTACGGTGCTCTCAACCTTGACAACTATCAGACAACGCCATTTCAAGAGTGGAAACAGGATGGTCGCCTTGGTTCAGTCTCCATGTTTCATCCCGATGATGATGGAAGACAGTCTTTCATATCCAATGCCAACCTTCTGTTAAACAACGGCTACCGTTTAGTCCCCTCACAACAGTACACTATTCCAACCCTGACTCCGGCCTTCCGACAGGAGATTGAACGGATGAGCGGTGCAGGTCTGGCCTCGTTGTTCAGATCAATGCGCGACCGGCACTTTGCCGTGGCCTTTGTCAAGAATGTCGGCGGTATGACCATCGTTCACACACAATTCGTCTATTCCAATATGGAAAATCAAAAGGAGATGCTGAGACGCTTTATCCTTTCCAAAGACGAAATGCTTGCTCAGCGGGGGCATAGCTACTGGCGCTCAGAACAGATCATTGAACCACTGACCAAGCTGATTGAGGAGGGCAGGATCACCGAGGTTGATCTTCGCAGCAAACAACGATTCCTCAGTTTAGGATCGTGCGGCGGGGTCAAGGTATATACCATTCTGACCCGACTCTTTGCCAGTTCCGTCGATATATTGGCCAGCATCGGCACAGGAGTGGCCATTATTAACGATCCGTACAACAAAATGTTTTTCGAAATCATTGCCAACAATCCGTCGCATATCACATGGAAAACCGTAGCTCAACAGTCAGCTCCCATTTTTCGAAGTGAGTGGGGTCAAGATTATCTGTTACCCGGATCGCTCACCGCTATCCTGCATAAGATCCTGGATGAAACTGAGCAAACCAGCGGCACAGCGACTCGGGATCGATTTATTCCTTCCAGAGGAATTTGGTAACTGTGCCGCTTTATACCCACGATAAACTTTCAGAGTTGCTTCAGCAGGCAGCAAAACAGCCTTCAGAGGTGTATCTATTTTTCGGTGAACGCTACCTTTGCCTGCGAACAGCCAATCAGTTAGCTGAAGTGCTGTTGCAAAAACACGGCGGTACGATTCATCCCATCGACGGTGACCGGGAAGACAGCACCACTACCTGCGCCAGGCTGCGCAGCTTCAGTCTCCTTCCCGGTCGTCAGATTTATCGCGTGACCGACACTCGTCTCTTTCTTTCAAAAAACATTGCCAAGTCAATATGGGAGCGATTTTGCAAAGCTCATGCCGATGACAAACCGGACCAGGCCCAACGGGCGCTCAAAGCCCTTCTGAAAAGTGGTGGTCTGGACCCAGTACACCACGAAAGTGATCTGGCATCGTTATCGGCAACAGAGTGGAAAAAGTGTTTCGGCTTTTTGCATCCCGGCAAGGACGTACAGTATATCAACGACTACCTGGACACTCTGACTGACGAGAATTCCGCACCTGTTCCCGATTCTTCCCAATCCGGTGAGATCTTGGCGACCACGCTGAAAGCCGGCATACCGGACAGCAACTTTCTTATTTTGATCGCCGAAGAGGTTGATAAACGCATGAAACTGTTCAAAATGCTTAAAGATGAACAGACTGTTATAGACATAACCGCCAAAGCCGATTCAAGAATCAAAGCCGAAAAAACACAACTGGAGATCCTTCACCATCTCCTTCGCCAGACTCTGGCTGAAGACAACAAGATCATGGCTCCCTCTTTGACCGACGTACTCCTGGAGCGGGTGGGGTTCCATCCCGTGGCACTGGTCATGGAGCTCCGTAAAGTAATGGCCTATACAGGTGATCGCCGGGAGATAACCCGTGATGATCTTGATCTCCTTGTTGGTCGAACCCGTCAAGAAGCACTTTTTGAGCTGACCAATGCCCTGTCCGGTAAAAACCTGCCGCTCCTCTTAACCATAGCGACCAGGCTTCAGGAAAATAACATCCATCCGCTGGCAATTGTAGCAACACTCCGCAACCATACTCGCAGTCTTCTTCTCAGCAAAGCCTTGGCAGAGCAACCTGCAATCGGTTTTCTGCCCTCCATGAATGCTCAGACATTCCAACATGTCTGTCTGTCCCGCCTCAAAGAAAAAGAATTCTTCAAAAAAGAATTTGGCAGCCGCCACCCTTACGCCTCATACATGCAATTCAAAACAGCCTATAACTTCAGCACACACGTTCTTATCACCTGGTTGCAGTTACTGCTGAAAGCAGAAATGAAACTCAAAGGATCCCCTGTAGCTGCAGATACGATTCTCCACAGCCTCCTTACCTCCATGCACGCGGCATACACCGGGTAAAACAACCGGGAGCCACTCCACTGCCCTTGCAAAAACCACAGTGAGCATTAAAATACTTGTGGGTAACTGAAAAATGCCGAGTGACCGTGGACAAGACGGTTCTAACGTACATCTTCTTGTTACCGACGCCTTGAGCAGTACATGTAAAAAATACATAGATTTTTCCCAGAACCGCCTTGATGATGGCAAAAGAAGATACTCTCATTCAGGATAAACCTGACATAACAGAAAAAACCTCCCTGCAGGAGCCACCGTATTATCGAGTTGTATTGCACAATGATGATTACACAACCATGGACTTTGTCGTCATGATTCTGCAGTCTGTTTTTCATAAAAACATCGAAGAAGCTACCCAAATCATGCTCAATGTGCATCATCAAGGAAGAGGTATAGCAGGAGTCTACACACGGGAAATAGGAGAAACCAAGGTGGCGCTGGTGCACCGCATTGCAAAAAGAAACGAATACCCACTGAGATGTTCACTGGAACCAGACAGTTAACAACCAAACCTTAGCCGATAAGGCACCAGGCGTTACCCAAAGCTGTGCAAGATATTCGCTCTACCGAGGAACACCATTATGCTGAGTAAAGAATTAGAGATCGCTCTAATCAAGGCCATAAAAGAGGCAAAAAATCATCGCCACGAGTATGTCACCGTGGAGCATATGCTGTACGGACTGCTCCATGATGACCTTGCCCGCCATATCATTGATAAGTGTGGTGGAAATAACGAAACACTGAAAGAACGGCTTGAACGTTTTTTTGAAAGCGGTATGCCGGTCATGAAAACCGCTGAAGGTGAACCCGCACAAACCGTTGCCTTCAACCGGGTTTTGCAGCGTGCAGTCAACCATGTGCAAAGTTGCGGCAAAAAACAGGTTGATACCGGCGATGTTCTGGTCTCAATCTTCACTGAACCGGATTCCCATGCCGTCTATTTCCTGGGAAGCGAGGGGGTCGGCCGACTGGAGGTGGTGGAGTATATTTCCCACAGCCTCCCGGAATACCTGCAGAGTGAACCCCTGCGACAGGCTCCTGGACAACATCCTTCAAAAAAGAAGCAGGAAAATGCAACCGGTGATGCGTTAGAAGAGTTCACCGTCAACTTTGCCAAACGCGCGGCTGAAGGTGGCATTGATCCATTAATAGGTCGGGATCATGAGCTCTACCGAATGATGCAGGTTCTCTGTCGACGAAAAAAGAACAATCCTCTGCTGGTCGGCGAACCTGGAGTCGGGAAGACGGCCATGGCTGAAGGACTGGCTTTGAGAATTCACGAAGACAGTGTCGCCCGTCAAGATCCTCAACCTGACCCTAAAAAGCTCGTTCCGGATCTCTTACAGGATGCAGAAATATACATGCTTGATCTTGGTACCCTGGTTGCCGGGACAAAGTATCGGGGTGATTTCGAAAAACGTTTAAAAGAAGTCGTGGCCGCCATCGAAAAAAATAAAAAAGCCATTCTTTTTATTGATGAGATGCATACCATCATCGGTGCCGGGGCGACCAGTGGTGGATCCATGGATGCTTCCAACCTGCTCAAGCCTGCTTTGCAGGCGGGCACCATCCGCTGCATAGGATCAACCACCTATGAGGAATATAAAAATCATATCGAAAAAGACCGTGCGCTTTCCCGGCGTTTTCAAAAGATAGATATTGAAGAGCCGTCGGTGGCTGATACCGGCAGAATCCTGCGCGGGTTACAATCCCGCTACGAGGAACATCACCAGATCCGTTATGCACGGACCGCGATTGATGCTGCGGCTGAACTGGCGAACCGTTACATTAACGATCGTTTTCTTCCGGATAAGGCCATTGATGTCATGGACGAGGTCGGCGCCTATTTTCGTCTCAACGGTAAAACCGGACGGACGGTCGGCGTGCGCGATGTGGAACAGATTGTGTCAAAAATTGCCCGAGTACCGGTAAGCAGCAAAGTAAGCAATGACACGACCCAGCTCCTCAACCTTGACAATAAACTCAAGGCAGTCATCTTCGGTCAAAACGAGGCAATTGAAGCAATTGTCAAGGCAGTGAAGCGATCACGCGCTGGTCTGGGTAATCCCCAATCGCCCACAGGCTCGTTTCTCTTTGCCGGCCCCACCGGTGTTGGGAAGACAGAGGTAGCCAGACAGTTAGCCATCTCGTTAGGTGTTCACTTCGAACGATTTGACATGAGTGAATACATGGAGAAACACGCAGTGTCTCGACTGATCGGCGCCCCACCCGGTTATATCGGTTTTGACCAGGGGGGCCTGCTTACCGACGCCATACGTAAACATCCGTACACTGTCCTGTTACTTGATGAGATCGAAAAGGCTCATCCCGACGTCTTTTCCATTCTTCTGCAGGTAATGGATCACTCCACTCTTACGGATAATGCCGGCCGCCGGGCAGATTTCCGTAATGTCATTGTAATTATGACCACCAATGCCGGTGCACGGGAAATGAGCGAACGAACTATTGGGTTCATCGGTGATTCTGCGGGAAAGGAACAAAAGGTTTTGAAAAATCTGTTTTCACCGGAATTTCGCAATCGACTGGATGGTATCATCACCTTCTCGGCCCTGGAACCGGAAACCGTGGAAAAGGTGGTCGACAAGATGGTGCTCGAACTGCAACAGCAGCTGGCAAGCAAGAAGGTCACCATCACCTTAAGCCCGGCAGCACGTTCCTGGCTGGCACAAACAGGATACGAGCCGGCTTTTGGAGCCCGACCTCTACGGCGCCTGATTATGAAAGAGATCGGTGATGTGCTCACCGAAGAAATTCTGTTTGGCAAATTAACCAAAGGCGGCAAGGTCAAGGTCAATCGTAAAAACAACAAGACAACCTTCTCCTACCTCTAATGGACAGTCACCGGTTGGGGGCATATCGCTCAACCGGTGCTTCCTCTTTCCATAACCCACATTTTTTCCAGATAACATCGACTTGGACAACTCACCAAGACAAGATACCTGACATTGGCGACAGAACAACTTTGGTTGTAAATGGACTCACCCCATCACCAACTTTCCAGGAACACTCACTACACTTGAGTGACAGCTAGCGTAGCTTATTACTCTCCGTCGTCACAGAACTTATTCCTGCTTATAGACATTCACATTCCTTCTCGCGGTTCCGTTCTTGCATTTGCCCCGTATTTATGGTCCTGTTATGGCAATTGAGCTATAAATTAAACTACGGAGTAGTATTAATAAGTACGTTAATCACCGAACATTGGAATCATGTTTGGCAAACGATTCATGCTCAATAGGCTGAATTACCGTTTAATCGTAAGACCAGAGGGCTGAAAAATGTACGTTGATTAATGTCCGCCTTAATAATTCGATATTATTAGCCCATACGAGGCTGTCGATACTTGGCTGGCACAACATTTTTGACGATCTGCTATCCAAACTCGAACTGAAAAGCTAAAAAGAGAAAACCATGGGGAACTGTATTTATTGTGGAAAATCAGCTGGTATATTCAAAAATTTTCACAAAGACTGCCGACAAGCCCATGAGCTAGGAAAATCAAAAATAGTTTCGATTGTTAGTAAAGTCGGTATCGAAGATGATGATATACAGCTTTTGGAAGCATCTATTAAACAAATCGCCTCATCCAGTTACATAGACAAGCCAACATTAGATTCGCTGCTAATATCCGGATGGGAAAAAGCTGTTGATACAGTATTTGAGGAAGGTGTTCTTGCTGAGAAAAGAGCAAACGCCTTAGGTGAATTTCAAAAACACTTCTCCCTATCAAAGGAAGACCTTGATCAAAACGGTGCATTTACAAAGATAGTTAAAGGAGCAGTGCTTAGTGAGGTTCTTGAAGGTAAATTGCCAGAAAGAATACTGATAGAAGGCTCTCTCCCATTCAATTTACAAAAAAGTGAAAAGCTTGTTTGGATTTTTCGCGACGTTGACTACTATGAGGAAAAAACAAAAACACGTTATATTGGTGGTTCTCAAGGCATAAGTATTCGTATGGCTAAAGGGCTCTATTTTAGAACTGGAGCTTTTCAAGGTGAACGCGTTCAGACATCTGAGACTATCCATATAGATACCGGATTGTTAGGCGTTACCAACAAACATATTTATTTTGTAGGACCACTCAAAAAATTCCGTATAAATTACAACAAAATAGTATCTTTTGAACCATTTTCAAATGGTATCGGAGTTCAAAGAGATGCACAAACCGCGAAGCCACAGTCATTCTCCACCGGGGACGGCTGGTTCACGTACAACCTCATCACGAATCTGGCGCAGATGTGATCTTTTCCTCCAATCACAGCCACCTCCTCCGCTGAGTTACTCTGCTCCACCGTATATTGCATCCTGTTATGAAAAATCAGCAGGAAGAATCTGATCATCGGAACATTTATCTGTGATCGTTTAGACTCATGTTGTTCTGTCAACAAGAATGGTCTAGCAGGCTGTTGAAAAACTCATAAACAACGGGACATGTAAAACAATACCGTGTATTATCCAACCAATTGGAATAACTGACAAACAGGTGGAAATATGCGCGGTCCTGACATTCAGCAACAGAAA
>Ga0265295_1000982_pt1 | contig 53451 bp, 43 predicted proteins | sample Munlansysbiofilm_FD_192503 | JGI IMG/M metagenome (GOLD analysis project Ga0265295, IMG submission 192503) | Leachate microbial communities from a municipal landfill in Southern Ontario, Canada - Methane capture system biofilm | ecosystem: Engineered > Solid waste > Landfill > Unclassified ... | reverse complement strand
CCTGTCCGACCTTCTTGGCCCTAGATTTGACAACTCAAAATTTTTTCGGTGCAACTGGCTGCAATTTCAATTGCAGAATTGGGATCAATCTATGCAAAAAATAAATTCTTGTCAACTCAAATCCACCAGTTATTTTCCCGGTCAAAGTTTTTAGCGGCCAACAAGATTTTAAGTTTTTATGGAGCTTCCTTGATTTTCATTTCATGCTTTGAGTAAGGTCAAAGAAAAAAACTTTAACCACGAAAGGCACGGACCACACGAAAGAATGGGGTTTTTCCCCGGCATCCTTGATTTGAAGGAAGCCTTGCTCTTTCGTGTTGTTTCGTGCCTTTCGTGGTTAACAAGTGCAAATTACTTTTATGCTGGTATGAAGGATGCCCTACTTCTTATTTTTAAGGGCCTCCATGAGAAGGGCGCCCATGTCTCCCATGGGTTCTGCCTCCTTTTTGGGAGCGGCAAACTTTCGCCATTCGTCGGAATCCTTCATCTCTGGAGGGGCAAGGGAGATTCGGCGTCGTTCCTCATCGGCCGATTCTACCATCACGGTCACCTTGTCTCCGGGCTTTAGCGAGTCGTAGTCCGAAGGTTTGGATGCCTTGGAGATTACAGATGCAGGAAGGAGCCCTGTAACGCCCGGTTCCAGACTGAGGAATATTCCGAACTGCTCTTTTTTTTCCACCGTTGTTTCTACAATTGTGCCGGGGGCATATTTTTCAAAGATTCCGGTCCAGGGGTCTCCCAGGGCATCCTTGATGCTCAAGGATATGCGTCGTTTTTCGATGTCCACATCCTTAACCACCACCTGGATCATTTCGCCGAGGGTTACAACGTCGTCGGCCTTGACGATTCTCCGGGTATGGCTCATTTCACTCAGGTGAACCAGCCCGTCCATGCCGGGAGCTATCTCAACAAAGGCACCAAATGGGGCAAGGCGAACCACCTTGCCGGTGAGCTGGTCCCCAGGGGCAATGGTGCCTGCCTGGGAATCCCAGGGATCTTCGGACAGGGCCTGCTTGATGGAGAGGGATATCTTGGGGATGTCTACTCCCTCCTTGGCCTCGATTTTTAAAATTTTGACCTTGACTGTCTCCCCCTGGGCTAAAACCTCTTCTGCTTTGTCCACCCTTGACCAGCTGAGCTCTGAAATATGGGCCATGCCTTCAACTCCGGGAACAAGCTCGATGAACGCCCCGTAGGGCATGAGCTTGGTGACGCTGCCGGTGACTATCTCTCCCTCTCTGGCCTCCTTGAAAAACGCATCCTGGCGGTCTTTATTTTCCAGATTCAGAAGGTCCCGGCGGGAAACCACGATGTTTCGACCGCCTTCTTCAAACCGGGTGATAAGGAAGTCAAATGTGCTGCCCACATAGGATTCCGTGTCTTCAACATACTTTATGTCCATCTGGCTTACCGGGCAGAAGGCCCTTTTACCCATGATGGTGACGTTGAATCCGCCCTTGATGGTTCCTGCGACCTTTCCTTCCACCGGGGTGCGGGTATAGGATGCATCTTCGAGCATGGTTGCGGTGCCGGCACCTGACAGGGATTTTGAAAGGGTAATTTCGCTCTCGTTCTTGGACACCACGTAAAGGGAGATCATATCGCCCACTGCATGGTTGAACTGTCCATCCTTGTCTAAAAGTTCGGCCTTGTCCACCACTCCGTCGCTCTTGGAACCTGTACTTATATATACGGCATTTTGACCGATGGAGATGATTTTTCCCTCTATCTTGTCACCCTGGCGGATATCGTGGTTAATTTCTGCGTCATAGGAGGCAAACATCTCTGCAAAGCTTGCTTCTTCCTGATTGTCAGATCCATTGTCTCCAAATTTGTCAGCCATCATTGTTCTCCTGAACATCAAAAGTTAAAACACTTTTTTATACAATCCCCCAATAAGTGTCAAGTCATACAACAATTCTCCAGCAGTTCTAATTTTGGTTTTACACTATAGGCAACTACCTACTATTCATATCAGCAATTCTAATTATGCAATGTCAGCGTTGGGGCGGCGGCCAGTGTCGCCCTGTTGAACATCCCCCGACTTTCTTCGTTCAGCAAGGTGATACTGGCTGACGCCTAAAGAAGAAAGTCAAAATTGAACTGCTGTATTCATATGGTCTCGGCAACGGAGACAGTTCTATCCCCAAGGGCGTTGACATAGCTTGCCATCTCATTGTCGTACCAGCCGTAAATAACGGCTGTGGTCACTGGGATGCGAGCGATTTTTCGGTCAAGGGTCTTGAGAGTTGCGGGATCGAGGCCCTTGACCTGGCCGAGATCAATTTTTATTTCCGCCGTCCTTGTATGGGTCTCATGGCCCTCTATTATGGCCGTGGCCCTTGGGGTACCCACAATATCCGACGATACGTTCTGCTGTTCGGTGAACATCAGATATCCATCGTTCTTTTCTTCCGCGGTTTTCTGGTAAAGGCTGTTTATAAGAGCCCTGTTGATTGGCGAATCCTTGGGGGTGTCCTGGATGTTCAGCACAAGGATGATCAAAGAACCTGAAGCCGTGGGAATTCTTACCGACTCTGCCATGAACCCGATGGTCTCCATCTCCGGTATTACCAGGACCAGGGCCTTTGCAGCACCGGTTGAGGTGAGGATAATGTTGTTCATGATGCTGCGGTTCTTTCTAAGATCCGCTGCCCCGCTCTGGGGAAGGCGGTCAAGCACCTGCTGGGATCCGGTGGCCGCATGGACGGTTGCCATGGATGCGGACATAATTCTGTCTGCACCAAAATAGTCAAGCTGGGGCTTCATCATGTGGGCAAGGCAGTTGGTGGTGCATGAGGCGTTGGAGATAAGCGTGTGAATCCTTGGGTCGTAATCTTTGTCGTTGATGCCCATCACCGTTGTTATGGCATCTTCGGGCATGGAGTCGCCCTCCTTTACCTTGAACGGAGCGCTTACCACAACCTTTTGTGCTCCGCACTCAAGATGGCCCCTGACCGATCCTCCTGGAGCGTCAAAGGCGAGGTTGGGGTCGAGGAAACGGCCGGTGCTGTCCACCACAAGGCGTGCCCCGTGATTTCCCCATCCGATATCCCGGGGGTTGCGTTTGTCCCGAAGGATGGTGATCTTTACACCGTTGATCTGCATGGTTCCTGAGGCTTCGTCAATGTCTTTGATAACGGGCAGGGCTCCCTGTCCGTGGAGAAATGATTCAAGTCGACCATAGGTGGTGTCCCTTTCAATGTAGTGGGCAATATCTTTCAGGGATCTGCCCGCCTCCCTGCCGATATTCACCACGATTTTGTCAAAGAACCTCCGACCCACATGGTGCCATACGGTGAGCTTGCCGATTCTTCCGAGTCCGTTAATCCCAAGTATCCTTGAACTGTCTTCGCCCATGGTTTTTCTCCTATAGTTCGTTTACCTTCAGGTATCCCTTATATATTAATCCCTCCCTGCCGTCCATGCTGATAAAATCTCCGGACTTCATGAGGGTGTTTGCAAATTTGCACTGGCGCTTTTTTTCATTGCTCATGAGGTTTTCACAGCCGACCACGCAGGTCTTTTTAAGGCTGTGGGCAACCACGGAGGCGTGGGAGGTGACGCCTCCCCTGGCGGTCAGAATGCCGTCTGCCGCATAGATTTCCCTGATGTCGTCGGCCACAGTGTCTCCCCTTATCAGGATCAGCTTCATGTGGGGCTCTTCCTGTCTCCACCGCTTGATCTCCTCCAGGGTGAATACGATTCTTCCGCTCATGGGGCCGCCCGATACACCGATACCCCTTCCAAGGTACTCAACGGCGCTCAGGTCCTCCACGTCAAAGGATCGAATGACGTTTCTTCCCCTTACGGACATGTCCCTTGTCTGGAGCAGGTAGAGGTCCTTGTAGGTCGGGCTTTCAAAGGTGAATTCCATCTCCTGGGGATCCCAGTGGTTGTCGTAGATGATGGAATGGGCAATGGCCTTGAGGTTGCTGTAGAGTACTGGAAATCCTGACTCCAGGCTGATGCCGCTGCCCCGCTGTTCGATCTCCCTTTGCATTTCGGATATGGGAAGGGTTCTGACAAGTCCGGACACCACATCTTCGCCCTGGTTGCCAATGGTGAAATCTCCCCAGAGCCTCAGGGTGTCGCCGGGAAGCCTTGGACTGTGGGTGAAAAAAACCCCGGATCCGGACTGGCTTGAGATATTCCCGAAAACCATGGACTGGACAGTTACGGCCGTGCCCCATTCATCGGAAATCCCGATGATCCTTCGATAGGCCCTGGCCCTGGGGGAGTCCCAGGAGGTAAACACCTTGTTAATGGCAAGATAGAGCTGTTCAATGGGGTTCTCAACTATCTCAATGCCCGAATCTATAATCATGTTCTTATAGGCTATGGAGAGCAGCTTCATCTGTTCGCCGGTGAATTCCCGTTTCAGGGGCACTCCATTTTTCTTTTTAAACTTGTACATGATCGAGTCAAAGTCGTTGCGGTTAAGGCCGAAGGACATACCATATCCCTGGAGGAATCTGCGGTAGCAGTCCCAGGCAAACCAGGAGTTGCCGGAAATCTTTGCAATGCTCTGGGCGATCTCCTCGTTAATGCCCACGTTCATATAGGATTCGAGCATTCCGGGCTGGGAGATGGATGAACCGCTCCTGACCGACAGGAGCAGGGGGTTTCTGGGGTTGCCGAAACATTTGCCCGTGCTCCGTTCAAGTATGGCAAGGTTGGCCGTAATCTGGTTTCTGAAGTTGTTTCTGGCCGATTCATAGGTGTTGATCAGCTCTTGGCACCGGAACGCCTCGGTGGTGATGACAAAGCCCGGGGGCACCTGCCATCCCATGCGTTTCAGCTCGACCAGGTTGAGTCCCTTGTTGCCAAGGTGGATGATGTGGTGTGTGTCTCTCCTCCTGTCCCCTATCTCGGTCATGGCATTGTTGGGGTCATAGTTGAATAGCTTGTTGAGCAGGGTCTCAGACAGTTTTTCACTCTGGTGGAACATGGTGTTCATGATCCGGTTGAGGAACACATCCAGCTGCTGGAGTCCCAGGGAGGTGACGATCTTGTCCCGGAAGAAGATGTCCGCAACCATATGGGCGAATTTTTTCCTTTCAATCTCTTTGTCCCTGGGTAGAAATTTTTCAAGGATCTGATCTTTGGGCATTTTTTCCATGATCTGGAGGATGTTTCTGCCGTGGATGGTGTGGAAGTTGTCGTCAATGATGTTTTTGACGGCCCGGGAAAACCCCTTGAAGATGTCAATGTACTGGGTAAAGGAAAATTCCCTGATGCCGATGGAATGGGTCAGAAGCTCAAGCTGTGTTTTCATCCTGTTGGACGAGATGCCGTCCACCCCCAGAGCCTTTGCAAATAGTTCAAGGATTTCGAGTATCTGGGAAAAGGTCGCCTTGGTGATGAGGCTCAGATCAATCGAATTGATAAGTTCCTCGAACAGCACGTTTAAAATGGCCTCGATGCGCAGCGTAAGTCCCAGGGCGTCAAACTTTGCCTCGTGGTAGCTCCCATACACGGACGGGATGTCCACGGCAATGTGACGCTTGTGATACATGTTTTCCCTGACCTCAAAGGTCCGGTCGGACAGGATCAGCTCTTTTAACTGGGCAAGATAATCCAGCAGCCCGACAATTTTCAGCTTCAGATCTGTCTGGGCCATGGCTTGTTTGAGCTTGTTAGTGTCTGGAAGGTCTTCGGATTTGAGCTGGGCAAGGTAGCTGTTAAATTCGATGTTGTCGAAGTTGTACTTCTGGTTAAGGAGCCGGTAAAACTCCAGGGTAAGAACGGCCCGCTCCCTGTCAAGGTCCGAAACCCCGCCAACCCGATTGATCATGGCGGTAAGGGTTGACTCCCCTTTGGTCAACAGATCCTGGGGCAGGTTTACACCCTGATTCTCAAGCTCTGAAAAGATTTTTGTCATGCCCCGGGTGTAGGGGCCGGTCTCGTCTGTTTCATCATAAATCATGGGGGGGATAAAGGGCCTGAGAACCTCCTTGTCTGCCGTTTGCCAGAATATTACAACAGCCTCGATAAAGTCAACCACCCGGCTGCTGCTCTCCACATGGCTCTGCTTTCGAAGAAAATGAACCAGAGTGTCCTTGCGCATGGACGCCTCGTCAAGCTTTGTTGAGATGTCCCTGAGTTTTCCTTCGGCCCCGATTTCGTTGAAGAATGCGGGCAAAAGACGTGCAAGCTGTTTCACGAGGTTGTATACAGGTGCGATTTTTTTGCCGAGAAAGGCGGTGATGTCCCTTGGGAAGAGGTCTGTATCCTTGATGTAAACTCCGCCGCAGGATAGAAAGATGATTAGGGCCGACATTAGACGGGCCGACCGTTTGGGCTTTTGACCGATCAGCTCCATCCAGTTGCGGATGTTCTGAACATGGGTTTCATTGCCGATCACCTGCCAGTCGTTGCCCATTCCCTTAATGTTGGGCGTGTGGAATCCAAGATCAACAACCTGGTCGATGAAGTGGTTAATTACCTCCACCTCCTCGGTCAGGTAGATGGCTTCGCCGGACTTTAACACGCAGTTCAGAACAGTCTGGGGGAATATGCCGTCAAGTTTGCGCAATACTTCAAAGGTCTTGTCGATGATGGCAAGATTGTTCTTGTAGTTTTCATGGCCTATGAGCCAGGTAAGGGAACGGTTGATGTCCCCCAGGGCGTCCTTGTGGATCATGGCAAGACCCGGGGTGTTCATGATGTAAAAGAGAAACATCACCTCCAGGCGTTTGCTATATATCTCGTCGTCGATGCTCTGGCTGATCTTACCCGGCATCTTTCGGAACAGGGTGACGATGTCCTTGTATCCGGGAAGGGTGACAAGCTCCTTTGAAAGTTCAATGGAGTATAGCGGTTCGGCAAGGACCATGGAGCGCAGCTCCTCCTGCCAGGCGAGAAACTGTCCAAGGGAGGTGTCTCTGATCAACCCTTCAGACAGCTTGTTCAGGGCAGTGGGGGCAGCCTCTTTTTTGATCCACACCAGGGGGTCCTCAAGTTCCAGCCAGTAAGAGAAGGAAAGATCGTAAAATCGGATGAGGAACCTGTTCAGGGTTTCACTGCTTCCAGTGTCCCTGGCCTGTTCCTGATACTGGGGTTGGTCGAGAATTTTGATCAATAGCCTGGCAAGCCCATCAGGTTGAAAATAGCTCGTGACAAAAAGATGAAATTCGGTGTCTGAAAGTTCAAGGGTCTGGGCGAGAATGTTTTTAACGCAGGGCAGAAATCTTGGCATTTCCGTTGAGGCATCGGTCAGTACCTGCTTCAAAAACAGCAGAAGGTTTTCAGCCGCATCCTCCCGAATTCCCCGGTCTTTATTTTCGGCAATGGTCCTGAAGAAAATATCGGCAAAAATCTGGACGGCATGGGGACCTTCAGCATGGGGCCGCAGCAGGTGGAAATAACCAAGGGAGAAGCTTCTGGCCTCTTTGACGATGAAATCCCAGTTTTTATAGGGGTGGGAAAGTTCTTCTAAAAAGACGTTGAGTCTCTTTAAAATACCATAGTAGTCGGCCATTATTTCCTGGAGTGGTGCGTATCTCGCATCTATGGTTACATCTACATGGTAATCTGCCAGGTTGACCTCAAGTGCGCTTGACTTCATTATTTTAGATTCCCTTAAACATTTAGTAAAAAATCTGTGCCTCGCTCCGGTCAGGAGAACCAAAGGGGGCGGAATGACACTAGAGCCCACCTGTTTCATTCTTCGCCACTACCCACTACCTACTAACTAATACCCCCGGCAGGGCTTAAAATCAATGGAATAGGCCCAAAAAGGTGGTGAGATCTCTGTCGAACTGGTCCTGATTCCTGTCCGGGGGTATTTTTGCCCTCTGCATCAGATCCCTGAAATATTGCCGGGATTGTTCTGTCCTTCGGGCAAACTCCCTGGTTTTTGCCGGGGGGAAATTATAGTTCCTGTGATTCATACACTCTTTTATGCTGCTGTGGGCCATTTGTGAAAGGCGGCAGGCCATGGCTTCAAGGGCTGGCGCCTCGCTTTTTTGAAGATTTACGGGCAGGCGGCTCCCAAGGGTTTTAAAAAGATTGATCATTGCGCCTGAAACGATCACCGGCACCATAAGTTCCTCGAGCCTTTTAAAGGGGATGGCCATGGTTTCAAAGGCAAGATCAGGTTTCCCTGTAACGTAAGTTTGTTTTACGCTGCACCGTTCAAGGGTAAGGGATGCGTGGGGGCAGGGATAGAGACGCCCGATATCCATGGATTTTCCCACGGTGAGACCGCTGGTCTGCCTTGGAACGATAACGGCGGAAAAAAGGTTGCGGTTATTTTTTGTTCCTGTAACCGAAATAACGATAAAGAGGTCGGCAAGGGGAGCATTGGTCACAAAGCTCTTTTCACCGGTGATTATTAAATCTTTATCTTTTTTTTTGGCCCGGGTCTTGAGATATTTTGGGTGGGCGCCGACTCCGGGTTCTGACACAGCAAACGCTGCCGTTACTTCACCACTGGCCATGGATGGGAGCAAAGCATCACGGTGGCACTTGTCTGCGTGGGTTATTATAAAGTGGTGGCAGACAAGGTGGTGGATTAAAAATGTAAGGGCAAATCCCATTGAGGCTCCGGAGATAACGAGCTGTTCGGTTACAGGGGCAAGGGCATCAAGCCCAAGTCCAAGACCCTTGTATTGCTCGGGAATGATTATCCCCATCAAATTTTCCCGACCAAGATCCCGCCACAGATCAACTGGGAAATCTTTTGGGCGATCAGGTTGAGAATCCCGTGGAAAATCCGGGGCTGTTCCTGATCGTTTGGAGCAGCAATGCCTGCGGCAGATGTCTGCAGCCCGTTCCCCTAAATCTTTAAATTTTTTATCCATTTTTATACCACAAGTTCCCTGATGAAATCCATTAGGTGGTTGAGGTTCATTACTGTTCTGATCTCGTGGCAGTGGGCCTTGAAGGCCATGATTTCGCAGTCACCCGTGGTCCAGGTGCGGGCATGTTCCGGTGTGAGCCAGATGATCCTGCGGCAATGTTCCCTCATTTGGGCAAGGATGTTTGCCTGGGGGTTGAGAAAGTTGGAACGGCCGTCCCCTAGGATAATCAGGGTGGTCTTCTGGTTGAGGTCTTTCATGTGGCCCTGCCTGAAGGTCTGGAGCATGGTGCCGTAGTCCGTGGGAAGATCGCGGTTAATGGTCTCCTGCCCCAGGGCCCTGTCAATGGCATGGTTGATGGGCAAACTGTCAAACAGGTCTGTCACCTCGACAAGGTCTGCAACAAAAACAAAGCTTTTAACCCTGTAAAAACATTCGTGCAGGGAGTAGAGAAGGGTCAGCATGAAACGGGCACCAGACCAGACTGAACCCGATACGTCGCAAATGGCAACTATGCTGCTCTTTCTGGGAGGTTTGTTTTTAAACACGATATCGAGGGGCACCCCCTGGTATTTTCCCGAGTTCCTGAGGGTCTTCTTTATGTCGATGGCTCCCCGGTTCTTGACGGCAAACCTTCTTGAGGCCCGGTCCTTAAGCTTTCGAACTAGCCTTTCAATAACCGCCTCCATCTGACTCACCTCGAGGGGGGTGAGGTTTGCAAGGGGTTTTTCTGACACAAGGTCATTGGACGGTGCGCTCACCGCGGCCTGTTCCTTGAGGTTGTTTATCTCTCCTGGCTCCCGGGTGACGAGATCCAGAGCACGGTCCAGGCGATTCGTGAACGTCTTTTTTAACGATGCTGCATCCCGGCCCTGGTAGGTCTGGTCCACAAGCGTATCTATCCTGGACTTTAAGGCGTTGATCTGGAGCATGATGGACAGCTTGTTTGAAAGCTGACCCATGTTGGACTTAAAGAATCGCTGGGCCGGTTCCTCCATTGTGTGCATTTGATGGAGCCGGTCGATGAGGTTCAGGGGATCATTGTTAAGGAAATCCACCAGGGCCTGCTCCATGGGATCCTGGTCTGAGGAGTCCTGGTCGTTCCTTTGTCGAAGCTCCTGATCCAGAAGCGCAACAATGTGTTCTGTCTCAGAATCAGGAGCGTTGTCTTCGTTTTCTCCGGCCCGGTTGAAAAAAAGATCAAATATATAGTCAAACCGGGCCTGGTCCCTGCGGCTCTTGACAAAGTTAGCCCGAAGGACAAGGCGGAATTCGACCGGATCGGCCAGGTTGACAAGCCCGAGGTGGCGTGCGGCATCGATCACTTCACCTGTGGAAACCCTGAGGTCAAAGGCCCTGCAACAGGCGGCAAATCCGGTTAAGATATTGAGCATTTCCAGGCCTTACCCTATAATTTCGTTGATGGCCCGACGGGCAAGGGCCGTGTCTTCCCGGTATTTGAGAACGATGTTGAGGGTGTCCGTGACCGTGTCCGGGGTAAGGGCCTTTGCGTTTAATGCCATGAGTGCCCTTGCCCAGTCCAGGGTTTCGGAGATGCAGGGCTTTTTCTTGAGGTCAAGATCACGTATCCGGGTAATGGCATCTATCAGCTGGACCGCAAGGTCCTGGTCAATGCCGGGAAGCTTCATCCGGACGATCTCCATCTCCCTCTCCTTTGTGGGGTAGTCGATGTAAAGGTGGATGCACCTGCGCTTTAAGGCATCGCTCATGTCCCTGTAGTTATTGGAGGTGAGAAGTACTATGGGGATGGTCACTGGTTTTTTTGTGCCGATTTCGGGTATGGTCACCTGGAAGTCACTCAACAGTTCCAGGAGAAAGGCCTCGAATTCGGGATCTGATTTATCCACCTCGTCAATCAGAAGCACCACAGGCTCAGGCGAAAGGATGGCCTGGAGAAGGGGCCGGGGCTGGATAAACCTCTCTGAGAAAAAGGCGTCCTCCTGGCTTGCTATCCTTTCGATGGCAATGGACAGGGTATCGGCATCCTTTATGACTGTGTTGATTCTGTCTTTTACCATCTGGGTGTAGAGGAGCTGTTTTGCATACTCCCACTCGTACAATGCCTTTGCCTCGTCAAGTCCCTCGTAGCACTGGAGCCTTATGAGACGCCTTTCAAGGCAGGTGGCAACGGCCTTGGCAAGTTCGGTCTTGCCTACCCCGGCAGGCCCCTCGATAAGAATGGGTTTGTCCGTCGCAAGGGCCAGGAACACTACGGTGGAGATCTCTCTCGATGCTATATAGTTTGCCAGGGCAAGACCCTGCTCTACCTGATCAACATCGGTAAATACGACAGCTCCGGAATTCTTTGGTTTGAGTATCTTGTTCACCGGTAAAAATCCTTGAAGGCGGTCACCACGGTGTCAATGTCCGTGGATGAGACGTTGAGGTGGGTGACGAGCCTCAGATTATCGCCTTCGGGGATGGCAATGCCCCTCTTGTGCATAAAGGAGTTAAGCTTGTCTGCCCGGCTTTTTATCCGGACAAAGACCATGTTGGTCAGGCCCGAATCCGGGCCCAGGATGAGTTCGTCAATCTGTCCAAGGGCCTCGGTGAGACGGGCAGCATTATCATGGTCCTGGGCAAGCCTTTCAATGTTGTTCTCAAGGGCAAAAATGCCGGCCCAGGCCAGAATGCCTGCCTGGCGCATGCCGCCGCCGACCATTTTGCGCCATCGCCTGGCCCGATTGATCTGAGACTTACTCCCACAGAGGATAGATCCCACTGGGGCGCCAAGGCCCTTGGAAAGGCAGACAGACACCGAGTCAAATGGCTCGGCAATGGCCTTGGCTGGAATTTTTAACTTCACGGCCGCGTTGAATATCCTTGCCCCGTCCAGGTGGAATTTTAATTTTTTTTCCCGGGCAAGATTTGCGGCTGCCTTAATATACTCCATGGGGAGCACTTTGCCGGCCTGGGTATTTTCGAGACAGAGGAGGCGGGTCTTTGCAAAATGGAAATCGTCGGGCTTGATGGACTGTTCAACCTTTGCAATATCAAGGGTGCCGTCCTGTTCAAGTTCGATGGGCTGGGGCTGGATGCTGCCGAGAACGGCGGCACCCCCTGCTTCGTACTTATAGGTGTGGGCCTGCTGGCCCACTATGTATTCGTCCCCCCTGGCACAGTGGCTCATGAGGGCTAAAAGGTTGGACTGGGTTCCTGACGAACAGAACAAAGCCGCATCCTTGCCCAGGATTCCGGCCGCTAGGGCCTCCAGGCGATTGACCGTGGGGTCTTCCCCGTAGACATCGTCCCCCACCTCGGCCCCGGCCATGCCGGCCCTCATCCTGGCACATGGTTTTGTTACTGTGTCGCTTCTGAGATCGATCATTATAAAATTAACCCCGCATAAATAAGGCCTTGACAATATGCTGAACCATGGCCGGGTTCTCCTTTAACCTTCTTGTGGAGTATCCGAACCAGTCCCTGCCAAAGGGTATGTAAATCCGCATGGGAAAGCCCCTGTCAAGGATGGATTGCCTCAAACTTGGTGTCACGCCAAAGAGCATCTGGAACTCGACCATATTCTTTGGTACACCATACCGTTCAATCAAATCAAAAGCCGCATCCACAAGTCTGGCATCGTGGGTTGCAACGGCTGCATAGATTTTGTTCTTAAAAATGAACTCAAGGTTTTCCACATAGGCGGCGTTGATCTCTTCGTAGCGCTTAAAGGCAATGGCTCCAGGCTCCACATAGATCCCCTTGCAAAGCCGGAAGTTCAGGGGGGCCTCTTTTGTATGAATGTCCATGAGAGATTTCAGGTCATCTGGAGTTCTTTTAAGATACGCCTGGATGACCAGGCCTACATGACCAGGAAATTCTGTTTTGAGCCGTCTGAAAATGTCTATCTCCATGGAGGTGCAGGCAGAGTCTTCCATGTCAATGCGGATGAAGCTCTTGTACCCTGCTGCCCTTTGGACGATCTCCCGGACATGTTCAAAGCAGCGCTCCTTGTTGATGAGGAGTCCGAACATGGTGGGCTTCACCGAAAGATTGCCGTTTATTCCAGACCGATGAAGGGCGTCCATGAGGTCAAGGTAGGCCTGGGTGTTTTTTTCGGCCTCATCCATTGTGGTGATGAACTCACCCAGAAGATCCAGGGTTACCATGGCGCCCTGGTCGTTGAGATCCTTTGCTTCCCTGAATGCGTCGTTCATGTCAATGCCTGCGATATAGCGCTTTGAAAAGATCCACACCAGTCGTTCAGGCAGCAGGGGCAGGAGTCTTGCCATGGCATTGTTCAGCATGGGACCCCCTGACCGGCAAGGATGGCCGGAGTTACCCTGGTGAGGTCTGCCGTTCCAGTGAGTACCATGGTCTGTTTCAGCTCCTGATGTATGGTGTCGATAAAGGTCTCCACCCCCTGCTGGAGGCCGCCAACACAGGCAATGGAAAAGGGTCTGCCGATCATCACGGCATCTGCCCCAAGGGCCATAAGCTTGAGTACGTCACCGCCGGTCCTGACTCCCCCGTCGGCTAGAATGGTGATCTTCCCCTTTACCCGTTCGGCTATTTCCGCCAGAACCCGGGCAGCTCCCGGGGTGTGGTCAAGGACCCTTCCCCCGTGGTTTGACACCACAATTGCGTCGGCCCCGGCCTCCACCGCCAAAAGAGCCTCGTCCGGGGTCATCACCCCCTTGAGGATGAAACGCATGGGGGTTGCGGCGATGATTTTTTTTAGGGCATCGAGGGTTTTGGGTCCCACTGGTCTTCCCATCTTTCTGAGGGTTATCAAACCTGCCGCATCGATGTCCATGCCCACAATCTTTGCCCCTGTCTGTTCAGCCTTTTTGAACTTGTCGTTAAGCTCCTGGTCTTCCCATGGCTTTATAAAGGGTATGCCGTGGCCGTCGGCCCTGCGGATCGCCTCAAATCCAGATTCATGGATAAAGGGTGGAACCCCGTCGCCTGTACAGCCGAGGATTCCCTTTGATCTGCATCCGTGGATTATACCTTCGATATATTCCTCTTCTGTGACCTTACCGCCCATATTAAAAACCACCCCGCCGATGGGGGCTGCGAGCACGGGCAGGGCAAGGTCGATTCCGAGCAACGAGGTGGTGGTGTCAGGCTCTGTAACATCGTGGATAAGCCGCATGTTGAACTTTAAGCTGTCCAGGGCGCTGATATTGGCCTTGAACGAGGCTGCCGTTCCAATGCCGCCCATGCCCGGCACTTCACCTGCACAGGCCTTGCCGTCGCACCTGGGGCAGACCCTGCAGTACCCCTTCATCAGTTGTCTTGCATTGTCACGAATCTCTTTCATTTAATATCTCCGAATTATGGAAATTTGATTCTGGTTTATCTATTTTGATCCGTTGTATTATCGCCATTTAACCCGAGGGTCAAGTTTTTAACCTTAATCACAGCTTCACAAGAACCCGACCCTGCTGTTTGCCGACCAGGATCAAATTGATTTCATGGTCAAGGCCGTCAAGGGTTACCTCCCGGGCAAGGGATTCAAGCGTGTCGCACTTCCAATCGTTCGCAAGCCTTGCCCAGACAGTCCTTCTAAGGGCCATGGGACAGTTCTGAGAGTCTATGCCCACAAGCCTCACCCCCCTTAAGATAAAGGGATAGACGTTGATGGGAAGATCCGGTGATGCCACATTGCCGCAGCAGGTGACAATACCCCAGGGCTGTGTGGATTTGATGGCTGTGGCCAGGATATCACCACCCACCGTGTCGATCACCCCGGCCCACTGGCCCTTTAAAAGGGGTTTGCCGGTTGTGTCTGTCGCCTCATCCCTGGTTATGGTTCTCTTTGCACCAAGGCCCTTTAAAAAATCATCGCCGGTCCTTTTCCCTGTTACGCCCACCACCTCAAATCCGAGCCCGGAAAGGATGGCAACGCTCAAACTTCCGACTCCGCCCGTGGCACCGGTCACAAGAATTTCCCCCATGGAAGGTTCAAGGATGGAGGTTATTTGATCCACAGACATGCCTGCGGTAAACCCTGCCGTGCCAAACATCATGCTTTCTTTCTGGGTGAGGCCCCTGGGTAGCTTTACTGCCCATTCAGAGGGTACCCGGATGTACTGGCCAAATCCGCCAGGGGTTTCCATGCCAAGGTCGTAGCTTGTGACGATCACCTCGTCCCCCTGCTTGAACTCCCGGGCTGCACTTTCAACCACAACGCCTGCGGCATCGATTCCCGGTGTGTGGGGGAATTTTCGTGTTACCCCTCGGTTGCCGCTTGCCGAAAGAGCATCCTTATAGTTCAGGGACGAGTAATTGACCCGGATCAATAAATCCCCCGGGGGAAGAGTATCAATGGACAGTGTCCTGACCGTTCGTGTAAAAGCTTCTGGGGATAATTCTTCAACTACAAGGGCTTTAAATTCAGTCTGGTTCATTCTCTTGCCTCCTTGAATGGTTTCTTAGCTTTTAGCTGTTAGCGCTTAACTGATTGTTAACAGCTAATGTCTGTAAAGATATTATATAGTAGGAATAATAACAGGTTTTTGAAAAAAATAAACAGCCGCAAAAAAACAATACCACTTGCAAGATTTCTTTGACCGTGGGAAAAAAGGCGGTGATTGATGTAACTCACATATCCTTATGGACACAACGAAGGTTGAAACACTTGCATTTTTATAACTCGTACTGGTTGACTTTAAAAGAGATAAGGAAAAAATGATGGATTTTAATCCAGGGGTGACTCAAAGGCATTTGTTGTTCTTTCTGCTGTTTACGGGGGAGGAACCTGCCATGTCAAAAACTACTCCGGCCCTCAGTATTAAATGCCCCAGGGAGTTGATTGAGACAGGGCTTATGAGGCTTGAAAAAGGGGCAGGGCCTTTTACGTGGTTTTGACCGAAAAGGCGTGGTCATTTCGACAGCTCACGGGCTGGCTTAGGACCGAAGATTAAACATGATAAAAAGAACAGATTGTTCAGGAGGGTTCGATGGAAATAGTGTGGGCATATATTCGTAAGGGCTGAACCTCGTGCAAAAAAGCACAGGAGGCTCTTGCTGCAAAAAATGTGACAATAAAGAATGTTGTGGACGCTCGAAAAGAGCGATTTGACGGGGCTGCTGCATGGGAGATGATTCAGCATGCTACTGTCCTTGTAACTGCAAAGGGGAAAAAAGTGCAGACCTGGAATCCCACTCTGGATGATAAAGAAAAGATTTTAAAACAGGCCATGGGGCCTTCGGGCAATTTAAGGGCCCCGGCCTTTCGGACAAAGGATAACTTTGTCGTCGGGTTTAATGCTGATTTTTATGACTCCTGGAAATAGCCGTTTTATCTGTAACCCCTTTTGCAGGATTATAAAAATTAATGAACCAGCCTGATACCATAGATACCATTTTTCCGGTCCGCAGATCAGTCCTGTTCCTGGAAGGGGCAAAGGACACCTTTCCCCTGATTGTCGGGGCCATTCCCTTTGGCATCATCTTCGGCACCCTTGCGGCAACGGCAGGAATTTCCTTTGCCGCCACCATGGGTCTGTCCATATTTGTATTTGCAGGATCTTCACAGTTTGTATGTGTAGGCCTGGTGGCAGTAGGCACGGCCTGGCCAATGATTGTTTTGACCACCTTTGTGGTCAACCTGCGTCATCTGCTCTATGGCGCCACCATGGTTCCCTTTTATAAAGGTTTAAGCCGGGCGTGGAAGGTGGTGCTCTCGTTTGGTCTGACCGACGAGACCTTTGCCGTGGCTGTAAACCGCTACACCCGGATGGCAGGTTCTCCGGGCAATCACTACTATAACCTCGGGTCAATGGTTTTCATGTACTTAAGCTGGAATCTCTGCACCCTTCTAGGTCTTACAGCGGGCAGGGCATTTCCTGAAATATCCGAGTGGGGGCTTGATTTTGCAATGCCTGCGACATTTATCGGGATAGTCCTTCCCTACCTTGTCTCAAAACCCATGTGGGCCTCGGTTGTCACCGCGGGAGTTGTATCAATTTTGTCAGCGGGGCTTCCCCATAAACTGGGGTTGATGGTGGCGGCCGTTGCCGGTGTTGCCGTGGGTCTTCTCTGTGAACGGGTCCTTTCAAAAAAACAAAAAACGGCTAAAAATTAGGTCAGGGGATGTTTGATATGGGTATCAATCTTTATGAGGTATATATGGTGGCGGGGATGGCCCTAGTCACCTTTGCCATACGCTATATCATGTTTCCCATATCCGGGCGTTTTAGATTCCCGGATCTCTTTGAGAGGGGGTTGAGGTATGTCCCCCCCGTGGTGCTTACCGCAATCATTGTTCCAAGTGTGCTCATGCCCGAAGGGCAAACCCTTAACCTAAAGCTGAGCAATCCCTATCTCATCGGTGCCCTTGCGGCCTGTGGCGTTGGATGGGTGTCTAAAAACCTGCTGCTTACCATAGTGGTGAGCATGGTGGTTTTTCAGGTGGCTCAATGGGGCCTGCAATGAATTTTGTATGAAAAAGAAGGTGCCGGGTATTGAGTGCTAACAGCAACTTTTTTTCAGCGTTCGTTGTGCCCGTGAGGACATGGGAGCTCTAGGCAATCAACAGGATTTAAAGGGTGCCGGCCTTTCCAGATAAGGGGTTCATGCAATAATGACCCATAAGGCAGATGATGAGGGTAATGATCAGAAAGGGGATAAATATATCTTTTTGTACGGCCCCCCGAAGCCTTGAGGACGTCATCTGCCTTGAAGAACACACCAGAATCAATGACGATACCCACAACCATGGCCGTTGCAGTCCAGAACCCATATTTTTTATCAAGCTCTTCCACGCATCTGCTCCTATCCCTTTTAGTCCTTTAAAAAACACACGTGGGATGGGGTAGCACATCCATTTTATCACGTCTATAATAAATCCTTGTGTCAGTATTTTTAATTTTAATTTTGATATGTATGTGACATTTTGCGAATTTCCTGAAGTTGTGAACCTAAGAAAATACCCGTGTTTGAAATTGACATCCACTTTCATCCACAAAAAATAAATGTTGGTTTTGCAGGGCCTTTGGTATAAATATTTTTTTTGTCTTGACAGAAGTTTTAGTTTTCGTAATGTTATGGCTTAAATGTGGAGTAATGTGGATGTAGGTTTAAAAAAGTCCAATATACAGGAACACTGCTAAATGTTCAGAGGAAGCTCTTTTCATACCATCGATCCCAAGGGAAGAATAATCATTCCGGCAAGGTTCCGGGATGACATACGGGCAGGTGGTGGGGATGGTGTGGTGGTTTCAAATCTGGACAAAACCCTGTACGCCTACACCTTTAACGAGTGGCAGGTCATTGAAAGAAAAATCATGTCGGCCAAGAGCGAGCACATGCGGCGCTTCAAACGTTTTTTTCTTGGAAATGCTTGTGAATGTTACTGTGACAAACAGGGCCGTATACTGATTCCTCCAAGCCTCAGGACCTATGCAGGGCTTGAAAAGGATATTGTCCTTGTGGGAATTCTGGACCATTTTGAAATCTGGTCCAGGGATCTATGGGCAATGGAAAACGAACAGATGGAGCAGGAGTTGGAAAAAGAAGAGGTAAGAGTGGGAATAGCATCCCTTGGTCTTTAAAACAAATTCTAAAAGGGGCTTTAGATATTGGAATTTGAACATAGATCCGTCATGCCCCTTGAGGTTCAAGATTGTCTGGCGCTCAAGGCGGGTGAAACCTGTGTGGATTGTACCCTTGGGGGGGCAGGTCATGCCGTGACAAGTCTTGGGGCTGTGCTGCCCCAGGGACGGCTCATTGGAATCGACCAGGATCTGGATGCCATTGAAAACGCCCGTCGGGTATTTGCGGGTAATTCCGCCAGCGTAACGATCGTTCATGACAATTTTTCGAACCTTCCGGTCATTCTCGATTCCCTTGGAATAGATGGGGTGGATGGTATTCTGCTGGACCTTGGGCTTTCCCTTCACCAGCTTAGGAGGGGGCAGAGGGGGTTCAGTTTTCTGGGTGATGAACCCCTGGATATGCGCATGGACATGCGCACAGAAACAACGGCTGCAGATCTTGTGAATAAGCTAGACCAAGGTGCCCTTGCAGATTTTTTTTTCAAGTATGGTGAGGAGAGAATGTCAAGAAGGATCGCCAGGGCCATCGTTCAGTACAGGGAGCGAACCCCCATAACCAGAAACAAAGAACTTGCCGACATTGTGAGAGCTGCCCTTCCTGCAAAGATAGTCCACAAGCAGAAGATTCATCCGGCAACCAGGGTGTTCCAGGCCTTGAGGATCGGCGTGAACCAGGAGCTTGAACAGCTTGAACGCCTGATGGAAGCGTTGCCGGGTATCTTAAATCCAGGGGGGAGGATCTGTGTCATATCCTTTCATTCCCTAGAAGACAGGATAGTGAAACAGCGTTTCAGAGCCCTTGAGCAGGGATGCACCTGTCCTAGGGATTTTCCAAGGTGTGTGTGCGGGTTTACCCCCAGTCTGAAATCCGCATCAAAGAAGCCGGTTATGCCTAGTCCCGAGGAGATTAAGGCAAACCCTATGGCAAGGAGCGCAAGGTTGAGGTGTGCACAGAGGATGTGAACCATGGTTGAGTTTCCAGGCAGGGTGAAAAAAAACATCATAAAAAAGGAGATAAAAAAAGTTCCAGGCCGCTGGCTGGTCCTTGTTGTGCTCTTGATATGTGAACTTTTTATATACACAGCTGTCAGGGTTGACTGCACGCGCAACCGATACCAGATTTTTCTGGCCCAGGAGGCTCAAAAGAGTGCACAAACCTACCAGCGGGAGTTGGTCATTGAGCTTGATCGCCTGGGTGCACCCGAAAGAATAGCAAAAATAGCAAGAAGCAGACTTAACCTTGAAATGCCCGACCAGGGGCAGGTCGTTTACATGGATTGATATTAGCTGTTAGCAAAAGCAAGAACAGCAGCTATGAGCTAATAATAGTTTTTAAAACAAACAACAGTTTTTGAATGACGATCAGCAACAACAGTAATGGCTTTTGAAAAGCTAACAGCTAACAGCTAATAGCTAAAAAGGACGTCCATGGGCAAAGAGAAAAACAGAGGAATAGGAGTTCGAATAGTTATAGTCGAATTGTTCTTTTTTTCGCTCATGGTTGTTCTTGGGGCAAATGCCGTTAAAATTCAAATCTTTGACAGCGATGATCTTGCAAGAAGAGCTGAAAGGGAGTATACAGGCACACTTAAGATCCAGGGTAAGAGAGGAGAAATTCTGGATCGAAATCTCAAACGGTTAGGTACGACCATTGATGCGCTTTCCCTAGCTGTATTCCCGAGGCATCTTGAAAATCCGGCAAAGGATTTGCGGTCCGTTGCAGCCGTTCTGGGAGTTGATCCGGTGAAGCTTGAGAAAAAAGTTCCCCTGGATAAAAATTTTGTATGGATCAAGCGCAAGATCTCACCGTCAGAGGCAGATGCACTCAAGACCCTTAAAATCCGGGGACTATCCTTTGAAAAAGACGTGGTTCGCTTTTATCCCAACAGGACTCTTGCGGCCCAGGTTATCGGATTTACAGGGTCTGATTCAAAGGGGCTTGAAGGGCTTGAGTATGAGTATGATGATGTTCTCAAGGGTAAACTGGGCAGTGTCACCATCACCAAGGATGCGGCAGGCAGAAGGCTCGATGGAAAAAACAATGTAAGCGAGACCCTCAGCGGCGGCGGCCTGGTTCTAACCATAGACAGAACCATTCAGTACATTTCTGAGGCTGCCATTAAGGATGCCGTGGTAAAGTTCAAGGCTAAATCTGCAATGGCCGTTGTCATGCGGCCTGGAACCGGCGAGATTCTTTCCATGGCTCTTTATCCTGAATTCAATCCCAATGCCTTTTCTGCGTTTCCCCGGGAGCTCTGGAGGAACCGGACCGTGACAGATCCCTTTGAACCGGGCTCGGTTATGAAGGTGTTTCTGGCTGCAGCTGCCATGGAAAAGGGGTATTGCACTCCAACGTCTATTTTTTTCTGTGAGAACGGCAAATACAGGGTCGGTTCTTACACGGTCCATGATACCCATGATTATGGGTGGCTGACCCTGGGGGAGATTATCAAATATTCCAGCAATATAGGTGCAGTTAAAATTTCTCAAATAACCGGTCAACAGGGACTCTACGAGGCTTTGACCGGATTCGGGTTCGGCAGCCGGACAGAGATATGTTCGCCGGGTGAAACAGCTGGTACTTTATCACCCTTTCGGAGATGGAAGGCCATTGATACCGCCGCCATATCCTTTGGTCAGGGCATGTCCGTTTCGGCGGTCCAGCTTGCCGCAGCCTTTTCAGCCATTGCAAACGACGGGGTTCTCATGCGTCCTTTTCTCGTTAAAAAGACCCTTTTCAACACCGGTGAAACAGATCAGACCTTTGAACCCCAGAGGGTTCGTCAGGTGATCTCCCCATCCACGGCAAAGAAAGTCCGGCAGATGATGCGTTCCGTGGTCACCAGGGAAGGCACGGGATTCAATGCCGCAATCCCGGGGTATTCCGTGTGCGGCAAGACCGGCACGGCCCAGAAGGTGTCAGAGGACGGCAAAGGGTACTCCAAAAATAAATTTACAGCTGTTTTTGCAGGGTTTGCACCGGAAAACAAGCCCGAACTTGCCGTTGTGGTCGTGGTTGATGAACCCCGGGGGAGTCACTATGGCGGTGTTGTAGCGGCACCGGCCTTTAAGAACATTGTTGCCGAATCCTTTCATTACCTTAACATTCCCCCGGATGTTGGTCCTGATCCTGTAACCGACCAGGTGCTTGCCGGGGTGACAGATGGAGTGTAACCGTTGAAACTATCCTATCTTTTAAAAGATTGTGCCCCGCTTTGGCGACGAAGCCTTGTTCCGGCGTTTGATCCCGGGGCAGACCCTGAAATTACCTCCATCCATAACGACTCAAGGGATGTAAGGCCGGGCGGGCTCTTTATTGCGGTGAAGGGATTTAAGACTGACGGTCACGACTACATTAACGACGCATTTAAAAGGGGAGCAGCTGCCATTGTTGCTCAGGAACAGATTCCTGGTAGGCAAAATATTGTGGAGGTCTCCGATACTCGCAGGGCCATGGCCTCCATTGCCGCACGTTTTTACGACGAGCCTTCCCTGTCCCTGTGTATGATCGGGATTACGGGAACCAACGGCAAGACCACCACGGCCTTTATCCTTGAAAGCATTCTCAGTCTGGCAGGCCACAGTGTCGGGGTTATTGGAACGGTGAACTACCGGTATATGGGCAAGATCTATGACAACAGTGTGACAACCCCGGAATCCATCGATCTTCAGGAGATACTCTCCCGTATGAAATCTGCCGGTGTCACCCATGTGATCATGGAGGTCTCATCCCACGGTATCGACCTTCAGCGGGTGAAGAACAGCTACTTTGATGTCGGGGTGTTCACCAACCTGACCCAGGATCACCTGGACTACCATAGAACCATGGGCCGCTATTTTGCCTGCAAGCGGCGATTCTTCACACGGATCCTCACCAGCGGTCCCAAGGCGTCCGCAGCCGCTGCTGTGATCAACTTAGATGATCCAAGGGGGCAGGCCTTAAGTGATGCCTTAACTTACCGGGTCGTTACCACGGCAAAAAACACCTCCGCAGGTATCTCCACGGCAGATCTGTCCCAAAGTATAACCGGCACAATCGGGATTCTGAAAATCGAGGGAAAACCATACCCCTTTACCTCGGTCCTCACAGGTTCGTTTAATGTGGAAAATCTCCTATCCGCCGCCGGGGCAGCCCACAGCATCGGTATCGATCCATTGGCCATTGTTGCAGGAATTGAAGGATGCAGGGGTGTTCCCGGACGCCTTGAGAGGGTGGAGCCCGCCTTTGGCCGTCATGTTTTTGTGGATTATGCCCATACCCCTGATGCCCTTGAGTCTATCCTTAAAGCCCTCAGGGCTCATGCCCCGAAGAGAATCATAACGGTTGTCGGCTGCGGCGGAGACAGGGATAGTTCAAAGCGCCCGATCATGGCCGAAATCGCCGTAACCTTGAGTGATTTTGTTATAATCACCTCGGACAATCCAAGGAGCGAGGATCCCCAGGCTATCATCAGGGATATGATAAAGGGGATAGACACAGATCTTCATGCCGAGCTTGGGCCGGAACCTGGATTAAACTTTGAAGCTGATGATTTGAACGTCGAAAAGGCCTTTCATGTGGAACCGGACAGACGCAAGGCCCTTGAAAGGGCAGTGCTGGCCACAAGCCCCGGGGACACCCTGGTTGCGGCAGGCAAGGGCCATGAAAACTACCAGATTTTAAAGACAGGCACCATCCATTTCGATGACAGAGAGGTTCTGTTAGAAGCCCTTGCCCGTTTGTCCAAATCTGGAGAAGAGTCATGAATAAGCCCATACCCTGGACGGTAAAAGAGGTCACACGGGCCCTGGGCCTTGAGCAGTTAGATCAGGACAGCGGTTTCGCCTTTGAAGGGGTCTCGACCGATTCCCGGTCCATCCATGTCCGGGATCTGTTTGTGGCTCTAGGGGGAGAACGATTTGACGGACACAGCTTTATCCCTGACCTTGCGGAAAGAGGCGTCAAGGGTTTTGTCGTTCAAAGGGACTTTCCAGTCCAAAATGAACAGGAAATTTCAGGCAGCTGGCCTGACGTTGTTTTCTTCCGTGTGGACAACACCTTAACTGCACTGGGTGACCTTGCCAGGTTCCAGCGGTTAAGGGCGGGTGTTAAGGTGGTTGCCATCACAGGCTCCAATGGAAAGACCTCAACCCGGAAGATGACCGGTGGGATTTTCCATCGACGATTCAACACACTCACAACCATGGGAAACCTAAACAACGAGATCGGGCTTCCCTTGACCCTCCTGAAGCTGAGCCTTGACCATGAATGGGCCGTGGTGGAGATGGGCATGAACCATGGGGGGGAGATTGACCGTCTTGCCTCTATTGCCCTTCCCGACATCGGCGTCATAACAAACACCGCCGCCTGTCACCTTGAGGGACTTGGAACGGTTGAAGGTGTTGCAAGGGCCAAGGCAGAGCTTTTGCCCCATATAGCAAGGCATGGGAGCGCAGTTTTGAACCTGGATGATTCAAATTTTGAGATCCTTGAGGCAGCCGCCAGGACCAACGATGCCATCCGGGAGATTGTCTGTTTTTCCACGGCAGCTGAAGCCGGGGATTGTGTCAAGGCCAGGCAGATAGAGCCCAGAACCGGCGGCATTGGGTTTACCCTTGAGGCGCCCTCCTGGGGGGCGTGTGACCTTCTTCTCCCCACTCCGGGGCTTTTCATGGTCAGCAATGCACTTGCAGCAGCGTGCGCAGCCCTTGCCGCCGGAATTTCCATGGAAATTGTCAAAAAGGGCCTTGAGGCATTTGAGCCGGAACCAGGACGCATGCACGTTGTGCCGGGGTTTAACAACACCACCATCATTGACGACGCCTACAACGCAAATCCAGGTTCCGTGACCGCCGCCCTTGAAACCCTTGAACGGGCGTCGGGCGTAAACCCCTCCATTGCCGTTCTCGGTGACATGCTCGAACTTGGAGAGCAGGCCCCAGGTTTCCACCGTAGAATCGGTGTCCTTGCGGCAGAATCGGGAGTAGCAAAACTCTACGCCTATGGTTCCATGGCCTGTCATGTGATCCATGGGGCTGTTGAAAGAGGGTTGTCCAGGGAGGCTATAATGGCCGGCACCCGGGAGGAGATTCTGGCGGATCTTCTCAAAGAGACTCCTTCGAAGGCCTGGATTCTGGTCAAGGGTTCCAGGGGCATGCACCTCGAGAAAATTGTGACCGGCCTGAAACGACCCACAACCATTGCCCGGGGAGAAGATATGTCTCCCCATCTAGGGAATTAGAATATGCTGTTTCATTACCTCTATCCGTTGCACACCGAGATCTCGCTGTTCAACCTTTTTCGGTATATAACCTTCCGCACCATCTATGGCGGACTCACCGCCTTTTTGATCTGTTTCCTGTTGGGCCCCTGGGTGATCAAGCGACTTTCAAGGATGCAGATCGGTCAGTTTATCCAGAACGACGGGCCTGAGACCCATTTCGAAAAAGAGGGAACTCCGACCATGGGCGGCATTCTCATACTCTTTTCCCTTGGTGTGTCGACCCTCCTGTGGGCGGATCTGAGCAACCACTATATTTTGATCACCCTTTTATCCCTGGCTCTTTTTGGTGCCATAGGATTCATTGACGATTACCTGATGCAGGTGAAAAAAAGAAACATGGGGTTCACGGCCAGGGGAAAGTTCCTGGTGCAGATCGTGGCGGGGTTTGCAATTTCCTCGCTTATCTATCTTTGTCCTGACTTTGATACGAGCCTCACTATCCCATTCCTGAAGAGGATATCCCCGGATCTTGGTCTTTGGTATATACCCTTTGCAACCCTTGTGATCGTCGGAACCTCCAATGCAGTGAATCTCACGGACGGACTTGACGGCCTTGCCATAGGGCCGATCATCATTGCAGGGGTCGCCTATATGTTCTTTGCCTATGTGGCAAGTCATATAACCATCGCCAACTACCTCCAGGTCAAGCACATTGCCTCCTGCGGCGAGATCACCATTGTGTGCGGAATCCTTGCTGGGGCGGGACTTGGGTTCCTCTGGTTTAACTCCCATCCGGCCCAGGTTTTCATGGGGGATACCGGTTCCATACCCCTTGGGGCCCTGCTTGGAACCATCGCCGTTGTAACCAAGCAGGAGATTCTGCTCCTGATTGTGGGCGGCCTGTTTGTTATCGAGGCCCTTTCTGTGATCATCCAGGTGGGCTATTTCAAGCTTTCCAAGGGGAAGAGGGTGTTCCGCATGGCACCATTGCACCACCACTTTGAACTCAAGGGGTGGCCCGAGTCAAAGGTAATCGTGCGGTTCTGGATTATATCGATCACCCTGGCTCTTATTTCCCTTTCAACCCTTAAGATTCGTTAGGCGAACTGAAATGAATATTTCAACCGTGATTAAATCCCTGGTGGAACAACCTGATAGGGGATACGTGCTTGTGGCAGGTCTTGGAGTCTCCGGGGCTGCCATTGTGCGGTTTTTGCGGTCAAAAAATCTTGAGGTCAGGGCAACGGATACCCGCCCCCTGGGGCCGGATGTGACCCTGCCACTTGAAGCCATGGGCGTAAGGTGTGAGACCGGCGGGCATAAAGTGGAGACCTTTGAACGGGCGGCCCTCATAGTTACAAGCCCGGGAATCCCCCTTGACATGGAGTATTTTAAACGGGCCAGGGCCAAGGGGGTATTGGTCACAGGCGAGCTTGACCTTTTTTCCTTTTTCAATAAAAAAACCCTTGTTGCCATCACCGGGACCAACGGCAAGACAACGGTGACAACCCTTGTGAGTGAGATGCTTGAGAAATCCGGTTTAAGCGTGTTTACCGGCGGCAACATAGGAACTCCGCTGGTTGAGTTCCTGGAATCCGGTCAAGAGCAGGACGTTGTTGTAGCAGAGGTGAGCAGCTTTCAACTTGATGCGGCAACTGTGTTCTCTCCCAGCGTGGCAGTGCTCCTCAACCTTGCCGAAGACCACCTGGACAGATATCCCGACTTTTCTGCCTATGCCGATTCCAAGTGGAGTATCTTCCGCAGCCTGTCCGAACGGGGGTTTGCCGTTGTCAACCAGAACCTTGAAATTCCATCCGGCCTGGAAGGATTAACCAGGACAAATACGCTGATCTTTGGTACAAACGAAAATTCCAACGCAGATATTTCTTCCCGGACCATCGAGATAAAAATTCCAGGCGAAGATTTTACCCTGGATCTTTCGGCCACCCGCTTAAGGGGAGCCCATAACCGGGATAACATTGCTGCCGCAGCCCTTGCAGCTGTTCTGGCCGGAGGGAACAAGGTCGGAATACAGGAGGCTCTGAACGATTTCTCACCCCTCGTCCATAGAACCGAGTTTGTGGCAATCATCCATGGGGTGGAGTACTACAACGACTCCAAGGGTACCAATCCCCATGCGGTTGAAGGGGCACTGCAGGGTTTTGACCGGGTGATCCTGATCCTTGGGGGCAGATCCAAGGACACAAATTTTTCTTCCCTCCTCCCCGTGATTCTCCAACGGGTCAAGGCCGTTGTCGTTATGGGAGAGGCGGCCCCGAAGATCAAGGCCGATCTTTGTGGCGCCCCTGGTGCCGATCCTGCTTCAGGTTCATGTTCAGGCGTTAGAATATTCGATGCGGTCTCCATGGTCGATGCCCTTGAAGCTGCAGCGGGCCTCGCAGTCACGGGGGACACGGTTCTTCTTTCTCCCGGATGCTCAAGCTTTGACATGTACGAGAACTATGGCCAGAGGGGTGATGATTTCAAGGCCCGGGTTATGGCATTGAAGGGGGAGGATCTATGAGCAAAAAAGTCGCAAACGTCCATCCCTTTTTTGGTGAGACCACCATTCTTTTTCCCGTGCTGCTGCTGGTGGGCATGGGGATTGTGATGGTGTACAGTGCAAGCTCAAGCCTTGCTGTCTCACGGTTTGGAGATAATTTTTTTTACATGCAGCGCCAGGCAGTTTTTGCCCTGCTGAGTTTTGGGGTCATGTTCACTGCGGCCTCGTTCCCCTATCGGGCTTTCCGGGTGTTTGCCTATTTCTTCATGGGCCTTGCCGTTGTACTTCTCGTGGCTGTCCAGGTGCCGTTTTTTGGCCATGCAGCCGGTGGCGCCCATCGATGGGTTACTTTCGGAGGGTTTACCTTTCAACCGTCAGAATTCACGAAACTCGCCCTGGTTCTGTTCCTTGCCTATTCCCTTTCAAAGAAGCAGGAGATGATCAGGGATTTTTCAGTCGGGTTCATGCCCCATGTGCTTCTCCTGGCGGTCCTCTCCATTCTCATCCTCATGCAGCCCGACTTTGGAACGGTAATAATCATTGGCTGTATCACCTGGGGAATGATGTTTGTGGCAGGGGTCAGAATTGTTCATCTGTCGCTGCCCGTTCCATTCCTCGCGCCCGTGGTTTATTTTCTTGTCTATCGGGTGGATTATCGCATGGACAGGATTCTGGCCTTCATGAACCCCTGGGACGATCCCCTGGACAAGGGCTACCAGATCACCCACTCTCTCAAGGCGTTTGGATCGGGCGGTATTTTTGGCAAGGGCATCGGCCTCGGGATGCAAAAGCTTCATTACCTGCCCGAGCCCCACACGGACTTCATTCTTTCGGTTATCGGTGAGGAACTCGGACTTGTGGGGGTACTTACCACTCTGGTTCTTTACTCCATAATTTTGTGGCGGGGGGCGGTCATTGCCCGAAACGCCCCAGATCTTTTCGGCTCGTTTGTCGCTACCGGGGTGGTTATCACCCTGGGTCTCCAGGTTGCGATCAACGCAGGTGTTGCCATGGGTGTTCTGCCCACAAAGGGTCTCACCCTTCCGTTTCTAAGCTATGGCGGTACCTCTTTAATTGTAAACATGGCCTTCATGGGGATATTGATGAACATTGGAGCAAAGGTGGAAAATGGATAAGCAGGACCTTAACATCCTCATTGCGGGGGGCAAGACCGGCGGTCATCTTTTCCCGGGAATTGCCATTGCCCAGGCTTTTTCAGACAGGGTGCCGGGAACCCGCATCCTCTTTGTGGGAACAGGGCAGCCCTTTGAGACATCTACACTTGACTGTTACGGCTTTGCCCACACGGCAATTTCCGTTTCGCCAATCAAGGGCAGGGGGCTTGTGGGAAAACTTGCCGCCCTGGTGCGTCTGCCCCTGTCCCTGGTCCAGGCCATTGCCGTTCTTCGAAAGTTCAAGCCCGATCTTGTCCTCGGTGTGGGCGGGTATTCTTCAGGCCCAGTCGTGGTTGCAGCAAGGCTTTTACGCATTAAGACTGCTGTCCAGGAGCAGAATACCATTCCCGGGATCACCAATAGAATCCTGTCACGGGTCTGCCACCTTGTGTTTACCTCTTTTGAGGATACCAGGGGGTTGTCAAAACGGGCTGTTGTTCACCACACCGGCAATCCTGTACGTAAACTCAAAACCAGAAATAAAGAGGCAGGGGCAGGGGCGGAAAAGAGCCCTTTGGATCATTGCCCGGCTGAAAACTCCCGGGAACTTGACCCGGCTGTTTTTAATCTCCTTGTCACCGGCGGAAGTCAGGGAGCCCGTTCCATCAACCAGGCCATGATGGGAGCAATGGCTCTTCTGGATGATCCTGCCTCCATTCGCCTTATTCACCAGACAGGAGTTTCCGACGAGGCCGAGGTGGCTCGAACATACCAGGATCTTAATATGAACGGGGAGGCCAGGGCTTTTTTCGACGACCTTCCAGACCGGATGGCCGGGGCAGATCTCATCGTAGCCCGGGCCGGTGCCGGAACCATCTCCGAGATCATCAGCCATGGAAAACCGTCGATTCTGGTTCCCTATCCCCATGCCGCCGACGACCACCAGCGTTTCAATGCTGAGGCCGTTGTGAACAGGGGCGGGGCAGAGATGATCCTGGACAGGGAGTTAAGCCCGGAACGACTCAAAATCGCCATTGAGGCCCTGGAGAATGACCGAGAAAAACGCCTCGCCATGGGAAGGGCAGCAAGGGGCATGGCAATTCCGGATCCGGCCGGTGCAATTGTTGACCTATGTGAACAGCTTTTGAGCAGCTAAAAGCTTTTAAGGAGTTTAGATGTACCAGAAAAACTACCACATATATTTTGTAGGCATAGGCGGCATCGGCATGAGCGCCATTGCAGAGCTTCTTCTGAGCCTTGGATACAGGGTGTCTGGATCAGACGTAAAGCTTTCGCCCATAACCCAGCGCCTATCCTCCCTTGGAGCCTTCATATTCAAGGGCCACAGGGCAGAGCAGTTAAATGATGCCGATGTGGTTGTTACCTCAACGGCCATCGCCAAGGACAACCCCGAGGTGGTCGAGGCAGAAAAAAGATGCATCCGAACCATAGCCAGGGCTGAAATGCTGGCCGAACTCATGCGCATAAAATACGCCATTGCCGTTTCAGGAGCCCACGGCAAGACCAGCACCACATCCATGGTGGCAACCATTTTAAATGAGGCAGGCCTTGACCCAACCGTTGTGGTTGGCGGGCTGTTAAAGAGCCTTGGCACAAACGCTCGCCACGGCAAGGGCGATTATATCGTGGCCGAGGCCGACGAGAGTGACGGCTCATTTTTGAAGTATTCCCCAGCCATTGCAGCCGTCACCAACATCGATCTTGAACATCTTGACTATTACAATGGTATCGAGGACATCAAGGATAATTTTGTCCGGTTTATCAACTCGGTTCCCTTTTACGGTCTTGCCGTGCTCTGCCTTGACAACGAGCACATCCAGCAGATCCTGCCAAGGATCACTGCCCGGTACACCACCTTTGGCCTTAACGCCCAGGCAGATCTTGAGGCAAGGGAAATATGCCTTACTGGTAGAAGGGGATGCTTTACCGTGGTCCACAAAAAGGAGGTTCTGGGCGAGATTACCCTGAACCTTGCAGGCAAGCATAATATTTCCAACGCCCTGGCAGCCATTGCTGTGGCCCTTGAGCTCAAGGTTGATTTTAAGGTGATCAAAGGAGCCCTTGAGAAAATCGAAGGGGTTGCAAGGAGACTTGAGATAAAAGGTGAAAAGAAAGGCATCACCGTGGTGGACGATTACGGCCATCACCCCACTGAGGTGAAGACCACCCTTGCGGCCGTAAGGGAGGCCTGGCCAGATAAAAGGATTGTGGTGGTGTTTCAGCCCCACAGGTTTACAAGAACCAGGGATCTGTTCAACGACTTTACCCGGGCGTTTTACCAGTCAGATCTGTTGTTTGTGCTGCCAATCTATGCGGCAAGTGAACCTCCGATCGAAGGAATTGATTCGCTAAAGCTCTGCAGGGGGATCGAGGAGCACGGCCATAAGCAGGTATCCTGTGTAAAAGATTTTGAGACATGTATATCTATTCTTTCCAGCACCCTTAATCCTGGTGATCTTGTTCTGACCCTTGGTGCGGGAGATGTTTATAACCTGGGCGAACGGCTGTTGGAGATCCTCTAGTGAATTTGGCAGAGAGTCTGGTGGATAACCTGGGATTAAATTTGGGAGTGTATCCGGGAGTGAAATCCAGAGTAAAATACGGCGCAAAAAGGGGAGTTGATTCCTGTTCCCTTTCCAGGGCCTGTGCCCTGTTGCAGCGGGAGTTTTTCCTCCTCTTAAATGAGCCCATGGCCAGGCACACAACTTTTAAGGTGGGCGGACCAGCAGATCTGTTTTTCGCACCGGCAACCAAAGGGGAACTCATCGGAGTCATAAAGCGTTCCCGGGACCTTGACATACCAGTAGTCCTTGTGGGCAGCGGCACTAATCTTCTGGTCAGGGACAGGGGTATCCGGGGGCTTGTTGTTACAACGAAAAGGATGAATAAAGACCTTGACCTTGCCATGACAACCGGCCAGGAGGGAACGATAACGGCATCTTCAGGAGTTATCCTTGGGACTGTTGCACGTTTTGCCATGGACCGGGGCATGGCTGGGTTTGAGTTTTGTGCAGGTATCCCGGGAACCGTGGGCGGAGCTGTGATGATGAACGCAGGAACCAGCCTCGGCACCATCGCAGACATCCTTGTCTCCCTTGAAGTTGTGTCCGGGGATGGAAAGATCATTACAATAGACAGATCTGAACTGAGTTTTGCCCATCGGAAAATAATGTTTGATTCACTTGACCCCTGCATGTTTGTTCTAGGGGCACGGTTTAGAGTCTTTGCCGGGGATAAACAACAGATTCGAGACCGGTGGCTCTCACTTCTTGAGCTGCGCCATGCAAGTCAGCCAGGAAAAGTTGCAAGTGCGGGCTGTTTTTTTAAAAATCCGGATGGTGGCATGCCTGCGGGTCTGCTGATTGACCGGGCGGGCCTCAAGGGACAAAGGTTCGGCAATGCAATGGTTTCAAAGATCCACGGTAATTTTATCGTCAATCTTGGGGGTGCTACAGCTCTGGAAATATTAACCTTAAAGCGCATTGTCCAGGATGAGGTGAGAAAAAAATTCAATGTTGATCTCAAACCAGAGGTGAAAATTGAAGGCGAATAAAAAAGTTAGAAAAAACAAGCTTTTGGCAACGGATATAGAGGTTTCCGTTGTTGGAAGCGATTTCATGGCCAGTCTTGATTTTGTGCTGAAGTTTATTTTACTGGTGCTGGTGCTGGCCCTTTCAAGTATTGGGCTGATTTTTGCCCATGATTTTATCACCCAGAGCACCTATTTCAACATAAAGAGTGTCACTATTTCCGGGGCCGATCGTCTCAGCCATTCTGAGATTCTTGCCCAGGCCGGGGTCAAGACCGGCGACAGTATACTCGCCCTTAATCTTAAAACGGCCCGGGAACGACTCACGGCCCATCCCTGGATCAGGGATGCGGCACTTGAGCGTAAGATCCCGTCACTCCTGTATATACGAATTTTAGAGCAAAAGGCCATTGCAAGGGCATTCTTGCCCAGGGACTTTCAGGTGCTCCTTGACATGGACGGGCAGCCCTTCAAGCCCTATGACCCGGAGGGCGAACCCCTGACTGCTGACCTGCCAATGATCCAGGGACTCGAACTTCAATCGATCAGTTCGACCGTTCCGGCTCCCACCTACGGCTTTGAGGGGAAACTTCACAGGGGGGTGCTGGCACTCATCGGTCTTGACGGTACTCCGCTCTTTCGGGAGATAAGGGCGGACAGGGATCTGGGCATTGAGGTGACCACCGATGTTTTTAAAACCCACACCAGTATGGCCGGTGAGTTAGTCATCCTTAAGTTGGGATTCGACAGCTTCAAGACAAAGCTTGTCCGTGCCCGGCGAATCCTTGATTTCATGGATGCAGCTTCAGATGCATCCTGGGAAGCATCTGGAAACGTTTTAGGAAAAGCTCTGGGTGATGGAAAAGGGGTGGGCATGATCGATCTTTTTAACATTAGAAGCGTAACAATAACCCTTGCAGATAAAGGTGTTTTGCCAATTACGACCAAAGGAGGTGTTTAACTTGCACGAAGAGGGTAAAATTATAGTGGGGCTTGACATCGGGACCACAAAGATCTGTGCCGTTGTCGGTGAGGTGGTTCAGGGTGAGATTAATATTATCGGTGTTGGTGAGTCGCCTTCCAGGGGGTTGAGAAAAGGTGCTGTGGTCAATATCGAGTCAACTGTGGAATCCATCAAAAAAGCCGTGATAGATGCGGAGGTGATGGCCGGCTGCAGTATCTCATCTGTGTTTGTGGGCATTGCAGGCGGCCACATCCGGGGGCAGAACAGCCATGGCATTATAGCCATCAAGGGCCAGGAGATAAACCAGAACGATGTTGACCGGGTGATCGAGGCGGCAAGCGCAGTTGCCATTCCAATGGATCGCGAAATCATCCACGTCATCCCCCAGGAGTTTATTGTGGATGACCAGGAGGCGATTCAGAACCCTGTGGGCATGACCGGGGTTCGCCTAGAGACAAAGATTCACATTGTGACTGGGGCAGTCTCCTCTGCAAGGAACATTGTAAAGTGCTGCAACAAGGCGGGGCTCGACGTATGCGACATAGTGCTCGAATCCCTTGCCTCGGGGGAGGCAGTTCTGTCTCCTGAGGAAAAGGAGCTTGGGTGCGCCCTTGCAGATGTGGGCGGGGGCACCACGGATTTTGCCATTTTCAAGGGAAACAACATCAAACACACCTTTGAGCTCGCACTGGGGGGGCACAACCTTACCAACGATATTTCCATCGGATTGCGAACCCCCCTTGCAGAGGCAGAAAAGATAAAGATAGATCACGGGACCTGCCTTAGCCAAAGTTCCCGCAACGGTGAAACCATCGAGGTTGCCGGAATCGGAGGCCGGGGCTCAAAGAGTCTTCCAAAGGACATCCTGGCTGAGATCCTGGAGCCCAGGGTCGAAGAGATGTTTTCCATACTAAAAAGGGAGGTCTACAGCAACGGTCTTGAAAATTCATTTCCGTCGGGCATTATCCTCACCGGAGGAACGGCTCTTTTACACGGTATAACCGATGTGGTTGAGGGGGTCTTTTCCACGCCGGTCAGGCTTGGAAGGGTCATGAAGGTCGGAGGTTTGAAGGATGTGGTTAAAAATCCTGCCTTTGCAACCGGGGTCGGCCTTGTAATTTACGGCAGCAGAAACGCTGGAGTTGCCTTTGACGACGGTGATAATGGCCTGTTTATGCGGCTTTTAAAACGAATGAAACAATGGTTTAAAGATGTTATATAACAGCTAACAGCTGTTTTTTATAACCCACATGTCCTCACGGACACAACAAAGTATAAAACTTGAATTAGGACGGAACTTTGTTTCTTGTCTCTTGTTTCAAGTTTCTTGAAGGAGGGGAGTATGAATTTTTCCTATGTAGAGAGTGAAAAATCTGCAATGATCAAGGTTATCGGTGTTGGTGGAGCCGGTGGAAATGCGGTCAATAACATGATCGACGCTAATCTTCAGGGCGTGAAGTTCATCGTCGCCAATACAGATGCCCAGGCCCTTGAAATATCAAGGGCCGAACTTAAGATTCAGCTTGGGGTGGAGCTGACCCAGGGTCTTGGAGCTGGTGCCAATCCCGCAGTGGGAAGGGAGGCAGCCCAAGAGAACATGGATGAGATAAGGGCGGCCCTTGAGGGCAGCCACATGGTTTTCATCACCGCAGGATTGGGCGGCGGAACCGGTACGGGTGCAGCTCCGGTTATTGCAGAAATCTGCCAGGAACTGGGTATTCTGACAGTGGCTGTTGTGTCAAAGCCCTTTTCCTTTGAGGGTAAAAAAAGGGCTTTCCAGGCTGAGGAAGGTATCAACAGGCTGCGGGACATCACCGATACGGTCATTACCATCCCCAACGACCGGCTCAGGGGAATCGCAGGCAAGGGCGCAAGAATGGTAGATATGTTTGTCAAGGCTGACGAGGTTCTCCACCATTCGGTCAAGGGCATCACAGATCTTATCATGCTGCCGGGTCTTGTGAATCTTGACTTTGCCGATGTCAGAACCACCATGTCCAAGGCTGGTATGGCCATCATGGGAATCGGTATTGCATCGGGTGAAAACAGGGCTGTTGAGGCGGCAGAAAGGGCAATTTCCCATCCGTTGCTGGAGGATATCTCCATAGCAGGCGCAAGGGGGGTTCTCATGAACATCACCTGTTCCAGCGACCTCACCCTTGATGAGATGACCGAGGCGTCTGACCGTATTCACCAGGAGGTGGGTGATGATGCGGAGATTATCTGGGGCCAGGCAATTGACGAGAGCCTTGGTGACGAGATGCGTGTAACCGTTATTGCAACGGGTATCGGCGGCGGCGAGCGACAGGCAAAGAACGTCCACAGCATTGATTCTGCACGACCAAAGGTCAGGTCTGCCAGGACCTTTGGTCAGGAGGATACCTTTGTAAGGGGAAAACTCAGGGAGCCGACTCAGGAAGAACTTCAAAACTGGAATGAAATCGAAGAACCCGTAATGGTCAGGCAGAAAAAGGTGGTTGGTGAGGATGGCAGAAATGCATATCGCGGACTGTCCATGGACAGGGAAGACCTGGAGATTCCCACTTTTTTGCGGCGCCAGGCAGACTGATACATGGCAGACGGGTCAAGGCACGCCAGGAGGGGGAATGTACGCCTTGAAATCGGAAGCATTGTCAAGGGACAGAAGGGATTGATTCGAACCGCCCTGGTGTATCCCAACACCTATCAGGCAGGCATGTCCAGCCTTGGATTCCAGGCAGTGTACGGGTTGATAAATGATCTTGATCAGGTGGCGGCCGAACGGGTTTTTTTGCCAGACGACCCAAGAGCTGCACCCAGGAGTGTGGAGAGTAACAGGGGACTTGCAGGTTTTGATATAATCTTTTTTTCCGTGTCGTTTGAGAATGATTACCTGAATCTTATCTCCATGCTCGAAAGGTCCGGCATTCCCCTGCGGGCTGCCGATCGGAATGAAACCCAGCCCCTTTTGGCGGCTGGGGGAGTGGCCGTTTATTTGAATCCCGAACCCCTGGCTCCGTTCATGGATCTTATGCTCCTCGGCGAGGCTGAGCTTTTGATACCTCAGTTTTTTGGAGTTTACTCCCCCCAGGTCCCAAGGCACAGGCTCTTTGAGCAATTGGCTTCAACCGTTCAAGGGGTGTATGTGCCGTCCTGGTATGCTGAGAGTGTTGGCAGGGATGGTGAATTTGCCGGCATGGAAACACTCAATGACCTTGCCCCCCAAAGGATAAGGGTCAGGCGGGTCCAGAAACTCGAACAGATCTGCACCACCCGGGTTCTCACATCGGATACGGCCTTTAAAAACACCTTTTTGATCGAAACCGGCAGGGGCTGCCACCATGGTTGCAGGTTTTGCAGCGCAGGGTTCATCTACCGGCCCCCAAGGTTCTATCCCGAGGATGTCGTTGCCCGTGCCCTTGAAGAGGCAAAGAAGCTGACCCCCAGGGTCGGGCTTGTGAGTGCCGCTGTTTCGGACCACCCGGCCATCAACGCCATTTGTGCCAGGGGGATTGCCGAGGATCTCTCAATCTCCTTCAGTTCGTTAAGGGCCGATGCCCTGACCGATGAACTCATCGCAACCCTCCAGAGATCCGGGGTCAAGACCGCCACCATAGCCCCGGAGGCAGGGTCTGAAAGAATGCGGGCCATCATCAATAAAAAGATCGGCGAAACAGATCTTCTCTCTGCGGCCGAGCGGCTGGTAGGAGCCGGGATCATAAATCTCAAGCTCTACTATATGATAGGGCTTCCCTTTGAAAACGACGGGGATGTCCGGGCTATCGTAACCCTCACCGGGAAGATCCTGGAGGCGTTTGTCCGTGCCAGCCGGAAAAAGCAGAAAATCGGAACCCTTTCCCTGAGCATCAACCCATTTATTCCAAAGCCCGCCACCCCTTTCCAATGGGCCCCCATGGCAAAAATTACCCTGCTTAAAAAGAGGCTCAAGATTGTCCAGGATGGTCTGAAAAAGATGCCCAACATACGTCTTAAATGGGAGTCTTTGAGGATGGCAAGGATCAACGCCCTTCTTTCCAGGGGAGGTCGGCCTGTGGCAGACATCCTCGAGGATGCCGCAAGGAACGGGTGGTCAAGAGCCCTGAAGAACGCAGATGGATATTGCGAGGCCATTGTTCATACCGAGCGCAATGGGGATGAGGTTTTTCCCTGGGAAATAGTTGACACAGGTCTCAAACGGGGGTTCCTCTGGCGGGAATACCAAAGGGCAAAAACCAAAAAAATCACCCCGGACTGCCCCATGATCGACTGTAATCTCTGCAATCTCTGCCGCATTCCCTGACGGGAATTGCGGGGATGGTTAACTTATCCTTGACATCAGTCGCTAAATTAAATATATAGGACAGGTTTGAATTAAGCCTAGGTAGCTCAGTCGGTAGAGCAGGAGACTGAAAATCCCCGTGTCGGCGGTTCGATTCCGTCCCTGGGCACCATTTTTAAAAGGGCTTTCAGAGCAAAATGCTCTGAAAGCCCTTTTCCTTTGGTTTGGATTTTTACACTCCCTTTATACACATTGTTTTTCTCACTGTCATGGCAAATGCTCTGCCCAGCGATTACCGGAAAAACAGGAAATAATATACTGTGGAAATAGAGACATTAATCAACTATTATTTGAAGATCTTTATCATCTTTACCCCCTTTTTTGTGCTCTCTGCATTCCTCTCGCTTACCAGGGATTTCCAGGATTTTGAAAAAAAGCGGATTGCCATAAGGGTTACCATTGCCGTTATGATCAGCTCGTTCGTGATCTATCTGTTTGGTAAATATATCTTTGATCTGTTCGGCATAACCCTTGACGCTTTCAGGATCGGGGCTGGCACCATTTTGTTCCTTTCGGCCCTGTCCATGCTGGCCGACAAGGACGATATGGCAAGTCAGTCAAATAACCGGGATATTGCCGTAGTTCCCCTTGCCATGCCCATGACAGTGGGACCCGGGGTTATAGGTGTACTTTTGGTCATGGGGGCCGAGGCAGGTTCGCTGGTGGAAAAAATTATGATTGCCGGTGCGCTTTTTCTTGCCGTTATTTCCCTGGGGGTGCTTCTCTACCTTTCATCCGCAGTAAAACGTTTGATCGGAGATCAGGGTCTAGTGATACTTCCCAAAATCACCGGGCTTTTTGTCGCAGCCATTGCAGCCCAGATAATTTTTACCGGCATTCAGAATTTTCTCAAAATTAACTGATTGCCCTGGCCTGTTAAGAGGTTGCGATCCAGATTTTAATGGTAAATCTGGGGCCAATTTGATTTGATTTTTTAAATTAGAAAAGGTAGTGTTCACATTGACGAATTCTTTTTAGTCGGTTTGCTTGCTTTGACAAAATAACACCAAAAACTGTGAAGTTCGTCGGCACCTTTTATGTCGCAGCGTGTTTTTTTCAATTAACTACCTTTACAATCACCTGAAGTTGAGTTTGGCGCTGTAATTTTAAATGACGGAGGTATGAAAATGGTAGATCTTTCAACCAGGTATTTAGGATTAAACCTTAGAAATCCAATCATTGTCGGCAGCTCCGGGTTAACCGATTCTGTTGAAAAGATTCAAAAAATCGAGGAGGTGGGTGCCGGTGCAGTGGTGTTAAAATCGATTTTTGAAGAAGAAATTTTTTTTGAGTACGACGCTGTTATCAAGGAGGCAGAAAAGGATGGTGTCAGCCTGGAGCAGTTTGATTATTTTGATTTCCATTTAAGGGGGAAAAAACTGAATGCCTATATTGATCTGATTCAAGGTGCAAAGGCAAAAACATCCATTCCAGTCATTGCCAGTATTAACTGTGTTTATTCCTATGAGTGGATTGATTTTGCAAAGAGAATTGAAGCTGCAGGGGCTGATGCAATTGAATTAAACATGTTTTTCCTGCCGTCTGATTTTAAAAGAAGCACCCGGAAACAGGATGAGGTGTATTTTGAAATAGTGGAGAAGCTTGTCAAAGCGATTTCAATACCCGCATCTCTTAAAATCAGCTACTACTTTTCAAACCTTGGGCACATGATCCAGAGACTTTCAAATTCGGGAGTTTCCGGAATTGTTCTATTTAATCGTTTTTTCAGCCCGGATATTGATATTGAAAAATTAACAATAAAACCCTCGTTTGTTTTCAGCGCTCCTTCCGATATAGCACAGTCCCTGCGCTGGATCGCCATCATGTCCCAGAGAGTTGAATGTGATCTTGCAGCCTCATCGGGAATTCATGATGGTGAAGGCGTTATCAAACAGATCCTGGCAGGTGCCCAGGCTGTGCAGATGGTGTCTGCATTATATAAAAACAAGATCCCATACATTAAGGATGTAATTCAGACTCTGGAAACCTGGATGAAGGCACATAAGTATAATACCATTCAAGAGTTCAGGGGGAAGCTAAGTCAGGCTAAGGCAGATGATCCTGCAGTTTATGAACGTGTGCAGTTCATGAAATATTTCAACTGATTTAATTTCTGATTTAATTTCTGATTTAATATAGGGCGATCCCCTGGGGTCGCCTTTCTGGACTGACAAAAGATTGAGTCTCCAATAACGCAGACCCCCGTCGAACCGTTAATTAGTGGCTGACCGAAAACTCGTATTTGGGCGAAAACTCGCCCATATGCAAGGCGCAAAAAATTTTGAAACCGGAGCGTACTGCTGTACGTGAGGATTTCAGAATTTTGCAGCAACGCAGCAGATGGGTGAGTTTTCGTTCAAACACTAATTATGACAAATGGTTCACATTATCATCAAGGCCTGGAAGCTCCCTATCCTTATCTGGGCACAGGTTTCTTGCCAAGGGGAGCAAAGCATACTCCGGCAAGCTTGAAGTGGGCAAACCCAAAGGGAATTCCGATTATGGTCAGGCAAAGGGAAATTCCGGCGAGGATGTGGGAAATTGCAAGCCAGATCCCGGCCAGTATAATCCACAGAAAATTGGCAAGGGAGGTACCGACAATCCGTTGTTCCCCCAGAATTCTTACATCCACAAGCTCTTTGCCAAAGGGGAATGCGGCAAATCCTGCAATCCTGAAGGCGGCGTAGGCAAAGGGAATTCCTGCAACGGTAATAAAGAGAAGGCCTCCGAGCAAGAGCCAGGACAGCCACGCTATAAAACCCCCGCCAAATATGAACCATAGAATGTTGAGTATCAGTATCATTTATCAATCCTGTTAAATATTTCCTTTGCCCAGATGGTGTGGAGACGAGGGCCTGGATGAAAACCGTCATAGGCCATGAGGGATGGATCCATGGGCAGGTTGAACTCCATGAATTCGCAATCGGGCTGGGTCTTTAACCATTTTTTGATTGTCTTATTCATACGTGCTGCACACAGGCCAAGGTACCAGTTTAACGGCCAGGGAATGGCGGGAAACAGTTCCATGGGCGGCACGGCAGAGATGATAAACCGGCGGACCTTGAACCGGTCACCCAGGAGGGCAATTAATGTTTTCTGCTGCTCTGCCCATTTGTCCGCAGGTACACCTCGTTTGACATCGTTGACTCCCAGGGATGTGACGACATAATCAAATGTCGCCGGGGGCAGGGGTTTTATATGTTTGATGGTTCCGGCCGTGGTGGCTCCGGTTTTTGCGATCAACTCCCAGGCTACCGTGTATTGGGGGCCAAAGCAGGCAAGGATCTGACCTGAAAGGGCCTGGTCCTGGTGGTCAACGCCTACGCCTGCTGCGGCCGAGTCTCCAAGGATCAGCAAGCGGATTTGTCGTTCACCGCTTCCCTGGATCCCTTTTCGCAGACCCTTGGCCTCGGGAAGTCTCGGTGTTTCCCTGGCCATCTTTTTCCCCTGGTGTATCAGCACGGGGGCCAGAAAAATTTTTAAAAGTTTAAGAATCATGGTGTCTTTTTACCACAACCGAACAGTTTTACAAGTTTATTTGCAGTAGATCCCCTTTCCGAGCATGGGGGCAAACCTTGATTTTGACATTAAGCCTTGACGAAACATGGTTTAAAGCCATAAGTCTTGGCAGTTTTCAGCATCAATTTATAAGAAACAACTTTTAGCATTTAGCTCTAAGCTAACAGCTAACTGTTATCGTGTTTCATACTTTGTTCTGTCCGCCAGGACGTGTGGGTTACATGGAACACGAAGTATACGGGGGCCAAATGAAAAAAATATTTATTGTGGTATTGATCGCTATTGGAATTTACGGGTATATACAAACGAACCAGGATGTCATTTCCGTTTTTACTGGTGAAAATATACAACGCGGCAATTCGGTTGCTGACGCATATCAGAATCAGTTAAGCAATGTACAGGTGAGCGGATCTGGCAGTGTCAGCCATATACTCAGTGATGATAATAAAGGTAGTCGTCACCAGAGATTCGTTATAGGTCTGTCTTCCGGTCAAACTCTTTTGGTTGCACACAACATTGATCTGGCCCCTAAAATAAAAACTTTGAAAAAAGGTGATAAGGTAGAGTTCTTCGGGGAATACAAATGGAATTCTAAAGGCGGCATTGTTCACTGGACACACCATGATCCTGGCGGTCGGCATATAGGCGGGTGGCTTAAACACAATGGGTGCAAGTACGAATGATCATATAGCAATCGCCATGGTCCCTCCCCTCTGTCTGTCAAGCGTTCTCCCGCTTTTTCGGTGAAACGTTTTTATTGTTTCCCGTTTTTTTCAGCTTCTGGTCAGCACCTGAATATTATAAATTATCGGAAATGCCAGTATTGGCAGTATCGATAATTTGCTCTTCAGGATTTGCTCCAATTCCTCGCCACCAATCAAAAAGCAGTTGACAGTTTTGTAAACCTTCCGTTACCTGTCATAGCAGCATTGATTGGCAGTGCCTATGGCGGCGGCGCTGAACTTGCCCTGAGGTGCGATCTGCGCATAATTGATCCTGACACAGTAATATGTTTTTCGGAGACAAAGTTAGGTCTCATGCCTGACTGGGGAGGATGTGCAAAACTTTCTTTTAGGGGGGAAAATCTCCATTTAAGAATTTAACGGTTGTTATCCCTAATATATTATTTCCCACGAAAAAACGATCGATAGTCGATGATTTTTTTTGACAAATGCTGAAAAAGTTGATATCTGGCAGGTAAAATCGAAATTTAGGAACCAATAACAGGTTATGTCAGGTAAAAGCCATCCCAACCGTGTGGGGGTGGTTTTTTTATTATCAAGGTCCTCTTCCGCTTAAAAACATGTTTACAAGGAGGATTTATGATAACAAAGATTGCTGTTTTGACAGGCTATTTTTTGACGGTGCTCATTATCGGTTTCATTGCCAGAATCCACTTAAAATCATTACCTGAAAGTTATTTTCTTGCAGATCGGAAACTTGGCACCCTTGTGCTTCTTGGTACAATGGTTTCCACCAATTTTTCAGCATTCACAGTTTTTGGAGCTTCCGGTGCCGGATATCTTGACGGGTATGCGTTTTTCCCCATCATGGGATTTGGAACGGGTTTCATGGCCCTGACCTTCTGGATTCTGGGCCGTAAAATCTGGCACAGGGGTCTGGAAAAAAATCTGATGACACCACCCGAACTGATAGAAGATTTGTACGGCAATCGTTTTTTGTCGTTTCTTTTTGCCCTTATAATGATCATCTTTACCATTCCATACCTTGCCCTGCAGCCCATGGCGGCGGGATATGTCCTGGAAGAACTTGTGGGGCTTCCCTATTTATACGGTTGCGTTCTCATTACTTTAATCATAATGCTCTATACATTGCGGGGGGGTCTCAGGGCGGTCGCCTGGACGGATCTGTTTCAAGGACCCCTTTTTCTATATGTTAGGAGCTGTTTTTGTGCTTTCCTTGGATTTCTGGGCCTGGGATTCATCCACTCCAATGGTAATGGGACTTCCCCTGTGGGTAGGCTATTATTTTGTACTGTTGTCTGCACTCCAGACCGGTGTCATGGTGTTCTGGGTTAAGAATAATGCGGGGGCTGATCGAAAGCTCCGATTAAAACCGGTAAATGATAGAGGATTAAAGAGTTTTCTGATGAACAAACGCCTACATTACTGATATGGTAAACTATTTTGACAAAGAAACTTCTAATGAATTTACAGAAACCTTTTTACACTAACTGAAAAGATTGAGCCCCAGAGTCTATGGACCTTGTGGAGACCGATATTCTGCTCCCCTGAAATGTTTTCTTGTTCATAGTTCTTTTTCTCCTTTGAATTCTGAGCGAAGTTCAGAATCTACTGTTTGCAGGTCTTTATAAAGGGGCTGGCATCTATTTGCAGTAAATCGCCTTTCCGTCTCCTGGAGCGTAGAAATCATCCAGCACAACCTTGCAGGTGTAGCCGAATCGTTCGTAAAAGGAGCGGGTGGATGCGTATCCAGGCTGTGTCGAGGTCTCCACATAGATCCTCAATCCGCCTGCTTCGCCAATGAGACGCTCCATCTCAAGCAGGAGTATTTTGCCAAGGCCCTGGCCCTGGAGATCCGGTGACACGGCGATCCAGTATATATCGTAGCTTGTCAAGGTGCAGGGGATGGGTCCGTAGCAGCCATATCCGATCACCTTGCCGCCCTTGAGGGCGATGACGAAGTAATATCCGCTCTTTGCACCCTGTTCAAGGCGTTCCTTTACAAGCTCTGCTGCAATTTTCACCTCGTCAGGTCTGAAGAAACCCGTTGATTCCACCAGCTGTTCGATCTGGGCCGTGTCCTGGGGCATGGGTTCGTACCTCAGGGTCATGCCCTTGTGCCTCAGGTCGTACAGGGTTTTCCGGCCGGTGATCTTAAAGACCACCTCGGCCATGCCCTGGAAGAAGTTTCTGGCATTGGTTCCAAGGCTCCTTGTTCGGTAGCCTCCCTCCTGCACCACCAGGATGGGAAGTCCGGATTCCCCGATCATCCGTCCGTTTGCACTGAAGTCCGCCGGAGTCAGGGACCAGGTGCCGGTGGGATCATGGCGGGCCGTATCCAGGCCAAGGGCAACCACCAGGAAATCGGGTTCAAATTGTGCGATACGCCTCAGGGCCATTGCCAGGGTCCTGCGGTACTCCTTTGCTGTGATGGTCTCCTCAAGGGGGAAGTTGATGTTGAACCCTTCGCCTTCCCCTTTTCCCTGTTCGTCTTCAAAGCCTGTGAAGTAGGGGTAGGCAAAGCCAGGATGACCGTGGATGGAGACAGTAAGTATGTCCGAGCGGTTGTAGAAGATATCCTGCTGTCCGTTTCCATGGTGGTAGTCGATGTCAAGGATGGCCACCCGGCCCTGTTCCCTGAGGTACTGGGCTGCAATGGCCGTGTTGTTCAGGTAGCAGAATCCGCCAAAGGATCTTCTTTCCGCATGGTGACCTGGGGGCCTCACAAGGGCATAGGCGATCCTGCGTCCGTCCAGGAGGGATTTTGCCGCAGTCAGGGCGGCATTTGCACCGTTTCTGGCCGTTGGAAAGGCGTTGCGGTTGATCGGGGTAAAGGTGTCTATGCAGTAATAACCGGGAAGCACGGTCGCTTCCCTTGGGGGCCGGGTTTTGTTTCTAATGGGGAACACATAGGGATAGAGGGATTTTCCCGGGCTCACCTCCTGGCAGGCCCGGTCAAGGTAGGCGACAAGATCGGCGTCATGGACTGCGAGGACGTGGGTGTCGGGGAAATCTTCCGCAGCAATGGATTCAAACAGACCGCTTTTTTCAAGATGTTTTAAAATACTCCTGACCCGCACCGGGGCTTCCACATATCCGCGTTCATGGATGTGGTGAATCTCGTGGCGCTCGTTGACCACAAGGGCGATCTTTTCAGTAAAGCTCGGGTTGACCGTATCCTTGACCTTGGCCTGTTTTATATGGCGGAAAGGTCGAAGCTGTACCGGGTTGGCCTTTATGGATGACACCACAAACTCCACATACTCCTGGGGGCAGAGATCCTTGTACTTTCGCTCAAGGATGGCCCGGACCACCCGGCGGGCGTGGTTCCGGCCAAGGGGTTTGTCCCGGCCAAGGCCGTCATAGACGAGGAAGGGCATGCAGGTGTCACCCTCCTTGACAGGCGCCTCATAGGCGGTTTCCATCATGGGTCTTGCCCCGTAACGCTCGTAAAAACGAAGCCGTGCAGCGTTATCCTTTAAAAATTCTGGACCGCAGGCTGGATCGGTGTCCGGCAGACACTCGAAAAAAAGGCCCTTAACACCAAGGGAAGAGCACTCGCTCCTGACCCTTTCGTAAAGGGCGCTGCCGAGCCCTCCCCTGAGGGTTTCCGTGGCCGTTGCGATCCAGTCCAGATAGCAGAAGTTGATCTCAGGCTCATGGAGCACCATGGCAAACCCCATGATCCTATGGCGCATATTTTCCGCCACAAATAGGATGGGTCGGAACTTTAAGGTAAAGGGATTTCTAAGCTTGTCTCCAATGTGGTCGATCTCGGTTTCAGATGCCTCGGGAAAGCGTTGTTTCAGGATCTGCCTCACCTGGACAAGGGCCTCCCGGTTTACGGGGATTACGTCGTCAAAGATTCTTCTTATTCTAAACATTTTTTCCCTGTGGGGTTAATTTTAGCTGTCAGCTATTAGCTTTTAACTGTTAGGTTTTCAGCTGATAGCTAACAGCTAACCTCAAGATTCCCTTTACCTCATTGCCCTGGCGATATTTTGATCAGATAGCAACACCCCGGTCACGCAGATAACACTTCAAGTCGCTAATTCCGATGATCCCAAAATGAAACACAGACGCGGCAAGCAGAATTGCAGCGCCTGCTTCCACTGCCTGATAGAAATGCTCCAGTTTGCCTGCGCCGCCGGAGGCCACCACATCAGCCGAGACCGCTTGCTTGATTGATTTGATAACCGGCAGGTCATAACCGGTCTGGACGCCGTCCCCTGCTTTGCTTGTCGGTAAAATTACCGGAACTCCGTATCCGTCAATGCGTTTTGCCCATTCGATGGCATCTGTGCCGGTGGCTGTCCGTCCGCCGTCAATATAGACTTCATAGCCTGAAGGCATGGCCCCATTCTTATCCACGTCAATGGCTACCGTCACCTTTTCGGCGCCCAGTGCTTTGACCATTTCTTCGATCAGTTCAGGTTTCCGAAAGGCGGCGCTGCTGGTTGACACCTTATCGGCTCCCGCACGCAGTACCGCTTCAGCCGATTTAACATCATATATGCCGCCGCCAACGGTAAGCGGCACGGTTGTTACTTCGGCAATGCGTCTAATGACCTCGAGCGTCGTGGGTCTGTTCTCCACCGTTGCAGTAATGTCCAGGAGTGCGAGTTCGTCTGCGCCATTCTCGCAATAAGCCCGTGCACATTCTACCGGATCACCCGCGTCTTTTATGTCCATGAAATGGACGCCCTTGACAACCCGTCCATTTTGCATGTCTAAGCATGGCATGATTTTAATTTTTTTATCCAATTGTCCTTCACCTTTTATAATGATAATAGTTTTGTAAGGGGGCGGTCCTTTACCACAACCTTCAATTGGTGATGATTGTCCTTTGGAGAGCATCCTTTTTATCCGAACATTATCATGTTTTGGCAAATTCTTAAATATTTTATTTCCATTTTTTTTTAGACTGACGGCTAAGGACTAAAGGCTGAAAACTAACGGCTAACCGCTAAAAGCCAACCGGGCTTTTAATATCATTTGTATTCCCTGTTCATGGGATGTTCCGGCCCGCTCAAGGGCTGCACAAAACCCGGCGTCCGGAGAAATGCAGGGGTTGGTGTTTACCTCAAGGATATAGGGATTGCCAAGGTTGTCTACCCGGAAATCCACCCGGGCATATCCCCTGAGACCGAATCCATGCCAGCATTCCACGGCCAGGCGTTCAAGGTGGGAGACAAGCTTTCGGTCCTGTTCTGAAAAGTCAAAACTCCTCGGTGTGTTGTTGTATTCCGGTGCATCCTCTATCCACTTGGCACGGTAGCCTACAATTTTTGGCTGATCAGGGGCAAACCCCTTGAATATGATTTCAGCCACGGGAAGCACCCGCACACCGCTGTCTGTATCCATCAGGGAGATGTTGAACTCCCTTCCCTGTATGAATTCCTCGGCAAAACAGGCTCCGCCAAGGACTCTGGTCTTTTGGGGCAGAAGCGCTGAAATCTCACGACCCGTACCCTTTACCAGGTTCTCCTGTTCAAGTCCCAGGGAGGCATGCTCCCACAGGGATTTGATTATCCAGGTCCTGGATGGGTCAAAGTCAGTTTGGGCAGGGTCCGATTGTTCAAGGCCAATTGGCCCAATATCCTGTATCGACCCCTGCCATGGAATTTGGCGGGGCAGGGGATTGATCCAGTCAGCCGTGGGCAGATTGAGGGCCCGCATCCGTTCCTTGGCCATCGCCTTGTGGGAGGTGAGATAAATGGCCTCGGCCGGGCACCCGGTATAGGCAAACCCCAAAGCCTCCACAAGGGCCGGAACTACCTGGATCAGGCGGCCATGGCCGTCAAGGGACTCCACAAGGTTGAACACCACGGCAGGTTCCATGGCAGTCAGGGTCTGTTTCAATGCCGACAGATCAAGATCGCAGGAAACTGAAACCGGGTTGTATCCCAGGTTCGATATTGCCTGGGAGACCGCTTCAACCTGGACGAGTACATCCATCTCATCGGGCAGGGGGTCGTCGCCCACCCTGTTATGGACAATGGCAATGGTTTGTTTCATGCAGTCTCCAGCAATGTGACTCGCTCCAGGGCCGATTCCAGGATCATTTCAACCAGCCGGACATAGGATGTCCCAAAAAACTGACACACAATTGGAAGGTCGGAATATTCAGGCCTGAGACCTGCAAGGGGGTTCACTTCGATGAAGTTTGGCCTTCCAGCCCCGTCGCACCGGATGTCGATTCGGCCCCCGTCCCTACATCCCAGAACCTTCCAGGCCGAAAGGGCCAGGTCTTCAACCTCCTGGATCAGGGGATCGACTGCCGGGCTTAATGGCAGATATTGAACCCTTGACTTCCAGCCCTCCTTGTTCTCAAACGAGTACACCACATCCTCCCTGTCGGCGAGGACTAGGATCTCCATGGTCCCCATGACCCTGGCCCTGCCGCCCGTTCCCACGATTCCCACGGTGAATTCCCGACCGGTGAGGAACTCTTCGATGAGAACGGGCTGGTGAAATTCCTGAACAAGCTCCCGGCACACACCGGGAAGCTCCGTGGCGGTTTTGACAACCGATCTTGCCGTTATTCCCATTCCAGTTCCTTCGGCCACGGGTTTGACAAAGAACGGCGGGAGAAACGGGACATTCCAGGCATCCTGGTCCGATGCTGCCACAATGAAGTTTGCCGTTGCCAGCCCTGCATCCCGGACAATGTGTTTGGTCATGCCCTTGTGAAGGGTCACGGCCATGACCATGGGGTCTGAAAAGGTGTAGGGAATGTTGTAAAGGTCAAGGATGGCCGGGATCTGGGCTTCCCGCCCGATTCCATGAAGGCCTTCCGCAATGTTAAACACGAGATCCCAGCGCTCACCAAGGACAAGCCGTTCCGTAAGCCTGATCCCGTTGCCGATGCGGATGGTTTCGTGGCCAAGGCTCTGAAGTGCTTGTTCAATTGCCTCTATGGTTTCGATTGAGTCGAACTCGGCTGTTTCAAGCTCACTGTATCCCATTTCCAGGTAGTCCTGGCGCAGGTCGTATGTCAGTCCTATTATCATTTGTTAGCTCCTTAGCTGTTAGTTTTTAGCTAACAGCTACCGGGTCCGGGTAGCTGTAGATTTTATTTTCATAGTTGGTTAGAATAAGCTCATCCCTGGTGTGCTCTTTTACATAGTCCGGCATCAGAGGAATTTTGCCGCCGCCGCCGGGGGCGTCCACCACATAGGTGGGAACGGCATAGCCCGATGTGAATCCCCTGAGACCCTGGATGATTTCAAGGCCCTTTTGGATGGGTGTCCTGAAATGCCCCGAACCTGTTATGGGGTCGCACTGGTAGAGATAGTAGGGCCTTACCCTCATCTTCATGAGCCGGTGCATAAGCTCGCCCATGGTTTCCACATTGTCGTTGATCCCCTTCAGTAAAACCGTCTGGGAGCCAAGGGGAATTCCTGCATCGGCAAGCATGGTGCAGGCCTTGTGGGTTTCGGGCGTGCATTCGTCCGGATGGGTAAAATGAAGGCTCATCCACAGGGGATGGTAGCGTTTGAGCATTTTAACCAGCTTCGGCGTAATGCGCTGGGGTAAGACTGCGGGCACCTTGGTTCCCAGGCGGATGATCTCCACATGGGGGATGCGGCGAAGTCTTGAAAGAACCCATTCCAGCCGGTCGTCACTGAGGGTCAGGGGATCGCCGCCTGAAAGGAGAACGTCCCTTATGGTCGGTGTCTTTTCGATATATTCGATGGCCCTCTCCCACCTTGACCGGCTGGCGTTTATCCCGCCGTGCCCCACAACCCTTGACCGGGTGCAGTATCTGCAATAGGTCGAGCAGAAGTCCAGGAGCATAAACAGGACCCTGTCAGGGTACCGGTGAACAAGACCGGGCACGGGGCTCTGGTGGTCTTCACCCAGGGGATCATCGGCTTCACAGGCCATCCTGACCCACTCATTGACCGTGGGTACCACGGACTTTCGAAGGGGTTGGTCCGGATTGTCAGGAGAGATTAGGCTCAGATAATAGGGGGTAATGCTCAGGGGCAGCTGGGATTCGGAGTTGATCATGAACTCTTCCCCGGACAGGTTGAGCATCTGGCTCAGACGTTCATGGGTCCTTATTCTATGGACTATCTGCCATTGCCAGTCGTTCCACTCCTTGTCCAGGATGTCTGGAAAGAATTTTTTTCGAAAGGCCCGGGTAGCCGGGGTAGTGTTGGATCTGGCCGGGCGCATTCTCTGGACAGACGTTTTAATGATGGGACGAAATAAAATAGTAGGGTGGGTTTTGGCCGTATGAGTGGCCGCAGGGTCGGGAACAAGACCTCTGCTCGGAGGCTCGTCGTCTTCCATGATGAGGTTTTCTGCGACTGCACAACCAGAATGTTCCATGATTTCTCCTTGGTTATCGGGAAGAAATTTTAATTCCCTCCCCAGTGGTAAATGATACTGTAACTTTAAAAAGCTTCGTTTGCAAACACCGTACCTCTTACGGGTTCTGGTTGAAATTTTATTCTTTGATAATCGTTTGGACCACTGGAGTGCTGGATCGGGAGGGGCATTTGTTCGCTGTGTCCGCAGGAGATGGGGGTTATAAGAAGCTAAAAGTCCGGTTTCCAGGGAGATATGGCAAATGGGGACATGGAATGTCCATTCCAGTTGTTTGAGAATCAGATGGCATTGGTCGTTTTGCCGTTGGGGGTGCTGGTGGAAGGGGATGGCTTTGGATTGGGCTTAAATTCGGCTTTATCTATTTTGTACCTCAGAATGAGCCTGTTCAGCTGCCTGGGGGTGATGCCGGCTTTTTTTGCCGCCGGGCTTATCTTGCCGTCGGTCTGTTTCAGCAGGTTCTTGATATAGGTCTGTTCAAACTTATGGATAACCCGGTGGCGGGCATCTGCAAGGGAGAGCTGCCCATCGTCACAGGGCTCTACAGGCGTATTCCAGGAGCCCATCACCATCTCCTGGGGGAAGTTTGCAGGGGTGAGAACCGATCCGGTTTCAAGGATGTAGGCCCGTTCCAGGAGGTTTTCAAGTTCCCGAATATTACCCGGCCAGTCATAGTCCTGGAATCCCTCGTACACGGCTTGATGGATTCGGGAAATGTCCTTTCCGTATTTGGCCTTTAATTTGGCGAGCAGTACGTCCACAAGATAGGGCAGATCTTCCAGGCGATCCTTAAGGCGGGGAAGTTCGATGGGGAAGATGTTGAGTCGGTAGTAAAGATCCTTTCTAAATTTTCCCTGGTCGACCATAATTGGGAGATCTGCGTTGGTGGCGGCAATGATTCTAACGTCGGCAGTCATGAGCTGCTCTCCGCCCACCCTGGAAAAGGTGCCGTCCTGGAGGACCTGGAGCAGTTTTATCTGGGCCGCATTCGTGATGGTACCGATTTCATCCAGTAGGATGGTTCCGCCCCGGGCCAGCTCAAACTTTCCAGGTTTTCTTCGGTCGGCACCGGTAAAGGCTCCCTTTTCATGGCCGAACAGTTCGCTTTCAAGGAGGGTGTCTGGGATGGCGCCGCAGTGGACCGCAATAAAGGGTTTTTCCGACCTCAGGCTGTGCCAGTGTATGAGTCTTGAAAACAATCCCTTGCCCGTGCCTGTTTCGCCAAGGAGCAGTACCGTTGCAATGGTAGGTGCCACGGACTGGATGCTGTCATAGATCTTTTTCATGTTGGCGTTGCGGGAATGAACTACATCCAGCCATTCGGTTTTCCAGAATTGATCCCGCAGATAGTCAAGCTCCAAGTCTTTGACCATGGCTTGATTTGTCTCCTGGATAACAAGCTCTATCTCACCCGGATCAACCGGGATGGTGATATAGTCATCGGCCCATTCTTTTACGGCCTTTACCACCTTTCGGACTTGGTCCCGGGGGGCCATGGCAATGAATTGAACAAGGGGATTTACTGTAATAAAAGGATTGATCATTCGATGAATGTCTCTGGCCCCAGGAGTTGTGTCAACAAGGGCCATATCCACGATGATGTGGTCAAAGGGCCGTTGGTTATGGGCTGCTGCTCCTGACGCGAAATCCGATGCATGGCTAACCCGGTCATCCCATGAAAAAGTCTCAGTTATGGGGGAGACAATATTTGTGTCGGTTGACAAAACTAGGATGTTTTTCATGATAATGGTTGAAATACCAGTCCTGGGACCTGACTGTCAATCAAAATTGGCTGGCCATGATATTTGCCATTATTTTGATCCGGGATCTACCTGTCAGAATTTGTCAGATTGACCCGGATCAACGGCAAATGTGTGGATCTCGATTTCTTGAAATCCATTGCCCTGCCTCATTATTCCCTTCACCTGTACAGCTTTTCTCAGGCAGGTCATAAGGGCCGTTCCCCGGTCGTTAGGCACGACAAATATTTTGCCTTCGTCATAGGTGACAATGGCAAGTTTAAGGATATTGCCACGGTCGTCCCAATCCGTTGGAATGACAATTCCGTAAATTGTTGCCGGTTCAGAGGGTTGCACGATGGTTTTCATGGAGGTGTTCATGGCTCTTTTCTTTTCAAATATTGTGCCAGAGTTTGTAAGCCAATAAAAATTAGTTGTTAGCTGTTAGGTTTTAAGCTAACCGCTAACAGCTTTGGTAGAACAGAGAAATTCTACAGAATTTTCCTGACCATTGAAATTGACGGGGCTTTTTGATATCGTCAGATGTCCAATAGAATCTAAGGACCGCAGATTAATCAACAGGAGAAGTATCATGGCAGACCGTTATGTCTTCAACCGCATGGAACTTGCCGGATCGTTTGGGGATCTCGGTACCATACTGCCCCTGGCAATCGGCATGATAATGGTCAATGGGCTCAGCCCCCATGGCCTGTTCCTCTCAGTGGGCATCTTTTATGTTTTTTCCGGCGTCTACTATGGCGTGACCGTGCCTGTCCAACCCATGAAGGTGATCGGTGCCTACGCCGTTGCAACATCTCTTACCCCCTCCCAGATCGGGGCTTCAGGGCTTTTGATCGGTCTGATTTTGCTGGTGCTCGGGACAACCGGAGCCATGGGACTTCTGGGTAGGTATATCCCTAAGCCCGTCATCCGTGGCGTTCAAATGGCAACCGGGACCCTTCTTGTGGCCCAGGGCGTGAGGTTTATGGCAGGTACTTCAACGTACCAGGTTGCCCAGGGGCTGGCTGAACCCCATATGACCCTCCAGGCAATAGGTGGAATGCCAGTGGGCTGGATCATTGGGATCATTGGTGCAGTGATCACCCTTTTTCTCCTCGATAACCGCCGGTTTCCGGCCGGAATTCTGGTGGTCTTATATGGCCTTGTCCTGGGGCTTGTGTGGGGCACTTACGACGGCCTGAATATTTTTACCCCAGGACTCTTCATTCCAGAACTGCTGCCCTTTGGGTTTCCATCGGGGGCTGATTTCTCGTTTGTCCTGATTGCCCTTGTTCTTCCCCAACTGCCCATGACTGTTGGCAACGCAGTTGTGGCCAATGCAGACCTCTCCCAGGAGTACTTTGGCCTTGACTCAAAACGCGTCACCTACAAGGCCCTTTGCATCACCATGGGGCTTGCCAACCTTGTTAGCTTTATGGTGGGTGGAATGCCCCTGTGCCACGGGGCAGGGGGGCTTGCCGCCCATTATCGGTTCGGCGCAAGAACGGCTGGCTCCAACCTCATGATAGGGTTGATTTTTCTTGTGCTTGCCATTTTTCTAGGCCCCCGCATCCTTGGGATGGTCAACCTCATTCCTTTTGCAGTTCTCGGGGTGCTTTTGATCTTTGCGGGATGTCAGCTTGGCCTCACCATCCTTGACATGAAAGATCGCAAGGATATGTTTGTGATCCTGATCATGCTCGGGATCACCCTTGCATCAAACCTTGCCGTCGGCTTTATAGTGGGGATTGTGCTATCCTATGCCCTCAAATCCGACAGACTGACAGTTTAGATGGGTGGTCACGTATTGGGAAGCAGGCCTGCTGCAACAGGTTTGGCCCTTGGAATTCTCCTTGCAGTTTTGCTTGTCAGGGCCGGTACGGCAATGGCCTTCGACCCTGGCGAAGTCCTTGTGCTTGCCAATAAAAACGTCTCGGAAAGTATAGGTCTTGCCGGGCAGCCTATGGTGCCGGAGGTTTACACCGGGCAGGTCGAAGTGACAGGATGGCTGATGAGTGAAAAGCTTGATGGAGTCCGGGGTTACTGGAACGGCAAGCAGCTTTTATCAAAAAATGGTAATGCTTTTTTTCCGCCCAGGGCATTTGTCCAGGGGCTGCCTCCTTTTCCCGTGGAAGGAGAGATCTGGGGTGGACGGGGAAGTTTTGAGC
>Ga0265295_1000981_pt1 | contig 53521 bp, 33 predicted proteins | sample Munlansysbiofilm_FD_192503 | JGI IMG/M metagenome (GOLD analysis project Ga0265295, IMG submission 192503) | Leachate microbial communities from a municipal landfill in Southern Ontario, Canada - Methane capture system biofilm | ecosystem: Engineered > Solid waste > Landfill > Unclassified ... | reverse complement strand
CCCAGCAGTTACCTGCTGGGCTTAGCCGATAAACGGTTGCCGTGCTCCGCACTCATAAGGCTATGCTGATCAGGCTCTGTTCTTCCTATATTATCTTTTGCTTTCTGAGGTCAAAAGCCCGTCCCACCCTCATGCCATCAGCATGTTTTTAAAGTGCTTTCGATTCGAGATGACTCAGATATTCGAGTCATCTCGAATCGAAGGCATGTTAAAAGCAAGTTAGGGGGACAAGGATGAGCCTTGCCAGAGCCCTACACAATATTAGTGGCACCACTTCAGTGGACAGCACTATTGTCGGTATAGCCTGGCACTCTGCCAGATCTCTCACCAAAGGCACCGATGAGAAATCAGGGCAAAATAATGGCGGAGAGTCAGGGATTCGAACCCTGGGTACCCGCATGGGCACAACGGTTTTCGAGACCGCCCCGATCAACCGCTCCGGCAACTCTCCGCTTAGGAATTCAACGTTTATTCTGGAAGAAATCTGTCAAGACCAAAGCGCAATCCTGGGCAAGAACGCCCCAGGCAAGCTCTGGATGATGATTGAAACTTTTGTCTAATAAAGTCTGATATACCGAGCCACAGGCGCCGGTTTTGGGGTCCGGGGCGCCATAGACCACTCTGCCCACTCTGCTGTGGATGATCATCCCGCTGCACATGAGACAGGGCTCCAGGGTGACATACAAGGTGCAATCCTGCAAATACTTGAGACCCAGTTTTTGAGCTTCGTCCAGGATCAGTTTTTCACAGTGAGCCAGGGGATTTTGCTGTCCACGGGTGCGGTTGTGTTCTTTCAGGATCACTTTGCCATCCCGCACCAGACAGGCGCCCACCGGGATTTCGTTCTCGGCAGCGGCTGTTTTGGCTTCGCTAAGCGCAATGTTCATGAAATATTCGTCGTTCATGGATTTACAAAGACTTGCCTGTCGGCTTTTTTCAGGCGCTCATCCAGCCAGATATTGAACCAATCCGGATCAAGCTGGCGGACATACAGATCTCTGAGCACTTTGGGATCGGCCTTGGCGCGTTTATCAGCATAATAATTCCGGGGAAGCAGGATGATCTGATAATCGCCCAATTTGCTGGGCTGCGGCTTTTCCTTATTCAGGTGGCGCTGCAGGGCCAGCAGATAGGCCAGATCCAGGCTTTGACCGGCATATTCGCTGTGGATATTGCCTTTGCTGTACTGCTGGAGCAGGTATTCACCGTTATCTGCTGTGGCCTTAAGGCCGGGATTCTGCTGCAGCCATTCATAGGCTTTTTGCTCTGCCATGATGCGTCTGCGGCTGTCTGTGAGCTCCGGGATGATGATATTTCTTACCTCGGAGAGGGGTCTCACTCTATTCACCTGGTTTTCTGTGAGTTGCAGCACGATCCAGCTTCCGGCGAGGGAGGAATACAGGGGCTTTAAAAAATCGCCTTTTTTGTGGTCCATGAGTTGGGCATTTACTTGTTCGCTGATGGTAATATCCTTGTGCCAGAGATCGCTCAGGCTAATATTGGAGTGAGATTCCACAGCTAGATCCAGTTCATTGGCAGCGGCCTGAATGCCGATCTCACGGGCCAGATTCAGCGCACTTTCGGCCTGGTTATATTGCGCATTGATGGTGGCCGGAACCAGGATGGGCGGAATCTGCAAGGCGCGATAGCTGATCATGGATTTGGTGCGTTGCAGCTTTTGATAGATGGCAAATCCCCGCCCTACGGCAGTGGGTTTGCTATAGCCATTATCCGGCAAAAAGTCCAGGGCAGCCAGCAGGTCTGGCTCCACATTTTCCACCCGCACAAAGCCGGGATTGACTATGCCCAGTCCGGGCAGCCGTTCTTGCCGCTCAAAAACCACGGTCTCAAAGGACTTGGCGAGGCCCAGTTCGGCATAAATGCTATCTGTGACGGCAATGGTGTATTCCCTATCCGCCTCGGCAGGATTGACCGGCAAACTGAGGTAGCTCACGCCGTAGATGGGCTTTAGGGCAAAACGCTGGAGATTCTTCTGGTAATAGGTTTTGATCTCGACTTCGCTGAGGATGGGATTCATTTGGGCGGGGTCGAAGACCAAAAGCTCAAAATCTGCCTTGCTGACCACTATTTCAGATAGCTGTTTGGCCAGTTTGGATTTGCCCAATTCTTCATCGATCAGCCTTTGTTTCAGCTTTTGGATGGGGATGTAATACTCGTAATAGTTGCGGCGCACCGGAGTCATATTCACGGGGCTGTCGTAACGCACGGATTGATAATAGAGATCCTGGTCAAACTTACCATTCGTCATCAAGGCGGTGTTTTCTTTTAGATATGGAGGGATGGTAACAGACAGGCTGTCAATCACTTCCTGCGGGGACACCTTGATATTACGCCTTTGAAACTGCTCTTTCAGGATCACGTGCTTGGTGATATCCAGCCAGGTGTCGTTGAAGAGCTTGTTTTTTTCATCGGAATTGGGAGCCCGTCCCGCCCGTGCCTGGAAATTTGAATTGTGCCCTTGATAGGACGCCACAAAATCCGGATAGGGGATACGTGTCCCATTGATGATGCCGGCGCTGTCCCCTCTGGGGCCAGAGCAGGAAAAAAGGATGCTGCTGATTGCGATAAGGAAAAGAATGCGTTTCATGATTCTCCCAAAAGTTCTTTTTGTAGCTCAGAAAGATAGGTCCAGGCTTGGGTGGGGCTGGTATCGTCCAAGTCTATCTCTTTGATTTTATTCATTATACCGTCGTTTTCGCTGGCTTTGTCGTAGATCACTTCAAAGATTTCCAATTGCGGTGTGGTGGAAGCGAGTTTTTTGCGCAAGTTTGCTGTGAGTCCCTGTGGGCTGATCTCATGCTCTTCCAGGTTCTTCAGGATCTCCTGAGCGCGGCGAATTACCTGATTGGGGATTCCGGCCAGGCGCGCCACCTGGATGCCATAGCTCTGGTCTGCGCCTCCGCGTTCGATCTTGCGGATGAAGATCATCTGATCGTTGTAGAGCTTCACGGCTACGTTGTAATTCTTGATCTGGGGGTAGATGTTTTCCAGTTCGGTGAGTTCGTGATAGTGAGTGGCAAAAAGGGTGAGCGCTTTGAGCTTGCGCTGAATCTGTTCGATGATGGCCCAGGCCAGGCTGAGTCCGTCAAAAGTGGAGGTTCCCCGGCCAATCTCATCCAAAAGGATCAGGGAATTGGGGGTGGCGGAATTGAGGATATTGGCGGTTTCGATCATCTCCACCAAAAATGTGCTTTGGCCCTGAGCCAGATTGTCCGAGGCGCCCACTCTGGTAAAGACGCGGTCAAAGATGGGCAGGCGCATCTTTTTGGCAGGCACCCAGGAGCCCATCTGCGCCATGATGGCCAGCAGCCCTACCTGTCTGAGATAGGTGGATTTACCTGCCATATTGGGGCCGGTAATCAGGGCTATACAGGTCTCGGGATAGTCCAAAAGGGTGTCGTTGGGGATGAATTCCGCTTCTGGCATCAGCTTTTCGATCACAGGATGGCGGCCGGCTTCGATATACAGATCCCGGCTTTCGGTAAATTCGGGCAGCGAGTAATGATTTTGCCAGGCCAAAAAGGCGAGGGCAGAAAAGACGTCGATCTCGGCGATGATATCACTGAGCTTTTGCAGGCGGGGGAGATGGATGGCCAGGTTTGCCCTGAGCTCCTTATAAAGCTCATATTCCAGGCTCTTGATCTTTTCTTCGCTGGAGAGCACTTTGGCTTCAAATTCCTTGAGCCGGGGTGAGATGTAACGCTGGGAATTTACCAGAGTCTGCTTTTCGATATAATAATCCGGCACCTTGCTTTTGTGGGCAGCGGTGACTTCTATATAGTAGCCAAAGACGCGGTTGTAGCCTACTTTCAGCGTGGTGATACCGGTCTTTTGGCGTTCGTCTTCTTCCAGACGCGCGATCCAGCTTTTGCCATCCCGGATCAGCTCCAGCAGTTCATCCAGATCATCCTGATAGCCGCTTTGGAAGATGCCGCCATCGGTGATGGTGATGGGCGGTTTTTCCCGGATGGAGCTTGCAATCAGGCTGCTGATATCATCAAAGGTATCCAGCGCGGCGATCCAGTTCTCAAATAAAGGTTCTTCAAAAACCTGAAGCCTGGATTTGATGTCCTTGGCGGTGAGCAAATAGCTCTCCAGGGCCAAAAGCTCGCGGGGGTTGATGCGCAGGGAGCCCAAGCGGGATACGAGACGGGAGATATCACCAATCTCTTTCAGGGCAGCGCGGACATCCTTCAGATAGGCGGTTTGCGATATAAAACTATTGATTACTTGTTGGCGCGCCAGGATTTCATCGAGATTGATCAAAGGATGCAGCAGCCATTGAAAGAGCAGGCGTCCACCCATCGGGGTCTGGGTTTGGTCGATCACATTGAGCAGGCTGCCGTGTCTCACGCCATAGCGAATGCTGCGGGTGAGTTCCAGATTGCGCCGGCTGATTTCATCAAGCTGCATATACTGCGAAAGTGAGTAGTAGCGCAGGCTGCTGATGTGTGTCATGGGAGAGGCATACAGGCTCATCACATAGGAGAGTGTGGCTCCGGCGGCCGTGGCTCCGGCAGGTCTGTTGTGAGCGCCGAAAGGCTCCAGGGTGCTCACGCCAAAGTGTTTCTTGAGCAGGGCCTTGGCTTCGGCAGGCTGAAATTGCCAGTTGTCATAAATGCTGATCGCAGGCTCAAAATCCAGCTTCAGCTCTTTCACAAAGGCTTCATTGGCAGAGCTATCCACCAAAATCTCCGCAGGACGCAGGCGCTGGATTTCGTTGGCCAGCTCGCTTTCGGGCAATTCGGTAAAGGAAAATTCGCCGGTGGAGAGATCCAGATGGGCCAGGCCGCAATTCTTCTGATTGTCTGCCCGATACAAGGTGCACAAAAATACATTGGCCGAGCCTTCCAGCAGGTTTTGATCCAATACCGCCCCGGGGGTGATGATTTCGGTAACCGCGCGCGAGACCAGACCCACAGCCTTTTTGGGGTCTTCGGTCTGTTCGCAGATCGCCACTTTGTTACCGCTTTTGATCAGGCGATCCAGATAGTTATCCAGAGCATGATACGGAAAACCGGCCAAAGGCACGGGATTGTCTTCATTGCGGTTGCGCGAGGTGAGGGTGATATTCAGGATCTTGGAGACCACTATCGCATCCTCAAAGAAAGTCTCGTAAAAATCCCCCATGCGAAAGAGGACAATCTTATCTGGATGGGCTTCTTTCACATCCAGATATTGCCGCAGCATGGGAGTGATCTTGCCTTTATCCATCAGTATTGCACGATAAAGCTATTGATCTCGCTTTGGAAAAGCACTGTCTTGGCGGCATCGGTCTGCTTTTGATTTTCAAAGGGACCAGCCAGCACCACCCAGCTTTTGTTTCCCGGCTTTTCTTCTTCGTAATAGGTGGCGGGAATCTGCATGGCGCGGATGTTTCTGACCAGACGTTCTGCGTTTGATTCCACCGAAAATCTGCCAGTTTGCAGATAGAAGCCGCTGATGGGCTTGAATAAAAGTTTGATGGGCATGGAACTGGTGATTTCGGGCATGGCGATCTTGGGGAGAGGATCCGGAATAGGAGGCCCGGTTACCTCAGGTGGGGCTATCTGAACGCTGTCACTTACAGCAATTCCGAGGTCAAGCTCCAGCGGGGCATAGGGATACAGGAAACTGATATCCAGCGAGGGAGCACGGCTGCGCAGGGCAAAAATGCGTTCTTCGATATTGAAGGCCGCTTGCGAATATTTATCCAGCTCATAGCCGGCACGATAGGCCCTGGTGGCTTTGCCATAATCTCCCATCATTTCCTGTACATAGCCCTGGCGGTAGTAATAATACTGCAGGTCTTGCTCCGGCAGCTTCTTGATCTTGTCCAGGCTGGAGGTGGCGCTTTGATACTTGCGCTGGGCAATATAGGAATCCGCTACCAGATGCAGGGCAGATTCTGCCAGCGCATCCGAGGGATTGAACCTAAGATAGTTCTCGGCATTGGCTATCGCTGCGGAGTAATCTTCCAGCCAATAAAAGGAAACTGCCATCCAGTAAAAGCGTTCGATAATATCTGCCGAACTGATGCTGCGCAGTAGTGTTTGGGCCCGGGGAATTTCTCGCTCCAGTATGTGAATCTTGGCGGCTTCCAGCATGGCAAGCTGGCCATAGCTGGTCTTGGGATAGCCATCGGCTACAGCCTGGAACTCTGCCAGGGCTGCAGTCTTGGTCTTTTGCAAGAGAGCGGAGTAATAGCCCACGAGGGCTTTCTCTTCATCACGTCTGGGTTTGAGGGTGAGAATGCTGCTTTTCACCTGGCTCAATTGCCCGGATTTGTACAGCTTTTCCAGGTCACTAAAGTCCTTCCCCACCTGTCCAAACAGGTGTATGGAGCTGAGTAAGATCAGGATTATTAAGAGCTTTGGCATTTGCGGATCAAAGCTCCTTCTATATCCAGATCCGGGGCCAAAATGCCGTAGCGGAAATTGGGCCTGGTATCTGTAACTGCATTGTTCTCTTCATCATAGATCTGTTCTACCTTTAGGCTGAGATCGCGGGCAAGATCCGGAAAGATAATATCTATGGTCTCTCCCACAGAGATCTTGGCCAGCGCATCAAAAATCACTTTTCCGTTTTCATGTGCAATTACTTTTCCACAATACTGACTTTCTGAAGTGTAGGCAGGACCTTTGTCCGGACTCACGATGCCGGCATCGGTATTGTCAAACTCGTAAAAGCCTTGCCAATAGGGCCGGTGCGAAACCTTGTCCAGTTCACTTCTGAGCTGTTCCCAGCCTTGTGCGTCGTTCGCAGCCAGAGCCAGTGCAGCTTTGTAAACGCGGCTGATCTGGGCTACATAATACAGGCTTTTCATGCGTCCTTCGATCTTGCCGGCATGGATGCCAGCTTCACTCAGCAGGGGCATTTTATCCAGGAGACAGAGATCTTTGGAACTCATGATATAGCTGCCGTATTGATCTTCCTGGATGGGGAAGTATTGGCCGGGACGGTTCTTTTCGGTGAGTGCCCAATCCCAACGGCAGACCTGGGTGCAGGCTCCGCTATTGGCACTACGGTTGTTCAGGTAGGCACTCAGCAGACAGCGTCCGGAGTAGGCCACACACATCGCTCCGTGGATAAAGCTTTCTATTTCCAGCTCGGGCAGGGCGTCTTTGATCTCAAGGAGTTCGCGGAAACTAAGCTCACGCGCCGGTACTATGCGTTTGGCGCCTTTGTCGTGCCAGAATTTGGCGGCGGCAATGGAGCAGATATTGGTCTGGGTGCTGATGTGGATGGGGATGTTTGTTTTACTCTGCACGAGGTCAAACACTCCCGGATCAGCCACGATCACAGCATCGATTCCGGTATCCTTCAGCCAGTCCAGAAAATCCGCCAAAGCGGGATAATCCTCGTTTTTGAGATAGGCATTCAGGGTGAGATACAGCTTGGCATCATGGGCATGGGCGTAGCGAATAGCTTCGCACAGGTCATCCTGATCCAGATTTTTGGCTGCAGCTCTGAGGCCGAAAAGGTTGTAGCCGCAATAGACGGCATCCGCACCATATAAGATGGCGTATTTGATCTTTTCGAGATCTCCGCCTGGGGACGTTATTTCCATCAATTACTCATTGCATTGAGCAAGTCATCGTTGCTCTTGGTCTGTTCCATGCGTTTGCGCAGGGTCTCGATGCCCTGAATGGGACTGATGGTTTTCAGATATTTGCGCAGAACATACATGCGGCGGATCTCGTTTGGGGTAAGGAGCAATTCTTCGCGCCGGGTTCCGGATTTTACCAGATCGATGGCGGGATAGAGCCGCATATCGGAGATACTGCGGTCTAGAACTAGCTCCATATTACCAGTGCCTTTAAATTCTTCGAAGATCACCTGGTCCATTTTGGAACCGGTATCGATCAAGGCAGTGGCGATGATGGTGAGGCTGCCGGCCTCTTCGGTATTACGGGCCGAACCAAAGAACTTTTTGGGCTTGATCAGACCATTGGCATCGATACCTCCGGAGAGCACTTTGCCGCTGGAGGGAGTGATGTTGTTATAGGCTCTGGCCAGACGGGTGATGCTATCCAGCACTATTACCACATCCTGTCCCATCTCTACCATGCGCTTGGATTTTGACAGGATGATTTCGGCCACGTTGCTGTGGTTTTTGGGCGATTCATCGAATGTGGAAGAGATCACTTCACTATTTCCGGCTACCAGCACTTTCTTCATCTCAGTCACTTCTTCGGGACGTTCATCCACTAGCAAGACAATGAGATAGACTTCAGGATGGTTGGTCAATATAGCATTGGCAATATCCTGCAAGAGGGTGGTCTTACCGGTTCTGGGTGCAGCCACGATGAGTCCGCGTTGTCCTTTGCCCACCGGGGTAAAGAGGTTGATGATGCGGGTGCTGTAGTTTTCCTGGTCAAATTCCAGATTGATGCGCTCGGTGGGATAGTAAGGAGTGAGTTCATCGAAAGTCCGAAGATCCTGCAAGCTGCTGGGAGCCATATAGTTTATGGCTTCTACTCTCAAAAGAGCAAAATACTTTTCTCCTTCTTTGGGAGAGCGCACAGGTCCGGAAACCATGTGACCGTTTTTCAGGCCAAAACGCCGGATCTGGGTGAGCGAAACATACACATCGTCGCGGCCGGGCAGATAGCTATTCCCTGGAAAACGCAGGAAACCAAAGCCATCGTCCATGATCTCGAGGCAGCCTGTAACGAAGGCCAGGCCTTCTTGTGCTGCCTGAAATTCGAACATTTTGAAGATCAGGTCAGAGCCTTTGAGCTGGGTGTAACCGGCTATAGACATATTTTTGGCCAGCTTCGTGAGCTGGTTTTGGGACATTTGGAACAGATCGCCTTCTATGAGCATTATTTATCTCCTTTTTTCTTGTAACCTTGTATTAATAGTCTGGAAGCGCTGGCATAGCCAACGTCGCCAATGCGTTCTATGATGGATTTCCCTGCTAAGATGAGGGCGTCCTGACCACCCATGAGCTCCAGACGTTTGATGGTAGCTTCACAGCTTTTGATCAGGTCGGCGCAGGCTTTGGGGTTCTTGGGGTTATCCACCTGCGGATAAAAATCTACTACTTTCATTTTTTGTAGTTTCAGCTTTTTGGCCAGCTCCACGATCTCATCTTTGGAGAAGGTTTCAGAGTGATATATGCCACTGAGGCTATCCACACTGGCCACCCAATGGTGCATGAGCACATGGGTCATCTGAGGTGCGCTCTGCGCGCCATCGGCATACATCTCGGCCAGCAGCAGAATTCCGCCGGGTTTCAGCACCCGCATCATCTGCGCAAAAACTGCCTCGATATGCTCAAAATGGTGCAAAGAATAGGCTGTGCACACCGTGTCAAAATGTCCATCCTCAAAATCCAGGTTTTCCAGATTCATCCGATAGATTTCTACGTTGTTTTCAGGGAAAACCTTTTGCGCATAATCTACGCTTTTTTCAGAGTAGTCCACGCCAATGATCTGATCATAACTTTTCAGATACTGTTTGAGGACGTTGATGAAATCACCTCTGCCGGTGGCTGCATCTAAAACTATGCCTCCATCGATCTGCTTTAGGATTTGGATTGCGTCTTTCACGGCTTTAACCTCGCTTGTGATTTTGTGGAATCGGCACTAAGCCTCTACCTCGTACATATCAGTATTAAGATTGCATTTCTGAATCTGAGTTATTATTTTTCCTACTCAGTTTTTCGTCAAGTTAAATCATCCAAACCCGGCATATTTCTTGAGGTGACACTATATAAATGGGCTCAAAGCAGATATTTCTTGACTCAAATGCTCGCTGTGACAAGCTGCCAAAAAAGTATCAATAAGCAAGGAGAGACCATGAAGAAACATCTCATCCTCTGGCTCATGCTGGTGCTCAGCCTTTCCGCCTTTGCCCAAAGAAAAGCTTTGGTGATCGGCAATAGCGGATACGATAAGTATCAGCTCACGACCAGTTTAAACGACGCTCAATTGGCAGCAGATGCCTTTACCGCCATGGATTATGAAGTGACTCTGCACAAAGATCAGAGCTATGCCCAGATGCTCGCGGCGATCAATGACTTCAAGAAAACCCTGACCACAAATGATGTGGCAGTCTTTTACTATGCCGGATATACCGTTCAAGAATGCGGCAAAAACTATTTGCTTCCCTATATAGGGGCGAAGGAGAAAAAGGCCGACGAACGCCAGATCAGCGTGGATGTGGTGCTGGAAGCCCTCACCCGTGCTCACCGCTCTTTTATGATACTGGAAAGCAGACAAACCGGAAAGGCCTTCCCCAAAAGCCTCTGTGGCAAAGAAAAAGGGCTCGCCAAGATCGAGAAATTGGGCAAGAATCAAGGCTTTGCCATGGCCAGTGCTCCGGGCAAAGAGCTGAGGGAACAGGGCGAGAAATACAGCATTTTTACCCATACCCTGCTTAGCAAGATGACCAGCGGCATGACGGACTTTCCCGTGCTCATGCAAGAGAGCTCCGAGGCGGTGATGGCCTACACGAAAAGTGCCCAGATCCCTTTGTGGCAAAGCACTCTGGATGCACCCTTCAGCTTTTGGGAACAAACTCAGAAGCTAAAAATCCGCCCTTTTCGATTTCCCCTCTACCGCTCTTTGGAAGGCGGGGGTAGCTATAACTTTTAGCTGAGCTATTGCTCTATATATTGAAAGATCGCGGCCTTGGTGCTACGATCTTTTGTTTTGAGTGGGTTTCTCGTTGAAGAAAGGGGTTCTGTATGGTGCCATCTGGAACTCCGTCTTTACTAAGCGACACTTGGCGTGTGAAAGCTTAGCCACAGGCTCTCAATTTGCCTGTAAATGTGTTCTTCAGGCCTTCCATCCCTGCCCTCTCCGCATAGTTTGTGGTGGAGATAACGTGGAGATGGGAGCATTTATTCCTGCTATCTCCACGTTATCTCCACGTCGACAAACGGGATAAAGCCAGCCAGGGTAGCAGTAGAGCAGAGTGAGCTGCCTTGTGCCGCAGACGCCCTGTCTGAGCGGAGTGGCAGGTTATTTTACGTAAAAGATTCCAGGATTATCTATGAAAGCGACGGCGCAATTGCCAATCAGGACGAATTCATTATCCGGGCTAGCGCTGAAGCTGCTCACCCGGGTAAGCTCTTGAGTCGTGCCTTGGGGATTCCGGTAGAAGGCCCTCACAGGCTCTCCAATAGCATAATTCGGGATGGGGATATACAGGTAAGGCCAATCGTCGTTGATCTGGCTAAAGAAGTTTGGCTGCAAGGGGTTCTGCTGGGGCCCCAAGATGCTAATGCGATAGGCCGCACGGGAGCTAATTCCCGGTGCTACAGAAGCTATCTGCGCCAGGCTCAGCTTCGAGCCCATGGGGATGCTGCTGCCGATGTAATCTCCCGGAAAGCTGGCTTGGGCCTGATATAAGGATAAATGGATGTCTTGCATGGCGCTGATCGTGAGTTCGGTCAAAGTGTGAGGGGTATTGTCCCGCAGCACGGCATATTCCGCATCGTAAGGCAGATAGAAGGCATAATGTCCGTCGCGGTTCATGAAGTGCCAGCCATCCGCGATGTCGCTCTCAGGATAGCTGTACACGCGGTAGTGCTCCAGGGTTGAGACAGAAAATAGCAGGTCCTGGCTGCGGGAGGGATGTTTGATGCGGATATAGGGCTGGAATTTGGTATAGAAAGCGGCATTGTTGAGCAGTTCAAAGCGGTAGGCAGGGCTGAGATAGCTGAGCTGATACTGATTTTGCAGTACATTGTAAGGATCACTGAGACCAGCGGAACGGGTGATGCGCATGGTGCTGGCTGGCATGGTGGTAGAGGAATCCAGATAGAGCTCAAGGTCATAATCGTCAAACACCATCCTGGGGAACATGGCCAGGTCTCTGCTGGCGGAAGGGTTTTGCAGATTATTCCCATCGAAGAGGTAGCCTGCAAAGGCGGGGGAGATGCTGAGCCGGGATCCTTTCTGCAAGAAGCTATTGTGTTCCAGGATATTGCCCTTGTTGTAACGCACGAGCTTGGGATAGCCTGCCAGAGGGGAGAAATTGATCACGGATTTCAAGGCTTGGTTAACTGTGGTTTCGATAAAGAGCTGCTTGGGCAAGGCATCGCTGCTGGAGCCTATCGGGCTGATGGAAAGTAGGGCTTGTTCTTGATTCAAGCTATAGGGCAAAGAGTTCAGCCAGGGATGGTTGCTTGAGACAGATGGCTTATATTCCAGCCGCAGCGCAGTGCAGGGCAGCTTGGCATCCTGGTAAGATATTGTAGTCTTTTGGGTCTGCAATAAGAGCTTGTCCTTGAGGCAGGGGATCTGCACTGAGAAAGAAGATTCAGTGATATTGCCTAAAAGATAGAGCCCAGAGGAATTGATGCCGGTATAGACATAGCCCTTTGAGCTGGTAAAATGTGTCGCATCGTAGGCAGCAGCGTGACTTTTGTAGCTCAGAATATCCTGCTGAGGATTGCGGTATGCACGCAGAAGCCGGGCTTTTTCAAGTTCTGCTAGCGAACTGGCAAAGCCAAACTCCAGCCACTGGTCACCAGGCAAAGTGTCCAAGAGCTCTGCACCCCTGAAAAAGCTAAGTTTATAGGCCTGAGAGGAGCCACTCAGGGTATAGGGTTTGCCGCCAAAGTAGTCCTGTGTAAGCTTGCTATAGTCTGGATTGGGGTCTATTACCAAGTCGATACCGGGCAGATTGACGTCTTTCAGATCCAGCCACATATCTTGCAAAAAGATCTGGCGATTAGGGCTATCCAGACTGATCCGGATGGTGTTTTGCGAGGCCAGCGGTTGCAGCAGAAAATACGTTCCTGCCCCATTGATAAAGCTGATCAGGGTATTGTCTTGCATCAACCAGGTATCCTCACCTTCTGGCCAGCTTTCGATCTGGTTGGGGCTGAGCTTAACCCATTGGGTATCAAAGCCTCGGCTGCCCGGCATCCGGTAATGGAGTATGGGCGTGTGGCTACTGGTGCCTTCACGCTCTGTAGTAACGCTCAAAGTCGTGGTGAGCAAGGCAAAATCCGGATAGAGCTCTTGCACAGCCTGCAAATCGGCAGGATCAGAGAAGGGTTCCTGGGGATTGTTGAGCGTTATTGTGGCAGCCCCCAAATCCATAGTAAAGCCAGCGGGTATAAAGATTTGCATGTAGAGATTTGATCCGAAAAGCAGGCCCTGAATATCTTTATTATTGGCGGGGATATCCAATTTCATAGCTGGTCCGCTTAGTTGCATCACGGCAAAATCTCCTGAACCATCGAGCTCATAGCAGGCGCGCTGTTTGCCGTAATTATAGTGTTTCGCGAGGCCGGCGCTTAGGATCTGCCTCAAGGTAAGCAGGTAGAGTGGACTTTCAATGAATACGGACTCGGTGTCCGTGTATAGGGTAGCAAAAGCGGGGGCATTTTCTATGGTGATGCTCTGGCCTTCCCGCAAGATTTCTACGCGGTAGCTATTGCCAATTGGGGAGCTTCCACTGTTCACTGCCAGGCTATCTCTCTGCAAGAGGCTTTGTACCCGGCTGAGGCTGACAATGTCGCCATACCAGATCAGGCTGTCGGCAATGCTGGTCTTGGGTAGATAGAGGTAGCTGTTGTCGTTTGAGGAAGGAATCAGGTGGTCAGAATAAACCAGGATCTGGCTGGCCACTACATATTCTTTGGGGTCCAGATTGGGCGGCAAGAGCATGTTCTCGCGCAGATTGCAAGAACTAAGCAGTACAGCTACCAGAGCCAGGCTAAATATGGTAAGATAAGGTAATAAACGAGCTCTGCTGCGTTTCATGGTCCTGTACTCCTATTTGCTGATAAAGCATGATGCCCATCCTGGTGCCCAACGGGCTTGATAGGGAAAAGGCGTAGGCGCGGTTACTGGCTTCAAAGTCGTCGTAGATAGCGCCATAAGGATTTATCCACCAGGCTTGTTTGCCTTCATAAAGATAGGCGCTGAGCCAGATCTGTGGGGCAATTCTCGCGCCTAGAGTGAAGCTGTGAAGCTGCTTCTCACTATCGCTGAGCAGGGCTTCATTATCCTGATAGACCTTGGAAAAGCTGTAGCCGGCACTGAAGATATCGCTGGTAACTTGCAGGCCGAGATCTGCCTGCTGTACATCAAAGCGTTCAAAGTGGCTGTAAGCTCCAGATAGCGAGGGGGTTAATTGTAGCTTGCTAAGGTAGAAAATGGGCTTGATACTCAGACCAATCAGGGTGGCCGGATAGACGCGTTCGTCCTTGCCGCTGAGTCTGCTCGCGGAAGCTTCCAGAAAAGCAAGAGGGCTTTGCCAGCCTGCTGCGAAGCCGTACTTTTCGCGAAACCGGGAGCCGTCAATAATCAGCTCTTCCGCACTTAGCTTCAGACTCCACTCTGCTTTTTGCAGGGCAGCACTCAGGTTTCCAGAATGCTTGGCTTGATAGTCCGTACCTGCTCCCACCGCTATTTGCAAGTTGGTTTTACCGATCAGGCTTTGCGCCAGCGGGTCTGCATCGTCTTTTAGCTGTGCAAGTGCAGATTTGGCGGCGGGATAGTTCTTCAAAAAGAGGTATTCCCAGGTCAAACCCAAGTTGGCATTATCTCTGTGAGTAGCGTCGATTGCCAGCTCTTCAGCCGCAGCATAATGCTGACGGGAGGCAAGATGTAAGTTCAATTGAGAGAGTCCGTAAGCCGTGTAATTGTGAAGTGATGCATTAAGAGGGAAACTGCGCAGGAATTCCTCTGATCTGGTGATGCTTTCCCGAAAGTGATGCTGACTTTGCAAGGCCCACAGGATACCTTCCGCAGCCGAGGCATTCTGGGGATCCTGCTTCAGTAAAGTTTCATAGTGTTTCAGCGCTTCATCCGTCTGCGAAACAAGCATCAATTGATAGGCCAGGTTCAGCCTTGCAGAACTATCTATGGGATTCTCCGCTACCCAGAGGCGCAGGGCCTGGACATCAGGCGCCGGGCTTTGAGCCATCAGGCTGATCAAGCATAGCAGAAACAGAGTAGAGAGACTGGTCTTCACGGCTTGTCCAGTGCCCCTTGCAGCTCGGTCACGATCAGAGAATCCGGATGGTATTTCTTCAAGATACGGTACTGCTTTTTGGCTTCCGGGAGATTGCCACTGAGATAGAGGTTATTCACCCAATAGCCCCGGTTTTCCAGATCCCAGGGAGAGATGGCCACGATGTAGCCAAAGTAATCCGCAGCAGTGCCATAGGCCTTGTTCATGAAAGCCGCATAGGCCGCTTTGGCGAGCAGATTAGTGTTTTGTGAATTCGTCGGCAATATCCTCTGGGAAGATGCCAGAGCCTGATCCCATTGCCCCAGAGCGAGCTGGCAATTGATGATGCCCAGGTGTGCATCCAGATGATTTAGCCGCGTAAGGCTCTGCTGATACAGCTCCAAGGCCTGTGGATAGCTGCCCAAAAGGTAGTACAACCAGGCGGTACGCATAGAATAAAACACTTCCGTGGGATCATCCTGGAGCAGCTTTTGCATGTGGGTGATAGCCTGGGCATAGTCGCCACTCAGTTCCGCCAGATAGGAATCCTGGATGGCAGTGGCAAGCAGAAATTGCAGGGAAAACAGGATAAGTAAGCTAAGTAAGATATGTTTAGACATCGGGTTGCTCCTTGATTTCTATGTGGGTAGCTCTCAGGATTTGCTGTTTGGTCTTTGTGAGGCGAATCTCACGAATGCCCTGGCTGCGATCAAGCTTCAGGCTGCTCTGGTAGCTTTTCAGGCGCAGGCCGAAAACGCTGAGCTCGGTCCTAGTTTCGATGATAATATCAGAGCCTTCACTGCTGAGCTGAGAGCTGCTCTGCACGCGGATGGGTCTGAAGAAGGGGATCAAAAAGAGGGTGAGGTTCTTCCAGAGTGGATTCATGACCACGGAGAGGCTAGGTTCATCCTGCCAGAGCAGGCTTTGCTTCTCAATCCAGGGAATGCGTCCAGCGGCAAAAGCGAAGGCGGTGAGGGCGTTTTGGCCTCTGCCCTTCAGGCTTAGGGCGTTGAAGATGCCGTGATAGATGGAGAAGTCCAGTCTGCTGCCGCTATCTGAAACGATGCTGTGATTGCCCATTAGGTCCAGATCCACCTGCCAGTGTTCCAGGCGTTTGCCAGTTTGATCCTCTACTTCAAAGCTCTGTTTCTGCCCATAGCTGAGCCGCAGGATGTTGGCCAGTCCTTTTTCCGGCACCAATGCAGAGACCAGCTCTCCCTCTTCCGGGATGCCGCTGGTGACAAAGCGGTTCGGCCCATCGTCCTTGTGAATCTTGTAGTTCAAAATGTGGCTGAACAGTGTCCTGGAGCCGGCATCGATGGCGGCCTGGGCTTGAAAGTGCAAGTGGGGAACGAAGGAGCGGCCGGAATTGCCTACCTGCCCGATCTTTTCGCCCATCTTGATGTAATCCCCTTCGGCGAGCTTTACCGAGCCTTCCTTCAGGTGCGCATAGAGCGTATAAAAGCCGTAGCCGTGGTTGATGCTGATATAGTTGCCCCAATTTTCCCTGGTGTTTACTTCGCCGATGGGGTTGTCCGGCACGCTATTCACCACCTTGGCCACATAGCCTCCGGCGGCGGCATACACGGTTTTGCCATAGCAGTAGTAATCCGCAAGCTTCTCTTGATTCTCCGCGTATTTCTGGCCCTGGGTATTCTCAATCTCAAAATCCCAGGCCAGAGCCCAGTCCTTTTTGTGCGTGTGCTCGCCATTGTGCCCTTGGGTGACTAACCACTGTCCGGTAACGGGCAGATTGAGTTGTGGCACTCCGGCACTTACAAAACGGCGATAGCGGGAAAGATAGGCATCCAGCGCCTTTTCCGGATGCAGGATGCCGTAATCGTTCAAAATGGGGGAGCGGTGTTGCAAGCGCAGTCTCAAAGAGTAGATAAGGCTGATCACCACTATATTCATGGGCAGGGCAAAGATGGGCAGATTCAGGAAGGAAGGACGGGCGGTCATCAGGTCTGTATAGTAGTATTTACCGGACATGGCAAAGGCCAAAAGGAAGCCGGTCACGGTGGCAAAAATGGCCAGCAAGTAGGAACTTTTCCCGGGAATCAGGAATACCGAACCCACGGCCATGCTGATCAAAATGAGGTTGAAGCCGGGAAAGAAGATACCGTAACTGCTGCCCATACTGGTATATTGCATCAGCAGATAGCAGATGCTCCAGCCCATTAGCGAGAGCATGAAGCCAATGCGGGTGATCATAAAGAGCAGCAGCGCCAGCAAGATACCTACTATGAGGTCCGGCACAAACATGATGCTGCCCAGGCTGACAAAGTAATCCCGCCAAAACCAGCTAAGCGGCAGATCGTAGTTAAAAAGCAGAGGTTTCTGGAAGTTCAAGCCGCTGAACAGCCCGCTGCGCACCAGATAATACCAGAAAAACAGCGCAGCTATGGAAAAAGCCAGGCTGAGGGAGGGCATCTTGAACCAGCTCTGGCACAGGTAGTTCAGACCTATATACAGAAAGAGCGTAACCAATGATGCGATGGCCAGCAGCCCAAAAAAGTGGGGACTCAAAGTAGCCCAGCCGCTATAGGGGTAGTAATAGCCGATTGCCAGTCCCACCAGCAGGCTATTAAAAGCCAGCACGCCCTGCGCAGAATCCCAGCCTTCATAGCCCAAGAGACGTGAGGCCAGCAGCGCACAGAGCAAGGCAAATAATCCCGCCAACGCTATGATCGGCGAGACAAAGGTAAGCGCCATCAGACCCAAGCCTATGCCCAGGCTGTCCGAAAACAGGATCGTGGCATAGGCATTGGGGATAGCTTTGGCAAAAGCAGCAAGGTTGCCAAGTTTCATCAAATCTTGCTCAGATGCTCCGGTATTCTCTCTCTACCGATGATGTCCGCCAGGGTTTCAGATTCGCGGATCAATTCCACCTGTCCGGTTTCGGTGATGAGCAGGATTTTGGGGCGGTATTCAATGAATTGCATCCACTGGGTGTTGTTGTAGGCACCTGTGGGACTGATCAAGACGATATCGCCAAAGTGTAGATCGGGAAAGGGCACAGCCGGACGGATCACATCTATATTCATGCACAAGGGGCCATAGAAGATGGTATTTTGATAGGCTCCGGGAAAGCTGCGTGTGGGCGTGACTTTCAGCTTGTACCACCAGGCGGTGATGGTTGTATTTACGCCGGCATCCAGGATGATGGCGCGTTCGCCGGTGGGTAGATTCTTCTTGCCCAGGACGCTCGAAATGATGGCTCCGGCTTCATCCACCAAGGCTCTGCCTGTCTCCAAAACCAGGGTAGGCAGGCTCTTGCTCACATAGCTGGATTCGTTAAAGGCATTGCCGATGGCGGTAGCGTATTGATCAAAAGAGGGGGAGGCAAATTCACCTGGCGTATATTGCGAATGCAGGGTGTTCTGAGAAGCAAAGCCACCGCCCAGATCTATATAATCCAGTACGATGCCATGATCCTGCTCTATCTTTTGTGCCAGATCCAGCAAGGCCTTTGCTGCCCAATAGTAAGGATTTGCATCCAGGATGAAGGTGCCGATGTGCGTGTGCAGTCCACGCAGTTTCATGGCTTTGCCGGAAAGTAGGCGTTGCACGGTGCGATAGGCTTCGCCATTTTCGTAGTTGAAACCAAAGCGGCTCCATTGGGGGACGATTCCGGTATCCATATTCACGCGGATGGCCACTTGGGGCACCAGGTCCAGCTCTTTGGCCAGCTTTTCGATGAGGTAGAGCTCATCCAGATGGTCGATGTGGATCAAGGCAGATTCTTCGATGGCGATGCGCAGCGCTTCCGGACTCTTGCCGGGACCGTTGAAAATGATATCTTTGCCTTCTATACCCAGCCTTCTGGCCATTTCATATTCCATTCTGGAGACCACTTCCGCGCGTGCACCTTCCTGATGAAAGATGCTGCACACAGCGCCCAGGTAATTGGTTTTGTAGCTCCAGGCTATCTCCACCTTGGGGTAGTGCATTTGCATCACATCGTGCAGCCGGCGATAGCGTTTACGCATCTGAGCTTCAGAAAGTACTATCAGTGGAGATCCGTATTCCTTTACCAGATTGCTAATAAGGACGCCTTCTATGCTGTCCTGATGGCGTACCACGCTCTTGGCCCCGTATTTATTCATGTTACCGGCAGAGTTTCGCTCAATATTCGGTGCTATATATGTCTTTTTCATTTTTTTACCTTCTTATCAGTTCACTTTTGGCAGATACTTCGCCCATCACCGAGATATCTGTGATGATGTCTTCGGCATGACGGATGAAGAGGGTTCCGGGTTTGCAGGCCGGCAGTTCAGCCAGCTCATGGCCCAGGGCTTTCAGCACTACGGCAGCGGGTTGGTTTTGGCCGGAGCCTTCTGCCAGCCTGACCCAGGCGGGGAAGCGGGGATTGATCTCGATCAGATAGTACTGGCCGTCTTGCCCGCGCATTACTTCCAGCTCGCAGGGCCCGCGCCATTTCAGCAGTGAGATCACCTTACTGGCAAAATCGCTTAGTTCGGGGTTCTTGATCACCACGCCCCCAAAGCCTTTGCCCTTGTCTGTGATCACCAGCTTCTTTTGTGGCACCATGCCCAGGATGCCGCCTTCGCCATCGCCCACTATCACAATGTTATACTCGTCTCCATAGATCATCTTTTGCAGGAGGATGGGCAGTCCCCAGCGGCTTTCAATCTCGTAAAAGTACTTCAGCGCTTCTTCGTAGTTATTGGCTTTGTAGGCCTCATAATAGCTGCCTTTGATCATCATGGGGAAATTGTCTTTGCTATTAAAGAGTTGACTCGCATCGCTGATCAGCATGGTATCCGGAACCAGAATCCCCCGGGGCGGGAAATATGTGGCCAGACGGGTCTTATCCCGCAGCAAAAAGCATTCTTCCGTAGGCAGATAGCTCTTGATGCCCATTTTGAGCAGCTCATCCTGCAGGCGGATATACAGGATCACCTCAGAATCCAGAGTGGGGATGATGACATCGATCTTGCGTTTGCCTACTATGTGCTCCATCCGGGCCAGAAATGCTTCTGCTCCCGCGGAGGGGTAGGGCATCTGATACACTTCATCCACCAGGTCTTCCAGATAGATGCCGCTTTCCATGGAGTCATAGACCAAGCCGATGATCCTACCCGTGAATCCTGCGGCCCGGATGCTGCGGATGACCGCCACTCCGGGTTGAGGATTGTCTCCGGTTTTCAGCCCGGTAACTGCTATCGTGGCGTCTAGTGAGGAAAGATCAGGATTTTGCGCGGGCCCGGCCATTAGAATTCCACCAGTGCCAGAGCTTCCAGCATCCGCATATAGTGCTCAAAATCGCTGTTAAAATTGTCTTCATTAACTTCATATTCTGCCATAAATTCCTGGCAGATGGCGTCTTTGTCCAGGCCCTGTGCCATCAGCTTCAGAATATACAGCCCGGTCTCGTTACTGGTGTAACTGTAGCCGGAGGCGGGATCAAATATAAAGCCATTGTCGTTCATAGCCAGGTTCGTCAGTTTGCTATAGTCCATTTTATCCTCCCGGATAGTTTATCTCACATGGGGGCGGCTCAGGCATAATACTGCACGCAAGATTCATACCAAAGCCCTATAGTATATGATACTCAATAAACCGTGAATGCCTGCACAGTATTATTATTCCACTGCGGTAATGCCTCTTTCACAGTGTCACTCCAAACAGCGATGCGACGCCTTCGGACCTAAAATCTCCTTGTCTGATCTGTGAATTAAAGCTTAATTTTAGTCCCAGGACTCGTGAAAATGGCTAACCTGCCAGTGATCTCCTGTTTTTTCCCAAAGCCAGGTTTCTGTGGAATTCTGGCTTTCTGCCAAATCGTCTAAATAAATGATGTCGGTGGCTATTTCGCCTATCCACAATACCGCTGAGGGACTGATGACTTTGATGCTGTGATTCCGCACGGTGACTTTTTGAGAGATATATTCGGCATATTCGGCGTTTTTCACGGCGATCAGTTCTGCCTTGTTACAGGCTACGCCACCCATAAAGAAGTTTTTCTGGGGTGTATCGGCCAGAAATTCTTCCAGGGCAGTGGGATCCAGGGCATTGGCAGCGATCAGCAATTGATTCGCTTTGGCTTCGATGCTGGTCACCAGGGCAGTTTTGTCCGCTTCGGTGAATTCCGGGGCTTTGGCTGTGCAGGCAAAGAGCAGCAGCAGTGCGCAGAGTAAAGTCATTATTCTCATGTGTTCCTCCTCAGATGCGTGTGCATTTATCTGTTGTTTGCACAGTTATCTTTACCTGAAGCGGAGTCAAGGTATTTCTGAAAAAAAGCTGCTTACAGTGCTAAGCTAAAAAGCCCACGATGCCTCTCAAAACAGCCTCAAACCCCAGTATTATGTTCTTTGGACAAATCATTTTGAAATAATTGAGGATTTCTCTTGACAGGTCCCAGCCCTTTCAAGATACTGCCTTATATGCAAGATAGTCTCAAGGAGCCGCCATGAGTGAGTTTTTACTTATGATGTATTTCTTTTCGAACTGCCGGAGCCCATATGGGGAACGCGGTTTTGAGCACATTCCTCGTCGACCCGGCAATATCAAAGCCTAGAACCATGGATATATTACCTGGAGGAAAGATGAAAAAGCTCTTTTTACTTAGCCTTTGCTGCATTATCGGCTTGGCCTTTGCCCAGCAGAGCCTTCCCGCTGGTGTTCACCAAGCTCTGCAGTGGACTCAAACACGGCACAGCGCCAAACAAAGCCTTGATGCACCTGATTATTTCTTTACGCATGCTCCCGATTCGCTGTTCTTCAGCCACTATGATTATATGATCGGAAGCTTCAATTCCTTGCCTCTGCGCACCATTCCGGATGCCGAAGGTGGTGGATACTGCCTCACATTTCATGTCAAAGCCACCCCCACTGGAGTTCGCAGCGTGTTCTATGCCCATGTGAATGCTGCTGGAGATATTACCCGTTGCAATAGGATCAGCAATACCCTGACCTCGGAAGGATATCCTGCCGTGGCTGTAGACCAGGTGAGTGGCGTGCCCATGTATGCCTGGCATGCTCCTGTGCTGGGTGGGGATAACAGCCTGAAGGTCTTATTTGCCTATATTCCTCTGATCGACGGCTTGCCCGATCCCATGTTTGCACCGCAGATCGTGATCGATAACCCGGTCGAGATTTTCCCCACAGACGACAATGTCTTCCTCTGGCCCCAAATACAGATCGGCCCTTCCCCAAATCCCGAGATGAGAAGGGTATATGTGGCGGCCAGCAATTTGGTAAGCCATGCCCTGGGCGGAATGGCGAGCCCAAACTTTATGATAGCCTATGCCGACTTTAATACCCACATGCTGAATATGGGCAATACCCTTTCCTGGAGCTATACCACTGTACCGGAATTGGATCAGTGGAATCATGATCCTGGACTTTGTCGCTATCCTTCCCTCGCCTTTAATGTCGATGGTTCCGGCAATATCTTTCTTGCAGGGTATCACAAGGCCTACACTGCCAATGGAGGGATTGTAGCCGATCCCGATCTGGATGTTTTTATTTGTCCGGATTACGGTCAAGGCACCTGGACCCATGCGAACGCTAGTAGCCACATTCCCACTTGGGATCCTGAATTCTATGAGCCCCATATCCTGGCGAAAGATTTACCTTTCCCGGAGGGCGATCTGCACTGGAAGATAATGAATTCAGGCCATTTGAATGCAGTCAGCATCGGCGATGGTAAGATCCTGTTCCCTGCCCTTTTCACTGTCTCTACTGATTCTGACGCCTTCTATCCTGATCTACATACTGTAAAGGCTGTGATCCATGACAGCGCGGAGGAGGAATTCACTATCAGGGAGATATATCCCCAGAAGGATCCAGACGACGACTATAATGCAGTATTTACCCCCTGGGATTGGCAGGCGCCTTGGGGAGAACCGGAATGGGTTCTGGGCGATGATGGAGAATATTATCTGGATCTTGTAACGCTTTTTCCCTTTGCGCACTGGGACGCTTCTCTGCACAACAACGCTATGATGGTTCACTATAACAATCTCAAAGTCTCGGAAGTCAATGACCAGGGCATGATAGTGGCTGTATGGCAGAATGCTCAGCGTGCCATGCTTTTAGATAAATCTGCTGCCCAAGATCCTGACTTGGATGGTTATCCAGAAATAATGATCTCTGTATCTCCCAATAGTGGCAAAAACTGGAGTGAGCCCATCCGGCTCAACAGTATCGACAATCCTGCGCTGGACGGTATCACACCCATGTGGGTCTATCCTGCAGATCTGGTGAAATACATGGGCATGCAAGGGGATTCCAAGATCGGCCGTCTCGGGCTGGTATTTTACGATGATTACACCTGGGGTGCCAATGCCGTTTCTCCACCCGCCCACACTGTGAATGATGGCGGCCGGGTGATGTTTGCCGAACTTCAGATCGTATTTCCAGATTTTCCCAGTGGTACGGACGATCCTTCTCCCGCAGCTCCTGCAGCTTGCAGCATCAAAGCCGCCTACCCCAATCCCTTCAAAGACCGGCTGAGTGTCTCCCTGCAAGTAAAGGATGCCTCTCAGGACTACAAATTCAAAATCTATAACGTCAAAGGTCAATTGGTTCATAGCGCTACCGGCACGGCTAAAGGCAATTTTGACCTGAGCTGGGATGGCCGGGATGTAAAAGGCACGAGGCTTCCTTCCGGAATATACCTGCTCTCTCTTTCTACAAAAGGCCAGCAGACTTCGCGCAAGGTAATCTTGTATTAGACTCAAAACTAAACCCCGGATATTTCCTGGAGGAAAGATGAAAAAGCTCTTTTTACTGGGCCTTTGCCTCATGATCGGGCTGGCGTTTTCCCTTGAGACGCTTCCCGAGGATGTTTCAAAGCCTGCCCAGAGGCCTCAAAGTGTGCAAGGTGCACAGCAAAGCCGTGAAGCACCTGTGTTTTCTTTTAGCAAGGCTCCTTATTCCTTGATGACCAGCTATGATGACTACATGATTGGGAGCTATAATTCGTTGCCCCTACGTACGATTCCTGATGTCGCAGGTGGCGGATATTCCCTCACATTTCATGCTAAAAGTTCTCCGTCTGCCTTCCGCAATGTTTTTTATGCCCATATGGATCTTGCGGGGAATATGACGCATTGTCAGGAAATCACGGGCGCCTCTCTGAATGAGGGATATCCTGCCATGGATATTGATCCGGTGAGCGGCATTCCCTTGTATGCGTGGCATACGGGTACTGGAGCAGGAGCAAACTTGTGGGTCATGTTCACCTCTGATCCTCTCATCGACGGCATCCCTGGCTCCCTCAATGCAGGGCAGATCGTTATTAATAACCCCGTGGAGCTTGGAGGCACACTGGATAACACATTCATCTGGCCACAGCTGCACATAGGGCCATCTCCATTTCCGAATATGAGAAGGGTGTATATTGCCGCCAGCAATAGGGTTAGCCACGTTACTGAACTCTGTCCCAGCGAAAACATGATGATTGCCTATGCAGATTTTGATACCGATATGCTCCGTACGGGGGCTCTTTTATCCTGGAGCTATACCACTATTCCTCAGCTAGATCAGTGGAATAATGCCACAGAGGTCTGGCGCCGTCCAAAACACTCTTTTAACGTCGATAACTCAGGCAATATCTATGTGACGGGATATCATTATGCCAGTGGTATCGAATATGGAGATGTCATCGTAGAGGAAGACCTGGATATCTTCATCTGTCCGAATTACGGAGAGGGATCCTGGAGCTGGGTCCGCGCCTACAGCAATCTACCTTCCTGGAACCCACCGGAACCGGATGTCTTCCCCACGGGCTATTTTAAACGAGGCGGCCAGCCCATACCGGATGAAGAGCTTTACTGGAAGATATGGTTTCCCACTCACCTGAATACAGTGGTAGATCAAGAGGGTAGGGTGCATACCATAGGGCTATGGGCTTTTATGACTCACGCTGATTTATTCCATCCATATATGGATGATTGTCAGACAGTTAAGAGCTTTGTCTTCGATCCCCAAGATCAAAGCGTGAGCTTTAAGGAGATATATCCCCAGAATAACACAGATAATATCTTTTCGCCCTATTATCAGCCTTGGGATGTCGAGCCTCCTTGGGGAGAACCGGATTCTTTTACGTGGATAGACGGGGACTTACACTTGGATTACGAAAAGAACTTCCCCTTTCCGCACTGGGATGTAACTCTGTATAATGATGAGATGCGGTATCAGTATAACAACCAGAAACTCTCCGCAGTGAATGACCAGGATATGATGGTAGCCGTATGGCAGGATTCTCAGCGGGCTCTAGAGGCTCATAACCCCGCTGCCTTCTACCCTGATACATTCACATTTGCCAATACTTCAGAGATAATGATCTGTGTATCCCAGGACGCAGGCGATAGCTGGAGCCAGCCCATCCGGCTGAACAATATCGAGACCCTTGAGCTGGCCGGTATCAAACCCATGTGGGCATATCCCGCAGACTTGGTGAAATACCTGGGCACGCGTAATGGTAAAAAGATAGGACGTCTCGGCCTTTTATTTTTCGATGATTACACCTGGGGTTCATACTCTGCATATCCAAGCGATTTTAACGTTCAGGATGGGGGACGGGTAATGTTTACCGAATTGGAGATCGAATTTCCCGATCCCAGCATTGGGACGGACGATCCTTCCTATGAAGTCCCGGCAGTCTGTAGTATCAATGCAGCCTACCCGAATCCTTTCAAGGAGCAGCTCAATATCTCTTTGGAACTGAAGGATGCCTCTCAGGACTATAGGTTCAAGATTTATAACGTCAGAGGACAATTGGTTCATAGTGCTACCGGCAACACTAAAGGCAGTTTTGATCTGAACTGGGATGGGCGGGATGCAAAGGGCACTAAGCTGCCTAGTGGAATATACTTGCTTTCTCTTTCTACACAAGGACAGCAGGCCACACGTAAGGTAATCCTATACTAAAGCTCTTACCATTTCAGATAAAGGGGAAGCTTTTGACTTCCCTTTTTACCGTAGCGCAGAACGCCGTTTCTGCGAAACCTCACTGAGTTCTGCTCGAACTCAGCTCACGGCTTATGCACCCGCAGAGAGCCTGCTTTGATCCACCACAGCTGTTTTGACGTTCATTTTTGATCTGGCTACCCTGCTTCGAATATCCTTCTGTCTTTTCCTCTCCAGGCAAGCTACAAGCTATTCGCCATCAAAGAAGAATAGGCATAACAAACGGGTCAGTGCTCATTGTGTAAATCCTGCCAGTAATCTGCTTAGCTCCAATCTTTCCGGATCAAGCTCCTTTCTTCCATAGGCATCCAGAAAGATGTTCCTGTATTTGTCGCTTTTCAGGTTATACTGGAGCGTCCAGATACCCCAGAATAAATCATAATGCCTGTCACCTATCCCACCTGTCCCCAAATCTACAAATCCCAGGAGTCTAAAATCCTTCATAATGATGTTTGGGAGGCAGTAATCGCCATGTATCACTGCATCATCAATAGCACAATGTTTCAGTTCAAAGAATCGCTCTACTGCCTTTTCGATATTCTCTGGGATAATGCTATCGTCTATATACTTACGCAGGATATTACTTTCGCTTTTGGCAATCATTTCAGCAGATCGGGAAGGGAATGGGCAGTCTGCTTTGGGTAAATCGTGTATAAGTCTTAGAGATGCACCAAATACCTCCGCAAGTCGCTCTGCTTGTATAAGATAACTTTCTTCAATTCCATCTTCGCCCTCTAAAGCTTCGGTAAGCAGATAATCTCTTCCATTTTCGCTTAGATATTCCAAAACTGCTGGAGCAAGATTGTGTTCCTGCATAAAGCGAGTCATTTCCATTTCGCGCCTAAGGCTGCCTTCTTTGCTTATTTTGAGGTAAGCTTTCTGAGCACCTTCAATGTATATCGTTTGGGCTTCCTCAGAACAGCTACTGTCAAACAGCCTTGCTCGCTGCAGAAACGGTATAAATGCTGCTGGAAAAGAATCCTGGGAGATGAAGATTTCGCTTTTCTTCATCTAACCTTATCTGGGGCGATCTTGGCCTTGGTCAGATATTCCTGCATTAAGCTCACTCTATCCCACCTTTCCCTCTTTTTGTTTACGGTAATAGACAAGTGCAAGGGAGGCACCAAGATCTGGTGACCTTGCCAATCTATGGATTCTCTAAAATCCTGAGTTTCCAAGGCCTCAGAAAGTGTTGCTGATTCTTGATCCATTTACTTTATCTCCTAATCTCTTTTTGGAATATTATGGAATTTCTGTCAAGTGGAATCGGAGCCAATTTGCCAGTTGATACCACTTCATAGATCAGTATTTCTCCCCGTTTCCGATATTTCAGGCATTCCCCCAAAATATCTATATATCATATTCGCAATGCTTGTGAAGATCAGCTCTGAGCCCTTTTCTATATAATTTATCTATCGGGCAAGTCATCAATCTTCAGTATCACGAGATAGATGGCAGAGACAAAGTTCTTGACGGTTTAACGATACGCTTATTGTTTGTAAATATTGAAAGACTTCCATATATGCGCTTTGATTATTGAAGGCAAATAATGGTATAATTAGACGTGAATCAATCGCCTTTGGGTGAGGTTAGGAAGACTGAAATGGCTTGAATAGGGATGCGGGAAACCTCATTCCATCCATAGGCCATTTCATTAGGAAGGTTCTTGGATGAATGTATTTGAGCTGAAAGACAAGCTAATCAGCGACTACAGCTCTTTTGTGAAAGGCTTCATCACCATCAAAGATGAATCAATCAAAAGAATCGTGTCTGATGAGCTGAATGGTGGACTTCTGTGGCCAGATCCCCTTCTGCAGATAAGCCCATATGTCGTGTTTGGTGAACAGATTGAGCAATTGATCTTGCAGGGTACCTTACACCCCGATTGCGCGAAGATCTTTCGGATTAAGAATGCTAAGACAGACCTCGGCAAGGCAATGCAGCTATACCGACATCAAGCAGAAGCCATCAAGCAAGCGGATAAAAACTTCAATGTAGTTATAAAGCATAGTAAGCGGAAGACCGCTTCGATCTATATCGAGCGGGATAGCTCTATTACGGTAATTGTGCCAGATGGAACTACTGACCTTGAAGTACAAAATCTCCTCAAACAAAATGAGTATAAGATATACAAATATCAGGCAAAACGGGCACTGCTGTAGGAGAGCGCCATCAAACGGGAACTGGTGAATGGGCAGTCCTTCCTGTATCTGGGTAGAAACTACTATCTGCAATATAGCGATGAGGTCACTGAGATACAATTCAGGGGCAGGCATTATTATGCTCCAGAAGGCTCTGAAGATAAGCTGAAGGCTATGTTCAAGGAGTTCTACAGACTGCGGGGCAAGAAGTTCATAGAACCACGTGTGCATCGCTTTGCAGAGATGATGGGATTGAAAGTGGAAGCTGTCGCTATCATCGACCTGAAGAACAGATGGGCATCATGTTCAGTGCAACGTCCCAAGGTAAACTTCAACTGGAAGATCATGATGGCACCTGTGAGTGTGATCAATTATCTGATCGTGCATGAACTGGCGCATTTCAAACATAAACGACACAGTAAAGACTTCTGGAATGAGGTGGATAAGATACTGCCGGATTATCAGAAGCAAGTGCAATGGCTGAAAGAAAATGGGGCATGTTTGGATGTGTAATAATTATCAATATGGAGGATAAATGTATCTGCAAAAATTATCAATAACCAATTTTCGTAAATATGGGGAATCTGAAGATAGTCCAGGTATTGTTGTCAAATTCAACAAAGGGCTCAATGTGCTTATAGGAGAGAATGAATCAGGTAAAACTACTATAGTTGATGCTATCAGATTTGTGCTCCAAACTCAGAGCTATGATTATATTAGACTTGAGGATATAGATTTTCACTACCACTTGAATAATCGAACTGATTCTCTTAAGATAGAGTGTGAGTTCAAGGGTTTTACGAATGCCGAAGCAGGTAACTTCCTTGAGTGGATTGGCTTTGATGACAAAAATGAGTATGTCTTGAGGGTGTGGTTAAATGCAGAAAGAAAAGATAATCGGATACTCCAAGAGGTTCGGGCAGGAATGGATAATGTCGGAACCCAGTTAGATGCTGGAGCAAGAGATCTTCTCAGAACAACTTACTTAAAACCATTAAGAGACGCAGAAATAGAAATGTCTGCCGGGCGAAGATCAAGATTTGCCCAATTACTTAAGAGCCGAAGTGAGTTTAAGTGTAAAACACAACAGGAAGAGAAAGACCATCCGCTTAGCAAACTGGTTACCTTGTCAGATGCTGGCATTAGAGACTATTTTACAGGCAACAATGAATTCATTCAGCAGATAAACAAAGAAGCTATCGTGTCGATTGAACTGCTGTCCTCAGAATACTCATCAAAGAATGTTCCAGATTCTAAGAGAATAGTTGATGAACTAGAGCGGATCAAATCTCTCCTTAGACCTGAAGTGAGTATAGGTGGAAAAGATATCATTGATACGATAAAGGATAATCTAACCTCCTTTACTTCAGCAGGTAGGCGAGTTGAACCATTCGTAACCTTGTCGGGCGTAGAGTTATGGGCGATCATTCAGCGACTAACTCTAAACATCGATAATAATCAACCAAGCTTGGGATTAATGAATCTACTTTATATAGCAGCAGAGCTGATGTTATTGAAACGAGAGAATTACAATGGACTAAAGCTAGCGATTATTGAGGAGTTGGAAGCTCACTTACATCCCCATTACCAGATTAACACTCTAAAGTATTTCACTGAACACATCGGTGATATTGGACAAATCATTCTAACTACTCATAGTATTGTTATGGGTTCCTCTGTACCGCTCGCTAGCTTGATAATATGCAAAGACAGCAATGTCTTTCCTATGGGTAATAATGAGAACGACAAGCCATATACTGAGATTGATCCAGATAGTTTGTACTTCTTAGAAAGATTCCTTGATGCGACCAAAGCGAATCTCTTCTTTGCTAAGGGGGTTATCATAGTCGAAGGAGATGCTGAAAATCTTCTTATTCCGGCTTTGGCAGAGGTTATTGGTTTGCCCCTGGGTAAACATGGAGTCTCAATAGTAAATGTGGGCAGTACAGCATGGAAACGATATGTGAAAATATTTGAGAGAACTGATAGACAAGAAATGCCGGTAAAGGTTGCCGTAATTAGTGATGGGGATGTTCCAAGTAGAGAACACCTTATTGTAAACCCACCCAAGGTGTACTGTCATGTGATAGAAAATGCTGAAGTACTACTAGAAACAGACAAGACGAGATTCAAGGCATTGTTGGGGTTATATGACTTGCCTACTGACAATATCGCTGAGAAAACTGAACTCAAGTCGGAGCATGTTGGTGATTATATCGGTCTAATGAAAGAAAGAAAAACACAGAATCAATATCATCCAAACAACAATAACATAAGGATATTTCCAAATGAGTGGACGCTTGAGTACAATCTCGCAAACAGCGTGCTAAAAGATGACTTGCTGTCGGCAATGAATAATGCAAGAGAATTGTCGGAAAAGAGTTTGGTACTACCAAATGATAGTTCAGATGCCTATATGATGATGAAGCCATTCCTTGGGAATCTCTCAAAAGCTCTTACAGCACAGTTTTTGGCAAAAACCCTATTAGAAAAAAAGAATGTCTTGAGGGATAGCATTGATAATGATGATCAGTTGAATTATCTGGTAAATGCAATTAAGTTTGCTTGCGGTAAGGATGTGTAGGGTGAACTTATGGTAGAAATAAGCGAACTTAGCATCCTTTCGCATATAGACGAATCTGAGAAGCTTTTCCTTCCAAATGGATATCATTTTGATCAGGAGTCGATTAACTTTATAAAGTGCTTAGAGTCAACTGATGTGGTAGCTTGTCCTGGTAGTGGTAAGACGACAGCTTTACTGGCAAAGCTCTTCATCATGTCCAAATTTATGCCGTTTGATGGCAATAAGGGTATTTGTGTATTGACTCACACAAATGTTGCCATAGATGAGATCAAGCGGAGAATGGGAAAGGCAAGTTCTGTGCTATTTACTTATCCAAACTTCTTTGGCACGATACAGAGCTTTGTCGATAGATTTTTGGCTATTCCGGCATTTGTAAGCTTGTTTGGAAGTAGAGAGATTATCATCGATGATGATGTATATGATTCACGTTTCTGGAAATCAGTTAAACAAGCTATAACAGATGACAATAAGTTCTGGAACAATGGCTACATTTACAACTTGCTAACACCAAATGAAAAAACCCTTTCTTACAACGATCAACGTCTTCCAAAGTATTTAATCATGTCAGGATTTCATCCAATATGGACTTGGGACAATGAAGTTAAGTTGAGTTTCATTCACGTTAAGAAGAATAGGGAGTTAACCGATATTAAAACTGTATCTTACAAATTCATAGAGAAGCTTGTTCTTGGTACTGTGGGTAGTGGCGTAATACGCTTCATTGATGCTTTCAATCTTGGGCTGTACTACATTTCTCGATATCCACAAATCAGGGAAGTTATAAGCCATAGATTTAACTACCTTTTTATCGATGAAATGCAAGACACCGATCAAAGACAAAATGACCTAATGAACAAAGTTTTCACTGACAGTGTAGTTAAGCAGAGGATAGGTGACCCCAATCAGGCTATTTATGACAACAAAGTGTCAGATGTAGAGGCTTGGGCACTGTCAGATCAGAGATTTACAATTTCAACATCAAAGAGAATCTCGTCACAAATAGCGAAGGCGATACACAATGTGTGCATCAAACCAGAGGATAGTCTAGAGGGTGTTGATCGAGGAACAAATTATCTCTTCTCGCCAGTCTTTATACTGTATGACGATGATTCACAATCAATTGTACTAAGTAAGTTCTGTGAATTGATCAAAGAACGAGAAGGCTTATGGAAGAGTGAGTTAGAAACTTCAGGTAAAATCCCAGTTTACTATGCTGTTGGGTGGACCCATGATAAAGAAGAAACTACTACAGGTGGAGAGGAAAAGACAAGCGTGAAGTCGTACTTTCCAGAATATCATAGGCCAGTAAGGTCAGGTAACCCAATATACGACTCGCTTAAGAATTATCTGGTCAAACCCATCGGTTCACAATCACAATTGAATCCCTCAAAGATTTCTAATTCATTGTTAAGTTCATTCCTTAGAGTGCTGAGCGAAGGGGATAAAACCAATCCAACAAATGGAAAGAGGTACACTCAGCGATCACTAGTTAAGTTTCTTAAGAACGATGAAGAATTCGATTCTGATTTTAAAACTAAGATGGCATTGTGGGTTAAGCAGATTGCTAAACATGCTTGTGACAAAACATCTTGCTTTCACAAAGATGATGTATATCCTCATTGCGTTTTTGAACAGATAATTCAATATCTTAAAGAAACCTGGCTTCCGTATTTTGAAATAGATGAAGCCCAAGTAAGTCAATTCATCACTAACCCCATAGAACAAATGGAAAACACCTCCTCAGTGAGTAATATTTTCTCTTCAAATAGCATTGACATACAAGTTGGAACAGTACATTCAGTAAAAGGTCAAACTCACACTGCGACGCTATTCTTGGAGTGCTTTAGCTATGATTTCAACGGTAATCAACTCCATGAATACTTGACTGGGGATAAGACTTTCTCATCGAAAGACGGCAAGAATAAAAAATGCGCATTGAAGGTGGCATACGTTGCTATGAGCAGACCCACTCATTTCTTGTGTGCAGCATTTCATAAAGATAGAATTCCAAGCACAACTCATAAAAAGCTTGAAGAATTAGGTTGGTCATTAGTGACCATTTGAGAGGATGAAAATGTACGATTTACAAGATGCAACGACACATGAGATAGGTCAATTTCTATCGAAACAACTACCCTATATCAGTGAAAACTGGTGGCAAGACATGGTTCTTGCTGTATTGAATCCAAGACAGAAAGACAATCTACTTAAATCTGAAGATAGGTCACTCAGTGTGCTTGATCTAGCAGCTCTGCTGAGGATTTTTGATCAAAACTGGTTTAGAGTATCAGATCACCTGAACTATGAACCTGAACAAAGGCATTATCTCAAAGAGATGCAGTCAATACGTAACCGTTGGGCTCATAAAAGCAGTAAACCTATAAACGATGATGACTTATATCGGGACTTGGATACCACACAGAGGTTCCTCAAGATGATCGATGCTGACAGCAAACTGATTGAAGAGATACAACAGAAAAAGCAAGAGATCATCAAAGGGAGTAAACATGAGGATCAGAAACAAACCACAAATGAATCTACACCACAAGGATTTGAGCAAGGTCAGATTGTAAGGTTGAAGTCATCTCCTGACAAGCAATATGCAGTGGTCGGCATTCATAGTAGTAAGCCTGAGTGTAGGATCGATGTCTTCGGGGAAGGTGGTGCTCAAAGCTTCTATGAATCTCAATTGGAAGTTGTTCCGCAGAAAGAACTCAAGCTCTTGAATCTGGATGAGTTTAATGCGACCATAACTGCACTTCAGATCAGGCAACCCAATCTCAGCACTCTCTATTCTTTGAATTCTGCACGGATTGACTATATACCTTACCAGTTTCGACCTGTATTGAAATTCATCAGGTCAGATCGCTCCAGACTCTTGATAGCAGATAGCGTTGGAGTTGGAAAAACCATAGAAGCAGGATTAATCCTAAAGGAACTCCAGGCAAGAAGTGAGCTTCAATCAGTACTGATAATCTGTCCCAGACCATTGGTGGCAGAGAAGAAGTGGCTGAATGAAATGAAAAGATTTGATGAGTCATTCCGGCAACTTGACGGCAAACAGCTAAGGCTGTGCATCAATGAATGTGACCTCGAGAGAGAGTGGCCTCAAGATTACAGAAGATCAATAATTCCATATTCGTTGTTTGACGAAACTTTGCTTCATGGTGAGACAAAGCGAGGCAGAAAGAGTATCGGACTATTAGATCTGGACCCACCACCTCATTTTGATCTGATAATCGTCGATGAGGCACATCATATCAGAAATACGAATACATATGCTCATCAGATTGTAAGCTACCTATGTAATAATGCTGATGCGGTGGTTTTCTTAACGGCTACTCCTGTGCAGACTAAGAGCGAGGATCTGTTTGTCTTATTGAAGACATTGCGTCCTGATTTGATCATTGATCGTAATAGCTACAGAACGATGGTGGAACCAAACCAATATATAACGCGTACGGTAAAAATCATGCGCCAAAACCAACCAGGATGGCAGGAAAATGCAAAAGAGGCCTTAATCGAGGTCTTGACGACAGAATGGGGACGCGTTATTGCTCAAAACAATCCCTCTTACACAGCAGTTCTGCAAGATTTGAGCAGAGACCTGATTACAAACGAGCAGAGAGTCAAATCGATATCTGAAGTTGAGGACCTTCACACATTATCAGGAGTGATTAACCGTACCAGAAGAAGAGATATTGGCATCTTCGTTATTCGCAAACCTGAGACTGTAATGGTAAGCTTCACCCCGGAACAAGCATTGATTCATGATGAAATGTTGGATATTCAACGTAGAATTTTAACACAAACTAGTGGGAATACATCCATCAACTTCCTGATGTCCACTATCCGCAGACAAGCTGCAAGCTGCATTTTTGGATTGTTGCCTTTTCTAAAAGATATCCTTAATCGTCGGTTGGATGAATCACTATGGGATGATCTATATGATTTTGTCCCAGATATTGATATCATTCAAGGCATAAAAGAAGAAGTGAACACCTTGTTAGAGCTAGCTTCCCAAGTTTCGGGGAGCGATCCTAAACTTGATGCCTTGTTACAAGTTTTGAAGGACAAACAATCCCTACCCAACAATAAGGTTATGATTTTCAGCAGTTTCATCCACACACTAAAGTATCTTCATAAACACCTTCTCAAGATCGGAATTAGAGTTGGATTTATCTATGGCGGGGTCAATGATGAAGATCGTCTTGATTTGCGTAGAAGATTTGAATTACCCCAAGAGGATAAAGATAGCATAGATGTGATGCTGTTTTCCGAAGTGGGTTGCGAAGGGCTGGACTATCAATTCTGTGATACAATGGTCAATTATGATCTACCCTGGAATCCTATGAAGATCGAGCAAAGAATCGGGCGTATTGATCGTAAGGGACAGAAAAGTGAAAAAGTGTTGATCTATAATATGATTACCGAGGGGACGGTCGATGAGGATATCTATGACCGTTGCTTACTGCGGATAGGCATCTTTGAGAAATCGATAGGTGATTCTGATGAGATATTGGGTGAATTAGCTCTTTCAATCAAGAATATTGCTGAAAACCTAAAGCTAACCGATGAGGAAAGAAAGATCAAACTCCAACAACTGGCTGATAACAAAATACGAAAGATGGTTGAAGAGGAGAAATTAGAACAGCAGCAATATGAGCTATTTGGCATAGAGGTTCCTACTAATCGAACAGAACAAGATATCAAGTCTGCCAGTAGCTATTGGTTATCACCAAAAATGTTGGAACACCTGATTAAATCCTACCTGAATGAAAGGTTTGGCTCTCAGCAGTCATATATACTAGGGGATAAAGAGCCCAAGACCTTGCGTTTATCGCAAGAAGCCAGAAGCATCCTGCTGAGAGATTACCAGGCAATGAAACTTAGCGCTTCTACTCCCGGCAGAGCCTGGGAGAAATGGCTAAAAGATGCAAATCCGCATCTTAGCATTACATTCAATACAGAATATGCTGTGAAAGACACCAAAGTGGTGTTGATAAACGCACTTCATCCCTTGGTAAAACAAGCTGCTCACCATACAGATCGCTTTGATTTTGCCTATACCGAATTGCAAGTAGAGGATCCAGAGATTCCAGAAGGAATACATGACTTTGTGATTTATAAATGGGAAACAAGAGGTATCAAAAACGATCTGACACTCAAGCCTGTGTGCTCAGATCCGAGTATAGGCTCAAGGCTGATACCCATACTTGAGAACGCTACTGGATACCGACCAGCTTCAAATCCGCAGTCGAATCATTGGGATCACCTAGAATCTCGTCATTATGAATTGTGGAAGGAAGAAAAGCAGAAACATATCGAAAGAACTAAAGAAATAGCTGAGTATAAGAAACAAAGCCTTAAAACAAGCCATAAGGCAGTTACTGCATCCATACAAGATAAAATGGAACAAGTGACCGACGAAAAGATATTGAGAATGTATCGTTCGCAATTGGCATCCCTGGAAGCTGCATTTACAAGGAATACACAGGCACTGGACATTGCTGTTGAAAGAGCTGATATCGTAGTCAGTCCGGTTGTGTATGGGATAATCAGAAATATCAAGGAGGGATTGTAGGTGAGCGAGCAATATAAGCATATTATGAAGATCCGCAAGGAAAAATATTGGTTAGATGATTCAGATCGAAGAGGTGAAGAAAACCCACTACTCGAAGACCTCCAAGAATCCATTGAAAAGCTATCCAAAGATGTCTATGGTAAAGTTAGTCACTTCATTGTGGAATTAATCCAGAATGCAGAAGATAATAGCTACATTCATAAAAACCCATCTCTAAGCTTTACCTTGGTGAAAGACGACCCCACTGATTCTCCGGACTCTGACGGTGCTTTAATCATTGTAAACAACGAAGTCGGCTTTTCTGAAGCAAACATGAAAGCAATGTGTAGAATTGGTGCTTCTTTGAAAGAAAAGCGAGACGGGTATATTGGAGAGAAAGGGATAGGTTTCAAGTCAGTATTCAATATCACGAACTCTCCATATATATTTTCAAATAACTATCAGGTTCGCTTCCCGGAAAAAATCAATGACCTCGGATTGGGATTTATCGTCCCGGAATGGGTTGAATTAGTTCCTGACGGTGTGGACATCAACCAAACTACCATCATACTCCCACTGGCCAAGGGTAAATCAAACTTTTCTGAGGTTTTCAATATGATGAAGGAGTTTTCTCCGGAGACCATTCTATTCTTGGATAAGATCCGGTATCTCAGGTTCTCAGTTGAATATGAGTACGAGCTTTGTATTGAGAAGATTGTAGAGAATGATACGTTCGTCCACATCAATGTTCATACGCGTGATCGTGCTGTGGAAGCAAACGAACAGCGAAAATATCTACTATACACTAAGAAATACCAGAGGCCAGATAATCTATTCGCCGAAGATAGAGATGGGGTATCTGATAGAGATATTACCATAGCCTTTCCCACAGATAATCAATCTATCAAAGGCTCCATATATGCCTATTTACCGGTTTTAGAGAACACTGGATTACCCTTTATTATTAATGCGGATTTTTTGTTGACCAGTTCACGTGAAGCACTGGACGAAACCAGCCCCTGGAACATTTGGCTGCGCTATCAAATACCAGACCTCTTTATCGAAGCTTTCACTAAATTGATAAGATCGAAGGATTACAGATATGAGATTTTCAAACATATCCCCTTAGCCAGCAAGGTGTCTTTCTTTGAGCCGATAGTTAGTGAAATACATGAGGGTTTGGCAAAGCTGGAAATCATTCCTACTGAGCCTGGTGGGAATTTCGTAGTTCCTTCACATACTTTATCTTCTGTCGAGTTCCGAAGAGTTATATCCGATCTTAAGTTACCTCCAGTACTGGTAAATAGACTTATCAAAAAAGAGCTACAGAATGCAATGCCCAGTAAGGTTGGCGAGGCTATAGGAATTGAACCTATTGGTCAGACGCATGTCTCTCAGTGCTTAACCGATGCAGATTGGGTCTTGAGCATAGGTTTTGAGGGACTGATCAGGGTTTATGAATATCTTTCTAAACACACAAATCAATATGAAAATCAAACTGTAGTTTTGGGACTAACACATTATCCCATAATCCCAATAAAGGAAAGCAAGAAGGTTCGATACTCCTGTGTTAACGAGCAACCCATATATTTCGAGGCTACTGAGCAGGATATCCAAGCGTTGAAGGGTGCACCAGCTTGTATAAAAGTTCCCATCCGCTTTCTTAATGATAGTTTCTATAACTTGGTAAAAGAATATCCAAACCTAATGAGCTGGTTGGCAAATACATTACGAGTAAAACATTTTGACCTGGCCAATTATGCAGAGGAAGTCTTTAAGTGGTTTAAATCAATCTATCAATCACTTAGTGATGAAGATTTTATAGCAGCCACAGAATACATACTCTTGCATATGAGGAAGGAGATGGTAATTGATGATATTCCGATACTTTTGAGTAATGGGAATAAAGTCCCACTATCTTCGATAAACCGCAGGTCTGATGAGTTGATCACACCGATGGGGTTAGATCCTGAAAGCGGGTGGCAGAACTTATTTTCCAGTGTTGAGGACAGATTGCATCTCCATATACTATCAGATTCTTATTTAAAGGAAAATGGAAAGATTCCTACATTAGTTACATTAGCAAATGCGAGTAGGTATCCATCACTTCCAACGGAAGAAATTTACCCAAATCTGATAGATTTGTATCATTGGCGCGATTCTAATGATTATTCTGTTGAAGAAAAAGAGACTTTGCAATGGGGGACAGAATACTCTGCCAATAGTAGGTTGTCCGAATTGACACTTAGGAGAGTAAAACGACCATCAGGGTTGGCTGCAGAGATAACTCCCAAGGTATCGCTTTCATTGGTAAAATGGCTTAATGGGATAGGCATTAAGGGAACTTATGAATTAGAGGATAAACTAAAATCTAAAGTCACTAGTTATAATCGTCGCCCACGTTCCCAAAAACTAAGTTCCGAAATGACGGATTTCTTAGACAAGCGTCCATGGGTTCCAACCACAAAAGGTTTCTATGAACCTTCCCGGGTCTTTAAAAATGTTCCCGATATCATGGATGTGCTTGGTGACACTGTACCATATCTTGAGGACACAATCACGTTCAATGATAATGTTACAGAGTACTTTAAAATCATAGATAGGCTGTCGAATGATCAGCTGATCTCAACTCTTAAAAGTTATTCCTCTAGTTGCTCTGGCAGCGTTGAGATGGCAGAACGTATCTACTCAACTCTAAATCCCAGAATCCTCAATTCAGACACTAAGGAGGACATCAAGGCAAAGCTATTTAGTATGGATTGTGTACTAATTCCCAGTGGAGACTCGAAAAAGTGGGTATCGCTAAATGTATGCATCTGGAACGATCGCAGTGATCTATTTCCCAATGAGTTTTGTTATCTGGAGAAGACTTACCCCAAGCTCCGTGAATTCTTTGTTGGTACATTAGGTGTTGCCACCGATATCGGTGATAGAGAGTTTTGTAAACTCTGGCTTGATACACAGATGCATGAAGCGATTGAGGCAGATAGGATCGAAGCAAAGCTGGTTATTGTTTACAACAAACTGAAAATGCGTTTTGCCAATGAGCCAGATAATAATGAGGGGTGGTGGCAGGATTTCCTTTCCCAAGCAAAATTGTGGTCAACAAACAAGCATTTCGTTGATCGAGGGTTGGTGTTGATACCTGATGATGGTGGGCTAATGGAAATATTCGGGGATCAAAGAATTGAATATGCTTGGTATCCCAAAACCACTAGTTATGGCAATTGGGAAGACATGTATCAGACATTTGGGATTCGCTCTCTAAAGGGATCAGTACTGTCTGGCCTGATTAGCTTAGATGAGCCACAATTGATTAATCCCAATAGATATCTAACAAGATCATCCAAGCTTCTAATAGGAATATGGATAAAAGAAAAAAGACTGGATTTATACAACTCTCTGAAAAGCGATGATCTGCTTAAAAAAGCATTTAACCTACTAGAATACTCTGTAAATACGCTCAAACTTGAGTATCACTTAGATGGGGAAAGCGTACAACAATCCAGTAACTGCTACTGTGACTTGCTTCATAAAAGGCTCATCTATAAGGAATCTGCAAACATCAGTGAGATTGCTTATGAGCTTGCCAGAATTTTATCGATCACTGGGTTTGATGAAGAATTACAGTCCTGGATAAAAGGTTGTCTTGGTAATGGTGAAAGCGATTTAGCCCATACTCTTAAAGAGAAGAACTGGAAATTGGGTGACGACCTGCTGCAGCTACTTAGCGAGGAAGCTTCATCTTCTGCTCCAGAAGAAGAAGATGATGACGATAATGCTGCTCAAGCTGATGATGACAGAGCAGGCGGAGGAACTGATTCATCTTCGCAGGATGGTGCTCAGCAACGTCACAAGACTCGCGGACCTTACTCTGGAGGTTCATCCGGTCAGAGCTCTGGGAAGGGGGCAAACAACAAAACTAATTCAGACGAAAGATCTGACTTTGAAGAGGATAGTGCAACAGAGGATAATGAAGAGAAAGAAGCAGAGCAAAGCTTCGCAGAAGAGTTATTCTCCGGCTTCAATACCAAGGATAAACCCATCAACGATGATGATGAGTGGAATGATGATAATGGCAGCTCCAACGATCCCCAAGGCCGCTATGAAAAAGAATACGATAGAGCCAGTGATAAAAACAAGAACAGCCGCGATCAAGCTGAACGATACAGAGAAGTGAGGAGAAGAATACTTGATGGCCCCGATCCGATTGTAAGGGAATCTCTTAATAGATGGTATTCTGGAAAGTGCCAGATATGCGGGTCAACTTTTTGTCAGAAGAATGGGAGACCATTCTTTATCTCACATTTCCTTGTTCCCAGAAAGGTTTCCGATAGTGCTGATATGACTGGTAATGCAATCTGCTTGTGTGCCCACCACTTTGCTCAAATGGTCTATGGTAGATTGAAAAGCCCTGGAGTAATCGAACAAATAGAAAGCATTGATCCAACAAGTGAGAGCTTCGAGTTAGATCTTATTTTAAATGGAGAAGAGCTTTCTATCAAGTACATTCAGAAGCACGCTATAGCGCTGAAAGCTTTTTATGAATCTACTAAAGAAGAATCTAAAGAAGATTTATAGACTGGTCATGTGATAAGAGAATAGCTAGGATTATTCTTGGATAATCTTCACGTTTGATAAATTGGTGTCACAACCTGCCAAATTGCTGTCATGATTTGACAAAATGCTGTCGATTCTGACAGGCATGAGATCCTGCTGATTTGACATTTCAGGTGTCACTTCTTATCCGGATTTGAAAGAAAGCCCCAATGTCCTGGGGCTTTCTATTAAGAAGAGAGCCCCCAAAACCCGCATTTAGATATTTTACTTGACAGTATGTCAATTCTTTTTACAGTTGCGTTGTAAACTAAAGATTCAGGAGCAGAAAATATGCCTGAGAAGCTTTATCATAAAATGCATGAATTTGTAACCGAGCGCTTCGATTTGAACCGTGTCTTGGAGCCGCTAAAGGATAACACGTGCAGCCATTTGCTGGAAATCACCGGCAAGTCCGGCTCGGGGAAATCCTATCTGATAAAACCGATCATTTCCGCCCTGGAGAAGCATTACAAACGGATAGTTTATTTTACTCCCCATCCGCTTTATTTCAATCATCTCCCGGAATTGATCGAGATTATCACAGGTCTGGACGAAAACGAGCAGATGAAGATCTATGAGACTCATTACGAGAAGTTTTATACCGGCAAAAAGTACGATTTCTTCTATTATCTCACCGAATTGCTCTTGCAAAAGAAGCTGCTGATGCCCATGGTGCTAGTGATAGATGATAGCGATGTCCTGGATGCTTATTCCCGGGACTTTTTGCAATATCTGGTGCAATATGCGGCGGAAGCTGCCATTCAGGTGGTAGTGCTCTCGCAGAGCCATCTCTTCCCTTTCTCTATAGTAGAATACTTGCCGGCTTTGGGCGCCGAAGATTTGCAGAATCTTCTTGGCAGCATATTTCCCAGCACGCGCCTGAGCTATATCTCAGAGGGCGAGATTCTGCACAATATCTCGGGTGGCAATCTGATGATATTGGAGCGCATCTTTGCGGAAATGGAGGAGGCCCAGCCCAAGACTGGCTTTGACCTCAGCCCTTATCTGGAAAAGACTTACGACCCTGAAAGCATCTATTTTCAGAATCTGGATGGGCTCACGAAAGCGCAGAGTGAATTCCTCACCGCCATGTACATCATGGACGGATTGGATGTGGAGCTGATCGCCGAAGCTTTGGGCCGCAAGGGCATCAAGATGGACATGAAGGCTTTAATCGAGAAAGGACTCCTGGCAACTGTGGAAGAGAGCTCTGTGGTGCAAAAAAAGCGCGCTTTCAGTCAATGGCTACATCAGGACCCTCAGAGGCTGCCCAAGCCACTAGTGAGCAAGATCCTGGCCTTCTTGAAAAAGAAAGAGCTGGGGACTCAGATCCGTTTGCGTCTGCATATTCACGGAGGCACATATAGCGCCGAACTCTTTGCTGCCATGGCTCATCTCTTTGAGATCCTGAGCGATGCCGAAAGCAATCTCAAGATCAATGAATATCTGAGCTCGATCAGCACAAAACCTGAGGACAAGCTGTTGTACACGCAGAAGATGGCTGCCTGCTATGCCAATCTGGCGCAAAAAGACAAGGCCGTGGATTACTATCGGGAATGTCTGCACATCTGCACAGAAAATAACCTGCCTGCCGAAGAAACGGTTTACCATCTCTCCAAGAATCTGTTTGCGGTGAATTCCAGCAATTTTGCCCTTGAAATCATCAAGAAATACTCTCCCGCTACTATAGACAGCTATTGGAAGGCGCGCATCTTGCTATTGAGAGCCGATATTCAGGCCGAAAGTGAAAACTTTAACGAGGCCTTTGAGACTCTGGATACCGTGATGCAATCCCTGAGCGGGATTGATGATCAGCACCGGCGCTATCTCATCCAGGCCGAAGCCAAGAAGATCCGCGGAAAGATCCACTATTATATCAACGAATGGGATCAAGCCGAGGAAGCTTTCCGGGAATCTGAAACCTTGTATAAACTGGCGGATGATCACAACGGTTTGGCAGCGATCTATAACAACCTCGGGGTTTTGTATATGTTCCAGGGCGAATGGGATCAGAGTGAGAACTTCTTCCTGGAGAGCCTGGCACTGGAAAAGCAGGATTACAACCTCAATGGCATCTCGGTGTGCTTCAACAATCTGGGTGGTCTGATGGACGACAAAGGCGATGCTACGCGCTCGCTGTACTATCTGGAAGAAGCGCTGAAGATCCAGCGGCTGCTCTCGGAGCCCTATAATATTACCAATATATACAATAACATCGGTGTGACCATGATGGATCATGGGGATTATGCTCGCGCGGAAGATGCGCTGAAGAAATCCCTGGAAACCGCCATCGAATTTAACTTCTTCCGCAATACCATCGCCTCACTGAACAATCTGGGTGCGCTCAGCTTCAAAATGGGGGATTGGAAGGGCTCTATAGAGTATTATGAAAAAGCGATCAAGCTCTCTCAGGAGAATAACTTTGGTGAAGGGCTACTGCGCAGCTTCAATAATCTGGGCGAAGTCTATGAGAAAAGCGGGGAATTGAACCTGGCTTATGATCTGTATTTCAAGGGCTTGGAGCTACTGCCTTCGGTGAGCGATGACTACATCAAAGCAGAGCTGCATGGCAATCTGGGCTCTGTGCTCACGAAGCTGCACAAATTCAAAGAAGCCTACCGCTATCTGATGGAAAGCTTTGACTTCTTCAAGGCTCTGGGCGCGCGGGATAAGATCGTGGAAGGTTGCCAAAATCAGGCTTACTACTTTATCATGACCCACAATGCCGAAAGCGCGGACTATTACATCAATGAAGCGCTGAAGCTGGCCACCGAGCAGCAAAATGACTTTGAGATCGGCTGGACCTACTATCTGAAGGCACTGCTGGAGCGCAAAAACCTGGAGAATGCCAAGAGCTATCTGGAGGAAGCGATAAAATGCTTTGTAGCCTCCGGTAATAACTATGAGCTATCCTTGGTGAATTATGAATTGGCCGGTGTGCTGCTGGATTTGGAGGATTGGGAGCAAGCCCTGCAGATTCTCAAAAACAACAAAAAGGTGATCCAGAAATACGGTTCGATCAAGCTCCTGGAGCAAAACGACATCCTCATGCAGAGAATCTCACGCGAATACTCCTCGCAAATGCAAGAGGTGAAGTTCGAGGAGAATCTGCTCAATCAATTCTATGAAATCACCCAAAAGCTGAACACCATCGCCGATCTGGATCTGATCATCGAACAGTCTCTGACCAGTTTGATCGAAATTTCAGAGGCCGATGGCGGCATCCTCTGCCTGCATAGCAGCTCCAATCTCCCTGATACCTGGGAGTATAAGCTCTTCAAGAACTTCTCTGCGGAATCACCGGACTACGATATGATGATGAATCTCTGTGCCGAAGTGCATCAGGATAATGAGCTGAAAAACTATAAACAACCGCACTTTGCGTCCAAATACAACAACATCCTGCTGCTGCCGCTTTCCATCCGCAAAAACAACATGGGGGTGGTGGTGCTGTTCTGCAAAAGCGGCTCCCACTATTTCAGCGAGCGCATCATCAACCTGCTGAATGCGCTTTCAAACCAGATCATCGTGATCATCGAAAACATCCGCAGCGCCAATCTGGAAAAGAGCCATGCCACGATTCGTGAGCAACTGCACAAGGGCAATCTCTATGCCAATATCATCGGGAAAAGCCCGGAGATGATGAAGATCTTTGAGATCATCGAAAAGGTGAAGGATACCCCTACCACCGTGCTTTTGGAAGGCGATAGCGGAACTGGTAAGGAGCTGCTGGCCAGAGCCTTGCACTATGGCAGCAATCGCGATAACAAAGCCTTCGTGGCCCAATACTGCGGTGCACTGCCAGAATCTCTTCTGGAGAGTGAACTCTTTGGCCACGTCAAAGGCAGCTTCACCGGTGCGGCTTATGATAAAAAAGGGCTCTTTGAGATCGCCGATGGCGGAACCTTCTTCCTGGATGAAATCTCGGACATCAGCCAATCCACCCAGGCCAAGCTCCTGCGCTTCTTACAAGAAGGTGAAGTCAAGCGGGTGGGCGCTACCAAGACCGAAAAGGTAAATGTGCGCGTGGTTTGCGCCACAAACGTTCCGCTTTTGGAGAAAGTTCATAAAGGCGATTTCCGTCTGGACTTGTACTACCGCCTCAATGTGATTCGTATCCTGGTGCCCCCTCTCAAAAACCGTCCCGGAGATGTGCCGCTTTTGGCCATCCATTTTCTGGACAAATACAACAAACGCATCGGCAAAAACGTGCTGGGCTTTAGCGCAGAAGCGATGAAGACTCTGGAAAACTACGAGTTTCCCGGTAACGTGCGTCAGCTCGAAAACGAGATTGAACGCGCTGTGACTCTGGTGGATGATAATACCTTCATCGTGCCGGAAGATTTCTCCGATGAAGTACACGGCCACCAAGAGCAGACTCGCACCATCGACTTGCTAAGCAGCAAACTGAATCTGAAAGAAGCCGTGGAAGAGCTGGAGCGCGAAATGATAAGTGCCACAATGGATAAGTACGATTGGAATCAAACGCAGGCAGCGCGGGAACTGGGACTGTCCCGACAAGGACTGATCAAGAAATTGCAGCGCTATAGCCTCTTTAAGGACGAGTAATGATATTTTCAGACACACTTAATTTTGTAGCCCTAGATATTGAAACCACAGGGCTGATGCAGCAGCGGGATGAGATCATCGAAATCGCTGCTGTGAGGTTCGTTAATGGTAAAGCGACAGAGAGATTTGTGAGCCTGGTAAAGCCGCGGGGTAAGGTGCCTAAATTCATCCAGCATCTCACTCATATTTCGCCTGCTGATCTCAAAGACGCCCCGGACATCAAGGACGTGCTGCACAGGCTCAAAGACTTTGTGGGCAAAGACACCCTGGTGGGGCACAATGTGGGCTTTGACACCGGTTTTATCAATCACAATTTTGCCCTGATCGGCGAATTTCCCTTGATGAATGCCACTTGGGATACGGTGGAGCTTTCGCGTATCTATATGCCTTTTATAGCAAATCACAAATTGGGCACGATGGTGCAGCACTTTGGCATCCCTCTGGAAAACGCCCATCGGGCTGATGCGGATGCTGTGGCTGCAGGAGAGCTCCTCATCGCTCTGGCAGGGCACATTACGAAGTATTATAGCATGGTGGTGAATGCGCGGATTTTGTCATATTTGACCATGGCGCAGATGCAGAGTAGCAGCTTCCTGGAAGAGCTCATCCGCTATCAACGCCAGAATGCGATCTCCGCACCGCCTTCGGCCAAGCTGGAGAGTCCCTATTACAATGTGATTGACAATCTTATACCAGCGGCTCAGAATCCAGAACTGAATGCGGTATTTTCGGAAGACGGGCTCTTTGCCCAGCGCTTTCCCAATTTTGAATTCCGCGCGGGACAGCTCCAGATGGCAGAGGCTGTATCCGAAGCCTTTACCCGGGAAGAGCATCTGGTGGTGGAAGCTGGCACCGGGGTGGGCAAGTCTTTTGCCTATCTGGTTCCTTCCCTGGAGTTTGCGCATCGAAATAAAGCCCGCGTAGTGGTCTCCACAAATACCAAGAATCTGCAGGAACAGCTTTTTTACAAAGACCTGCCCCAATTGGCGAAGATCCTCCCCGTTCCCTTTAAGGCAGTACTCATCAAGGGCCGGGAGAATTACATCTGTGAACGCCGCTGGGAAGAGCTGCTCGCTCAAAGCGGCAAAGAGCTCAGCACCTGGGATGCAGAGGCGCTGCTCTATCTTTACATCTGGAAGCTGCACACGAAGACCGGGGATATTTCGGAAAACTCCAGCTTCGATCGCTCCCGCTTCAGCATCAGTTGGCGCAAGGTCTGTTCAGATCGCTATCTCTGCGGTGGCCGCAAATGCCCTAATTACCGCAGTTGTCATGTGATGAATCTGCGCCGGGAGGTCGAAAACGCCTCTGTGGTGGTGGCAAATCACGCGCTGCTCCTGGCCGATATGCGCATGGAAAACAGCAGCCTGGGAGAATACAAGTATCTGGTGATAGACGAGGCGCACAACCTCATGGCTTCGGCCTCCAAGCATCTTGGCTCCAGCCTCTCTTATGCGGACGTCTCCATTTTGTTCAATCAAATCGCCAGTTCCTCCCGCCGGCGTAAGAATGACTTTATCAGCAATCTGCAAAAAGCTCTGGAGAAAAGCGCTCTCAGCGAGCAGAAAAAGGAGCAATGCAACGCTCTCGCTTTGCGCCTGGAGCAGCTCATTTCAGACAGCCGCAATTCTGTAACGGATATCTTCAATCTGGCCGGTGCCAAATGCGATGCTGCGGATAGCTACAACAAACTCCGCATCAAGGCAGTGGCCGAGATCCCGGAAATCTTTGAGCTTTTGAAGACTTTCAGCCTGGCCTTCAAGGAGATCCTGAAAGCTGCCGTGGCTCTGGAGAATGTGGTCAGCTCCCTGGAGGCCAAGCAGATGCCGGCCTATGATCAGCATCTGGAAGGCATTTCCGCTTTTGTGATGCGTCTCTCCGAGATGGAAGGCGTGCTACTGAGTATCCTGAATCCGGATTTGAATAACTTCGCCTTATGGATCGAGAATCCCAACCGGCCAGACCGCAATGCGCCTTCCTCCATCCTGAATTATGCGCCTATCGAAGTGAATAGCTTCCTGACCAGGATGCTCTATGAGCAGATTCCGTCTATCGTCTTTACTTCTGCCACTTTGGCGCTCAGGGGTTCATTCAAATACTTTTTGGCGCAATCAGGACTGGATTTGATGAAGGATAAGCAGGTGGTCTGTCGCATTGTGGATTCGCCTTTTGATTATGATACCCAATCCAAGCTGCTCATCACCAGCTTTTTGCCGGAGCCCAAGGACAAGTTTTTCCATGCCCAAGCCATCGCCTGTTTGAAACAGATACTAAATACTACCGATGTGGGCACCATGGCGCTCTTTACGGCCTATCGAGATCTGGATGCAGCCTACGATCAGGTCTCTGATGATATGTTTTATGCCAAGCGTCCCTTCTTTGCTCAAGGCAAAGGTGGCAGCCGCAGCGGCATGCTGGAAGAGTTTAAAAAGTCCAAAAACGCTGTGCTTTTGGGCACCTCATCCTTTTGGGAAGGGGTGGATGTGCAGGGAGAATCGCTCTCGCTGCTCATCCTGTACAAGATTCCCTTCCAAGTGCCTTCCGAGCCTTTGGTGGAGGCCTATATCGACAAACTGGAGCGGGAGCAGAAAGACTCCTTTATGCATTATATGTTGCCCAATGCCTTGCTGAAACTGCGTCAGGGCTTTGGCCGTTTGATCCGCTCCAAGACCGATCGCGGCATCGTGCTCATCATGGACAGCCGCGTGAGTAAAAAACGCTATGGCAGTTACTTCAAAGAGATTTTGCCTGGCAAACATCTGGAACTAAAAGATGAACTCCAGCTCATCAATGAAATAACGAGGTTCTTTTCTCAGATATGAAACGCGATTTCCAAGACCACTTTCCGCAGCTTTATGAAAACGGTCACCTGCTCTTTGATCAGCCTTTGGCACAGCGCAGCAGCTTCAAGATCGGAGGTCCGGCCGATGTACTGGCGCTTCCGCATACACAAAAAGATCTGATCGCACTGCTTACTTACGCTTTGCAGAAGCAGATCCCCTATTTCATCCTGGGCAAAGGGACGAACTTGCTGATTTCAGACAAAGGCATCCGCGGCCTGGTGATAGGCATGGAAGGCTTTAAAAAGATCACCCGGGATGAGAACTACCTCTCCGCTTTTGCCGGCGTAAAGCTCAGGCAATTATGCGAATTTGCCCAAAAAGAGGGACTGGCCGGGCTGGAATTTGCCCATGGTATTCCTGGCTCTGTGGGTGGTGCTGTGTTTATGAATGCAGGCGCCTATGGTGGCGAAATCAAAGACGTATTGTACTGCAGCAAATGCTTGATCCCGGATCTGGAGCATCTTAGCAGCTTCGATCCCATCTTGCATCTGAGAGCAGATCAGCATGACTTTTCCTACCGCATGAGCGCTCTGCAGACACGTGGCCTCATTCATCTGAGCTCTGTTTTCAAACTTACTGAAGATGATCCCGCTGCCATCCAGGAGCGCATGAAAGAGATTGAACGCAAGCGCCTGGAAAAGCAGCCCATGGATAAGCCCAGCGGAGGTTCGGTCTTCAAACGTCCTGAAGGGCATTTCACCGGAAAACTGGTGGAGGATTGTGGCCTCAGAGGCTATAGGATAGGCGATGCAGCAATTTCAGACAAGCACTGCGGCTTTATCGTGAATCTGGGACAGGCCAGCGCGCAGGACGTGTTGGACCTCATCGAATTTATCTGTAAAACCGTGTACGAGCGCTATCAGGTTACCTTGGAAACAGAGATCAGGCTGGTAGGGGAGTGGTGAAAAACAAGCTGCTGCCTCTGGGCCTGTTTATAGTCTTGATCCTGCTCTGGCAGTGGTTTTCTGCCCGCGGCTTAGTCGCTTTTTGGATCGTACCTTCGCCCCTGGATGTGCTGAAGGTCTTCCCCCAAAAAAGCCATCTCATCTGGCATCATCTTCAGCCCACCATGCTGGCGGCGATTACTGGTCTTTTGGTAAGCATCGTGATCGGCTCTCTCACCGCGATTCTAATGGATGCCTCGAAGCTCTTCAAGCAGCTCATCTATCCCTATCTGGTGATCTCGCAGACAGTTCCGGTGATCGCGGTGGCACCCCTGATCATCATCTGGTTTGGCTATGGCGTATCCGCCAAGATCTTTATGGTGATTCTGATGTGCTTTTTCCCTATCACACTGGGTCTATTTGAAGGCTTTCAAGGTGTGCCGGTGGAGCAGATCAGGCTCATGAAAGCCTTGGGCGCCTCGTCTTATAAATGCTTTCGCTATTTGAAATTGCCTGCCAGCCTGCCGGGATTCTTCACCGGCCTCAAACTCGCGGCCACCTATAGTGTGATGGGCGCTGTGATCGGTGAATGGCTGGGCGGTTCTGCCGGACTGGGCATCTATATGACCCGCGCCACCAAGTCTTTTCAGACTGCCGATGTCTTTGCCGTGATCTTTGTGATCATCGTGCTTTCCATGACTTTGTTTGGGCTGGTGGCAGCATTGGACCGCTTTTTCCTGAGCTGGCGCTATCGCCATCAGGATGAATACATAGAGCCCAAAAAGCTGCGCTGATCAGCCAAAACACAATCTTAAAAAAGCCCGGGTGTTCAGCCCGGGCTTTATCTAAGGTTGAAGCTTGGTTTATTTTACACGGATTACCTTGCGCACGGCAGAACTATTATTTTGGTTTGCTCTGATGAAGTAAATGCCATTGGCACTATCTCTGCCTTGAGAGTCCTTGCCATCCCAGATGAGCTTTTCCGAGCCCGTAAATTCTCTGACTAGTTGCCCACGGCTGTTATAGATGCTGATCTGGGGAATAGCCCCGGATTTTGCGGAAGTGCTGATGTTCAGACTTTCGGCAAAAGGCATGGGCCAGGCTTTAATCTGCAGAGTAGGACTTACATCTTGCACGAGATCCTCGCTACTGGTATAGCCTTCCCAGAAGTATTCGATCTTGGATTCATCTTCCCAGGATCCACCAAAATTTTCCTGCATGATGACACTGGCCATATTGCCGTTCGAATCGTAATGGAATACAGTTTTGTTTGTAGGTATCCACCCATCTCCCAGCCAGTCTTCATCGGTCTGGAGGCTTCTGCGCAAGGATCCATCATAATCCCAGACAGACCGGTAATCCGAGATCCAAATCTCACCATTCCAAAAAGAGCTGGTAGCGGAAGTTATCAAGATGGGAATATTCCAATCCATTAAGAATACAGTAGAGCCATACATTTTGGAAAGGTAGGCTATATAATCGGCTCCGGTGCTGTTATCCTGGGGGTGATAGTTGAGCACATCTTTAGTGTCGAAAACCCATTCCTCAGAATCCACGGATGCATAGGAGAGTTCTTCCGTAATCCTGCCAGAGCTATCATAATCAAAGGTGCTATGAAAGTACTGGTTATCTCCACCAGTATTTTCCCAGGAGAACATCTCTAAGCTGTGATTTGGTCCATACTCAAAATTATCCCAGGAATTTGGGACCCAAGTCTCAAAATCCATGAAGTCTATAGAGTACGTTTCATAGCGAGTAATGCGGTTTTGCGCATCGAAAGTGGATTCAGAGCGAGAGAAAGGGATTACCTGACCGCCTAAATCCATTTGCATAAGGCTGCTAATCACCATTCCTGCTGCGTTGTATTCGTAAGTTAGAGTCATTGTGGCAGCTCCCCAGTCGCCTTCATCCCAGCTATACATTTGTATCGATTCCACTTGGGAAGGGTGGCTATTAGAGTAGTGAAGAACTGTTTTTGCAGAGGGAAGCCAAACTCCTTCCTCATTATCACTCATGATTTCATGTGTGAGTCTAAAATCGCGATTGGGGGATTTCGGAAAGTTTTTGCCAGTCTGCTGAATCCTGCTCAGCAAACCTGCCTGAGCAAAGAGTGGTAGGCAAATTACAATAAATATTATATACATACGTTTCATGGTACACCTCGTTTTTCTTAGTTTAATGATACGTTAATCGCTTTAAGCACTGTGTCAAACGCTATTTGTCCCCAAAGAGGAATAAAGCAGTGAGGCTGAGAATATCGATGTACATATAATCCTATCTCATTGCTGTTCTGCGAATTTTAACATATCAGAATTACTCAGACCACAAATCTTGGTGTGAATTACAATTTAGACCCCACAATCCGTTTGAGAGTATTCTAAGGCTCTCACTTCTTACCGTCTCTTCATGACCAGTTGATCTCAAGACAAAGAAAAACCCGGGTGTTTGGCCCGGGCTTTGTACAAAGGTTGAAGCTTGGTTTATTTTACACGGATTACCTTGCGCACGGCAGAAGTATTATCCTGGTTTGCTCTGATGAAATAGATGCCATTCGCACTATCTCTGCCTTGGGAATCTTTGCCATCCCAGACCAGATTATCCAGGCCCGTAAATTCCCGAAGCAATTGACCACGGCTATTGTAGATGCTGATCCTGGAAGTAGTTCCGGATTTCGCGGTGGTGCTGATGTTCAGGCTTTCAGCAAAAGGCATGGGCCAGGCTTTAATCTGCAGAGCAGGGTTCACGTTCTGAACGAGATCTTCGCTACCGGTAATGCCATCCCAAAAGAATTCGGTCTTGGTTTCATCTGTCCAAGCTCCGGTAAATCCAGACTGCTCGATGCTGGTTTCCAGAGTACCATTGGTATTATATGTAAAGAGAGTCCTATTGTCTGTCGTCCAGTCATCTCCATTATACGAATCTTCGTCCTGACGGATTCTGCGGAGTGATGCATCAAATTCCCATACGTTCCGATTTTCCGGGTTCCATTCCCCAAATTCCCTCGAATATTGTGTATTGGAGGTAATCAATATGGGCATATCCCAGAACATCAGGGATAAGCTTGAGCCCAAGAAACTGGAAATATAGCTGATGTAATCTGCCCCCGTGGAATTGTCTGCGGGATGATAGACGGTCTCAGTTTTGCTATCCAGAACAAAATCTGTGGAGTCTGCAGAGACATAGCTGAGTTCTTCCGTGATTCTGCCAGAACCATCGAAGCTGAATGTGCTGTTATAGAACATATGTTCTTCCAGGTAGTCCTGTTCCCAGGAGGACATCTTAAATTGGTCATTCGCCAGATATGCAATATGAATTCTCTGTTCAGGAATCCAGGTTACATAATCTTCTTCATAGAAGTTTTTGGTGAACATATTGTAATGGATGATGCGGTTTTGTGCATCATAAAAAGCTTCTGTGCGGAAGAATGGAATCTTCTGCACACCGGTATCGGTGATCATCATCATGCTCATTACAGCGCTTGTAACCATTCCGGCAGCGTTGTATTGGTAGTAACCAAAAGACATCGGGACTCCCCAGCCACTTCCATCCCAGAGATGTGAATGTATTGAATCAGCCTGGGCAGGGTGGCTATTAGAGTAAAAAACTATGTTTTTCGAAGATGGCGCCCAAACTCCGCTCTCTTTGTAACTCGTGATCTCATGTGAGAGCCTGAAATCCCGGCTCAAGGTTTGGGGAAGGTGCTTGCCAGTATGCTGAATCTTGTTCAGTAAGCCAGCGTTAGCAAAAAGCGGTAGACAAACTACCATTAATATGAGATAAAACTGTTTCATGCGATACCTCTTTAACAATTTTTGTTACTACATAATTGCCCTGCCTTTTGTGTCAATAACAATTTTCAGAAAAGAGCATTATTGGATAGAAACTGTTCAAAACCGATAAGTTGTCAAGCTTTCTTCTTGCTCTGATATGAGGCTCAATCCTAAAAAGTAAATCCGATATTGATGTTACTGATGGAAGCTTTGATACCGACATCCCACTCAATGAATACATTAATATCATTTGTCAAAGGGGTCTGGTAACCAAGTCCTACAGTGACGTGAGGTAAGAGCAATGAACCGTATCTATCTGCGTCACCAGAATTACCGCCTCCGGGATCACCGAATGCATTGACCATTTCAATCTAGTCAAGCCCTGTAGTGAGCAGGGTATAGAAATGCTTGGAATGATAGAACCTCTGTTCAAAATTCAAGCCGGCATACCACAAAGAATCACGGGTATAAAAAATGGCGTTGACATAGTGTTCCCGATTGGGTTTAGCGCTGGTCTTCACGCTCATTCCGAGGGTCGCACCATTGATCCAACCTAGGCTCCCGCTACCCTTGAACTTAGGGGTCTGTTCACCGCTTAGCAGCGATACGGATAGCATCAACAAGAATATGGCGGTTAAAGTCTTCAACGTATCTCCTCAAGTTTTCAGGTGTCGCTTCAAAAGCAGATCATCCAGATCT
>Ga0265295_1000980_pt1 | contig 53528 bp, 53 predicted proteins | sample Munlansysbiofilm_FD_192503 | JGI IMG/M metagenome (GOLD analysis project Ga0265295, IMG submission 192503) | Leachate microbial communities from a municipal landfill in Southern Ontario, Canada - Methane capture system biofilm | ecosystem: Engineered > Solid waste > Landfill > Unclassified ... | reverse complement strand
TCCTCAGCGCGGATGCGCGCCTCTTCTTCGGCTTTTTTGCGAGCTTCTTCCTCAGCGCGGATGCGCGCCTCTTCTTCAGCTTTTTTGCGAGCTTCTTCCTCAGCGCGGATGCGCGCCTCTTCTTCGGTTTTTTTGCGAGCTTCTTCCTCAGCGCGGATACGCGCCTCTTCTTCGGCTTTTTTGCGAGCTTCTTCCTCAGCGCGGATACGTGCCTCTTCTCCAGCTTTTTTCAGATCCTCAGATGTGTAGGTCTGCAGCAGGAGGGATTTGACGCGGATTACCTCCTGGGGGTCTTCAGAGGTAAAAAAGGGGGGGGCTGAGGGGAGCGTTGGGGGGGCAGCAGCAGGCTGAAAGGGCTTTTCAGGTTGCCAGACGTCAAATTTCCGCAGGAGAAGGTTACCCTTTGGGGCGCTGGCTGGGGAGGTTTTGGTTTTTGCGGTTGTGGTCGCCTTTTTCACCGTGGCTGTTTTTTTTGCAGCGGTGGTTTTTGGGGCCGAATCGGACTTGGTTGTGCTGCTGGCCTTGCTTTTCTCACTGCTTTCTGTGCCGGTGCTTTTTGGGCTTGTCGTGGTTTTTTTCTTGGTTGTTTTTTTAGCCATGATAACCCCTTTGTTTTCGGTCGGCCCTTGACTGGGCCGGACACGTTTTTTTATCATTCAGTCAGATGGATGCTGCAGTTTAAGTTGCTTCCTTATAGGATTGGGGCCTTTTTGTAAACACCCATGTGCAGCAGTCTGAAAAAGTGCGGATACAGCATAGGCTGCAAAACGCATTCTGTGCGCTGCATCTTGAAAAAAGGGGAGGATGGGGGAGGATCATGGTCCTGACGGGATGAAATGGTGTACCTTTTTTGTTCAATGGGCTGTGGAGAGGGGATGATCTAAAAAAAAGCTTGACGTAAAAAATAAAATGATAGATTTTATTGCTTGAAGTACCTTCCTCTCCGGCTCGGCTTTTCTGGTTCCGGGCCTGCGCTGTGTCCTGTGGTCTCCCCCCACACGGGTTTACTTTTTTCTTTGTTGTTTGGGCGATGGGTCTATTGTACCCGATGGAAGCATGAAAATGCGCTGCGTCCGTGGAGATGCGCCTTGCCGGAACCCGGTTCAGGCGCTCCGTAACAGAGAACACCTTAGGTGCAGGGCTTTTAAGTTTTCCCCTGCATGATCTGGTCTTTGGCTTGGAAGCATTGCCTGGACCCGTAACCCTTTCCGAATCAGGAGGTGTCCCATGTTGAATACAAAGGTTGAATATAAAAAGGTCCTCATGGATGGCCTCAATGCCATGCGTCACAATGAATCCATACGCCATTACCAGGAACGAGGCTGGACTCTTTTCGGAGTAACACCCAATACCCAGGAAATGAAGATGGAGTATCGCTTTAAACGTCCCAAATAAAGGGAACTTCAGGGGAGAACGCAGAATCTTGCAGCGTTTATCGGGGGTTAAGAAAAAACCGGCATCTGCCGGTTTTTTATTTGGCAAAGGGCGGAAAGGAAAAGGACGAGGACTTTTTTTATCCAAGCGATATTAAAGGGAAAGGGGGGCCTTTTCGACCCGGACAGGGGGAAGAGGCCTTGCCTGACAGGCCACCATCAGATTGGCAGAAGAGTGGGCCAAAGCCTGTCCCACCACGCGGCAGGCCCGTTCAGGCTGGTTGTTCTGCTCACTGAGATGGGCGATGACAACCTGGGAAAGATCCCTGTGCAGAAGATCCTGAAGAAGATCCCTGGCAGATTCATTGGATAGATGGCCCGTGCGGCCCTTGACCCTCTGTTTGAGAGGCCAGGGATAGGGGCCTTTGTCCAGCATTTCCGGGCAGTGGTTGGCTTCAAGCACCAGAGCATGGCAGCCCCTGAGGTGGCTTTTGACCAGGGTCGTGGCCACGCCAAGGTCCGTTGCAATGCCGATTTTAATGTCTTGGGAACTCACGGTGAAGCCTGTGGGATCCGCAGCATCATGGGGGATGGAAAAGGGATGGATGAGGAGGCTGCCGATGGCAAAGGGGACACCGCAGGTGATTTCCCTTTTCTGGTGCAGACAGCCTGTGCGTTCTTTGGCCGCGTCCAGAGTGGCGGAGGTGCCATATACCGGAATGTGCAGTTTGCGGGAAAGGACGCCCGCACCAGTCACATGATCGCCATGCTCATGGGAAAGCACAATGGCGGAAAGGCCCTGGGCAGAAATACCGACACTGTCCATGCGGCGGAGAAGTTCCTTGCATGAAAAGCCCGCATCCACCAGAAGGGCCGTCTCACCATCGTCAATGTGCAGGCAGTTGCCCTTGCTGCCACTGGCCAGCACGGTAAGGGTGATCCCGGATGGACGGGCGGCGCCACAACCCTCTTTCATGGCCCTTTTGCCTCTCCTTTTCCCGTATGACCAAAGCCCCCTTCGCCACGGACTGTGGCTTCCAGGCGATCCACTTCCTGCCAGCGGATCTGGGAAACAGGGCCTATAATCATCTGGGCGATGCGGTCGCCGCGCAGGATTTCCACGGTTTTTCTGCCAAGATTGATGAGCCCGACCTTAACCTCGCCCCTGTAGTCCGCATCAATGGTTCCGGGCGCATTGACGACCGTGACGCCGTGGCGGATGGCAAGTCCGCTCCTTGGGCGAATCTGGGCTTCAAAACCCGGAGGCAGGGCCATGGAAAAACCTGCGGCAATGAGGGCGATGTCTCCGGGCTCAAGGATGCGGCTTTCTGCGGCTGGAATATCCATTCCCGCCGCCAGGGCTGTCATGTAGGTGGGAAGGGGAAGGTCCTCTGCACCTGGCATGCGGACAATGGGAATCGAGAGGGAGGTCATGATTTTTTTTCTCCGCATGCCTCTTTCATGGGCATGCCGAATTTCTCACCCAAGGCCGCCGCATTGTCCGATGGACCGAGGACAGAAACCAAAAAATGTTTTTCTCCAAAAGCAATTCGGGCAAGATCCATGATGCTTTCCTGTGTGACTTCATCCACCCGGGCCAGGGTTTCTTCCACAGGAAGATAGCGACCAAAATGAATTTCATTCTGGGCCAGTTTCACCATGAGATTTTCCGTGTTTTCCATGGAAAGAAGGATGTTCCCCTTGGTGTAGGCCCTTGCCCCTTCCAGCTCTTCCAGGGTCACGGGTTCTGTGCAGAGCCCTTTGAGTTCCTTGTGAATTAACTCCGCAGAGGTCTCCACCGTGCTGGGCGCGACACCGGCATAAATGCCCATCATGCCCGTATCCATGTGGCCTGATGAAAAGGCGTATACGGAGTAGGCCAATCCCCGTTTTTCACGGATTTCCTGGAAAAGTCTGGAGCTCATGTTGCCGCCCAGAATGGTGGTCAGCAGGGAGGCGGCAAAACGATCCTCATGGGTGATGGCAAGGCCGGGGGCGCCGAGACAGAGATGCACCTGCTCAATGGGGCGGGCTGTGACCCGCACCCCGCGCTGGAGTACCGGGGTTTTGCGTTCCGCGCGTCCAGGCCCTGGAATCAGGCGTTCAAAGGAAGGGGCCAAAAGATCCACAACGTGCTGGTGTGTTAGGTTGCCAGCCAGGGAGACAATAACCCGGGAGGGACAATAGTATTTCCGGAAAAAGGTCAGGAGGTCTTCGGATCGGACATTCTGGATGTTTTTGGGAGACCCCAGGATGGATTTACCCAGGGGATGGTCTCCCCAGGCGTATTTTTCCAGAAGATGATGGGCAAAATCTTCAGGGCAATCTTCCAGCATGCCGATTTCCTGAAGAATCACCGGTCTTTCGTTTTCCACCTCTTCGGGATCAAGGCTTGAGTTGAGGAACATATCCGAGAGGATGTCCACCATGATGGGCAGGTGGGTATCCATGACCCGGGCGTGGTAACAGGTGGTTTCCATGGTGGTAAAGGCGTTGGATTGTCCGCCAATGGCGTCAAAGGCCTTGGCCAGCTCATAGGCGGAGCGGCGCTTGGTGCCTTTGAACATCATGTGTTCCAGGAAGTGGGCGTAGCCCGCTTCCTCTTCGGATTCGTCGCGGGCGCCGACATCCACCCAGACGCCCATGGCGACGGATCGCACATGGGGCACCTGGTGGGTCAGAATCCGGACACCGTTGGCCAGTGTGGTTTTGCAGGTCATCGGGTCCATATGAAAATTTTTTTATCTCCGACGGGGTCTGGGGCCGTTGGAATCATCCCGGCGGGGGCGCTCGCTGCGGCCCTGTTCTCCGTTATTTTCGGAGGGGGCTTCCGCGCCTGCGGGAGGTTCCAGAAGAGCTTTATGACTGAGACGGATTTTCCCGTCTCTGGAAATTTCAAGAACCTTGACCCGAAGCTCATCCCCTTCCTTGACCACATCTGTGACCTTCTGCACACGTTGATGGGCCAGTTCCGAGATGTGTACCAGGCCGTCGGTTCCGGGCTTGAGCTGTACAAAGGCGCCAAAATCTGTGGTGCGGACCACCTTGCCCGTATAGATCTCTCCCACTTCAGGTTCCATGCAGATTTCAAGCACCAGTTTTTTGGCGGCTTCGGCGTCTTCAAGGTTGGCGGCGGAGATTTTTACGGTACCGGAGTCATCCACGTCAAGATTGCAGTTGGTGTCCGCCTGGATGGCGCGGATCATTTTACCGCCAGGTCCGATGAGATCCCGGATCTTATCGGGGTTGATCTTGACCGTAAAGACCTTGGGTGCATAGGGAGAAAGGGCTTCACGGGTCTGGGGGAGGGCTGCCAGCATTCGGTTGAGGATGTGGATACGGCCTTCTTTGGCCTGGGCCAGGGCCTTTTCCATGATATCCCGGGAAAGCTCGGGGATTTTGATGTCCATCTGTATGGCTGTGATGCCCGCTTCACCCCCGGCTACTTTGAAATCCATGTCGCCGGTATGGTCTTCATCGCCCAGGATGTCAGAGAGGATGACCACCTTGTCGCCTTCTTTCACAAGGCCCATGGCGATGCCGGAAACGGGAGCCTTGATGGGGACCCCGCCGTCCATGAGGGCCAGGGTTCCGGCGCAGACCGTACCCATGGAGGAAGATCCGTTGGATTCGGTGACCTCGGAAACCAGGCGGATGGTGTATTCAAACTTGTCACGATCCGGAAGGGCGGCTTCGATGGCGCGGGTGGCGAGGGCGCCATGGCCGAATTCCCGGCGTCCGGGAGCCCCGACCCTTTTCACCTCACCCACGCAGAAAGGTGGGAAGTTGTAGTGCAGCATGAAGGGTTTGGTTTCATCACCGGAGAGGGTTTCAATGCGCTGCTCGTCTTGGCCGGAACCCAGGGTGAGAACGCCCAGAACCTGGGTTTCACCGCGGGTAAAGAGGGCGGAACCATGGGGGCGGGGAAGGGTGCCCACCTCACAGGTGATGGGGCGGACCACATCAAAGGCCCTTCCATCAACCCGCGTGCCTTCTTCCAGAACAATTTTTCGGCTGACTTTTTTCATGAGGCTTTCAAAGAGCGTGGCCACTTCGGCTTTACGCTCCACGCCCTCTTCTCCGAGGTCTTCCATGAGCTGCTTTTTAACGGCGCTGACATTGTTTTTCCGCACCATTTTGTCGTCCGCCTTGAGGGCCGCGGCCAGGGGGGCGGCCGCAAGGTCCGCCACTTTTGCAGCGAGTACTTCGTCCACCACAGGCGGAGTGAAGCTGCGTTTGGCTTTTCCGATATTTTCCCGGAGCTGCTCCTGGATCTGGATCAGGGGCTGCATGGCGGCATGACCGGCAAAGATGGCGTCAATGACATCGCCTTCACTGACAAAACTGGCTCCCCCTTCCACCATGGTGATGCCGGTTTTGGAGCCAGCCAGAACAATGGTCATGTCGCAAGCGGGGTTTTTCAGATCCGAGAGCGTGGGATTAAAGACAAATTTCCCATTGATGCGGGCCACCCGGATACCGGCAATGGGCCCTTCAAAGGGAATATCGGAAAGGGTGAGGGCTGCGGAAGCGCCGATGATGGCCAGGACATCGGGATCGTTTTCCCTGTCCATGGAAAGGACGGTACCGATGATCTGGATTTCACTGCGGTAGCCCTTGGGAAAGAGCGGGCGGATGGGGCGGTCGATGAGTCGGCAGGTGAGGATTTCCTTTTCGCTGGGTCGGCCCATTTCTCTGCGGAAATAGTTGCCGGGAATGCGGCCTGCGGCATAGATTTTTTCCTGATACTCCACGGTGAGGGGAAGAAAATCGATATCCCGCTCTTCGCTGGAGGAAACGGCGGTGACCAGTACAATGGTTTCTCCGCACTGGACCATGACGCTGCCTGAAGCCTGTTTGGCGATTTTGCCGGTGCTGATGGAGATGGTTTTTCCATCGATTTCTGCGGAATAGGTGAATTGCATATGAAAAGCTCCTTTTGCGTAGGCTTGTGTGCCGGGCATCCTTTGCAAACGGACTTACGCAGAAACATCTTGGCGTTTCACTGAGAAGATTCTTTTTCAGGAAGCGCGAAGGTGTTTTTGCGGAAGTCCCTCGTGCCCGGAAAACGGTTGGGGTGACTGCCGAGGCAGGGGTTTGTGTTTGATGGTATCGGGGAAATCCGTCCATTCTGGCTCCGGGAGTCTGGGAATGGAAGGGATTTTCTATGATTTCGGGGAAAAGGAATTTTTCCTTTTCCCCGAAACAGTTACCGACGGAGTCCGAGGGCTTCGATGAGGTTTCTGTAGCGTTGCATGTCTTTGTTTTTGAGGTAATTCAGCAAGCGCCTGCGCTGACCGACCAGGATGAGAAGCCCCCTGCGGGAAGCATGATCTTTTTTGTGAATCTTCAGGTGCTCGGTCAGGTACGCGATGCGATGGCTGAGCAGGGAAACCTGCACCTCCGGAGATCCGGTATCCGACTCATGGGTTTTGAATTTTTCAATAATCTCTTTTTTCTGCTCATTGGTGAAAACCACGGTGTTTCTCCTCATTTGGAATAAGAATGTTCGTTCCTCTGCGTTTTCGATCCGATATTCCATTCAGACCGTAAGCCTTGTGCTTAAACTGCGTGCAAAGGACCCCTGGGTGTGAAAGACTGCCATTCCCCCTGAATACATCCAGAGGTTGGAAAGTGTGGAAACAAAAAATCACGGCCTAATCAGGGCCATGCATAAAAACAGCATCATAGCAGAATCTATCCGGTTGGTCTTCCTCTTTCCGGATCACGGCCATGAGTCTTCCCTGAGCATCCACGATGCGGACAGGACCTGCATCCGGGACAGCGTCGGGAAAATCCGCTGTGCAGAGCACTTTGCCATGAAAGATCTTTTCCGTCAAAGTATTATTCGCGCAGATTTCAGGCAGAAAGCCAAGGGCATGGGCCATGGAAATCAGCGGAGGCCCCTGGGAGGTGGTCTCTGCGCCTGGGAGAATGATATCCAGGGTGCAGGCGTCCTCCAGGGTAAACCCGCAGGTTGCCGTGCGTCTCAGGGCGGCAAGATAGCCCACTGTGCCAAAGGCTTCAGCCAGATTCGCAGCCAGGGTACGGATGTAGGTACCTGAGGAACAGTGAACCGCAAAGCGGATTTCAGGCAGCTGCAGTTCCAAAAGGTGGAGACTGTGCACGATGACCGGGCGTGGCGGTTTCTGGACCGGTTTTCCCTGGCGGGCCAGGCGGTAGAGGGGAACCCCCTTGTGCTTTAAGGCCGAATATACCGGCGGCGCCTGCATGAGAGGGCCTGTGAAGCGGGCAAAGGTTTCGCAGACTTCCGTTTCATTCAGAAAAGGTACGGCTGCGGTGGCCGTGATCTGGCCTTCGGGGTCCAGGGTGTCCGTTGTGCAGCCAAGGCGCAGGGTTGCCACGTAGCTTTTATCTCCGCCGAGAAAATAGCGGGAAATACGCGTGGCTTTCCCAAGGCAGATTACCATGAGGCCCGTGGCAAAGGGGTCCAGGGTTCCTGCATGCCCTGCTTTTTTTAGGGCCAAAGTCCTTTTCAGACGGGCAACCAGACCCGCAGAGCTGAGACCCTGGGGTTTGTCGATGAGCAGAATACCGTCACGGTTGTTCATGAATGGTCGCTCTGGCTTTCCTGGGCGGCCATGTCTTCTTCCAGCACCCTGAGGATTTCTTCAGGCTCCATGGCAATGGGAAAACCGGCTGCGGCCCTGTGACCACCACCGCCGAATCGGAGGGCGATGCGTGTGGCGTCCATGCGGCCATTGGAACGTAAACTTACTTTATAAGAAGGTGGGGATCCCGGTGCGTTTTCCTTTTCCCGGATCAGGGCGGCCATCTCCACCCCTTCTATCTGACGGGCATAATTGACAAGACCGCTGGCTTCCGTGTCATCGGCACCGCTTTCTTCAATCATGGCCCGGGTGAGAACCATGCTGGCCAGTCTGCCGCTGGCGGAAAGCCGGATGGAATTCAGCGCCTTCTGGAGAAGGCGGATATAGGCAAAGGAGTATTTTCCGTAAACATGGCGAGCCACAGTTTCGGGGTGTACGCCCAGTATTGTCATTTCGGCAGCAATGGAGAGGGCTTCGGTATTGGTATTTCCAAAACGGAATCCGCCGGTGTCCGTAAAGATTCCCGTATAAATTCCCCAGGCGGCTTCCCTGGGGATGGGCCAGTTCAGCCCTTTGAGAAGGCGATAAATCAGTACGGTGGTGGCAGCGGCGTCGGGGTCAATGAGGTTAGAAACACCAAAGGCCGTATTGCTGGGATGGTGATCAATGTTGAGGATCCGGGGAATCTTTTCGAGTTCCGGCTGAAGAACTCCCATGCGACCGGCATCCCCAGAATCCAGCACAACCAGCGTATCAAACACCTGGAGAGGACCGGGATCCCGGGTAATGCGCTCGGCTCCCGGAAGAAAGGCAAAGGCTGGGGGCAGGCCATCTTCGTTGTACATCACAACTTTTTTTCCACGGGCTTCAAGACTGGGGCCCAAGGCCATCAGGGCGCCGATGGCGTCTCCATCCGGCTGTACATGGGAAACCAGCAGAATGTTCTGTGCCTGTTCAAGTATGTTCTGCATCATCAGGGCCTTCTTTGGATTCACTCGGCGTTTGGGAAGGGGTGATCGTCCGGAATATTTTTTCCATGCGAGCGCCATAGTCAAAGGAATCATCATGGCGGAAACGCAAATCCGGCATATAGCGCAGCCCCAGATCCTTTGCCGCATTGCGTTTTAAAAAGCCCTTGGCGCTTTCAAAGCCCCTGAGGGCGTTGGCCTGGGCTTCGGGACCGCCTGCGGTGGTGAAGAAAACCGTGGCAATACGCAGATCCCGGCTCAGTTCCACGGCGGTGACTGTGACAAGATGCAGGCGGGGATCCTGAACGTTTCTTGCAAGATGGGTGGAGATCACCTCGCGGATCCGGCCTCGGATCCGGTCGGATCTGGGAGAGGCTTTCATGGAAAAACTCCTTTTGTGGTTGGGCGACAAACAAAGCCGCCCGGTGGTGTGCAGAAATGCACCGGGCGGTTTTTATGTTCCGATGAAAATGAAGGTGTGTCAAGCCTAGCTCAGCTTGGGTTTGATCTCAATGATCTCATAGGATTCGATGATATCCCCAACCTTCACATCGTTATAGTTTTCAATGCCGATACCGCATTCATAGCCCTTGACCACTTCCTTGGCGTCGTCTTTGAATCGTTTGAGAGAAGACATCCGGCCATCGTAGAGAATCACCCCATCCCGGAGCAGGCGGACCTTCTGGTTCCTGAAGACACTGCCATCGGTGATGAAACATCCGGCAATGGTTCCGATTTTGGGAATGACAAAGGTCTGGCGAACCTCGGCCCTGCCCAGAACCTTTTCCTCAAAGGTGGAGGCCATCATGCCGACCATGGCGTCCTGGATATCCTTCAGGGCGTTGTAGATGACATCATAGAAGCGCATGTCCACGTTTTCTTCCTTGGCCATTTCGTGAACCTTGGCACCGGGACGAACGTTGAAGCCCAGGATGATGGCATTGGAAACCGCCGCCAGAGAAATGTCCGATTCTGTCACCGTACCTGTGGCGGCATGGATGATATGAATTTTCACTTCCTGGGTGGCGAGCTTGGCCAGTGAATCACGCAGGGCTTCGATGGATCCCTGGACGTCGGCCTTGAGGATGACGTTGAGTTCCTTGACTTCACCCTCTTCCATCTGTTCAAAGAGCTTTTCAAGGCTCATGCGACTGGTCTTGGCCAGTTCCTTGGCCCGCTGTTTCTGGGATCTGTGCTGGGAAACCTGCTTGGCATCCCTTTCATCCTTTAAGGCGAAAAGCTCGTCTCCGGCCTCAGGTACACCGGAAAGTCCCAGAATCTCAACGGGGATGGAGGGACCGGCTTCCGTCATCACGGAGCCAGTGTCACTGATCATGGCGCGGATTTTGCCATGGTGGATGCCGCAGACCACGGCGTCACCGGTTTTGAGAGTGCCTTCCTGAATCAGCACCGTGGCAACGGGGCCACGGCCCGTATCAAGCTTGGCTTCCACCACATGGCCCAGGGCTTTCTTGTCCGGGTTGGCCTTGAGATCCAGAACCTCCGCCTGAAGGAGGATGAGTTCAAGGAGGGTATCGATGCCCTGCTTTTCTTTTGCGGACACATAGCTGAAAATGGTATCCCCACCCCAGTCTTCCGCAAGAACCCCTTTTTCAGAAAGCTCCCGTTTGACCCGATCCGGTTCCGCACCGGGTTTATCCATCTTATTGACGGCAACAATGATGGGAACTTCTGCGGCCTTGGCGTGGTTGATGGCTTCCACGGTCTGAGGCATGACACCGTCATCCGCAGCCACCACAAGGACAACAATGTCTGTGACCTTGGCACCCCTGGAGCGCATGGCTGTGAAAGCTTCATGACCGGGCGTATCCAGGAAAGTGATTCTTCCCCGATCCGTTTCCACGGAGTAGGCACCGATATGCTGAGTGATCCCACCCGCTTCGCCGGTGACCACATGGGTCTGACGGATGGCGTCAAGGAGGGAGGTTTTGCCGTGGTCCACATGCCCCATGACCGTAACCACAGGGGCCCTTGTGATGAGCTCTTCCGGCTTGTCCTCGTGGGCCTGAAGGATATTTTCCTCTTCAAAGGAGGCCCTTTCCACTTCAAAACCGAACTCTGAGGCCACGACAACGGCGGTATCATAGTCAATGGTCTGGTTGACCGTGGCCATGACGCCCATCATCATGAGTTTTTGGATCATCAGGCTGGCCTTGATCCCCATGCGCTTGGCAAGCTCCGCCAGAACAATGGTGTCATCGACCTTGATACGGCGCTTGATGGCCTTGGGTACGGTGATCTGGGTTTTCTGGTGCAGTTCCTGCTTTTTACCCTTTTTACCCTTTTTGCCTTTTGCGTAGAGTGCGTCGCCTTCCACAATGGCGCGTTTGCGGCCCTTCTTTTTGCCTCTGCGATCACTCTCTTCTTCACGGGATTCCGCCAGATCCTTGGAAAGGCTGTCTTTGCCTTTCTTTTTACGGCTGCCGCTGGAAGGCGTATCCGAAACCGCAGCAGAGTCGGGAACAAGCAGGAGCTCCAGGGGATCGGGTTCCGCAGGCACAACCACCGCAGGTGCTGCAGGCCGCGCCGCAGGCTTGGCCGGGCTGCGGTCGGACTTCATCTGCTGGAGAACAGCCGGGTCAATGCGTTTGATGATTTTGGCGGCTGTGGGTTTTTTCTTTTTTCTGGCCATGCGGGCGGCTTCATCGGAGTCGTTTGCCCCGATCTCATCCATTTTTTCCCTGTCTCCAGAAAGAATTTTTTCTGGTATGGCGGCAGGGGATGTCTCGGGCATGGCCGGGGTCTCGGCCGCAGACAGGACACTCTCCCCGACCTTTTCGACAGAAGGCTCTGGGCTTGCGGGAGGGACGGGCGTTTCCTGTTTTGCCGCGCGCGGGGGAAGGCCTGCAGACGATTTCTGGGCTTCAGGAGCGGCAACGGGGCCAGTCGGAGATGCGGTTTTTTCCGCAGCGGGCGCAGGGGCAGGCTCGGGAGGGCGGAAAATAATCCTGGCCGCATGGTTGGGCCGGGCGGGCTTGGGAGGACGGGCCCCAGTTCTGCCTGCCTGGGGTGCCGCTGTCTCGGGTGCGGGTGTATCCGCCTTTTCCGCCATGGGGGCTGAGGGCTGTTCTGCGCCATTGGCAGCGGATGTTGGCTGCGTCTGTGGAGCGTTCTGGCCGGAGCGTCCGGAACGGCGCTTGCGGCGGCGGACTACGGCCGGCTGTACCCGACGGTTTTCTTCTTCCGTATCTTTTCCCAGCACAAAGCGCTTGATGGCTTCAATCTCGCCATCTTCCAGGGCGCTCATGTGGCTACGCACCTCAACACCATCCATTTTTGCGATTTTGTCGAGGAGCGCTTTATTCGTCATATTCAGTTCCTTGGCCAGCTCGTAGACTCGCATACGTCCCATCCATATCCCCCTTCATCACCGGTAGCAGAGGTCTTTACCCCTGAAGCTTCCGAATTACCGCGGTCTTTCCGGTCCGGAATTATTCGTTTTCCGATTCCGGTGTCGCCGCTTCGTCTGCGGGGACCTTCCGGTTTTCATCCATCCTAGGTGTCTCCGATTCCTCTGACGCGTCCTCTTCGGAAGGCGCAGTCACTGAAGGATCGGGTCTTTGGGCATTTTTTTCACGGCTTATGGTCTGCATGGCTGCGGTAATCATGGCTTCCGCCATCTGGGCATCCACGCCTTCAACTTCCATGAGATCTTCCACAACCGCATCGGCAATCTCGCGTACGGTGGTAAAACCTGCGCCGTACAGGGCTTCGGCCAGGGTCATACCCACGCCCGGAATCCCCATGAGAGCGGCGTAACCTTCCTTCATGGCCTGGCTGTAGGAGGCCTCACTCTTCACATCCAGGTGCCAGCCCGTGAGCCTGGAAGCCAGACGTACATTCTGCCCCTTTTTGCCGATGGCAATGGAGAGAAATTCATCGGGCACAATCACTTCCATGGCCCGGTTGTCCTCATCAATCACCACCCGCAGGATTTCTGCAGGCGCTAAGGCGTTGCAGACAAAGCGGGCCGCATCGGGACTCCAGGGGATAATGTCAATTTTTTCTCCACGGAGTTCCTGGACCACGGCCTGAACCCGGGAGCCCTTCATGCCCACACAGGCCCCCACGGGATCAACCCCGGAATCCTGGGAAGATACGGCAATCTTGGCCCGGATTCCTGGTTCCCTGGCTGCGGCTTCAATGGTTACCGTACCTTCGGCAACCTCAGGCACTTCGCTGCGGAAGAGGGCTGTGAGAAACTGGGGATGGGTACGGGAGAGAATGATCTGGGGTCCCCGACTGTCCTGAAGCACCTTCATGATGCTGGCCCGGATGCGGTCACCCCTGCGATAGCTTTCCCTGGGAATCTGCTCCCGTGCGGGCAGAAGGGCTTCCGTCTGCCCCAGGTTAACCAGAATGTCTCCCCGATCCACGCGCTGGACAATGCCATTGATGATCTCGCCTTTGCGGTCAATGAACCCATCATAGACCGCATTGCGTTCCGCATCCTTGACTTTCTGGATGATCACCTGCTTGGCGGATTGCGCTGCGATGCGACCAAAGCTTGCCGTATCGAGCTTGGTGCCCAGGGAGTCTCCGATTTCACAATCCGGGTCCAGTTTTCGGCCATCTTCAAGGCTGAGCTGGAAATCCGGGTGGGTGACGTCTTCCACCACCTCCCGGAACTGGAAGACCTCAATTTCTCCAAGATCCGGATTGTACTGGGCTTCCACATCAATGTGGGATCCCAGTTTTTTCTTTGCCGCAGATTCCAGGGCTTCTTCAAGGGTCTGGATGAGGACTTCCATGGGAATACCCTTGTCCCGACTGACCTGTTCAATGACCCTTTTGATATCGCTAAACAGCATGATGTGCTCTCCGTTAGTCCCGGCAGAGCCGCGCCGACTGAATTTCCCCGTAGGGAATGGCAACGGTTCTTTCGGCAAGCTTGATGGTCACCTGACCTTCAGTGATGCCCAGAAGTTCCCCCTTGTAATTGCGCTGCCCCTCCAGAGGGGCGTGGGTCCGGATTTTTACCGTTTCTCCTGCGAAACGTTCGAAATCCCGAGGGCTTACAAGGGGGCGGTTGATTCCGGGAGATGACACCTCCAGGGTGTACTGACCCGGAATATCCATGTGAATGTCCAAGAGGTAACCGAACTCCCTGGCAAAACGGGCGCAGTCGTCAAGGGTTATCCCGCCGGGTTTGTCCATGAGGATGCGAAGAATTCGTCTCCCGTTTTCAGAGGCAAACTCTGCAAGGACAAGTTCCAGCCCGTGGGATTCCAGCAAGGGCTGGGCAAGGTCCTGGATGCGATGGATCAGTGTGTGGTTTTCGGTTTGCAACCGGTTTCCTCCAAGGCAAAAGGAAGACCGGAATTGCATAAAGAAAAAACGGGCAGCGGCCCGTTTTCCGTGGCGATTCCGGTACTGTTGGTATGGGCGGAAGAAGCCTGCTTCCGATCCTTTACGGCATTTGACGCAGGTTTAAATACATACCAGAAGAATAAATAGGGTATTTTGTTCTGCTTGTCAAGAAGCCTTTTAAGGGCAGGGTGGAGGAGAAGCCCCTGCCCAGAAGGGGGCAGGGGCTGAAGAAAGATTTTATGCCGGGAGTGTGGCGTTGAATTGGCGGAGCAGGGTTTCTGTGATTTTTTCCTGGACCTTGTTCACTTTTTTATCCGCAAGGGTTTCTGTGGCGGAACGGTAGATCATACGCAGGGTCAGGCTTTTTTTGCCCTGGGGAATATTTTCACCCTGGTAGAGGTCGTGGATGCTTAAGGATTCCAGGATAGAAGGTCTTTCCTTTTCCACTTGCGCCAGGACATCCGCTGCGGGGATGTGGGTATCAAGAATCAGTGTGACATCCCGGAAAGTGGCGGGGTACCGGGAAATCTCCCGGGAGGCGTGCAGGATTTTGCGGTTTTTCATGAGTGCTGTGAGTTCCAGCTCTGCCATGAAGACCGGCTGTTTGATGTCAAAGAGACGACAGGTTTCAGGATGGACCTCATAGACGAGGCCGAAAATCTCTTCCCCAAGGTGGATGCAGGCCGCAGCCCCTTTGCGGGTCCAGGGCAGATCCGCCGGGTTGGTCGGGGGTGTGAAGTCTGCCTCGGGAATGCTGAGAATGCGGAGCAATGCCTCCACACTGCCTTTGATGTCAAAGAAATCGCAGGCCGCAGGTCGGGTATGCCAACCTGCGCCGCTGCGGGAGCCGGTCCAGGCGAGAGCCAGAATCTCCCTTTCTTCTGGGAGGTCCTGGTCCGCATGGGGAATAAAGGTGTTGCCGATTTCAAAGATTTTCAGATTCTTTTCCTGCTGGGCAATATTCCGGGCCAGGGTTGAAAGCAGGCCTGGGACCAGGCTGGTGCGCATCACGGCCAGATCTTCGGAAATGGGATTTTGCAGGCTTACGGAAGGCCGCAATGGGTGGTCCTGGGAAAGACGCATTTTTTCCGCGCTGTCTTTGGCCACAAAGCTGTAGGTGATTACCTCATGAAATCCCAGTCCGCACATTTCATCCTGAAGCGTGCGGCGGAAACGTACTTCTGGGGGATCAAAGCGGGTTTCTGCGGGCATTTCCGGGAAGGTGACCGGAATGTTGTCGTAGCCAAAGAGCCTTGCCACTTCCTCAGAAATGTCTTCTTTGCGGGACACATCCACCCGGAAGGAGGGGGGGCTGAGGGTGAGGGTTTCGTCTGCAACGCGGACGGTAAAACCCACCTTCTTCAAAAGGCTGGCCATGGTTTCCGCAGAAAGGGAGAGGCCGATGCGCTGATTGATGAAGGAGGCATCGACGGTGAGGGTGCAGGGGGTTTGGGGTCTGGGATGGATGTCCAGGGTGCCATCCACCAGTTTTCCGTTTCCGACTTCCACCATAAGGCCCGCAGCCCTGTTGAGGGCATAGAGGGTGCCCTGGGGATCCACGCCGCGCTCGAAACGATAGGCCGCATCTGTGGAAAGGCCCAGCGTCTTTGCGGTCCTGCGTATGGAGGGGGCGTCAAAGCAAGCGCTTTCGATGAGAACCCGCCGGGTTTTTTCTGTCACCCCGGAATGAAGGCCGCCCATGACGCCGCCGATGGCCACGGGCTTTTCCCCGTCGCAGATCATGACCATGCCAGTGTCCAGCCTTCGCTCCTTCTCGTCAAGGGTAACGAAGGTTTCTCCATCTCTGGCTTTGCGGACCACGATGCGCTGATCCGCAAGGGTGTCAAAGTCAAAGGCGTGGAGAGGCTGGCCTGTCTCCAACATGACAAGGTTTGTGATATCCACAATGTTGTTGATGGGGCGGAGACCTGAAGCCATGAGTCGGGTTTTCAGCCAGGCGGGTGAGGGCCCAACGGTGATATCCACAACAAGACGGGCGGCGTACCGGGGGCAGCCTTCGGGGTCTTCGATGGTGACAGAGGCGTGGTTCTGGATCTTGCCCACTGCCGGATCGACTGCTGGCAGCTCCAGGGGTTTGGGTTCAAAGGGCCTGTCTCCGAATGCGGCCACTTCCCGGGCAAGGCCCATGACACTGGCGCAATCCACCCGGTTGGGGGTAAGGCCGATGGTCAGAACGGTGTCGTCCAGCCCCAGTGCCTTTGGAAAGGAAAGGCCGGGAGGGGTATCCGGAGGCAGGGCCAGAATACCGGAATGGTCTTCATCCAGTCCCAGTTCCTTGGCGCTGCACAGCATGCCTTCGGAGATTTCTCCCCGGATTTTGCCTTTTTTGAGCACTGTTCCGTCGGGCATCTGTACGCCTGCGGGTGCCAAGGGGGCCATCATGCCGTTTTGGATGTTGGGGGCACCGCAGACCACATGGAAGATTTCATCTCCGGTATCCACCCTGCAGGTCTGGAGTTTATCCGCATTGGGATGGGCGGCAATGTCGAGAATGCGGCCCACACGGATGGCGTCGAGGTGGGCGAAGGGGCGCTCGATGGCTTCCACTTCGAGGCCGGTCATGGTGAGGGCGTGGGCCAGATCCTCGGGTGCCATGGGTACGGGTATCAGGCTTTTAAGCCAGTTGAGGCTGAGTTTCATGACTAAAACTGCTCCAGGAATCGGATGTCGTTTTCAAAGAACTTCCGGAGATCGTCGATGCCGTACTTGAGCATCGTAAGACGCTCCACGCCCATGCCAAAGGCAAAGCCCCGGTAGCGTTCCGGATCTATGCCTGTGTTTTCAAAGAGTACGGGATGCACCATGCCGCAGCCGAGAACTTCCAGCCAGCCGGTCTGGGAACAGATGCGGCAGCCCTTGCCCTTGCACATGACGCAACGGATGTCCACTTCTGCACTGGGTTCTGTGAAAGGGAAGAAGCTTGGGCGGAACCGAAGGCTGGTTTCCTTGTCAAAGAGGGCGTGGATAAAGGCGGTGAGGATCCCCTTAAGGTCTCCGAAACTGGCCTTTTCATCCACAAGCAGTCCTTCAATCTGGTGAAACATGGGGGTATGGGTGATGTCTGAATCGCAGCGGTAAACCCGGCCCGGCGCAATGATGCGGATGGGAGGGGTGTGGCTTTCCATGAAGCGGATCTGAATGGGGGACGTGTGGGTCCGCAGCACCACCTTTTCGGAAACATAAAAGGTATCCTGCATATCCCTGGCCGGATGGTGGGGCGGGATGTTGAGGGCTTCGAAGTTGTACCAGTCGAGCTCCACCTCCGGGCCTTCGGAAATCTCAAAACCCAGGCGGCTGAAAATGTCGGAAATTTCTCTGCGGATGCGAGTCAGAGGGTGGAGGGTTCCTGTGGAAGGTCTCCGGCCGGGAAGGGTGATGTCAATGTCTGCGGACCGGTCTGCGGCTTCGGATTCAAGAAGGGCCTTTTTTTCGCTGATGGCCTGCTCAAGGGCTTCCTTGGCGGCATTGACCCTCTGTCCAAAAGCGGGGCGCTCTTCCGGAGGCAGGCTGGCCATGGTGCGCAGGTGCTGGGTTAAAAGGCCTTTTTTGCCCAGGTATCGGACGCTGAGGGCCTGAAGTTCTCCGGCATGAGCAATGCCGGCAAGGGCGGCCATGGCCTCTTCTCTGAGTTGTTCAATGCTGATGTCCACGTCTTATGCCCTGTATCGGTGGTTGGAGGTGGGGGTCGCTCTTTTTCAGGATGGAATGTGGGCTTCCGGTCCTTCAAAAGCAGATAAGGTTTTTATGAAAAAAACCGGAACTCCCGAACCCGGAGAGGGCGGAGGTTCCGGCTTTTGTGCGACCCTGGTGATACGGTGCGCTCTCTAAGGCAGAGGGGCGGTCCTGTGCGGAGTCCGCCCATTCTTTTATGCCTGCAGCTTGTCGGAGGCGGTTTTGGCAATCATGGCAAAACCCTCGGGATCGGAAATGGCAAGCTCTGCCAGAACCTTGCGGTCCAGATCGATGTTGGCCATCTTGAGGCCATGGATCAGGCGGCTGTAGGAAAGTCCGTTCATCCGGGATGCGGCGTTGATACGGGCAATCCAGAGACGGCGGAAATCCCGTTTTTTCTGGCGACGGTCGCGGAAGGCATACATGAGCGCCTTGTCCACGGAGTCGGCGGCTGTGCGAAAGAGCTTGCTGCGGCCACCACGGAAACCTTTGGCGAGGGTAAGAACCTTTTTACGTCTGTGTCTGGCTTTAAAGCCTCTTTTAATGCGCATGGGAAAATCTCCTCAAAAAGACATTTAAAAAAACCGGCAGATCCCCGCATTCCGGATTCAGAAGCACCCCGGAGGACAGGGCCATGGCGACCCTTGTGATGACGAGGTTCGGAGCGGCGCGCCCCCTGATGTAAGGCGCGGATGGAGCCGGGTCTCGGCTATGCGTAGGGCATAAGCCGCAGAAGCTGGGACTGGTTGGTTTTGTCTGCAATCTGACCCTGGCGGAGGTTCCGTTTTCTTTTACGGGTTTTTTTGGTCAGAATGTGACTTGAGTTGGCCTTCCGGATTTTAAATTTACCGGAGCCTGTACGGGTAAAACGCTTGGCTGCGGCCCGGTTGGTCTTCATTTTGGGCATGAAACGGCCTCCCTTTCCTTGAACCATCCTGTTTTTAAGGATTGTCGATCACCTCCGGACCGCGCTGCAACGGTCCGGACGCCTTGGTAAAAAACAAAAATACTGGCGCGTAGAAAATACGCGCCAGAAGAATAAACGCCATGGCGTGGATCCGCAATGAAAAAATCAGGCTTTGGGGACAAGAATCATCATCATGGTCCGCCCTTCAAATTTGGGCGTTGACTCCACGGTGGCGATGTCCTCCACCTGGGAAATAATGCCTTCCAGTACACTGCGACCCCGGTCGCTCATGGTAATTTCCCGACCCCGGAACATGACGGTCACTTTGACCTTGTTTCGTTTCTCAATGAATTTCCGGATATTTTTCAGTTTTGTTTCCAGATCGTGGTCGCCGGTTTTGGGGCGTACCTTGACTTCCTTTAACTGGACAACAGTCTGTTTTTTCCGGGCTTCCTGTTGTTTTTTGGTCAGTTCATATTTGAACCTTCCGTAATCCATGATCTTGCATACAGGGGGTTTGGCCTGGGGTGAAACTTCCACCAGGTCCAGGGCCAGACCTGCGGCAATATCCAGTGCCTTGGGCACAGGCATGATCCCGAGCTGTTCGCCCTCAGGATCAATGACGCGGACTTCCTTTGCCCGGATGTTGCGATTGATCCGGGTTCGACTCTGTTGCTGAGGGGGCTCCTGCCCCTGCTGGCGTCCGTTGGTAATTATACCGGACCTCCTCGTGGTGCGCGTTAAGCGTTGAAATCACTCTGACAATAAAAAGTGATCGGTTCAAGATGGTCAGCATGCGTATATACGTTATATTGCATGGATGTGCAAGAAAAAATAAACGGGCAGACTCTCGGACGGAAAAAAGGGAGGGTCAGAGGGTCTTGAGGGTATAACGGGCAAGCAGGCTGTCTTTCCAGTAGGTATTCTTCGGACGCTGAAAAAATTCCCTGAAGAGGGCAAGGCTTTCCTGCCTGCGGAAATGGGGGAGAATTTCAGGGCGGTTTTCGGCATAGAGGGGAGGGAGGGCATCCAGGTTGCAGGCAGTGCCCCCGCCCATGGCGTCTTCATAGGCCCAGACGATTCTGCCGATGCCGGAGAGCAGAGTGGCCGCATAGCACATGAGGCAGGGCTCCATGGTAGCATAGAGGGTGGCTTTCCTGCGGGCTTCTCTGGGAAGGCGTTGTTCCAGTTCCCGGAGGGCGAGAATTTCCGCATGGGTGATTTCGCTGGGTAAATCTCCCGAGGAGGCCTGACGCCTTGACGTCACAACAATGCGATTTTCCACAGTGATGATGCAGCCAACGGGAAATTCTCCTTCCTGCAGGGCGGTCTGAGCCAGGGCAAGGGCCTGCCCCATGAAGTGGTGGTCAGGGTTCATGGGCTTTCAGGCTCCGGATCCAGGTGGCAGACGGCGTCATCGCAGGGGCAGGCATCATTGACTTCAAAGGCATAGAGGATGCGGTGGCAGCGTTCTTTCAGCTCCGGTGAGAGGGCTTGAGAATCTTTTTGGCTCTGGGGCAGTTTGTGGGGTTGGGGTATGGCCTCAAGTCCCTGGCCCAGGAGACGTCCGCTTGCGGTATGGAGAAGCTCGGCATCCTCGCCGTTGCTGATTACAACAAGGGGGGCGCCCATGAGCAGCGCCGCTGCCCGGGCCGGGGTGCGGCGGGTGACCAGGGAACCCGGTGCATACCGGATGAGGAGGGGGGATTTCCCTGGAGCAAGGATGAGAAAATCCAGATGGATGGCTGCTCTTTTTTCTCCGCATATCAGGACGAGTGGGATGTGGCTTTGAATCTCCCGGGTCGTGTAGCCCATTTCCAGAAGACGATGGGCGAGTTTCTGACGGTAACGGTTGTCATGGGTGTCTTCAATGGTTTTTCCGCTCAGGATATCCTGGGTATGGCCAAGGACAAGATGGTGTTTTCCCATGGGAGACCTTAATTTCGTGAAAGTTCTCTTCGACTCTTTACAAGGTGCGGACTCTTGTGCATAGGATGACCCTCGGTTTGAAAGGATGAACTCCCATGACACGATAGCTGAATTCCGGCAGGCTGGCAATCTTATGTCCATACGAGAAGATTTTGAACAAAGGGAAGCAGGTTTCATTGCGGCCTATGGCTGCCGCGCAGCAGCCTCCAGGGGACGTCGGAAACGGGAAGAGCCATGCCCCATCCGGACGGTTTTTCAACAGGATAGGGACCGCATTGTTTTTTCAAGTGGTTTCAGGCGTTTGAAGCATAAGACCCAGGTTTTTTTATCTCCCCTCGGGGATCATTACAGAACCCGACTGACCCATACCCTGGAAGTGGCGGAGGTGGCAAGGACCATTGCCCGGGCCTTGCGCCTGAATGAGGATCTCACGGAAGCGGTGGCTCTGGGCCATGATCTTGGGCACACACCTTTCGGCCACTCTGGAGAAACGGTGCTGAAGGAGATTTATTCAAAGCATTTTTCCCATGCAGCCCAGAGTCTGCGGGTTGTGGATCTTCTGGAAAAGCGGGGGGAAGGGCTGAATCTGACCTACGAGGTCAGAGATGGTATTCTAAAACATTCCAAGGGTTTTGGGAATATTATTCCCACCGAGCCCGGAGAGACGGCCATCACCATAGAAGGTCGGGTGGTGCGCATAGCGGACATCATTGCTTACCTCAACCATGACCTGGATGATGCTGTGCGCAGTGGGGTGATCCAGCGGAGCCAGATTCCTGAATCCTGCCGGAAAATTCTGGGGGAAAGCCATTCGGCGCGGGGGACCACCATGATCCGGGATCTGATTTTTCACAGCGGGATGGGGGAGGGGGGGTTTTGTCTGCGCATGAGTGACCCTGTGTATGAGACCATGGCGGAGCTGCGCCAGTTCCTTTTTGAGAATGTGTACCGATCACCCAGGGTTCATAACGAGTTTGTGAAGGCAAAAAAAATTCTGACGGAGCTTTTCAATTATCTCATGGATGATGAAAGGGGGCTGCAGGCTGAGCTGATGCGCATGGAGCTTCTGCCCTTTGATCCGGACAGGGATGTGCGGGAACAGGTGGTCTGCGACACCATTGCCAGCATGACAGACCGGTATTCCTTGAATCTTTACCACAGAATTTTTATGCCCTTTCCCCAGTTCTGAGGGAGGCCTGTGGCTGCTTGCGGCCGAAAAGGCCGTTTTTTTTGACGTCTGCCCTGGAAAAATCCGAAGCAGGCATGCTGGGATCCATGGGGATTCCTGATGGGGAGGAGTTTTTAAGATATGGAAGGTCTCGAAACGGGGCTTGCACCAGAGGTGCTGGCTTCTTTTTTTTCAAGGATCGCCACCTTGTTTGATGAAATGGACAGGGCGTACGATGCGGTGACGGGAGAAATGGGTTTTACTTGTACGGGCTGCCGGGATACCTGTTGTGAGACCCGTTTTTATCACCATACCCTCATTGAAGTGCTGTATCTTCTTAAGGGTTTTTCCGTGCTTCCGGAAGCAGAACGCAGGGTCATGGAGAAGAAGGCGGAAGCTCTGTGCAGGGCCATGGAAGCCCATGATGAAAAGGGGAATACGGGGCTTTTCCGGGGACTCTGTCCTTTGAACGTGGAAGGCCGCTGCCGGGTGTATGCCCACAGACCCATGATCTGTCGGTTGCACGGGACCCCCTGGAAAATGCAGGGCCGGGATGGTGAAGTTGCAGGACCGGGGTGTGCGGTGTTTGGCGACAGGGAGGATGCCCGTCTGGATCGTACGCCGCATTACAGGGCCTTGGCCCTGCTGGAACAGGATCTGCGCAAGGCCTCGGGTTTTGCAGGACGTATCCGTCTCAGCATTGCGGAGATCCTGGGGTTGCCCATGCCGGAAGTGGGAACGGAGGTCAGCCGATGAAGCATCTGGATGTGGAGGCTCTGGATACATTGCCGGGAAAACGCATCCTGGCGGGGGAGCGTTTTGCCTTCCGTTGCCATGGGGGGCTTTCCTGTTTCAATCTGTGCTGTCGCAACCTGGACCTGTATCTGTATCCCTACGATGTCCTGAGACTCTGCAAGGCCTTACATCTTTCCTCTGAAACCTTTATGGAGCGGCACACAGATGTGGTGATGCGTAAGGGGGAATATTTTCCTGAGGTTTTGTTGCGGATGGCGGAAAACGAGGAGAAAACCTGCCCTTTTCTCACAGAGGCTGGTTGTTCCGTTTATATGGACAGGCCGGACACCTGTCGCACCTTTCCCATTGAACAGGGAACGATTCTCAGCCCCGATGGCCGGGTGGTGGAAGCCGTTGCCTTTTTCCGGCCTCCGGATTTCTGCATGGGACAGAAGGAGGAGAAGCTCTGGACGCTGGAAGCCTGGGCCAAGGATCAGGATGCGGAAAGGCACAATCGCATGACCCGGGAATGGGGGCTGGTGCGGTCGCTCTTTTCCAAAGATCCCTGGGGGCTTGAAGGTTTTTATGGGAAAAAGGGAAAGATGGCCTTTATGTCCGTCTATCACCTGGATGCTTTCCGCGCCTTTCTCTTTGAATCGAGCTTTTTTAAACGATACAAGGTGGATCCGGATCTTAAGCGTAAGATCAAAAGGGATGATGTAGCACTCCTGCGCTTTGGTTTTGACTGGATCCGCCACAGCGTCTGGGGTATGGCTGTGACCAGTATGCGGCCCAGGAAATGAGACTCCAGGGCGGCCTTTGGCCTGTGCAGGCAGGGTTTATTCCACGCCCATGGGCATGGGGGGAACTTTCTCGCCTCCCAGTACATATCCACCATCCAGGCGCAGCAGACTTCCGGTCATGTAAGGCGCTTCCAGTACAAGGAAACGGATGGCCCGGACCACATCTTCAATACGACCAATGCGACGGAGGAGGGTGTGGTTGGTGAGGGCTGCTTTTTCGGGATCCGTGAGCAGGGACCAGCCCCGGGTGTCAGGTCCGTGCCGGGTTTCCACCAGGCCCAGCATCAACTCATTGACGCGGACTTCCGGCGCACCGATCCGGGCCCAGGTTTCTGTGAGGATGGAAATGCCCCGGTTGGCGGCTGCGTAGCCTTCATTGAAAAGAAGACCTGCGGGACCGGAGCGTCCCGTCAGTGCGGCAATGGAAGATATATTGATAAGGCAGCCATCTCCCGAAGCCTTGAGATGGGGAAGGGCGGCCTCGGCCAGCCAGTGTTTGGCCCTCAGCGTGGTTTCCTGCTCCAGATTCCACTGTTCGCAGGTGTATTTTCCATGAACAACGGGCATGCCTCCCCGCTCGATATTGTTGATGAGAATATCCAGTCGGCCGAAATGGCGTCGGACATCCTCCACAAGCTCCGGTATGGCGGCGGTTTGACGCAGGTCAATGTCGAAGATGCGAAAGGGGCGGCCGCTTTGGCGGAATGCCTTTTCCATGGCCTCAAAATCTTGCGGCCAGTCGTGCCGGGTGAGGGCCAGGGAAGCCCCCCGCTCAGCCAGATCCAGGGCGATGGCCCTGCCAATGCCCCGGACGGATCCGGGGACCAGGGCGATTTTTCCGGTAAGGGGCATGGAGTAAGTCTCCTTTGGGTGTCAGCGGCTTTTTCCGAAAAGCCGGAAGCGCACCCACTCCAGAGCGAGCAGCAGAAGCTTTTCTTCATGTTTTTCTGCGGCAAGGAGCCTCTCTTCGGGAAAAAGGTCCACAAGCTGCCCTGAGCGGAAGGCGCCATCGCGGAAACCGTCCAGATCATAGCAGCCGGTGATGAAAATTTCTTTTTCCCAGGGTTCAAGGGGGCCAGGGCGAAGCCGGTTTTTCAGGCTGATGAGGGGCATCATGGCGTCGTTCATTTCATTGTAGGTGGCAAGTTCCTGTCCGCCGAGCCACTGGGCAAAGGGGAGGCTGTGAGGTTCGGTGAATCCTTGGCACTGGGGGTCCGGAATCCGGGCATAGTGCTCTGTGATGCGGCCTGTGGCCCTGTCTCGGACCAGGCCACGGGCAAAGGGGAAGATGCGGCAGGATGCGGGGCGATCGGGGTATACCCGGCATCCTTCATCGTTCACAAAGGGGCAGGCCCAGTCATGCCCTGCATCCAGTTTGAATGTGACAACGGGCAATGCTGTACTCTCGCCGTCAGAGACTGTGCAGTAGGTCGCCAGGAATGCGGAAGAGCTGAGGGCCAGGTGGTTTTTGAGTCGGAGAATATCATAGGGGTAGAGAACCTGGGAGATGTCATGGCAGCAGTGATTGAAGCAGGATCGCTCCGCATGACAGGAAAAGCAGATGGCGGCGCCTGGGTCAATGGGTAGGAAGCTGTCTTCCGGTGTCTGGGTCATGGAATTCTTTCTTCATGGTGGCTGGAGGAAAAATTCGGGTGTTTGTCCATGGTCGGGCGGGAAGGATGCTGAAAGCCTGGTTCCGGTCCCGCGCCCCTGTCATCCGTATTTTTGAGCCGGGTGTCAAGGGGGGATCGCAGGGGACATTGGGAGCGAGGTGGCCAAGGGGTGGTTTTTTCGCTGAGTCAAAAAAAGTTATCTTATCTGTTATCGGATGGTTGAAAAGAAGGTCCTTTGTGAGTCAGGAATCAATCTCAAAGGCGTTTGATCTGAAAACAGTGTTTTGCAATGTAGGGGTTTGGCTACCACATCGTGTGGTGGTTGGTTTTTCGTATCATATATATTGTTTTTTTGTGGTTTGATTTCTTGTGGTGGGTTTTGTGAAGAAATCCTCAGGGAGAATTTTCTTGACAAATCCATCTTCCCGGTGTTAACGTCGCTTTTCAATTGATGTGGGGGGTATCCCATTGATTTCAAAGAAAAAATTGCTGTTTGCGGAGTAATGCACTGAAAAATCATGTTTTTCCGGCTTTCTGTCGGAAAGGGTGGGTTTTGCGATGTGTGCGGATGTGTCTCACTGAAAAAAGATATATCGGAATTTTTGCCGTATGTCTTTGGGCTGGGTTGCATCTCGCTTGTGTTAAGGGTTCTTGGTCTCCGGTGCGGTGTGTGCGCCGACCGGATTGTTTATCGTCAGGAGTTTGGTTCAACGTACAACTTAGGGAGGTATTGTAAATGCCAAGCTTTGTAATCGCAGAAAAATGTGACGGATGCAAAGGCGGAGAAAAGACTGCTTGCATGTACATCTGCCCCAACGACCTTATGGTGCTGGATCCCAACGCCATGAAGGCCTACAATCAGGAGCCGGATGCATGCTGGGAGTGCTTCTCCTGCATCAAAATTTGCCCGAACCAGGCCATCGGTGTTCGCGGCTACTCTGACTTCGTTCCCATGGGTTCCGACCTTGTTCCCATGATGGGCACCGAAGACATTATGTGGACCTGTAAGTTCCGGAACGGCGTTGTGAAGCGCTTCAAGTTCCCCATCCGCACCACGGCTGAAGGCACTGCCAATGCGTACGAAGGCGCCAAGGGCAAAGACCTGAATTCCAACCTTCTCTTCACCGAAGAGGGCGTCGGATTCAAGCAGGCTGCTCCCGAAGCTCCTCCCGTATGGAAATCCTGATCTTCTGACTGGGGTTTTTGTCCTATTCAAACAACATTCCTTAACTAGAAACGTTTAGGGAGGCTATACAATGGCATTGCCGAATCAGCCGCATGGCGAACTGAAATGCGTTGAAAATCCTGAAATCATCGAGAAGGAAGTGGATATCCTGATCGTTGGTGGTGGTATGGCTGCTTGTGGTACCGCTTTTGAAATCAAGAAGTGGGCCGACGACAACATGAAGATCCTCCTGGTGGACAAAGCTGCCATGGAGCGTTCCGGTGCTGTAGCGCAGGGCCTTTCCGCCATCAACACCTACATCGGTGACAACAAGGTTGACGACTATGTTCGCATGGTGCGCAACGACCTGATGGGTATTGTTCGTGAAGACCTGATCTTCAACCTGGGCCGCCACGTGGATGACTCCGTTCATCTGTTCGAAGAGTGGGGTCTGCCCATCTGGAAGAAAGATGCGGATAACAAGAACGTTGACGGCAAAAAAGGTCTGAAACTGGGCCTTCTGAAAGATGGTGCCAAGCCCGTACGTACCGGTAAATGGCAGATCATGATCAACGGCGAATCCTACAAGCGGATCGTTGCTGAAGCTGCCAAAAAAGCCCTGGGTGAAGAAAACATCCTTGAGCGCGTTTTCATCGTGGAACTGCTCCGCGACAAGAACGAGCCCAACCGTATTTCCGGTGCTGTTGGCTTCTCCACCCGTGAAAACAAAGTATATTACATCAAGTGCAACACCATGATGGTTGCCTGTGGTGGCGCTGTAAACATCTACCAGCCCCGCTCCGTAGGTGAAGGTAAAGGTCGTGCATGGTATCCCGTATGGAATGCCGGCTCCACTTACACCATGGCTCTGCGCGCCGGTGCGGAACTTTCCATGATGGAAAACCGCTTCACGCCCGCACGTTTCAAAGACGGTTACGGCCCTGTTGGTGCATGGTTCCTCCTGTTCAAAGCCCACCTGGAGAACTCTCTTGGTGAAAACTATGCAGCTTCTCAGGCTGCCAAGGACGAGCTGGCCAAGTACGCTCCCTACGGTACCGCCCCCATCACTCCGACCTGTCTGCGTAACCACCTCCTGATGAACGAAGTGAAGCAGGGTCGCGGCCCCATCATGATGGTGACCTCCAAGGCTCTCCAGAAAATGGGCGAGACCATGGACAAGAAGGAACTCAAGCACCTTGAAGCCGAAGCTTGGGAAGACTTCCTGGATATGACCTGCGGTCAGGCCAACCTGTGGTGCGCCACCAACACCGAGCCTGAGAAAAAAGACTCTGAAATTCTGCCCACCGAACCGTACCTCCTGGGTTCCCACTCCGGCTGCTGCGGTATCTGGGTATCCGGTCCGGACGAAGACTGGGTTCCCGAAGATTACAAGTGGGGCGACAACGGTGTGGTTTACAACCAGATGACCACCGTAAAAGGTCTCTTCACCGCTGCAGACGGTATCGGTTGCTCCGGTCACAAGTTCTCCTCCGGTTCCCATGCTGAAGGCCGTATTGCCGCCAAGATGATGGTAAAATGGGTGAAAAACCATGCAGATTTCAAACCCGCTCCTGAAATGAACGCTCAGGAAGCTGCGGATCTGGTATGGAAGCCCGTTAAGACCTGGTTTGCTCACAAAGACTTCTCCACCATGGCAGATGTCAACCCCAAATTCTGCAAGCCTGCGGGGATGACCATGCGTCTGATGAAAGCCACCAACGAATACGGTGGTGGTGTGGGTTCCTACTACTGCCTCAACCAGTCTTCTCTTGAGAACCTGATGGAACTCTTCAAGATGATGCACGAAGACTGCGAGTTCCTGGCAGCAGGCGACCTGCACGAACTGATGCGCTGCTGGGAAATCTTCCACCGTATCTACACGGTAGAAGCCCACACCCGTCACATCATGTTCCGTAAGGAATCCCGTTTCCCCGGATTCTACTACAGAACGGACTTCATGGGCCAGGATGACGAAAACTGGTTCTGCTTTGTCAACTCTTCCTACGACAAAGCCACCAAAGAGTGGACCATGAAGAAAGTGCCTTACCACCGCATTATCCCGATGTAATCCGCTTGTGGGCGTGATGTAATCGGATAAGCCTTCGCCTCCTGGTCTCCGGATTCCCGGGGCCAGGAGGTTTTTGTTACGATGCCCCTTTAAAAGGGTTCGGGCGGCTTTGTGGGGTGTGCCCAATTATCCGAGGGTTTTTTACCTGAAAAAGCCCTGGGATATCTGGGCACAGAACAGGCAAGACATGCCTGCTCACCCCTTGCGCCCGATGAACATATTCTAAAAAAGCGTTTTTCAATCTTATTTAGGGAGGGAAAGCATGACGTTGGAAAATTCAGCCCCTGCCGGGAGTATCCTGGTGGTCGGGGGGGGGATCAGCGGTCTTACCACGGCCCTCGAAGCTGCCGAAGTCGGCTATGACGTGTACATTGTGGAAAAAACCGCTTCTCTGGGAGGTCGTGTGGCCCAGCTGAACCAGTATTTTCCCAAACTCTGCCCACCCACCTGTGGGCTTGAGATCAATTATAAAAGAATTCGTGACAATGCCCGGATCAAGGTACTCACCCTTAGCGAGGTGGAAAGTGTGACCGGTACCCCCGGTTCCTACTCCGTGCAGGTGAAGGTGAATCCCCGGTATGTCAATGAAAACTGCACCTGCTGCGGGGAGTGCGCCAAGGTCTGCACAGCAGAAATCGACAATGCCTTTGACTTTGGCATGTCCAAGACCAAGGGTGCCTACCTGCCCCATGGCATGGCCTTTCCCCAGCGCTATGTGATCGCACCGGAAATCATCGGCACCGATGACGCCGCAAAAGCGGCAGAAGCCTGCAAGTACAATGCGGTGGATCTTTCCATGCAGCCCAAGGTGCTGAACCTTGTGGTGGGTTCCGTGGTCTGGGCCACAGGCTGGAAACCCTATGATGCGGCCAAGATTGACAACTTAGGTTTTGGTCGTTACCCGGACATCATCACCAATATGATGCTGGAGCGTCTGGCCTCCAAAACCGGGCCTACGGAAGGTAAGATTGTCCGTCCCTCCGACGGCAAGGCGCCTTCCAGTGTAGCCTTTGTGCAGTGCGCAGGTTCCAGGGATGAGAACCATCTTTCGTACTGTTCCTACATCTGCTGCATGGCTTCTCTGAAGCACGCCACTTATATCCGCAGCCAGTATCCGGATGCGGAAGTCTATATCTACTACATCGACCTGCGGGCCCCGGGCTATCGGTATGAGAAGTTCTACAAGATGCTCAAAGATGATCCCAAGGTCTTCTTTATCAAGGGCAAGGTTGCGGAAGTGGCCGAAGAGGGTGGCAAGATCCTTGTTACCGCTGAAAACGCCGTGACCGGTGAAAAGAGCCGCCGCGCTGTGGATATGGCCGTTCTGGCCACAGGCATGGAGCCGAGTCTTGCAGGGGCCAAACCCAGGGCGGATCTTGTGTTCACGGAAGAGGGCTTCATTGTCAATGACTACGCCAAGGGTGGACAGTTCGCCTGTGGCTGCGCCAACAAGCCGGCGGACGTGGTCTCCAGCAACCAGAATGCAACCGGTATGGCTCTCAAGGCAATTCAAACCCTGGTGAAGCGGTAGGAGGCAGATAACATGCAGAAGAAATATGGCGTATACATCTGCACCGGATGTGGCATCGGTGAGGTGTTGAATATTGAAAAACTGGAATCCGTGGTGGCGGAAAAACGTTTTGCATGCAAGACCCACGCCTGTCTTTGTGGTCAGGAAGGCTTGGATCTCATTAAGGCGGATGTGGCCGAAGGTACCAATGCCCTGGCCATCGCCGCCTGCTCCCGCAGGGTGAACTTTGACATTTTCAAGTTCGACGGCTGTGTGGTGGATCGGGTTAACCTGCGTGAGGGCGTTGTCTGGAGTCACAGCCGGGACGTATTCCCCGGACCTGTCACCGAGGATGAAAAAGCCGATGAGTATTTTGTAGACCGTATCCAGCAGATGGCAGACGATTACATCCGCATGGGTATGGCCCGCATTGAGAAAATCGCCATCCCTGCGCCCTACAAGCTGGAGAACTTCTCTAAGAAGATTCTTGTTATCGGTGGTGGGGTTACGGGCATGAGTGCGGCCCTGGATGCGGCGGCCGCAGGCTATGAGGTGACCATCGTTGAAAAGGAAGAAACCCTCGGCGGCTATGCGGCCAAAATGCGCAAGCAGATGCCTGTGGTCATGCCCTTTGAGTCCCTCATTCCTCCCGTGGTGAATGACAAGATCAAGGCCGTTGAGGCTTCTTCAAAAATTGAGGTGAAAACCGGCACTGTGGTGGCCCGCATTGCTGGGCAGCCCGGAGATTTCACCGTTACCTTCAAGAAGCCCGGTGAAAAAATTGAATTTGACGTCCCCCTGGCTGTTCCTGAAGAACAGCGGGTGGACGCCAATGGCAAGGCTCTGGACGTGGATCAGATCCGTGTGATCTACAACCAGATCAACGAAGGCCGTGCGGACGTTCTCACCTTTGATCCCAATGGGGTGAAGTATGGAGCTGTGATTCTTGCCGCTGGATGGAAGCCCGCGGAAGTGAATGCCGAAGCCTGGGCGCATTTAGGCGTGGGCCATGCAGACGTCATCACCAACCACCAGTTTGAGATGATGGCCAAGGAGGGCAAGGTGGTGCGTCCCTCCGACGGTCGTCCAGCGAAAAACGTGGTCTTTGTCCAGAGCCCTGGCAAGGATGGAGATGATGCGGACTTTGATTACTGCGGCTCCGTTACCTCCATGGTGGCCTTAAAGCAGGCCAAGTATGTGCGGGAAGACTATGCGGACGGGAAAGCCTATGTGATCTACCAGCACATGCGCACCCCTGGTCTTCAGGAAAACTTCTACAAGTCCATGCAGCAGGATCCCGGTGTTTTCCTCACCAAGGGCGAGGTTACTGCCGTTGAACCCACCGCAGACGGTCTGGTTGTCACCGCAGGCAGCACCCTTCTTGGCGATGAAATTCAGATCCGCGCCGACCTTGTGGTTTTGGCTACGGGCATGGTTCCCGCCACCAAGGAGGATCCTGTTGTTAACCTTGCATACCGCCAGGGCCCCGGCTTCCGGGATATCAAGACCTTTGACGGGTATGCAGACTCCAACTTCATTTGTTTCCCCTACGAAACCCAGCGTACGGGCGTGTATGCCGCCGGTGCGGTCCGCAGAAGCCAGACCATTGAAGAATCCATGGAAGATGCGGCAGGCGCAGCCCTGAAGGCCATCCAGTGCGTGGAGTCCGCCAACCGGGGTGTGGCGGTGCATCCCCGCTCCGGCGATATGACCTTCCCGGATTTCTTCTTCCAGCGCTGCACCCAGTGCAAACGTTGTACGGAAGAGTGCCCCTTCGGAGCCCTGGACGATGATGAGCGCGGTACGCCCAAGCCCAACCCCACCCGCTGCCGTCGCTGCGGTACCTGCATGGGTGCTTGTCCTGAACGCATCATCGGTTTTGCGGATTACTCCATCGACTCCGTGGGCTCCATGGTGAAGAGTATCTGGGTGCCTTCGGACATGGATTTCACCGAACCGCCCATGCGTATTCTGGGCCTGGTTTGTGAAAACGATGCTTACCCCGCACTGGATATGGCGGCCATGAACCGCATCTCCTACCATGCGGACGTGCGCATCATTCCTGTGCGCTGCCTGGGCTCCGTTAACGTGATCTGGATCAAGGATGCCCTTTCCCAGGGTATGGACGGCGTGTTCATGATGGGATGCAAGCATGGGGACGACTACCAGTGTCACTTTGTCAAGGGTTCCGAGCTGATGGATGTGCGTTCCAGCAAGATGGGGGATACCCTGGTCAGCCTGGGTCTTGAGAATGAGCGTGTTGCCCAGTTTGAGGTGGCCATTGACGAGTTTGACAAGGCACCGGAGCTGATCAACAAGTTTGTGGCAAGAATTGAAGAATTGGGTCCGAACCCCTTCAAGGGCTTCTGATAAGGATAACCCACACCGCCCATTGCATACTTTGAGGAGGTAGGTCAGATGACACAGAAATATATGGTAGAGCCGGATCTCGGCTTTATCAACGAGGTGATAGGCCTCGGTGGAGATACCTTAAAAAAATGTTTTCAGTGTGCGACCTGCTCGGTTGCCTGCCCCATTTCTCCGGAGAATAAGCCTTTTCCGAGAAAGGAAATGGTTGCAGCTTCCTGGGGTCTGAAGGATAAACTTGTGGGCAGCGCGGATATCTGGCTCTGTCACCAGTGCGGCGACTGCAGCACCCTCTGCCCCAGAGGGGCTGCCCCGGGTGACGTGCTGGGCGCTATCCGTTCCTATGCCATCACGGAATACGCCCAGCCCAAGGTGGTTGCTAAAATGGTGAACGACCGCAGCAAGTTTGGTCTGCTGACAGCCGTTCCCGCAGCGATTTTTGCCTTTTTTGCCTTCCTGACCGTTTTCGGTCATGAATTTTTCGCTCGCCTTTTCGGAGGGGAGTTCTGGTACCACACCCATGACGGTCTGCCTGTTCCCGGTATTGCGGCTTCAAACTTCATTTCCAGCTGGTTTGTGGACATCGTGTTTGTTCCCCTTGCCTTGGCTGTGGTGGTGGTGTTTGGTCTTGGTCTCAAGCGTTTCATCGCGGACATGCATGCCAATGCCGTTCTGGAAGGAAAAACCGAGAAGGCGGACTTCAACTGGAAGGAGTATGGCCAGGCCCTCTGGAAGGTGCTGCCCACCATCGGCAAGCATAAGAAATTTTCCGAGTGCGGTGAAAACCGTGAACGTGCCACAGCCCACATGATGGTGCTTTTCTCCTTCATCGGTCTTGCTGTGGTCACAGGCCTTGTCTTTGTGGGGGTTTACTTCCTGCATCAGGCAACGCCCTACAGCCAGCTTAACCCCATCAAGTGGGTGGCCAACGTTTCCGGTGTGGCTCTTATCATTGGTGTTTTCCTCATGATGAAAAACCGGCTGGCCAGAAAAGACCAGAAGTCTGCTTATAAAGACTGGTATATTCTGGGTGTGATCATGGTGGTGGCGGTTACGGGTATGCTGACCCAGATGTTCCGTCTGGGTGGGGTGGCTTTCCTGAGCTACCTTTCCTACTATATCCACCTTATTGCCATCTTCCATCTGTTCGCCTACCTGCCCTTCTCCAAAATGGCGCATCTGGTGTATCGCACCGCTGCCATGGGCTACCAGGAGTACAGTGGTCGCAAGTAAGCCTTGTTTCAGGCGCGCCTGGATGAAGCAGAAGTTCCTGGGCTTTTTTTAAATCCAGGCGCATAATGAGTAAAAAGAACGGCGGGTCGGGATGTGAGCGATCCGCCGTCCTTTGTTCTGACTCCAGGGGTTTTCATGCAAACTGTCCGTATCCTGCGTTTTCTGGCCCTGGGCCTCCTGATACCTGCATTGATTGTGGTGTACGGCGTGCTTTTCTGGGGCATGCCAGAAGTGGTGACACCCCCCGAACGATGCCCGGAACCCTATGGGGGGGAACGCTTGGAGCGGTATGAGGACCCCCTCACCGGTCTTGGGTTTGTCCGGCTGCCCGCAGGCTGTTTCTGGATGGGCAGTCCAGAGGATGAGGAGGGACGTTCGCCCCATGAAGGGCCTCGGACGTATCAGCATGTGAAAGCTTTTTATATGGGAGAAACCCCTGTTACCCGAGGGGCCTTTGCCCGTTTTGTGGCAGAGACAGGCTATGTCACGGATGCGGAGAAAGAGGGGATTTCCTGGGTTTATACGGGAAGCCGTTGGGAAGCTTTGGCCGGATATTCGTGGAAAAATCCGGGACATGCACAGACAGAAGAGGATCCAGTGGTCCACGTTTCCTTGCAGGATGCCCGGGCCATGGCCAGCTGGATGAGCCGGAGGGGCAGGCAGTACCGTTTGCCTTCGGAACCCGAATGGGAGTATGGCGCCCGGGGGGGGAGTTCGGCCTCACGGTTCTGGGGGGATGATCTGATCGCTTTGGCTTCCTACGCCAATGTGGCGGATTTTTCTGCGCGAAGCCGGTTTCCAGGCTGGATTGTGGCGCCTGTGGACGATGGTTTTGTTTTCACCTCACCGGTAGCCGCCTTTTTGCCCAATGCCTATGGACTTCATGATATGCTGGGAAATGTCTGGGAGTGGTGTGACACCCGATACAGCGCCTCAGCCTATCAGCATGAGCGATTTTTTCGTCCGGGTCCCAAGGATCCTGTGGTGATCCGGGGAGGGTCCTGGTATACAAGACCCGAAGGTGTACGATCCGCTTCCAGGGAATTCATGGGAAGAGGGCGGAGATGGGGGCAGGATGTGGGTTTCCGTCTGGTTCTGGAAAAGAGGGATTGACCCGCAGGGGAGGATCGCGTATAGATAGCCGGTGTTTTTGATGTGAAATCCAGCCCTTGTTTGTCCCGAAGCAGGACGGAGACCATGGAAGATCGTTTCGCAAAAATATACGCCCGTCCCCGGAATGGTTTTTCCGGAATGGCAAGGCTTTTTTCCAGATCCGAGATTAAAACGTTTTTTCAGCGCTATATTTCTGTGATCATCCTGATTGAAGTGGGCATCTTTATTGCCTGCTGGCTGTATCAGCTGGGGCTTGTGGGAGAAGACCGTTTTGGACCTGTAACCCGGCCCTTTCCCTGGAAAACCTATTTTCTTTTGGCTTTTCTTGCCCCAGTGGCCCTGACCTTTCTTCTGGGTCTCGTTGTGGGTGCTTTTAATATCTTTCTTTATGGAGAATCCCGCCAGGCGGGTGGGGAAATGAAAGAGAGCGATGCCCCCGGATGGCTGCGTTCTTTTTTTCAGATACCCTTTTTGCTGATGTTGCTGCTGTTGGGCATGGCGGCGGGCTTGGTCTATCGTATCGATGAGATTCTGTATTTTCTGGATCATGCGGGTACGGCGGTTCTGGATGTTTTCAGGATTGTCGGTATTTTTGTTGTGATCTGTGGTACAGCTGCCGGGATTCTGTGGATGATTCTCGGATATAAACTCAAAAAACAGGCATTGGAATACCATTATAAGGCCGAGGTATTGCGGTGCCTCCCCCTTTCCGAAGAAAAGGGGGGGTCTCCTGTTGTGATGTCCCGGGTTTTTCCGGATCCATCCGCTGTGGCACCGCCGGCCACGGGGAGGAAGAAGGAATTGCCTTGACAGGGAAAAGGCTGGAGATAAACTTGTACTTTTTTTCAGAGGGCCTTATTGTTTTTTAGCGTTCAAGGAGACAGACTGATGACGTATGCTGTGATTGCAACGGGCGGTAAACAGTACCGGGTTGCTGAGGGTGAAACCCTCAGAATCGAGAAAATCGCCGGAGAGCCTGGCGCCGAAGTCGTGCTGGATTCCGTCCTGCTGGCCAGGGTGGGGGATGCACTGAAGATCGGCCAGCCCATGCTTGAGGGTGCTGCGGTTCATGCCACCATTGTGGAGCAGGACAAGGCCAAGAAGGTTCTGGTATTTAAATACAAGCGGAGAAAGCGTTACCGTAAGATGCAGGGCCATCGTCAGCCCTACACCGCACTGCGCATCAACCGCATTGAGGCCTGATTCCTTTTTTTGGTATGAACCCTTTTCTGGAGCATAAGGAGTTTTCACATGGCACATAAGAAGGCGGCGGGCTCTACCCGCAACGGTCGTGACAGTAACGGACAGCGCCGGGGCGTGAAATGCTTTGGCGGCGAAGTCGTGAAGGCGGGCAACATCATTGTCCGTCAGGTGGGAACCAAGGTTTATCCTGGTGAGAACGTGGGCATGGGCAAGGACTATACCCTGTTTGCCAAGGTGGATGGCAGGGTGACCTTTGAACGCTACGGTCGTGACAGGAAGAAAGTCAGTGTATACCAGGCGTGAAATTCGTCGATGAAGCACAAATTACCGTGGAATCCGGCCATGGCGGTCGGGGATGTGTGAGTTTCCGCAGGGAGAAATTCATTCCCAAGGGCGGGCCTGACGGTGGAGATGGTGGAGACGGTGGCGATGTGATTGTGAAAGCGTCCGATGCACAACGGACGCTTTACCGTTTTCGTCACCGGGAACATCATGCCGCAGAAAGGGGCCAGCCCGGTGAAGGGGCCAACCGATCCGGCCGCAGGGGCGAGGATCTGATTCTGGAAGTGCCCACAGGCACTGTGATCTGGAACAGTGAGACCGGGGAGCGTATCTGTGACCTGGACAGCCCGGAGGCCACCTTTGTGGTGGCGCGGGGCGGACGGGGGGGCAAGGGGAACCGCTTTTTCATGAAAGCCACCCACCAGGCCCCCCGTTTTGCCCAGCCGGGAACGGAGGGCGAGCGCCTCACCCTGCGCCTTGAACTGAAACTGATTGCGGATGTGGGGATCATCGGCCTTCCCAATGCGGGAAAGAGCACCCTGATCCGGGCCATTTCCGCAGCCAAACCCCGGGTGGCGGACTATCCCTTCACCACTCTTGTGCCGAACCTCGGGGTGGTGAGCCCCCCCTGGGGCGAGCCCTTTGTGGTGGCGGACATTCCGGGCCTCATTGAAGGGGCCCATGAAGGGGTTGGGCTTGGGCACCGCTTTCTGCGCCATGTGGAAAGAACCCGTATTCTGGTGCATGTGATTGATGCCATGGCCATGGATCCGGAAAATCCCCTGGCAGCCTTTGAGACCATCAACCGGGAGCTTCGTCTTTACAGTGATCTGCTGGCGGAAAAGCCCCAGATTGTGGTGCTGAACAAGATGGATCTGGCGGAAGCCAGGGAAAATGCTCTCCAGTTCAAAGACCTCTTTCCTTCCCATAAGGTGGTGGGCATTTCCGCCGCAACGGGAAAGAATCTGGATACCTTTCTTGAGATCCTGACGCGGGAGATCAACAGCAAAGATGAAGGATAGATCCCAGTGGTTTTGTAAGGCCCGTCGTGTGGTGGTCAAGGTGGGCAGCAATGTCCTCACCGCTTCCGACGGGCTGAACCTTGATGTGATGAAGGCCATCAGCCATGAGATTCACACCCTCATGGCCGGTGGCCTTGAAGTTATTCTGGTTTCCTCCGGTGCCATGGCTGCGGGCATGCGACGGCTGAAGCTTCCCAAAAGACCGGTGGAGATTCCCAAACGGCAGGCCACCGCTGCGGTGGGCCAGGCGGGGCTCATCATGGAGTATGAGCATATCTTTGAGACCTTCGGGAAAACCGTGGCCCAGGTGCTGCTCACCCAGGAGGATCTTTCCAACCGCAAGCGCTTTCTCAATGCCCGCAATACGCTGAACACCCTCATTGACTGGGGGGTTCTGCCCATCATCAATGAAAACGATACCGTGGCCGTGGAGGAGATCAAGTTCGGAGACAACGACAATCTCTCCGCCATGATCACCCTCCTCATGGATGCGGATCTCCTTATCAATCTGACGGACATCGACGGCCTTTTCACCAAGGATCCCCGCACCAGCAGCGATGCGGAGCTGATTCCTGTGGTGGAGCGCATCACCCGCAGGATCGAGGCCCTGGCCGGAGACATTCCCGGCGCTCTGGGCACAGGGGGGATGGGCAGCAAGATCCGGGCGGCCAAAAAAACCACCCTTGCGGGGATTCCCATGATCATCGCAAGGGGAAGCCGTCCTGGGGTGCTCACCGATCTCTTTGCGGGCAGGGAGCTCGGAACCTTTTTTGTGCCGGGGAACAACCGGCTTCGCAGCAGAAAGTGCTGGATTGCCTTCAACCTCAAGCCCAAGGGCAGTGTGACCCTCGATGCGGGGGCTTCAGCCGCTCTGCGTTCCCAGGGGAAAAGCCTGCTTCCCGGAGGCATCATCCGGGTGGACGGAGAATTTTCCATGGGTGCTCCGGTGAGTATCCTGGATGTGGAGGGCTCTGTGCTGGGCATGGGGCTCTGCAACTACGCCTCTGCGGACGTGCGGCGCATCATGGGTCGCAAAACGGCCCAGATCCGGGATGTGCTGGGATACAAACCCTATGATGAGGTGATCCACAGGGACAACCTGGCCATCACGGCAGGAGAAGATGTCCCCTGATTTTTTGGGGAGAAAGGAAAAGGCTTCTCATATGGAAGAAACCATCCGGAGCATGGCGTATCAGGCGAAGGTGGCCTCCCGAAGGCTTGCCGCCGCAGGTACAGCCCAGAAGAATCTGGCCCTGGAAAGGCTCTGTGACCAGCTGGTGGCGGACAAGGCCCATATTCAGGCGGAAAATGGCCGGGATGTGGAGGCTGCCCGGAAAAACGGCCTGTCTCCTGCCATGGTGGATCGCCTCACCCTCTCGGACAAGGTGATGCATGCCATGATTCAGGGGGTTCGGGAGGTCATGCAGCTTCCCGATCCCGTGGGTTCCATCCGGGATATGGTGCTGCGGCCCAGTGGCATTCAGGTGGGCAGGATGCGCATTCCTCTGGGGGTGATCGCCATGATCTACGAGTCCCGGCCCAATGTCACCGTGGATGCGGCGGCGCTGTGTCTCAAGGCGGGCAATGCGGTGATTCTCCGGGGCGGATCCGAGGCCTTTTATTCCAACCGGGTGCTGGCGGAAACCATCCAGAAAGCCTTAAATGATGCGGGTCTGCCTGAGGAAGCGGTGCAGGTTCTGCCCATGACGGATCGGGAGGCCCTTCCTTTTCTGCTTCAGCAGGAGGAGAGCATTGATCTTGTCATTCCCAGGGGGGGCGAGGGGCTGATCCGCTTTGTCACGGAAAATTCCAGAATCCCCGTTCTGAAACACTACAAGGGGGTCTGTCATATTTTTGTGGATGCGGATGCGGACTTTGGCAAGGCCCTTCCCATCCTCCTCAACGCCAAGTGCCAGCGGCCTGGTGTCTGTAACGCCCTTGAGACCCTTCTTGTGCATGAAAAGGTGGCGGCGGAATTTCTGCCCCTTGCGGCCAGGGCGCTGACGGAGGCGGGCGTTCGACTGCGGGGTTGTCCGCGCACCTGTGCCCTTGTGGAAGCGGAGGCCGCCACGGAAGCGGACTGGCCCGCCGAATACCTGGATCTCATTCTTGCCGTGAAGGTGGTGGATTCCCTGGATGCGGCCATGGCCCACATCAGCCAGTACAATTCCGGACATACGGAAAGCATCATCACGGAAAACTGGGGCAGGGCTTTGCGCTTTATCCGGGAAGTGGATGCCTCCGCCGTGATGGTGAATGCCTCCACCCGTTTCAACGACGGCGGGGAGCTGGGTCTTGGGGCGGAGATCGGTATTTCCACATCCAAGCTCCATGCCTACGGCCCCATGGGCCTTGTGGAGCTGACCACGGAAAAATTCGTGGTTTTTGGCGATGGTCAGGTGCGGGCCTGAAAGTTCCATGGCCACACGTCTGAAAACCGCCATACTGGGTGGCACCTTCAACCCTGTGCATATGGGCCATCTTGGCATTGCAGAAGAAGTGCTGCAAAGCCAGGGACTGGACCGGGTGCTTTTTGTGCCTGCGGGAGTGCCGCCCTGGAAGGCGGGAAGAGGGGATCTGGCTTCCGCCGAAGACCGCCTTCACATGGTGGCTCTGGCCCTTGAGGGAAATCCGGGATTTGGGGTGACGGATCTGGAGCTGCGGCGGGAGGGGCCGTCCTACACCTGGGATACGGTCTCTTTTCTGATGGAAGCCCATCCGGATACGGATTTCTCTTTTCTGCTGGGCATGGATGCCATCGCCGGTATTCGCTCCTGGCATCGCTGGGAATCCCTTTTGTCGAAAATTTCCTTCTGGGTCATGACCCGGCCGGATACGCCCTTTGAAACGCTGGAAAGGGTACTGCCGGAATATGTTCCTGCTGGGGATCGTTTTTTGTATCCGGGGCGGCCGGAGATCCGAAGAATTTCCGTAAGCCCCCTTGCGGTGAGCGCCACAGAGATCCGAAGGCGGATTTCTGAGGGGCGCTCCGTCACCGGTCTGGTTCCGGAGGCGGTCTGTGACTATATCCGTGACCGAGGATTGTATTGCCATGCATGCTGAACTTGAAAAACTACTGACGCCTTTTCTGGAAGCGGCCTCTGCCCGCAAGGCGGAAGATATTGTGGCCCTTGATTTACGAAAACTCATTGCCTATGCCGATGTCTTTCTCATCATGAGCGTGAACTCCACCCGCCAGGCCAAGGCTGTGGCGGATCACATGCGCAGAAAACTTAAAGATGCAAAAATCCGCGCCCTTGGCATTGACGGCGTGGAAGAGGGACAGTGGGTGCTGATGGATTACGGGGATGTGATTGTTCACATCTTTCACGAGCCTGTACGGGCCTTTTATGACCTGGAAGGTCTCTGGCGTGATGCCCCCCGTTTCGGGGAAGCGCTCATTGCCCGCATTGCCGAGGAAGCCCTTGCAGCTCCGGATCCGGAGGCGGAAAAGGAAGTCTTCTGGGAGTGGGAGGATGATGAGGCACCCCAGTGGGATGAGGGGGAAGAGAGTGATGCCTGAGGTCACGCCCTGCCTTCTCATGATTCTCGATGGCTGGGGCCTTGGCGGGGACGGGCCGGGCAATGCGGTGAAAAAGGCCCGTACGCCGGTTCTTGATGGGCTGATGCGCTCTTTTCCCGTGACCACCCTGGCCTGCTGTGGCCCGGATGTGGGCCTTCCCCAGGGGATTATGGGCAACTCCGAGGTGGGGCACCTCAACCTCGGGGCGGGTCGCATTGTGTATCAGGATCTTTTGCGCATTGACCGTTCCATTGAAGACGGTTCCTTTTTCAGCAACCCCGTCCTGATCCAGGCCATGGACAGGACAAGGGAACGGGGAGGCACCTGTCACCTCATGGGGCTTCTTTCCGATGGGGGCGTACATTCGAGATTGTCCCACCTCAAAGCCCTCATTGTCCTGGCAAAGGAAAAGGGTTTTTCCGCAATCGCCCTGCATCCCATTCTGGATGGCCGGGATACAGCGCCGAAGTCCGGGCTGGGGTATCTTAAAGAGCTTCTGGATTTTACTCAGGAGATACCTGAAGTTTTTGTGTCCACCCTCTGCGGCCGCTTCTACGCCATGGACAGGGATACCCGCTGGGAGCGCACGGAGCGGGCCTTCAGACTTTACGCCTCTGGTGAAGGGGATGTGGCGGAAGATCCCTGTGCTTTTGTGGCGGCATCCTACGCCAAAGGCGTGACGGATGAGTTTCTGGAACCTGTCCGGCTTTTGCATGACCGGGGGGAGGCGGGGTGTGTCCGGGATGGAGACCTGGTGATTTTTTTCAATTTCCGGGCGGATCGTGCCCGCCAGATCACCCGTGCCTTTACGGAGCCGCAGTTTGAGCCTTTTGTAAGAACGAAAAACCCTTCCGTGGACTGGGTCTGCATGACCCGGTATGATGAAAAATTCGATCTCCCCGTAGCCTTTGGTCCCCAGCGTCACAGGGATATTCTGGGGGAGGTGGTGAGCCGGGCAGGATTTTCCCAGCTTCGCATTGCGGAAACGGAAAAATATGCCCATGTCACCTATTTTTTCAACGGAGGGGAGGAAGTGGCCTTTGCCGGAGAAGAGCGGGTGATGGTGCCTTCCCCCAGGGAGGTGGAAACCTATGATGAAAAGCCGGAGATGAGCGCTGCTCTTGTGGCGGATCGTTTTCTTGAAAAGGCGGCTTCAGGGGTCTATGCCCTGATGGTGCTGAATTTTGCCAACATGGATATGGTGGGGCATACGGGAAATCTGGATGCGGCCTGTGCGGCCTGTGAAGCCGTGGATTTTAATGTGGGCCGCGTTGTGGAGGCCATGCGCCAGAAAAAGATTCCCGTTCTTATTACGGCGGATCACGGCAATGCCGAGGAGATGCGGGATGCTTCGGGTAAGATCCATACGGCCCACACCTGCAATCCCGTGCCCCTCATTCTGGTGGACGAGACCCGCAGCAGGGTTCGCCTGCGGCCGGGCTGTCTTGCGGATGTGGCCCCCACCCTCCTTGAGATCATGGGAATCGGGGTTCCGGAAGCCATGACGGGGAAAAGCCTGCTTGCGGACTGAGGAAGATCTGTTTTCAGCATCCGTAAAAGGGCATGGAGGAAGATCATGACGTGCAATACCCTTTGTGATTTCATTACGGGCAGGGAAGTCCCGAATGTGGGGGCTGAGGAAAACCGCCAGTCCGTGGAAAAGTATCTGGTGAACGGCAGAGGCTATCCGAAGGAGGCCATTGCCGTGGATCTTCCCCTGCGCCTGGATCTGGATGGGGACGTGTATGAAACGGAGCTGGATCTTGTGGTGTCCGTTGAGGGAATGCCTCTTATGTATGTGAAGTGCGCGGCTGCCTCCCTCGATTCCAGGGTGCGGGAGGCCGTGGCTGCGGCCCGTATCCTTGCCCCCTCCCATCAGTTGCCCTTTGCCGTGGTTTCCGATGGCAAAACGGCTCTGGTGCAGGATGGTCTGACGGGAAAAGCTCTGGGAGAAGGCCTTTCCAGGATTCCCACCTTTGAGGAGCTCAAAGCCTTTAAGGCTGCCAATGCCCTGACACCCCTTCCCGGAGATCGGGTTTTGCGTCAGCGCCTTGTTTTCCGTACCTATGATACCCTGAATGTGAACGTGCAGCGGCATAGGGGCTGATGTTTCTGGCCCAAAGGTCTGAAGAATAAAAAAGGGAGATCTCTTTCGTCTTTGAAAAGAGGATCTCCCTTTTTGCGTCTTATGGGAAGGTTTTACCTATACCACGGGGTCCACGGCTTTTCCGCAGTGCTTGCAGGTGTTGGCCCTGCGTTTGATGATTTCCATGCAGAAGGGGCATTCACGGGTAAAGCAGCGCTTGTGGATTTTTTCGATGGCCTCGGCAATGGCTTCCCGCATTTTCTCGTTGTAGGGGGAAACGTTGCGCATGGGCTCCACCACCTCATGGGTGTCACAGATATCCCCAAGCATCTCAAGGGCCTTGAAGCGTACCCGTACCGGCTCGTTGTGGTCGGAGAACATGGAGGCAATCTTAATGATGTCCTTGTTGACATAGCAGTCCGCCAGGATGGAAAAGCCCGTTTTGATGGCTTCTTTGAGTTTTTCCTGCTCGTTGAGGGAGTCCTGGGTGATGAGGCCCTGGGTGCCGCCTTCGTGACCGAAGACGGTCATGAGTTCAAAGCAGTCTTCAAAGGGATAGCGGAGGCAGCGGTAGGAGGACTTGTGTCCGTAATTGCTCTCGATATTTTCCCAACCCTGGGTGAAGACGGGGCAGAGGTCATTGTAGCAGACATAGACATAGGGAGATCCCCAGCCGAGACCATCACTGAAGGTGTAGGGCGGGACTTCCCATATCAGCATTTCCTTCTGACAGTGCGGGCAGAGGGGTTTGGCCTGAGCCAGCATCCGCGCCAGAAATTCTTCTTTGGTTTCCATAAAATTCCTTCTCTTCTCTGGGGTTCGGTAGGCTTCTTTTCCCACCATGAAAAATCTCTCCCATAATAGAGCACATTTCTCGTCTGTCAATTCATTGCCAGATAAGGATGGGGGCTTCTGGGAGATGTGTTTATTTTTTGACGCACGTCGGAATGGCGACGTCAGGGACTCGATCAGCAAGGGGGGGATAGGGCTTTTTTTCTTGTTCGGAGGGACTTTTCTGTAGTGGCATTTGTTTTGCAAATGTTGCCCTGCAGTTGTTGAAGCACCTTGAGAGAACCAATGAGGAGGACACCATGATCAGCCATCCCTTCAGCCAGTTGAAAATCAAAAGCCGTATGCGGGGTCTTGCTCGTATGATGGGATGGGTCCGGGACACGGATTATCGGCTGCTCAATCATCACCTTCTCCGGATGCAGGAAAAGCAGGATCTGGATGCCTTGTTGGCGGAAATTGCCCACTGTCTTGCCGCCATGCTGGATTATCGCCTGTTTGCCTTTGTGATCCGGGATGATACGGGAGTGGATGTCTGGATTGATCCAAGCATGTTCCGGGATGCCTTCTCCCGCATTGTTGCCGAAGATCTGGGCCTGGATTCTGATGCGGATATCCGCTTCATGGGCCCTACGGATACGGAAGGGCTGCAGCAGCGTATCGCAAGGGAAAACCTGGATGTGCGCAGTTTTGAAGAGAAAGATTTCACAGCTCACCTGTACCTTGCCACGGGCCGTAAACTTTTGCCCTATCATGACGAGATTCTGATGACCCTGCTTTCCGGCCTGCGCGCCGCCCTTGTGAATCATGTACGGATTCGGCGATTGGAGGGGGCGGTTGCCCGGGATGGTCTCACAGGTTGCTACAACCGGCGGGAGTTTGATCTGCAACTGAGGCGTCAGCTTGCCACGGCAAAGCGCCATGGCAATCCCTTTTCTCTCATCTTTTTTGATCTGGATCACTTTAAGAAGGTCAACGACCTTCACGGGCACCTTGCAGGGGATGCGGTTTTACGTACCGTAGCGAGGGAGGTGGGCCAAAGGATCCGAACAGGGGACCTGCTTTGCCGCTATGGGGGGGAAGAGTTTGCCATTTTGCTTCCGGAAACCGAAGGACAGAGGGCTGCGGATCTTGCAGAACGGCTACGCTCAGCCCTTGCGGGTTTTGAAGTGGATGCGGGCAAAGGACTGAAACTGCGGGTGACCGCAAGCTTTGGGGTGGCCACCGCTTCGGGAAGCACCGATGCAGAAACCCTTTTGGCCCAGGCTGACGCCATGCTTTACCGGGCAAAGGAAGAGGGCCGTAATCGTGTGGCCTTTTAAACCTTGAAAAGATTGGGATCTCCCTGCGTGTGAGAGGGGGTGTTTTACTGGAAAAAAGGCGTGTTTCCGAGCCCTTTGGCATTCATGGTCTCATTGAAAACATTACCCTGCGTTATGCGGGGTTTTTTATTGGCCTTGAGGATCTGGGACTGGTGGCCTTGAAGACAGGGCTTTCCTTCAATTGACAGGCCGCGGAACCCGCCGTATAGTACGAAACATTGTATTGCAGCAACACAAGCCCGTATGGCCCGGCCCCCAGGACAGGCCTCTGTCCCTTCTTGCTTCAGACACCTGAGTCGGCTTTTGTTTTCAAGAGGCTTCATGCCCAGCATACCGAGCTATGATCTGAGTGATAAAGATTTTCTCCTTTTCAGCCGCCTTGTTTATGAAAAATGCGGTATCCATCTGCATGAGGGGAAAAAGGAGCTGGTGCGTTCTCGTCTTTCCAAGCGTCTAAGAGAGCTGGAACTTCCGGGATTTGGGCCTTACCTCCGGCTGCTGGCCGGACCGGATGCGGAAGATGAGCTGGTTCGCATGCTGGATGCCATTTCCACCAATCTCACCAGTTTTTTCAGGGAAAAACGGCACTTTGATTTTCTGGAAAGCGAAGCGCTGGCAGGCATCCGTGAGCGTATGTCCAAGGAAGGCAGGCAGGATCTGCAGGTCTGGAGCGCAGGCTGTTCCAGTGGTGAGGAACCCTATTCTCTGGCCATCTGCCTCTCGGAAGCCTTGGGTGTTTCCTCCCGCGTTCAGATAAAAATTCTGGCCACAGATCTTTCCTCCCGAATGCTGGAGGCCGCTCAGTCTGCCATCTATCCCCATGCGCGGGTCGCAGGCCTTTCCCAGGACTTGGTACGTCGTTATTTTCTCAAGGGAAAGGGACGAATGCAAGGACGTGTGCGTCTGCGTCCTGAAATTCGGAATCTTGTGACATTTCGCCGTTTCAACCTCATGGAACCCTTCCATTCCAGCCTGCATTTTGATGTGATTTTCTGCAGAAACGTGATGATCTACTTTGATAAACCCACCCAGGAAATGCTTGTGGGAAAGTTCCACAAGGCACTCAGACCGGGGGGCTATCTTTTCATCGGACACTCCGAGAGCCTGATGGGCATTGAGCATGGTTTCCGGTACGTGCAACCTACCATTTACCTTAAAAACTGATCCGTTTTTGGGAGGAACTCTATGGAAAAGGCAGCATCCGGAGTACAGACCGTTCTGGATGAGGTCGCCTTACGGGTCGTTACCCTGGAGGCGGATGATATCCCCGGCCTGGGCATGCTGCTTTCCGATCTGGATCGTCTTATTTCAGCTCTGAAATCAGCAGGTGCGCCAGAGATCATGGGAGAGGTTGCATGGGCAATACGTTCTTTTACGGAAAATCTGATCCTGGGGGAGGCATCCGAGGTCAGGCCGCTTGAGGATGGGGTTGTTGTTTTGCAGGAAATGGAAAGATCCCGTATCCAGGGGGTTGCCTGGCCAGGGGATGCGGAGGAAATCCTTCGGAGTCTTGGGATACGCCAGGCAATGAAGGCGGATGCGCCTTTGCCTCAAGGCCAGGGTCCAGAAGTGGAAACCAAAGGCGGGGAAGCGCGTATTTTCACGGCTCAGGATCAGGATATTCTTTCGGACTTTGTTGTGGAAGCGGCGGAAAGTCTTTCGAGCATCGAAGTCCGGTTGATTGATCTTGAAGAAGACCCTGGGGATGTGGAAATTCTCAATGCCATATTCAGGCCCTTTCATACCATTAAAGGGGTTGCAGGTTTCCTGGATCTTTTTGAGATCAACCGGCTTGCCCACAGTACGGAAACGCTTCTGGATAACGCCCGCCAGGGCATTTTCAGCGTGAACCATGAAGTCATTGATATGATTCTGACTTCCGTGGATACCCTGCGAAGGCTCATTGCCTGCGCCGAAGAAAGTCTTGCGGACCATGGGAAAATGCCTGCCTGCCATGTGGATATCCATCCGCTGATCCAGCGCATGGAAGGGTACAAGGCCCCTCCGGAGGGCAATCGCCTGGGAGAAATTCTGGTAAGCAAGGGGCTTGTGTCTGAGGAAGCGGTGAAGCGGGGTCTTGAACGGCAGCAGGCAGAGGGAAAGCCCTTGGGTGAAATCCTGGTATCCGAAGAAAAGGTGCCGTCCAGGGAGGTGATTTCTGCGCTGCGGGATCAGAAGCGAAGCCGACCTGGCAGTGGAGGTCCTTCGACCAACCTTCAGGTGAAGGTGGACACGGCCAAGCTTGATAATCTTGTGGACCTTACGGGTGAGCTTGTCATTGCCCAGGCCATGCTGCGCCAGCAGACATCGGAGAGAACTTCCGGCGTTGGGCAGCAGATGGGGCGCATGGGCCAGATCATTTCAGATATCCAGAAGCTCGCCATGGGTATGCGCATGGTCCAGATCGGAAGCACCTTCCAGAGAATGGTGCGTCTGGTCAGAGAGCTTTCCCGGAGTTCCGGAAAGCAGGTCTGCCTTGAAATGTCTGGTCAGGATACGGAAATTGACCGCAATGTGGTGGAAGCCCTGTATGAACCCATGGTGCATATGATCCGCAATGCTGTGGATCATGGGCTGGAAAATCCTGAAGAACGCGCGCAGGTTGGAAAGCCGGAAAAGGGGCGGGTTCGTCTGCAGGCCTATCATAAAGGGGGAAGTATTCTGATAGAGCTGGCCGATGATGGTCGCGGCCTCAATGCGGACAGAATTTTTGCTAAGGCTGTGGAGCGGGGGCTGGTGGCGGCGGAAGCTTCTTTGACCAGGGAGGAGATTTTTGATCTGATTTTTCATCCCGGATTTTCCACAGCGGCTGCCATTACGGATGTTTCCGGCCGGGGGGTTGGCATGGATGTGGTGAAAAAAGTTGTGGAAACCCTGAGGGGCAGGCTGGATATTCAGTCAGAACCCGGCCAGGGAACACGTTTTCTTCTGACTCTTCCTCTGACCATGGCCATCATTGATGGAATGCTGGTGCGGGTGGGAGGGGAACGCTACATCATTCCCGCCATTGCCATTGTGGAGTCCTTTCGTCCTGCCCGCAAAGATGTGTTCACCGTTGGGGGAAGAGGAGAGATGGTCATGGTGCGAGGAGAGCTTGTGCCTTTGATCCGTCTGGGACTTCTTTGTGGTGTGGTTGCAGACCATGACAAGCCCTGGGAGGCTTTGGTTGTGGTGGTGGAAAACAAGGAACGAAAGCGGGCCCTGTTTCTGGATGAGCTTCTCGGAAAGGAAGAGTTTGTCATCAAAAATATGGGAGAAACCTTCCGTCACCTGACGTTCCTTGCCGGAGGCTCCATTCTGGGAGATGGTCGCGTGGGCCTGATTCTCGACATGGCGGGTCTTTTTGACATGGCGGACGCCATGGAAACGGCAGGATGGGAAAAAGGTCCAAACACGCCGGACCAAGGGGATGAGGAGGGCCCGTGAAAGTGATTGTAGGTGTCTCCGACATGAAGGTCAGTGCAAAACCGGGTGATGAGCTCGTGACCTATTCGCTGGGATCCTGTATCGGTGTGGTGATCTATGACCCTGTTGTCAAGGTGGGGGGAATGCTGCACTACATGCTGCCCGAGTCTTCCCTTGACGAAGAAAAGGCGAAAAGAAATCCTTATATGTTCGCGGACACGGGAATTCCTGCGCTCTTTAAAGCAAGCTATGCCCTGGGGGCCCAGAAGCAGCGCATGAAGGTTCTCATTGCCGGAGGTGCGCAGATTCTGGATCAGCAGGGATTTTTCAATATTGGAAAACGCAATCATATGGCAGTGAAGAAAATGTTTTTCCGCAACAATGTCATTGCGACCTATGAGGATGTCGGTGGCAACGTGAACCGCACCGTGCGCCTGGACATTCTTTCGGGGGATATGCACATCAAGGTCGGCGGGGAAGGGGAGAGAAAGCTATGAGCGCCATCGCGGAACTGATCCGTGAAATCGACAGCTTAAAGCCCATGCCTCAGATTGCCCAACAGGTGATGGCCTTGGCCCAGGATTCAAGAACGGATACGGAAAAGATTGCAAATCTGATCCGCTTTGATCCCTATATCACAGGGGATCTCTTGAAAATGTGCAATTCCGCTTATTTTGCCCGGAGCCGTTCCATTGACTCCGTGCATGACGCCATCAATATTCTGGGGATGGATCGGCTTGTGGACCTTGTGGTGATGAAGTGCGGAGCTGTCAATTTTGCAGGGGAGCAAAGAGGATACGGCCTTGATGAGGGCGCGTTGTGGAAAAAGGCCGTAAGCTGCGCCATTATTGCGCGGGATCTTGCCATCCGTGTGGGATTTTCGGATCGGCACCTTGTGTTCACAGCAGCTCTTCTGAAGGATATCGGCAAGGTCATCCTCAGCCGTTTTGTGGGGGAGCGTTTTGAGCGCATCCAGCATCTGGTGGCGGAAGAAGGGTACAGTTTCAGGGAGGCAGAGAAAAAGATTCTTGGTGTGGACCAGTCCGAACTGGCCGCGATTGTCGCAAAAAAGTGGGGCCTGAGCGCCAGATTACAGACGCTTATCCGGAATTCCCATATGCCGGAAGGTCCTGTGTTTTCTGATGCCGCCGCCAATGTGGTGTATGTGGCGGATCAGGTGTGCATCATGCTGGGCATTGGGGTGGGCGTGGATGGGCTGGCCTATCGTTTCCACAGGGAAGTATTGGGGGCGTTGGGGCTGACAGCAAGGGATTTACAGCAGGTTATTGCGGGATTTGGGGATAAGATCCGGGAAGTGGAAGATTTGATCGGGTCTTTCTGACAAAGGCCATAAGGGGGAGTGCATGGCTTTCAAGATTCTGGTGGTGGACGATTCCCAACCCATGCGGGCTGTGATCATCAAAACCATCCGTGCGGCGGGCTATGGTGACGCAGAGTTCCTGGAAGCCGCCAATGGCAGGGATGCGCTGGCCCAGGTCGGGAAGCACTGGTTGGATATTGTGATCACAGATTACAACATGCCTGATATGAACGGGATGGAAATGCTTGCGGCCTTTAAAAAAGATCCGGTGCTTGCCAGTATACCCGTGCTCATGGTGACAACCGAAGGAAGCCGGGAAAGGGTGGAGGCTTTTTTGCGCATGGGTGCTGCAGGGTATATCAAAAAGCCTTTTACGCCGGAAAAAATCCGGGAAAAACTGATGTCTATCCTAGGAGCGCCCCATGGAGAAGCTTTTGAAAAAAGCGATGCAGGCCTCGATTTCTGAAGTGCTGGGCACCATGTTTTACATGCCTCTGGAATTTGAGACACAGGAAAGTCTTGAGCATAGTGGGTTACTTAAAACTCCTGGCATGCAGATGGCCAGCCTGGGTTTTAAGGGGGCCCTTTCCGGAACCTTGGTTTTTCTTGTACCGCGGGATCTTCTGCAAGCCATGACAGCCGATTTCATGGGGGAGCGGGTTGTGAGTGCGGAGCAGATGGCGGGTACGCTGAAGGAGATTGCCAACATGGTGGCGGGCAATACCTTCAGCACCTATGACAGTGCAAAGGAATTCTGTCTTGGGATTCCCGAGCTCATCACGCCATCGCGCATGGCCTCTCTGCGATCCGGAGGCAAGGAGATTTTTTTATTGGTGGAGTCTGTGGAAGGATCCATGGGTGTATGGATGGGGCTTGACTCTTAAGGCAGGGAGAAGGGTTTATGGGGTCAGGGAATATCCGTGTCCTTGTGGTGGATGATTCGGCCATTGTGCGTAAGGTTTTTACAGAAGAGCTTTCCCGGGAGCCGGGTATCGAGGTAGTGGGAACCGCACCGGATCCCTATGTGGCCCGGGATAAGATTGTCCACCTGAAGCCTGATGTGGTAACTCTGGACATTGAAATGCCACGTATGGATGGTCTTACCTTTTTGCGTAAGCTGATGCGTTATTATCCTCTGCCCGTGATCATTGTCAGCTCCCTGACGCCCAAGGGGAGTGAGCTGGCCCTGGAAGCCTTGGCCAGCGGGGCTCTTGAAGTGATCTCCAAGCCCACATCCGCTTACTCCGTTGGGGATATGAGTGTGCAGCTTGCGGAAAAAATCCGGGCTGTGGCGGGAGTTCAGGTTAAGCGCAGGCTGGAAGAGAGCGAAGTGCAAAAGCGGATGCCGACTCCTGCCCCCCAGGCCCTGCGAGTAACCACCCATAAAATCATTGCCATTGGTGCTTCCACGGGAGGAACGGAAGCTTTGCGGGAAGTTTTGATCCGTATGCCTGTGAATGCGCCGGGAATTCTCGTGGTTCAGCACATGCCCGCGCGGTTCACCACGGCTTTCGCGGCACGCTTGCATGATCTGTGCGCCATGAATGTCAAAGAGGCTGAAGATGGCGATACCGTGACGCCAGGCCAGGTTCTCATCGCACCTGGTAACTTCCATATGCTGCTGAGACGAAGTGGCGCGCGCTATTATGTACAGGTAAAATCCGGCCCTCTGGTGCATCACCAGCGGCCTGCGGTGGATGTGCTTTTTGATTCTGTGGCGACCTATGCGGGAGCCAATGCCCTGGGTATCATCCTGACAGGTATGGGAGCGGATGGGGCCGCAGGGATGAAGAAGATGCGGGATGTGGGTGCAAGAACCATTGCCCAGGATGAAAAGACCTGTGTGGTTTTTGGTATGCCCAAGGAGGCGATCCGCATGGGAGGAGCGGAGTATGTCCTGGGGTTGGATCAGATTAGCGCAAAGGCCCTTGCTTTGTTGTGAACATTCCCACGCGTGTATTCGAAACGGGGGGCTGGGAAGGCCCGCTGCTTGATGGAAGAGGAGAGGACAGATATGCGTTTATTCATTGCTGTTGGTTTGTTTATCTGGATGGTCGGTTTTTTCGCTCCCTGTGGAGTCTTTGCCGAAGGAACATCCAAAGAAGCTCCCATTCTGGATGTGGAGGCTCTCAAAGAAAGTGTTGCCATGCGGACCCAGCTTTCCTGGGGAGAGAGGGATGAACGTTTTAAAGATTTTGGCAGGGAACGTGTTCGGGTTATCCAGCAAATTCCAATTCAAATGAATGGTTTTTACCTGTTTGCCGTAAAGGTGAAACTGGTTATGCCGCCGCCGGATACCCATGAAGAGCAGTTGCTTCTTGTGGTGGATGCAAGGGGCCGCCTGCAGTTTGCGGATGTTCAGGATCTTTCCACAGGCCGCAGCCTTATGGATGAACCCTTGGGGATTCTGCGGCATATCGACAATCTGCCAAAGGATTTCGGAAATCTGCTTTTCACAGGTAAGGGAAGGCATGAGATGGTGGTGATTTCCGATCCTTTTTGCCCTTACTGCAGAAAAGGGTGGCATTTTTTGAAAGAAAAACGGGAGAAGATGAAAACCCTGCGCCTGGCCCATTTCCCTTTGAATCGTATTTCAGAGGTGGCCTGTCTTGCCCTTGAGGATGCCAAGGCCCGTGGATTCAAAGTGATGGAGATGGTGGACTTTGCCTATGAAGGGCTGAATTTTGTGCAGGAACCCCAGGCTCTTTTGCAGCAGTTCATCGTTGCTTTTCCAGAGCTGAAAAAGCACTGGGGAGAGGATGGGAACAGCGCCCTGGCGCATCTTGAGTCCCGATATCTGGAGAAAATCCGGAAGGAGCGTATGGAAATTCAGGCCTTAGGTATCAGCTCTACACCGGTTTTTTTCGTTGATGGAAAGATGGTAGAAGGCTTTCAGGCTGAAAAGCTGGGTGAGCGTCTTCAATGAAGGTGGGAATGCGAGAGGGCGCGGCCCTTCTGGGATTTGCAGGATTTGTGTTCTGTCTTTTGTCCTTCTGGGGGATTGGCGATGCCCTGTGCTTAAGTTCCGGATGTGATGTTTATAAAGGATACCAGGTTTTTGGGGTCTCGCTCTATCTGGTCGGAGCCGTGGTTTTTCTGGGCCTGGGAGGCGGCGCGCTCTGGTTTTTTGAAAAACGCTGGTTTGGCGTTCTTACGGCTCTTGCCCTCAGTGGGAATATTTTTTTTCTGAGCATTCAGATTTTTTTGTGGCCCTGTACCTCCTGTCTTACTGCCGCAGCCTTTTTTGGTGCTGTTGCCTTCCTTGTTTTTTTAAAAAAATCAAAGGTATGGCATGTGTTCTGGCTTTTCTGGTTCTTGCTGTTTTTCAGCGCCTCCTTGGGGGCTCTGCGGGACAGCATTCGTCCCTGGGCCCTTCAGGAGCGTGATGATTCTGGGATCCGTATCTTTTTTTCTCCATCTTGCCCTTCCTGTAGGGAGCTTGTGGAAAGGTGGATGCAGGATCCTCTTTTTTCTGAAAAAATGGCCTTCTATCCCATTGCCAAAGATGGGGAGGATCGCAAACGCATACTCTTTTTAAAAAAAGAGCTGGACCAGGGGATGGGAGAGGCGGAGGCTTTTTCTCGTTTTTGGGCAGGTCTTTCCCATGGAAAGGCTGGCTATGGTGAGGAGATGGGGCTTGCCCTCAAGTTGTGGAGGAACACGCTGGTCATGGCAAAGGCAGGGGAGAGCCGTGTGCCTTTTGTGATTTTTCGGAATGGTACATCCATTCCGGGGTTTTCCGCACCGGATGCTGAGGTGCTTCCGAGCCAGGGATGTTCGATTATTTCCGGTGGTCAGGGTATTTGCGTGGATGAACTTGCACCAGGAGATCCTTTCCGTCGAGGATGGTAAAAGGGTGAGCGTAGGCGGAATGGGAAAAAATTAAATTTAAAAGCACTATGTTTTAAGCGGGTTAAGAAAAAAATAAAAAGAGATGAAAAAAGTCGTTGACACCCACAGAGCAAATGGGTAGTTTGCGCCTCGTTGCTTACGGCGACAGATCGAAAAGCGTAGCTGAAAAAATAAG
>Ga0265295_1000979_pt1 | contig 53599 bp, 48 predicted proteins | sample Munlansysbiofilm_FD_192503 | JGI IMG/M metagenome (GOLD analysis project Ga0265295, IMG submission 192503) | Leachate microbial communities from a municipal landfill in Southern Ontario, Canada - Methane capture system biofilm | ecosystem: Engineered > Solid waste > Landfill > Unclassified ... | reverse complement strand
TTTCTGTTGCTGAATGTCAGGACCGCGCATATTTCCACCTGTTTGTCAGTTATTCCAATTGGTTGGATAATACACGGTATTGTTTTACATGTCCCGTTGTTTATGAGTTTTTCAACAGCCTGCTAGTTGATTTATCGAGCAATTTGTATGCGAGAATGATGACTGACAAACAACCTATACGCTCAGGTGACCCAATGGACATAAAACATATATATACTTTAATGCCATATTCAGACCTGTTCATTACGGATAAAGCCATGAGTGCATTTTTGAAAAGTAAAGAATACGACAAGAAATACAACACTCAAGTTTGCTACATCGGCGACAATGATCAAATGAAAGATTTCTTTCAAAATTTATAAAATGAGATAACAAATCGTTTCTACGGAAGCCGCAAAAGCGCGGCTTCCGCAGAACTCCACGTTAGGCGTCACAGGGGGAGATTCATGGGCTGGCATAGAACAAGCAGGTTCTTTTCCTGGCTAGGCGAGTGGCGCCTACTCTATCTTGCAGCGCTCTATGTTCTACTTGGCTTCACACTGATCTGGTGCGTTGATGCAAGTGAACGAACCATCCGACTTGTTGGCCTTGCCCTACAAATTATTGGTATCGGAACAGTTATCTGTGGCATTTCAACGACACGAAAACAGTTCGGCCACCCTCCGGTTGTCAGTCTTTTAGCTTCTTGGCTTCGCAGATGCCCGCTCATTCGCCGGCCAGCCTATCTCCAGCCTGACGGAATTAGTGTAGACGTCTCTCTTGTCGGAGCGCGCTTGAAGCATCCATCTAGCACTGGCGATGTCTCAGCATTTCTGCAATCGGCGCGCTCTGGCTGTTCGTAGGCGTCATCCTAAGCACGGCCTCACAGGAGTTGGCAGCATGGCTGGCGTGACGCCTACCACTTAGAAAACCCCTGGTTGTCAACAGATAAAAGTATCCGGGAGCGATGAACTCATCACTCTGCGGCCGGTTGAGTCCGACCAATTGCCCAATGAAATATGCCCTGACTTGGGTTCCATTCACGGGCTTGCCGGGAACGAAGGCTGGGTGGTTGCGACAAAGATTTTGTTGCCGCACAATGCCTTTGGTCTTCGTGTAATGCATAAAAGCCTCGTCTTGGCTGTGATTTTTCTTTGCAGAAAAATTCCGTCCAAGACCGAGGCTTTTTTTAGTTTAGGCAACTGTTTTTGTGCTGCCCTTACGGTTTTATTTCAGCACCTTTTACTTGCTGGAGTAGTCTTTGAAAAAATAGGGGCACCCCTCCACCAGCGGGACCTTCTTACTCAGGTCTTTGCCTTTCAGGCCGGGGTAGTCGGGGCTGTAACGATAGGCACGGTGCACCATGTTCTTCATCGCGTTGATATGCCTTTCTCTGCCGATTGAGTCGTCCTCTGAAGCGACACATTTACCCTGCCCGGCAAAAAATGGACTGACAAAATCCCACACCACCTGCTTGTCCGGGGTAACCTCAAAAAGGTGGCCACCGTGGGTGGACGTGATCAGTGTGTTGCCATTGGGCAAACGCTGAACAGCACCCTGGCGGTAGGAGTAAAAACTGGCAGAGTGCAGGGTTGTGTATTCCCAAACAATCTCGCCTGTTTTCGGATTCACTTCAACAGCGGCGGAGCGGTTGCCCTCCGGGCGCTCTGAACCGTTATCAAACAGCAGGACATTGCCGTCTCCGTTATCATACCATGCAGGAGCCTTTCCGGCGCCGTATGCCGAAGGATTACCCCAGCGGTATTCTATTTCGCCGGTTTTGTGGTTGATGAAGTAGAACTCGGCAAAGTTGCGTGAGTTAAGAAATATCTGATCGGTTTTGGGGAGATACCAGACCGTGTTGGACTCCCGTAGGTCCTGTCGTCACCTCATAGGCGTGTGCAGATAACAGCCATCCGGTCACCAAAAATAGAACGAAATTTATGCTTACATACTTTTCATCTGTCCTCCCTGTCTTTCCAGTTCGTGTTAGCCTGTGTGGTTGCCACTGAATCTGATACAGATCCTCAGTTGCTCATTTCATTCTTCAACGAAACCTCGTGACAGTGATGCTTTTTTTACAAACCACACGAAAGAACGGGAGCGCTGACATGGAGACTCGACTCTGTCACGACAGATCCTCCATGCCTGATCGGAAACCAGCAAGGGCGACGGGGCGGCCGGTATGCCTGTGAAAGCTATCAGTGGCAGTTAAAGCAACGCGGGATGGTCCCGAGCATGAGCCGTAAGGGAGACTGCCGGGATAATGGGCCCACCGAGAGGTTCTTCGGCAGTCTAAAGTCCGAGTACCTGGCAAAGGGACATGTCTTTCAACAAACAGCACTCAGGTATTGCAGAACAACGCATGGACACTGGCAGCTCTTTTAAAAGCAGAGGTTGAACCAAAGGTTGCTGCCCGGGGGCCGACCAGGGCGGCCTGCCAACCGGCATCCAGTGCGCCCTGAACATCTTCCTCTGGGCTGTCACCCACGTGAAGGATGTTCTCTGCTGCAACCTGGATACGTATCTGCACAAGGTCGAATATTCGCCTTGATGGTTTTTCCGCACCCAGCTCGGAGGAGACAAAGATCGCCTCAAAGTACGGGCCGATAACCAGTCCCTGGAAAATAGTATGGAGCCGTTCGTCATTATTGGACAGTACAAAGAGACGCAACCCGGCTGACCGCAGTTTGTGCAGTGTCTCTTCAACACCGGGCAGGATGGACCAGTGCTCGGGCCTGGCAAATCTCTGCCAAAGCGCTGAAAAGACCTTGTCAAAATCATGGTCGGGAATCAAGCCGAAAAGAGCGGTGGCGACAATCCTGCGCCAGCTGTCTTTGTTGAGAAGCGCCTGGGGGTGGTCTTTTTTAAACTGTCTGAACGATTTGATGAAGTTGTTCTCCAGTACATCTGGCCTGATGTCGTAACCGAACTTGCTCAACTCCTCACTGTAGATTGCACCGACAGAAGGATAAGGGACGATCAGTGTCCCCACGGCATCAAAGGTGATCGCCTCGATGTTCCTGCCAATACTGCCTGGATTGCCTTGATCTGGCATTTTTGCCTCTTTGGTGGATGAGCCCCCTTCTACTGATCATGTATGAGACAGCATTGAGTTGTTCAATCTGTTTCAGAACGAATCGCTGAAAAGATGGGGTGAAAATCCGTCTGTACCTTTACCGGTAAGACAGGCCTTTCTATTGTCGGCTCATATCCCAAACCAGGTAGCAGGCATAGAGCACCGGCGGCACCATCATGATCAACCGCAATACCCAGGGTTTGATCGGTCGGCCTTCATCGGGCTGCTTCTCTTGCTGCTGCATACGCTCCCTGGCTGTCTTCTTTCGTTCTCTGCGTAACTTCCCCTTATTGGTACCCATGGTCACTCTTTCGATCTGCATTGATTAACTCACACCATAAGTGGATATGTCTCTTGTTCTTCATGCATCATACCAGATCATCCGGCAAACAGGCAGTTTCCTTTACCTGGTAGTTCGCAATTCCAGCAGATATCGACCAACATGTCTTCAGTAAGATGGTGTTTCTGCCTGGCAGGCAACAGGTATCTGCAAAGAGTTTTTTACTGATCACGCATTTTCTCATCGTCTTGCATGCCGAAAACATCTATCTTCATCTTCAGCAATGACTTTAAAAAAAATAGGGCAACCGCAACCAGACACCACCAACAGGTCATTGTTCATGACCAATCCAGGCAAAATCGAAGCCCTGCTTCCTTGCCGCTCAAGGATACTGCAATGCACAGCCAACACCCTCAACTGCACGACCACCTTGTCTCTTCAGCCCTTGCACTCGGTGCTTCTGCCGCAACAGTTCTGCCGGTCGACGTTTTGCAGGTGGACGGGAAACTTGCCGCCCTGTGCGGCAGCCCCCATCGTTGCCCCAGCTATGGGCTTGCACCCGGATGTCCTCCCCATGCGCCCTCATCAACGGTTTTTCAAAAGCAACTGGCTGACTATCAGTACGTACTGGTCTTTAAAATCGACGCACTGATCGCTGATCTGCTGAGTCCATCCAGGTTGACAATAGCTCGGACAGTGCATCGGATAACAGCCAAACTTGAACAAACCTGCAAGACCTGTGGGCTGCACCCGGTCAAAGGTTTTGCCGCCGGTTCCTGCAAAGAACTGTTTTGCAGTGAAGATCCGTTCTGCCGGGTGCTCCACGATGCCGAGCCCTGCCCCTACCCTGATCTGGCCCGGCCATCGCTGTCAGCTGTGGGCATAGACTTCAAGGCTTTGGCAAACCAGGCAGGATGGGCATTCAGCAAAATTCAGTCTGACTCACCACCAGATGAACACACAGCCATGGGGTTAATGGCCGGTCTGGTTTTGTTCACCTAAGAAGAGCAGACAGTATCGGAAAAACACCATAAAAAAAGGCGACTTCTACGAAGCCGCCTTTATCAGACAAATACTGCAGGGTAGTGCCATTGACCACAACCGCGGGAGCTACAGGCTGGTCTTAATCGCCCTCTCTCACCAACAGGACATCACACGCAGGATTTTTCACCACCTTGGCAATGGTATCCCGCATAACCTCCAACCCCCGGCGAAATGGGTTCGACAGGATCAGCAGATCATAGCCGTTTTGAGATTCCTTACGAATCTCGTCGGCCACATCACCGGTTGCGATCAGCAGTTCACCCGGTATGCCGACTGTCTGTTCCTTGAACATGCGGGCAGCAGTCACTGCAGCCTCCGTTTCCAGAGCTTCCATGTATTCCAGAAACCCGATCCGGGCATTGCATCCGGATAACCAGTCATGACCGGTAAACACATCCCAGGTTGCGTCGATCACAAAAAGTCCGTTAAGGGTCGCATTCCATTGCCTGGCCAGGGTCAATGCCCGGGCAAGGGCGGCTGGATTGTCGTCTATGGCAAGAAGCAACTTCATCAGGGTAACGTTCCTTTTTCATGATCCAGGGTAAGAATGGTCTCTTTCCCTTTTTTTATCTTGTCGCCTGGTTTTCCGGCTACCTTGAGCACTGTACCGTTTGTCTTGGCTGTAAAGGTCTCAACCTCGATTTTCTCCTCCATCAGGTTGTTGACCCATTTTTTCTTGACCAGCTCCAGAGAATAGAGCTTATCGCCTTTTTTTACCGCCGCACCTTCACTCACAAACAACTCCACTAATTTTCCGTCCTGGCTTGCTTTGATATTAACTGACGGCACAATAAAGGCCATATACGTCAGGATCACAGCAACAAGAAAACCGGAAAAAATAATGGCAGCCACATCTTCATGACGGTCACTTTTAAAAACAGTAAGGGAGTTATTTTTTTCCGACATAACAGCGTCTCCTTGATTCAAACGTATTAAAATGCACCTTCTTTCGGGATGAAAGCAAGGATGATGATCAATGCCAGAATATACTTCACCAGCCCGGCAACAAAACCTATCCGCAGAGGAACTCCACCGGCGGCTTTAATCTCGCGTACGTCGATATATGCTCCCAGACCGACAAGACCGACACCAAACACCCAGGCCATCACGGTACGCAGCAAAAGAAGAGTCTCCGAGCCTTCAGCTCCGAGAACATGGGCAGAAGACAGGGCTGTCATCCCGATGAATCCAAGAACAAAAATAGGGAATTTCGAGGCAAGTAAGGAACCTAAACTGATGTGCTCGGCATCAGCTTCCCCTTTCCAGTACCAGGCCGTAATAAAGAAAACAACAAAGGGGATGCTGACAACGCGGACCACGTTCCAGATCTCACCATAGGCGACTGCAGTGCCCGGTGCAAAGACGGGGTTAAAGGCAAGGCAGGTGGCCAGTACCTGGCCGGAATTGAGAATTCCGGTACCAACCCATGCCCCGAACTGGTAATCGGACATGGAAAGCGCTTTTCCAATAAAGGGGCTGATAAACATGGTCATGATACCAAAGCCTAAAATCGTGGCGATCGACAGAGCAACATCAACCGGTTTGGCACGGACACCGGGCGCTGTTGCCACGCAGGCGGAAACACCGCACACACCGCAGGCTGCCGCCATGGTTGCTGTGACTGAACGGTCGGCATTGAATTTTTTACCAAGCCACATGATAAAAAAGGCGGTGCCGAAAACAAAACCAACGATCAAAGCTATCGCAATCCCGCCGACCTTGAGCAACTTGTCAAAGGTGTACAGTGAACCGAGCATGATAACACCCGATTTAATGAAAAGCCGGGTCGTACGAAAACCATCCTCAGCCCATGCGGGAATTTTACCGCCAAAAAGAATGTTACGGTACAGCATACCGGTGATGATGGAGAGTAAAATATAATTTAAACTCAACACCTGAACCAGCCATCCCTTGGAACCAAACACCACGGCACTTTTCATCCATGGTTCAACATACATCCGTAGTACATACAAGGTACCAACCATAACGGCTAATCCTGGAATAATGGCCAGTATTTTGCCGAACAAACTCTTGTTTTTCATTATTCATACTCCTGATATTCAATCAATCATCGCTAGAATTGTTCCCAAAATAAGCATGTGATCTTTTGTAGTTCTCGATCCATCCGCCTCCTTTTAAAAGTGTATTTCAATGTTTAACATTCCTACTTTGTAGGAATATAACAGCCACAGTGAGGGTTCTTTACAATCTTGGCAACCTATCTGCAAGAAATAATTACCGAAACAAGCCAACCGCCAACCAGCAGGCGCTGTCTCATCTTGATTTCACATGGGAAAAAGCCGGGAAACCACACGCACCCTGCCGGTGCAACCAGGGGGAAAAACAACGAAACAGTGAAGGATAAAAAAAGACGTGCTGTTGACAATCACTTGCCGAAAGTTCGTACTACCGACATTTTAGTGATGATCAATGCAGGAGAGGTCAGGTAGATGGATATTTTTTTCGCACGCGTGTCAGGCAACACCCCTGTCACAGGTTGCTGCCGGAAAACATAGTGCCTGCAAGCCTGCAGGCAGATTTGGGGGTTGTGTCAGCAGAGTATCTCTTTGCAGACTTTTGAGAGACCGGTCCTCCTCAACCTGCATCCTGACCATACTGACAGGATCAAAGAACAGACAGCACCCGGTAAACCGCGTACACAGACTGTGACCACAGGTCTGCTCTGATGCGACAATCTGTAGCATTGCCGGATGCTGGAGCGACAAAAAATGGGCGAATACGGTTTACCGGGCCGGCAGATTGCGCAGATAGTCAAGCCACTGATCAAACCCATCGCCGGTGGTGGCGGAAAGGCTGATTATCTGCCGTTCCGGTTTGAGCAACAAAGTCTGTTGCGTGACCTCATCAGTGGAAAAGTCAAAATACGGTAAAAGATCGATCTTTGTAATAAGCACCAGATCCGCGCTCCTGAACGTGGCCGGATACTTGGCCGGTTTATCGGAACCCTCGGGAGTCGACAGTAAAACAACCCGCTGATGTTCACCAAGATCAAAGGTTGCCGGGCAGACGAGGTTGCCGACATTTTCAATAAAGATGAGATCAAGCTTACCCTTGGCAAAGTGCTCAAGAACATGCAGACCCCCGTGCACCATGGGGGCATCCAGGTGGCAGGCACCGCCGGTGGTCAGTTGCACGGCCGGTACACCTTTGGCCCGGATACGTTCGGCATCGCGCTCGGTTTCGATGTCACCTTCAATAACACCGATGCGGACAGTGTCTTTCAGTGCGTCAATGGTGCACTCCAGCAGGGTTGTTTTCCCGGAACCCGGGCTTGAGATGAGGTTAATGGCCACGGCTCCCATCTGTTCAATATGCCGGCGATTGGATGCCGCCTGCCTTTGATTGGCCTCCAGCAGGCTCTGGTTGACCTCAACGACTTTATGATCATGCTGATGATGTTCGTGCAGTTGGCAGCCACAGGTATCACACATAATGCTACTCCATTTCGAGTTGATGAAGAATCAATTCAGTTCCACCCGTTGGGGAAAGCTGTTTGGAACTGCACCATGGACATGTTTTTGCAGCGAAGTTGTAATACGCCGCCCCCATCCCCTCCTCCTGCAGAGTAAAGGGAAAAACCGTCTGCTTGCCGCAATCAAGGCAGACATACTCCGGATCAGGAGACTCCACGACCAACAGTGTCTCCCGAAGGGGTTCCTGTTCCAACTTGAGAATATTGAAGCCAAACTCAAAGGAATCTCGTACCACCCCGGAAAACGGTCCCAGGATAACCACCGCACGGTTAATCTGACTGGCCCCGTGCTCTCTGGCAAGGGTAAGCATATGCTCAATCAGGCTCTGCGCCAGGGACATCTCATGCATGAATAATCTCCATGGTTTACCAGCATCAGCAGATTCGCGGTAAGGGTTGACCGGTCAACGGTTCAAGCAACCGGGAACCGCCGATTCTCGTTACCAGGCTGACTCTGCCGGGTCGATCATCACGGACCCAGCCGATTAACGCTGCATCCCGGCCCTCGGGCAGGCGCCGGATCAACTGCAACAGCTCTTCTGCATGATCCTGATCGCAGATAATGATGCACTTCCCCTCATTGGCCAGATACAGCGGGTCAAGCCCGATCATTTCACAGGCGGTTCTGACCGCGGGTCGAATCGGTATGCGATTCTCCTCAATAACGATCTCCACGTGCGAGGCCGCAGCGATCTCACAAAGTGTTGTTGCCAGCCCTCCCCTGGTAGGATCACGAAGCACCCGGACCGCACCGGTCTCACTTTCCAGAATTGCCCCTACCAACCGGTGCAGCGGCTGGGTATCACTGGCTATGTCACCGCCGATATCTATACCGGCCTGACTGCCCATGATGGTGATACCATGGTCGGCCAGAGTGCCGGAAAGAAGTACGGCGTCACCGGGTTGCGCCTTTTTTCCGGAAATATCATGCCGATGAGAGACAAGGCCGACACCGGTGGTGTTGATGAAAAGTCCGTCGGCCTTCCCCCGGGGCACAACCTTTGTATCACCTGTAACCACCGCTGCGCCCACATCTTGCGAAGAACGGGCCACAGAGGCAATAACCCGCTCTAACCGCTCCATGGGAAACCCCTCTTCAATGATCAGTGCCAGGCTAAGCGCCAGAGGTCTGGCACCGCGCATAGCCAGATCATTGATGGTCCCGTGCACAGCCAGAGAACCGATATCACCCCCTGGAAAAAAAAGAGGGTCAACAACATAGCTGTCCGTGGAAAAGGCGATGCGGCCGGCATATTCGCCCAGGACAGCGCAGTCCTCCAGATCGTGCAGCAGGGGGCTGGTCAGATATTTGAGAAAAAGTTCACCAATCAGATGCTGACTGGCAAGGCCGCCGCTACCATGATCGAGACTGACAGTTGCATTGCTTTTCATAAAACCTGTTGGGATTGCGATTATGATGAGACTGTATCCGATGCCTGCATGGGACGTTTTACCTCACTGAAGCGGTAAAATGCCGCACAGGTGCCTTCATTGGATACCATGCACGGTCCAATCGGTTGAAGAGGAGTACAACCGCGCCCATACAGCGGACAATCCGGCGGCAGCACTCTTCCTTTGAGGATCTCGCCGCAACAGCATCCTTTTGGATCTGGTACTGATTGCACGTCAAGTCCAAGGCGCTGAACAGCATCAAAACACTGATACGACGGCCGCAGCTGCAGACCACTGGCTGCAATCATTCCCAGGCCGCGCCACTCGCTGTCCACCGGCTCAAACACCTCATTGATCAGGTGAAGCGCCCGCGCATTGCCCCGGGTACTGACCGCCCGAGTGTAACAGTTTTCAACAGTGGCCTGTTTTTGCTGTATACAGCGGACAAGGGTCAGGATACCTGCCAGAATATCAGCAGGTTCAAAACCGGCAACAGCGCAGGCCAGACCGTACTTTTCCGCCAGAGGCTGGTAGGCGGCACTGCCGATAATAGCGCTGACATGGCCCGGGCATAACAGACCTTCCACCTGCAACTGAGGATCAGCCATCAGGGTTTCCAGGGCCTGAGGCATGGTTTTGCCGGCCGAAACAATCACAAAATTCTTCACAGCCATCCGTTTGGCCTGCAGTAAGGTGGCAGCGATGGCGGGCACTGTTGTCTCAAAACCGATGGCAGGAAAGAGCACGGTCTGTTCTTGGTGCTGCTGAGCAAGAGCCAGAGCATCCATAGGTGAGTAAACCACCTCAACACGGGCTCCCTGAGCACGTGCCTGGGCAAGGGACCGGCTGGATCCCGGGACGCGAATCAGGTCACCAAAGGTCGCGACAATCACCTTCTCCATGTCTGCGGCCTGAACAAAGGCATCAATCTGGCCGGCCGGCGTCACACACACCGGACACCCGGGCCCGGAGAGCAACTGCACCTCATCAGGAAGTAATGAACGGATACCATGTCGAAAAATCGACATGGTGTGCGTGCCGCAGACCTCCATCAATCGGACCGGTTGTCTGACACTGCGGTTGATTTCCTCAACCAGAGGAGCGGTCACCTCCTGACTGCGAAAGCCTTCAATCCAGTTCACTGCGGCTCTCCGGGGAGTTCACCCTCTTTTTCCAGAACCTCTGCCATCCGGCGCATCAGACTCAGATTATACTCCGCCTCTTCCCTGGTGAGGGTATGGATGGCAAAACCGGCGTGAATAATCACATATTCACCAATCTCCGGCAACCGATCGGTCATCTCCAGTCTGATCTTCTTGCGCACGCCATCGCTTTCCACCACTGCTGCCGGAGGATCAAAAAACTCGTCACTACCGCCTTGAAGAGCAATAACCTGCATAGGTACGGCTAAACACATACATAACCTCCAATAAACGCCTGGCCCAGGGCAATTCCCCCGTCGTTCATCGGCACCAATGCCCCAGCATGGACCGAAAAACCTCTCGTGTGCACCTGCCTGATCAGCGTTTCCAATAACAACCTATTCTGCATGCAGCCACCGGATAAAACCACCCTGTCGATGCCGGTCTGCTCCCGTAGTTCAACACAGACCGTTTCCAGTGCATCGACCAGCCACTGATGAAACCGACGCGCGATCACTGCAGCGGGCACGGCAGCTGTAAGGTCTGCGCAGATCAACGCAGCCAGGGGTGAACTTTCAATAATCAACACACCAGCTTCTGTTGTCAGAGTCACTGGATACGCAGACGGCACCTCATCACCGGCCGACATGGCCTGCTCCTCAAGAAGCATGGCTGCCTGGCCTTCATAGTCATTATACAGACAGAGCCCCAGCAGGGCAGAAACAGCATCAAACAACCTGCCGCAACTGGATGTCTGCGGACAGTGCAGCCCCTTCAGCATCATCTGGCCGATGAACTGTTTATGAGTCTGCTCAATGGCCAGTAAAGCAGGCGGCTGGAACTCTGCTGACAAAGCCTGTTCTCCCAGGTGCTGATACAAAAGAGAAAGAGCCATGCGCCAGGGTTGTGCCGCGGCCTGATCACCACCTGGCAGCAACAGATGGGACAGTCTGGCCAAACGGGTATAGCCGTTGCGATCAGCCAGATAGACCTCACCGCCGTACACGGTCCCGTCGCCGCTGTAGCCTGCACCGTCAAGGACAATACCCAGCACCGGGCCGGACACATCCTGTTCAGCCATCACCGCCCCGATGTGGGCATGGTGATGCTGAACCTTTTGACAGTGTGCATGACGGGCATGTGCATAGCCCGAGCTTAAGTAGTCCGGATGTTGATCACAGACCGTCTGTTCAGGAACAAACCCGAGCACCTGCTGAAGATGCTCAATACTTTCCTGATAAAAGTCGTAACTTTCCGTACTGGTCAACTCACCGATATGCTGACTCAGATAGGCCTCACTGTTGCGAACAATACAGAAACTGTTTTTCATCTCTGCACCGCAGGCAAGGATGTCTGCAGTGGCAGCAGGTAAAATAACAGGTATTGGAGAAAAACCACGGGCCCGGCGCAGCAGACGAACCTGACCAGCCATGATCCGTGCCACCGAATCATCCACCCTGGTGACAATGTCACGATTGTGGAGAAGAAACCAGTCCGCCAGACCCTGCAGCCGCTGCAATGCCTCTTCATTTCTGATGCAGATCGGCTCATCACTTCGGTTACCACTGGTCATGACCAGGGCTTTTGGTGTTGTCGGCTGTGCCAGTAACAGTGCATGCAGGGGGGTGTACGGCAGCATTATTCCGATCGTGCCTATGCCCGGTGCCACTTCAGCAGCCAGTGCGGTTTTCTCGCGACAGGCAAGAAGAACGATCGGGTGTTCGGAAGAGCACAAAAGCGCTGCCTCTGCCGCATTGATAGAGGCAAAAGAGGCTGCTGTTTCCAGATCCCTGACCATGATGGCCAGCGGTTTAGAGGGCCGGTTCTTCCGCTGTCGCAACAGAGTAACCGCCTGTGCACTGCAGGCATCCGCTGCTAAATGAAAACCGCCCAACCCCTTAATAGCCACCACCTGGCCGTTTGCCAGGGCCAGGGCCGCTGACTTAAGACAGTCGCCTGCCACAGCCCGACCCGTACAGTCGTGCCAGCTCAACTGAGGACCGCATACCGGGCAGGCATTGGGTTGGGCATGAAAGCGGCGGTTCAAAGGATCATGGTACTCGCGGGAACAGTCAGCGCACATGGCAAAGCGGTGCATGGAGGTATTGGGGCGGTCATAGGGAACCTGGCTGACAATGGAAAACCGGGGACCGCAATTGGTACAGTTAGTGAAGGGGTACTGATATCTTCGATCCGCAGGATCAAGGATCTCACGTAAACAGTCGGCACAGACAGCCATGTCCGGTGCAATCTGCGTGCTTGGCCGCTGCCCGGTGCAACTGGGGAGAATATGAAAGGATTGCTCTATCTGATCATTCGCCGCTTCTTCAACAGGATGGATATCGATACGGTTGATACGGGCCGCCGGAGGCGCATCAGATTCAAGAGCTGCAACAAAGGCGTGCAATGCTTCCGGCAGACCACTTGCCACAATGGCGACCCCCTCTTCGTTGTTTCTCACGTTACCGGTTACCCCATAACGCTGTGCCAACCGATAAACAAACGGCCGAAACCCTACGCCCTGCACAATCCCGTGAACGAAAACATGCAGCGTTTCAACGTGAACAGACTGAGCAAGAACGGTAGCCATGCCAACGATCCCTGAAAAGAGAAAGAAAAAATCTGCAGCTCAACAAAGCAGTGACAACCGGCGGCCAGTTTAGCAGGGAGGATCGGTTTTCACCATTCTTTTTTCCACTGCCGATCATCACCCAAGGTAACCTGCCGACACTGTATCTCGTCTGTTTGTCATGGCTCAGCTTCAGCCTGCCGCTGCAGCTCCCGGTACCGTTTCGTGTAAATGATCTTCTGTTTTTCCAGATCATCTATCTCCTCACGACTGAGATGAATCAGACCACATACCGGGCAGGACAGATCCACCTCATCGTGGACAGCCCGCTGCTTCAGTTCGTCGGCTGTCATGTGTCCAACAAACCCGCAGGCACAACTGGGTGCCTCGACCCGTACCTGATAGGGAGTGCGCTCCTTTTGATCACTCATCCTGTTTTCCTGCCCGTTTAAAGATTATTGTCCATCAGCGCTGGAGTGTACACACTGTTTTTCCCCGGTGATCAACCAGGCGCACCTGCAGAGAAAGCCCGCCATCCAGGCGGTGCGTTGCGCAGGAAATTCACGGGTCATAGGCCCGCACCGCCATCTCAATCCGGTTGAGAATCTCATCATCAACCCTGCCGGCCTGAATGCAACTGGCTGCTGTCCGACGGACGCTGACATTCATCGGAGCAATGTTGTGGGTGGTGCCGACAATGAGATTGGCCCTGATTATACAGCCGTTTTCGTCTGTGGTATAGTCATGAATCAAGGTACCACGGGGTGCCTCGACATGGCCGACTCCCCGGCCGGCTTGGGGAGTAACGGGGGCGCGCACCACCGGATCAACAATGCGCTCATCCCCCAGCAGCTCAAGAACACGCTCGCAGGCGTAAACAAGTTCGATTAGCCGGGCCCAGTGATACAGTAAACTGTGCTGCGCCGGACGACCGAAACGACTGCGGAACTCCTCAAGTTCGACCTGTGCCCGTGGCATGGCGATCTGATCACAGACATTGATCCTGGCCAGGGTGTTGACCCGGTACACGCCTTTGGGAGAGACGGGGTCTAAGGAAAGGCCCTCACCCCACGATCCGGCATACACCACCTTGGCAGTGGACCAGGTAACAACCTCCTCAGCAAGCACCTGTTCATACGCCGAAGCTGCAAACTCCTCCACGCGTCCATCCGGATGCATCAACCGTAGTGTTCCATCGTATAAACGAAGATGACCATACTGATCAACGGTTCCAAGAAACCCGGTGGTAATGGCTCCTATCGGGGCAAAGACCTCGAGAAATTGAGGAAACACCTCTTTTTTCGCAAATTCCAGGGCAAAACAAGCAAAATCAAGCAGCTGTTGCCCGTCAAGGTACAACGATTCCCGCTCGCTCTTCCCCAGAGGCCTGGCAAAGCCGCCGGCGACCGCGGCAACCGGATGGATGGCCTTACCGGCCAGCCGTTCCAGCATCACCTGTCCCAGCTGCCGCATACGGACAACCCGGGCTGCCAACTCGGGCTGCTGCTGTACCAGCCCCATGATGTTTCGCACCGAATAATCAGCATCCCGCTCGATCAGGAAATCCGGTGCGCTTAAAAAGAAAAAATGGAGAATTTTATCGTGGATATGGGCAAGTACCTGACACAGCTCACGTAAAAGATGACCGGCCGGCGGCAGCGACGCTCCAAAACAGGCATCAACAGCCTTGGCCGCTGCCAGATGATGCATCCACGGGCAGATACCGCAGATCCGGGTAACAATCCGCGGAATCTCTTCAGCAGGCAGCCCCACAACAAACTGCTCAAACCCGCGCAGGGAACTGATCCCGACCCGGGCATCACATACCTCGCCTGCAGCATCAAGCTGAATGTCAATACGGGCATTGCCTTCAATGCGCGTCACAGGATGGATAGTGATTACCTGTGTCATGACGGTTTTTTATTTCCTTTTTCAGACATAAGAACAACTCCCTCTGTTTTCCTGACCGATCGAAGCAGACCATGGGCACCGCTGAAGCGCAGCAATGACTGACGATCAACAATCGAACGATGATCAACACCATGACTGGCAAGGACATTGAGCATATCAAGCAGCTGGTTGCCTTCAGATCGAACCGGACCATAACACCCCCGACAGGGGACCCGGGCCTGCACACAGAGAGGCGTGGCCGGGCCGCCGCATCCTCCGACAGTCACCGGCCCCATGCACAGGAGGCCTTGTTCAAGCAGACATCGCATCCGCTCAACCGGCTCTTCAGAATTGTACTCCGCATTGTTTAAAAACCGGCGTACAGTCCGGTGCATCTCGCCGGTACGAATGGTCGGACAGGTTTCACAAACGGATTTACCGGGCAGTCGCGGCCGCTCGCCGGTCACCAGCGTTTCAATCACTGCAGCGATCGCCTCAGGATGAGGCGGACAACCGGGTAAACAAAAGTCGACCCGTACCTTTTCATCAACACTGTACACCCGATCCAGAAGAGCGGGTACCTCTGCCGGCAGTGCTGGTTGACCCGGTGTACCGGGAAAAACCGTTTCCAGGGTAGCCTCCGCTGACCAACGGTTACGTAAAGCCGGAATGCCTCCGTGAGTGGCGCAGGTGCCAAAACTGACCAGCGTCCTGCATCGGCGACGCAGGGCATAAAGAAGGGTGAGGTGTTCGTCACTGGAAACACTTCCGGACACAAAACCGACATCAGCTTCAGGAAGATCAAACTCCCCTTCTCCTCCACACTTACGATCCATCAGGAGAGGAAAATAGACGATCTCCACCTTGTTTAAAAGATCAGGCAACCGCTCACCGCTGTTAAGAAGGGAGATCTCACACCCTGAGCAGGCCTGTAACCAAACAAAACTAAGCCGTGGTCGTCTCCTGCCTTTCACTCGTCTGCCTCGACTGCAGCAAAATCAGTCTGATCCAACGCCGCAAGCCGTTTATGCATATCGCAAAAAGCCTGCACCAATCGCTCCGACTCGGATGAGGAAACATGAACAATCTGCAACCGGTCACTTTCCCACCCCAGATCCTCCAGGGTCTCAACAAGGATTTCCGCCCGGGCCAGGGCTATCTCATTGCCTCTGATGTAGTGGCATTCACCGAGATGACAGCCGGCAATCATCACCCCGTCAGCGCCTTTCTGCAAAGCGTGCAACACCATATCCGGATGAACCATGCCGGAACACATCACCCGGATAATACGGATCGATCCCGGGTACTGGAGCCGGGAAACACCTGCCAGATCAGCGGCAGCATAAGAGCACCAGTTACAGCAAAAGGCAATGATGAGCGGATCTTTCTTCATGTCTTCACCTCTGCCACCTCATGCTCCTCTGCCAGGGCAGCATCAATCTGTGCCTCAATTTGCGCATGGGTGAAACCGGCAATACCAATACCCCGTTTAGGACAGGTCCCCTGACAGATACCGCAGCCTTTACAATGGACCTGGTCAACAGTCACGACTGGACGTATTGTACCATCACTCTTTTTTAAATCGATGAACTTTATGGCTCCGAAAGGACAGACATCCACACAGATGCCGCAGTCGTCGCATCGTTCCGGATCTATCAGGGCAACGGTGGGTTCCAGGGAGATCTCTTGACGTGCCAGTAAGCGCCCTGCCTTGGCTGCAGCAGCCAGAGCCTGGGATATGGACTCTTCCAGCGGTTTGGGATAGTGGGCAAGACCTGCGACAAAAACACCATCAACATTAAATTCAACAGGCCGTAACTTGGCATGCGCCTCCTGATAAAACCCGTCGTAGTTCAGTGGCAGCTTAAACAGTTTGGCCACATTATCGGCATCCGGATCAGCAAGGATGGCCGCAGCCAGGATAACAACGTCGGCCAAAATCTCCAGTGGCCGATGCAGGACATGATCCCACACTTCGACCAGCACGCCGCTGTCTGTCTTACTGACTCTGGGCGGTCCGTGCAGTTCGTAGTTGATGAAGACAATACCAAGTTCCCTGGCCTGGATGTAAATTCGTTCTCGCTGTCCATACGTGCGGATATCACGGTACAGAATATAGATCCGGCGTGACGGCACTTCTTTTTTCAGCTTGATGGCACTCTGGATTGAATGGGTACAGCAGGATTTGGAACAATAGGGCCGCTCAGTATTGCGCGAACCCACACACTGAATAAAGACAAAGGTCTTCCCGTTGGCCACCCTGGTCTCATTATGCATGTGCAACTTGTCAAACTCTATCGAGGCAACCACCTTGGGTATTTTCCCGTATTCAAACTCTTCAGGGATATATCGTTTGGCACCGGTGGTGATGATGATGGCACCGTGCCTGATGACACGTTTTCGCTTGGTGCCGGTACGTACAGTGGTGGCAAAGCTGCCCACATGACCACTCACCGAGCTGACAGTGCTGGTATAGGCTACCTCTATCAGTGGGTGTTGCTGCACAGCCTCCTTTAACTTTTTAAGATACTGCGGCACATTTTCACCGTTCCAGGTTTGGAAAAGGTGCAGAGCATTACCACCCAGTTGAGTCGTCTTTTCAACAATATGAACATGAAATCCCTGCTCCGCCAGATTGAGCGCCGCCGTCATCCCGGCCACCCCGCCGCCAATGATCAGCACTGCAGGAGCCACAGGCAGCCGCAGCGGCTTGCGGGCCACATGGCCGCTCACCTTGGCCACTGCCATGCGGATCAGGCCCTTTGCCTTGTTTGTGGCGGCTTCCGGTTCCTGGCTGTGCACCCATGCATTCTGATTGCGGATGTTGGCCATTTCAATCAGATACTCATTGATACCCGCCGACTTGATGGTTTTACGAAACAAAGACTCATGAGTCCGTGGTGTGCAGGCCGCGACCACAATCCGGTTCAGTCTCTTCTCTTTAATCTGCTGAATAATCAGATCCTGGGTGTCCTGGGAGCAGGTAAAAAGATTCCGGGCAACATGAACCACATTGGGCAGGGTTGCCGCGAAATCGGCCACTTTTTCGACAGCAACCACACCGGCGATATTTGTGCCGCAATGACAGACAAAGACCCCGATCCGTGGTTCTTCACCACTGACATCCTGTTCCTGTAACGGTGGTAAACTGCTGGTTTGACTATGACGAACTGACGTTAACAGCGCCGCAACACTTGCCGCCGCCGCTGATCCACCGATAACCGACTGCGGGATATCACGCGGGCCGTTGAAAGCACCACAGGTAAAAATACCTTTTTGTGACGTGTGCACCGGCATAAAGGCGGAAATAGAGGCAAACCGATCCGGCGTCATATGGATGCCGATCTTTTCAGCGAGCCGGACCATGGTATCAGGAGTTTCCAGACCAACTGACAGCACCACCAGGTCGAACAGTTCTTCAACCTGCTTGCCCATGGGGTTGATATAGTGCAGCCGCAGATCGCCTTTATCCCCCTGCGGCTCCACCCCATGAATGCGTGAACGGATAAAACGAACGCCATACTCACTGCGGGCCCGTTCATAATATCGATCAAACTCTTTGCCCGGTGTGCGCATGTCTGTATAGAAGATGGCCACTTCCAGTTCCGGATTTCCCTCTTTAACGGTCATTGCCCCCTTGATGGCATACATACAACAGACCGTGGAACAGTACTCGTTGGTGCAACGATTTTTATCACGACTGCCGATACACTGCAGAAAGGCGATCCGCCTGACCGGCATGTGGTCGGATGGACGGGTGAGCACACCGTCGGTGGGACCGCTGGGCGAGAGGTACCGTTCGAACTGCAAAGAGGTGATAACATTGGGATAGACCCCATATCCCCACACCTTGGCACCAGTGGGATCATAGGTCTGAAAACCAAGAGCCATGACCACGGCACCGACTTGCAGTTGGTGTTCTCGTTGCCGATCGTTGAAATGAATGGCGCCGGGTGGACATATTTCGGCACATATCCCGCATCTCCCCTTCCCCTGCAGACGAATGCAGGCGTCCGGGTCGATCTGGTATTTAAGAGGAACTGCCTGCAGATACTTGATATAGATTGCCTTGCGTTTGGCAATGAAGAAATTGAACGAATCGTCAACACTTTGTGGACAGTGGGCACTGCACTGTCCACAGGCGATACATTTTTTCAGATCGACATAACGGGGATGTTCACAAATGCGTACCGTAAAATCACCTGCCTTGCCGCGAACATCAGTAACCGTTGAAAGGGTCATTATCTGAATATTAGGATGACGACCACATTCAACCAGTTTCGGGGCAATAATACACATGGAACAGTCATTGGTGGGAAACACCTTGTTGTACTGAGGCATGGCACCGCCTATGGCCCCGGTTTTCTCGACCAGATACACAAAGAAACCGGAGTCAGCCAGATCAAGCGCTGCCTGCATTCCAGAGATCCCGCCCCCCACCACCACCACTGATCCGGTCATGACCTGTGCAGACATTTCATCCATTCTCAGAATCGGGTGAAGGCAAAACCAAAGAGTTGGCAATCAACTCCCACAGGTACTGCACTTCGACCCTCAGATTGAATTCACGGTTAAGAGCACTTTGAATCTGGTCCCGGCAATTCAGGCAGGCGGTCACCACCAGTTTTGCACCGGATTCACTGATCTGGCGCGCCTTCAGTCGACCGTGATACACACGTTCCGCCCTGAACGGATCGGCCCAGGCGCCGCCACCGGCCCCGCAGCAGTAGTTGTCTTCCCGGTTTGGAGTCATCTCAACATAGCGTTTGCAGCAGGCCTGGGTCAGAATACGGGCTTCTGCAAAATAATCCTGCCCGAACGTCTTTTTGGAATGGCGGCCATAATTACATGAATCGTGAAATGTTGTCTGTTTCGTGTGTAACTTCGGATTAAGCTGGATACGCTGTTCGTTGAGGTATTCAAGGAGTAAATCAAACAGCGTATACATCTTGAACTGCTGCAGTGCTTCAGGAAACCACCGTTCAAGGGCATAGCGGGTGGCATAGTAGGCATGGCCGCATTCGGGTAACAGCAGGGCCTTACAGTTGAGTCGCTCTACATTGTCGATGATGCGCTTGACAATGGTTCGCATGGCCTTGTAGTCACTTGCATGGATTCCCCAGTTAGCACCCTCCCAGTACTCCGAGGAGATCGTCCACGACTCACCGGCTGCATGCAGGATCTTCCACCACCAGCTCAGTGTGTCAGGTTCAACAAAGGGGATTCTGGAGTTGATGGTGACCAGAAGACGCGCTCCACGCACGTCGATCGGCGTCACAAAACCAGGACAGGAGGTTTGTGCCAGCTCTTTGCCAAGGCCTTTTAACAAGATCAGAAAGTCCTCTTTGGGGATCCCGAGATTGTTCCCCTTTTCCAGACAGGTGATCACCCCCTTCTGCACTGCGGCCGGCACCTTGTCCCGGTCCCGTTGGGCCCGGATACGACGCATCAGCTGCACGATCTCAATATTCATGGGACAGACGACTTCACACTTACCGCATAGCGAGCATTTCCACGGCCAGTCGCTTTCAATCAGTTCGGCTTCCAGGCCGAGAAAAGCCATACGCACAATCTTACGGGGATCCAGGTCATCGATCCCGGAAATCGGACAGGCTCCGGCACAGGAGCCACAGGTGACACACAGGTCGGCAAGGGCGGGCGAGGAATACAAGGAGTTGCCGGCTTTTCCTTCAAGTCGTACCGGAGGGTGGGTTGAGGTACTGGATCGGGGGATCGCAGGATACGGATCGGTCTGTATGGTCGGATCAGCATCCGGCACAATCCGTGGTTGCCTGCCGTACTTGTCACACAACCGTTTATAGTCAACCCATTGGATGAGGTAGCGGCGTCCCGGCCCTGGCTGTGCAGGCAGCACCCCGGTATTGATCCAGTTGCGGATAGTGTTGCGATGAACGCCAAACTCTTCGGCCAAGTCATTAACTTTGGCTTCGTAGATCATGACAGAACCGCCTCCGGGGCAACAAAGGGAGCTATAAGTCTGCAGATCTGCTGACAGGCCGGTTCCACAGCAGCCGCTATCACCGGCGACAGCTCAAGCCCGAAACCATCCATGGGAACCGGTGGTCGGGCCAACAGCACAGCAACAGGTACACCGGTTACTTCCTGCAGCTCCCGCAACAGGTTGACGGTGGGGAACTGATGCAGCGAAAAATCGTGAATCTTGCGGGCGGGCAGATCAACCGGAGAACAGACCCGTACTTCACCAGGCGGCCCATCCCCTTCCACATCAACATCAATCACGATCAGAAAAGCCGGTCTAAGCTCCGGCAGCATAAGGTAATCAAGCAGATATTCCCGAATGCCGGTACCCACATCCACCGTCGACACCGATGCAGGCAGGTTAAAATCGAGTAAACGAGTGATAACAGCCGGACCAAAGCCGTCATCTCCGAGTAAGACGTTGCCGCAACCAAAAATAACCACAGCAGGTGTGGAAGAAAGCGTGTTTGTTTTGTGCGAGATGTGCATAATAGTACTTATATGCCACTGTTTTCGTATGCGTTGCAAGCTTAAAGTACAAGGCAGCATCCGAACATGTGCGAACAAGAAACGGATTAATCTCCTTTTATAAAACACAAGAACAAAACAATAAAATTTGGTAGATGTAAGCCATACTTATTCTCATCGTCCACAAACGATACAGGTATCAATCGCTTCGGCTTTCGAACCCATCGTCAGCCACGCACAGCAACAGGGCGCATGCTATGAATATCAGAGAACAGCTGGCCATCCCCCGGCAAAAACCACGGGAACTCGATCCGGAAGAACGTTTAAATAACTTTGACGAGGTATCAAAAGGATTTGACGAGGCAACCGCCATTCTGGAGGCGCAGCGATGTTTGCAGTGTCGTAAACCACTCTGCGTGCTTGGCTGTCCGATAGGAAACGATATTCCGCGATTCATCGATCTGCTCCGTCAACGAAAATTTGAAGAAGCCTATTGGACCATCCGGGAAACCAGCTCCATGCCGTCAATCTGTGGACGGGTCTGCCCCCACGAATTTCAATGTGAAGGAGCCTGCATCCGCGCCAAAAAAGACGAGCCGGTTGCCATCGGTCTGCTCGAACGCTTCCTGGCCGACTGGATGATCATCAATGGCAAGAATCTTACACCGCGCTGCGCTCCAGGCAATGGCATCAAAGTGGCAGTCATCGGCTCTGGTCCAGCCGGCATCACCGTTGCCTATTCACTCTCGCAAAAAGGCTACAGTTGCACTGTTTACGAATCTCTGCCGGTCTTTGGCGGCATGCTCAGCGTGGGCATTCCTAACTATCGTTTGCCACGCAATATTATTGGCGCAGAACTCTATGCCCTCCAGCAGTGTGGCGTGAACGTTAAGACCGGCATCACGGTTGGCCGTGATATCACCCTCTCTGGACTGCGCGAGCAGGGGTATGCATCAATCTTTCTGGGCATTGGAGCTTATGAAAGTCGTCGCCTCGGGCTGGAAGGCGAACTCGATACGCAGGGGGTCATGTCCGGGATTGACTATCTCGGCCAGATACTCACCGGCCGGGAAATTGCCCTGGGTGACAAGGTTGTGGTGATCGGGGGCGGTAATGTTGCCATTGATGTGGCACGGGTTGCTTTGCGATCAGGCTGGAAGGAGGTGACCATTGTCTACCGTCGCAGCCGTGAGGAGATGCCGGCTTCACTTGTTGAAATCAAACATGTTGAGGAAGAAGGCGTTACCCTGCTTTTCCACGCAGCGCCAACACGCATCATCAGCAGGAACAATCAACTGACAGCTGTTGAGTTCATCCGCATGCAACCGGGCGATCCTGACCAGACAGGCAGGCATCAACCGGTGCCGGCTCCAGGGACGGAATTTATCCTGGATGCAGTGGTTTTAATTGCTGCAGTCGGCCAAAAAGTTATCCCCGTGCACGATGGGACAGTGCCTGTGAAAACGAATCTTCGAGGAACGTATGTGGTCGACCCGGTGACCCTGCAGACCAATGTTGAATGGATCTTTGCCGGTGGTGACACCGTACTTGGCCCGCAGACAGTTGCCAAAGCGGTGTGTCAAGGACTGGATGCTGCAGAATCCATGCACAGGTACATGCAGGGAAGATTCTAAGCATCTCTCAACACATGCAGCAAGAAGAAGCTCGTGAATTTTTCTAAAACAGTTTTTTGCAGGAACAATCACAGGCAGCCGGAAATGCCGTCAATTACCTTTTAGATACTGTGCAGCACACAACAGGTGTACAACCGGCTGCGGTGTAACTTGATGTCAGCGATATATTAAAATGAGCATGCTAAGTGACGTACCCTCAACTGCATGTACAGCTCACTTACTGTAGGTGTCAAAAATCTCTTTGAACGAAAACCGCGGCAACAGCAGATCTTCGATAACATTCCCCCCGGCAGGAGGACTAACTGTACGCTTCACTATAGACTCGGGCGGCAGGATATCTTTCGTCGAGAAGATGGGTCATATCGTGGATCATCGGACGCGATCCACAGAGATAGAAAGTATAGTTTCCATGAGGCAGGTGGTCACTGACATACGTCAATACCCGTCCATGAAATATACTGCCTGCCCGCCTTGCAGTATCCTCGCCACTCAAACATCCCACCCAGGTCAGTGCCGCCCCCTCTAACAGAGGACGATAGAACAGGCCTGAATGATCCCTTGCTCCCTGAAGCAAAATAAAGCCATGCACCCCGCTTGCCGCCATGGCGACAAACGGGGCCACACCCACACCGGTGGCAATGAAAACACTGGTTTTATCAGTGGGCTGGAAGGTTAGATAGCCGGTTGGTTTACCCAGGCGCAGCAAACCGTGCATCATGATCTCAGCAAGCCGTGCACTTAAGCCGGCGCCAGGCACACGTTTGATGAGAAAGCGGAGAAACGGCTCGTGCGTTGCTGACACAATTGTATACTCTCGTTCAAGATCATCACACGAAAGACGAACATGTTGTCCGGCCGCAAAGGCGAAACCCTCCGGTCGGGTGCAGGTAAGCTCAAAGGTTTCCGAATTCAACCACGTTCGCTCCAGCACCCGCACCGAATATTCCATTTTCCCACCTATCCACCTGGATTCGATTTTTTGGTTGTTTACACTTTGACCACAGGGCCATAGAGGTTCGTCTGTAAGGCAAAAAAAAAACACCGGACAAAATCTCTGTCCGGTGTTTGTAGTGGTTAACGCTGTTGCAACTTTACTTTTCAACAACCTTTCTTTTCAGGAATAACCCTTCTGTATCGCACTGGTTATGCAACAACTCCAGGTCTTCCTTTGTCGGCAGAGCCATCTCCTTGACATCAGGAGCAATTATCAATTCAAAGTCAACCAGTTCCTGAATAGCTTCAGGACTCTTGCCCGGTAAATACTCAAGCAACATCATCTTTCTGGTTGCCTTATCAAAGCCGAACAGAGCCTGGTTGGTGATGACGCGATAGGGTCCCGAACCTAAAACACCTGCCTTTTCCCGATAGTCCGGAGAGCCGTCGCCAAAACCGATACTGGTGATGAAATCGACTTTTTTGACAAAACGTCGTTTTTCCAGTGCCATAATAGCAATAGTCTTCTCACAGTTGGCAGCCATAGCACCTGCGCCACCAGAGCCGGGAAAACGAACTCTTGGTTTCAGGTAATCGCCACCTTCATAGGTGGAACAGACGTTACCGAACTGATCGATTTGGGCACCACCAATAAAAGCGTAGTCGGAATATCCTCTCTGGGTTAACTCAAAGGCGGCACAAAGCCCCTTGGCAAAGCAAGCCTTACGGAAAGCGCGGGTATCACCGACCGACATGGGCATCCCTTGCTCAAGGATAGAAGCAAAAGCACCTGCTTCAAAGATCATGTTAAGATTCGGCGCATGGGTTAACTGCGCGTGCATTGCTGCTATGATGGGCAGACCGGTGCCTACAAACACCACAGTGTTGTCTTCCAATACCCGTGAACCTGTGTAGGCGATCATTTCAAAAGGGGATACTTCTACTGGAGCCGTCATATTATTGTAAACCTCCTGTTTGCTTGTCTCGAGCCTGTGTGGTTCTGGCTTAATGTACCGAAGATCTTACGAAATACATTCGGTTTTCTGTATCAGGTAAGGATTATCGGCTGCTGACCATCCATCTTCCGCAGCTGGACCAGCTTCTTATGCGGTACTATCTTGGCGAGAAAATCATCCCAGGTATCGCAGGCGAAGAAGTAGTCTTCATAGTATTTTTTCAGTTTGTCGGCATTACCGGTTTTCCGGAATTCGTCACCCAGGCCACGGAAATAATGGAAGTGCTCCATATCAAACCAGTACATACCATAAACAGCGCCCGGCCAGCTGCCGAATTGCTGCTCACAGACTGCATCGACGACCGGGTACGGAATTTCCGTGAGGTTCGGATACTGACGAATGGACTCGTTGGGAATGACAACTTCTGTACTCATGATGGTGTGGCTGGCTGCCTGGGCAATTTCCGGACAAGTACACAGCGCACCAAAGATCCGCCCATTGCCATACATATCACTGGCTGTGGCATGAACGATCCCCACATCCGGGTTACAGGCAGGAACGAGATAGGTGTTGTCGCCACTGAAGGGGCACTTCATCATGGCACCACGGTTAACAAGCTCCATGTCGGAACCGCCGTGATCACGGGTAGGAATAAAGGGGATCCCCATGGAGCCCGCTTTAAAACGAACGGACATTCCATAGTTTGTGTAGTCATCCAGCTCGATCATGCCGTTGGAGGCCAGATAACGTAAAATTGGAGCAATACCGATAATCTCGTATCCCCACCAGGAGAGTTCAACTCGTTTAAGAGAGACCATGTCCGGGAAGGCAATCATAGCGCCGGCAATCCATTCAATGCATATTGAGTTGGATTGGAAGGACAGGGTGAGATCCTTGACGCCTTTTTTAACAATATTCCAGGTAATGGCAGTTGGAACGCGGGTGTTGACGAATCCACCAACACCTAAGTTGATTCCATCTTTAACGTATTTGTCTACAGCCTCCTTGATGGTTGTGCGCTTATCGATGAGGCCTTTTTTCTTGGCCACAGCAGCAGCACGCGCCTGTTTCGGTGTCGAACCCCAGTATTCGAAATTCTTTTTCCGCGCTGCCTGTTTGTCCAGCACGTCTTTCGAAACCTGAGTAGTCTCGACAATTCTTGAATTGATGCCTGTCTCCATCAGTTACCTCCTCTACGTTGTTAGTACACAATGGTCCACCCTGACCTGTGACAACTTCGCTGACCAGCGAAGTTTTCGATCTTCCGTGCACTGATGGCATCCGGAAAATTCCAACTCGTATGGACGTTAGTCTTTGATGATTACTGAAAACTTTATTCATTGTCAAGTTATTTTGATAAGCAGCAACGGCTGTTAAAGTTACCAAAACATTGAACAATTATCTCCACTCATACTGCTGATTTTTAAAGACTTTCCACCTGTAAACACTGAAAAGCCAATACCTGGGCACTGTTGGCGGCAGACCAAAACCGCCCGGTACGGCCAAAAAAGAAGTTTTCAATCCTGTACTGAACAGGTAATTTACAGATCATCCAGTGCAAAATGGTCAGCCTACGGCTTCACTGACCATACCCTCACCCCAGTGCACCTTCCCTCCGAAAGTAAACATCAGGAGATTTGATGACATGAAGGACGAGCATGACAAAACCGGCCACATTTTTCTCAGCCGGCCGGGATTAGAGTTGAAGTGCCATCGCTGCAAGGCCTCTCTGCCGTTACTTCACCCCCATATTATGGTGGAACGATACGACCGGGATGACAATATCATCTGCGAAACCTGCTATGAACACTACCGACTCAAGGAGAGCGAAAAGCTGTTTTCTCAAAATGACAAAAACACCTGACAACCTGATCAAATGCTCCTGCACGGTTGCGGGTAATCGATCATAAGGAAAAGCCGCATATCAGTCACAGTAAACCCTGACATTGATACACCAACAACCAGGGCACCGAGCCCGATCCGGGCCGATATTTTTTCAGTCAATCAAACGGGTCGGTCCACCTACTTTTTCCAAACCTTTTCCGCTGTACCGGCCTGCTTGTTGAGATAACGGGCCAACACAAAGAGATAATCAGAAAGTCGATTCACATAGACGAGGATATGCAACAGCTCAGCAGTATCTCCATTGATGTTTTCGATGAGTTCTGTCAGTCGGCGTTCACAGCGGCGACATACTGTCCGAGCCATATGCGAGAGAGCTGCAACCGGTTGGCCGCCCGGCAGGATGAACTCTCTTAAGACTGGAAGGGTTTCAGACAGCGCATCAATGCGAGCTTCCAGCTCTTTGACAACAGTTTCCGGCAACGGCGTCAAATAGGAAACAGATGGAGAGTCATGAGCTGTTGCCAGCCAGGCTCCGGCTACGAACAGTTTAGCCTGAATGGTATCAAAATCCTGATGCAGTGTCTGCTCCCCTTCCGGAAGTGAAGAGGCTACAACTCCCAAAAGTGAGTTGAGTTCATCAAGATCGCCGTACGCTTCAATACGAAGATGGTGTTTGGGTACCCGTTCACCGGAAAAAAGACTCGTTTTGCCCTTGTCGCCACCGCCTGTGTATACCTTCATATGGTAACTCCTGTTTTGCACACTGTATGTCTGACCGGTTATTACTCGCAAAATGCTATGGAAAAGGCTGAAATTGGCGCTTGCCCGGCACCATGGAACGACTCCACGATGAATGCGCTTTTTGCATAAATCCCTGTTCAAATCCGGCTTTGTGTTGTACACAAAAAACTGTAAATCCACAAGATAATGATGGACACCTTCTGGTAGTACCTCCGGGAAATCACAAACAAAAAAGTTACGTTTTTGAAAAATAACACTCAAATCCGGTCAAACAAAATAAATGATCGCTGCTGCCTGTCAATTTGTTGCATATTCTTTACCTGCCGTGCTTTTTCCAGGAAACATCCTGTCTGCATGTGTTCACAACATACTTTTACTATTGACAAAAGTATGATACTTAAATAGTAAAAGTCTATTTGTATCTGTTGGGTTAAGTTTGTCATACCTTCACAAAAGTCTCCTTACTGACAAACTGCCCAGCCGCATAACTTAACTCGAAACATCGGTACACTGGACAGCAAAAGAACGAGGTCGCATAAAAGATAGAGGGTTCCCTGGACAGGCAACAGAGAGAAGTGTTGTTTTACGGCGATACAAACTGAATTTCCCGACAATCTTGCGGGAAAATCTCCTAAGGATATCGGTTTCACCCATGACAAGAACTTCGATTCAAACAACGATCAAAAATTTGTCGCCACCAAGACAAAAATCGGCCGGTAAAAAAACGGATATTTACTCTGTTTTTTCCGGTCTTTTTTTATGATTTTTTTTACCAAACAGATCCTAAACACTGCAGCAGACTGATCATTCAAAGAGTACTTGTCCGGAGCATGTTATAATGACAAGGATTGAAACAAAACTATACGTTCAATCGTGGTGCTGATCTTTATCAACCATCTGTTCAAACATTAAACACAAGGAGTTGACAGTATGAAGATTCTAAAAATTGACCATCTCGGCATCGCAGTCAAAAGTTTGGAAGAAGGCAGTAAATTCTGGTCTGACGTTCTTGGCCTGAAACTGCATGGGACGGAAACCGTTGAGGAGCAAAAAGTGACCACTGCCTTTTTCCCTGTTGGTGAGAGTGAGGTGGAGCTGCTGGTTTCCACCTCCCCCGATGGTCCTGTCGCTAAATTCATTGAGAAAAACGGAGGCAGGGGCGGATTTCAGCATGTTGCTTTTCAAGTGGAGAATATCGAAGAAGCTCTTGCTGAATTAAAAGAAAAAGGCGTTGCCCTCATTGACGAGACCCCGCGTATTGGTGCAGGCAACTGTAAAATCGCCTTTATCCACCCCAAGGCGACCGGTGGGGTCCTTGTAGAACTGTCACAGCGCATGTAACCGTTTGAGCGTCACTCGGATTTTCGCGGCAACGAAAGTCTGAATGACGCTGTACTCTTTAATCGCTTACACAACATTTGATACGTGCAAGTGTCTGTAGGCGGTGCGGTTTATTTTTTTATCAACTTGGGATGTCCCTAAATTTTACAACAAGGAGTAGACAACATGGCAACATCATATGATCAATGGATTGAACTGGCCACCAAGCAGATGAAGGGCAAAGGCCCGGAATCCTTGAACTGGAAATCCCCGGAAGGAATCACTATCAAGCCCATGTACCATGCAGAGGACACAAAGGATCTTGAATCCTTCAGCATGTTCCCGGGCATGGCTCCTTATACCCGGGGACCGATGGCCACCATGTATGCCGGTCGTCCATGGACCATTCGTCAGTATGCAGGTTTTTCCACAGCCAAAGCTTCAAATGAATTCTACCGTAAAAACCTGGCTGCCGGACAAAAAGGCCTCTCCGTTGCCTTCAGCCTCTCCACCCATCGCGGTTATGACTCCGACAACCCCCGTGTTTCCGGTGACATCGGTAAAGCAGGTGTTGCCATCGATTCCATTGAGGATATGAAGATCCTTTTTGATGGAATCCCGCTGGATCAGATGTCCGTTTCCATGACCATGAACGGTGCTGTTATTCCGATTCTGGCCATGTGGATTGGGGCGGCAGAAGAACAGGGCGTGAAACAGGAAGAGCTCAACGGTACCATTCAAAACGACATCCTCAAAGAGTATCTCACCCGGAACACCTACATCTATCCGCCGGAGCCCTCCATGCGGATCGTTTCCGACATCATGGCATACAGTTCCAAGAATATGCCGAGATACAACACCATTTCCATCAGTGGTTATCACATAATGGAAGCCGGTGCAGACTCTGTTCTGCAGTGCGCCTTTACTTTAGCCGACGGTGTTGAGTATGTACGTGCCGCCTTGGCGTCCGGCATGGATATCGATACCTTTGCCCCGCGCCTGTCCTTCTTCTTCGGCGTTGGCATGAACTTCTTCATGGAAATTGCCATGCTGCGTGCAGCCCGATTCCTCTGGTACAAGCTGATGCAGCAGTTTAACCCGAAAAAACCACAATCCTCCATGCTGCGGACTCACGTACAGACCTCCGGCTGGTCTCTTACCGAGCAGGATCCGTACAACAACATCATCCGCACCACCATCGAGGCCATGTCTGCTGCCCTTGGCGGCACTCAATCCCTGCACACCAACTCCTTTGATGAAGCTGTTTGTCTGCCCACCGAATTTTCGGCGCGTATTGCCCGTAACACACAGATCATTATCCAGGAAGAGTCACAGATCTGCCGTGTAGCCGATCCGCTGGGCGGTTCCTACTATGTTGAATGGCTGACCAACCAGATCGTTGAAGGCGCTGAAAAAATCATCAACGAGATCGAAGAGATGGGCGGTATGGCAAAGGCTATTGCCACCGGAATGCCGAAAATGCGCATTGAGGAATCCGCTGCCCGGCGCCAGGCTCGTATCGACCAGGGTAAAGACGTAATCGTTGGTGTCAACAAGTATCGCCTCAAAGATGAGAAGCTCGATTTCGAAATTCTCGAGGTACCGGATTCTGTTCGACTTGAGCAGATCGATCGCATCAATCATATCAAAAAGACCCGTGACAATGCCAAGACACAAGCCTGTCTTGAAGCTGTCACCAAAGCTGCCGCCGGTAAAGACAACCTTCTCGAAGCAGCCATCGCTGCTGCTAAAGCCAGAGCAACTGTTGGAGAAATTTCTGACGCTATGGAAAAAGTATTCGGTCGTTTCGTCGCCACAACTCAGTGTGTATCCGGCGCTTACTCTTCTGAGTACAGCGAGGCCGGCAGTGATTCTGCCCAAGTAATCGATACAATGCGCAAGCGCACTGACGATTTCATGGCAAAAACCGGTCGCCGCCCACGTATTCTCGTTACTAAAATGGGACAGGACGGACATGACCGCGGTATCAAAGTTGTTGCTTCATCGTACGCTGATCTCGGTTTTGACGTTGATATCAGCCCGATGTTCCAGACTCCGGAAGAGGCTGCTAAAATGGCCATTGAAAACGATGTCCATATTGTCGGAGCCTCTTCACTGGCCGCCGGTCACAAGACTTTGGTTCCTGAACTCATTGGAGAGCTTAAAAAGAATGGCGCTGAAGAGATCATGGTGGTTGCCGGTGGTGTCATCCCGCCAAGCGATTACCAGTTCCTCTATGATGCCGGCTGCAAGGGCATCTACGGCCCCGGCACTCCAATTACCGAATCCGCTGGTAAAGTCATGGATATGCTTGAGGAAAAATACTGTAAGTAAGTAGTAACAGCTCCGCATATTGGTACAACTGCAAACGGACGGGCGAAAATCCGTCCGTTTGTATGTTCCCCCAAAAAACCTCTACCAATGGTTAGATATGCATAAAGATCCCAGTTACTACATCCAAGGTGTCCTCGACAACAACCGCCTCATGCTGGCTCGAACCATTACCCTCATTGAAAGTATTTTGCCCCTGCATCAGGACATTGCCAAAAATGTCATCAACGAACTGCTGCCCTATACAGGCAAAGCAGTTCGTCTTGGCATCACCGGTGTCCCCGGGGCTGGTAAAAGTACTTTTATTGAAAGTTTTGGCACCCTGTTGACCACTCTGGGACACCGAGTTGCGGTTCTGGCCATTGATCCAAGCAGCACGCGTAGCGGTGGTTCCATTCTCGGTGACAAGACGCGAATGGAAAAACTTGCAGTCAATGACATGGCGTTTATTCGTCCGTCTCCTTCCGGAGGCAGCCTCGGCGGTGTTGCCAGGAAAACCAGAGAGTCCATGCTCATCTGCGAGGCTGCGGGTTTTGACGTCATAATCGTCGAAACCGTTGGCGTTGGCCAATCTGAAACCACGGTTGCCTCAATGGTCGATTTTTTTCTTGTTTTACAAATCGCCGGAGCCGGTGATGAGTTGCAGGGAATAAAAAAAGGCGTTCTAGAAGTGGCAGATGCCATTGTGGTCAATAAGGCTGACGGCGACAATATCATGCGCGCTAAGCTGGCCAAACGGCAATATGAAACTGCGTTACACCTTGTTAAGCCATCATCACCGAACTGGTCTCCACCAGTTATGACATGCAGTGCTCTTGAGGAAACCGGGCTCACAGAAGTCTGGAATACCATCATCAGCCATAAAAAAATCATGACCGCCTCCGGTGAACTGGATAAAAAAAGACAGGAGCAGGCCATGTCATGGATGTGGTTTCTTGTTAATGAGGGCCTGGAACTCTGGTTTTACCAGCATTCTGAAATTCAGAAACTGTTACCTGACATCAAACGCCGCGTTGAAGAAGGCAGTATGGCTCCGACCCGAGCTGCTGATGATCTGGTGGCCATATTGGGCAAGGATCTTCTCTTGTAACCTTGTCGGCTGGGGTACAACTAAAACAACTCCGGCCACCCGATACATACATATTTAACAAGAACCGCCTATGGTAAAAAGAGATAATCTCCCATGGGCAGAGTTGTCGTATGATGAATTTACTTGACGCTCTCTTCACCGAAGAGTATACAAGCCAAGTTGTTGATACAGGGATCTCCACTTCTCTTTGCCATCGAGCAACTCACAGATCTGAACCTGTCTGCAACACTCATCATTGAGCGCAACCGATTGATCATTAGTGTGATAGCCGGGTCCTGTGCAATAAGAAATCACAAACCCCGTCAGGTCCGGAAGGAAGCAGCGGTAGTGACACTTCTTATGTGTGCAGGGGTGCCTGGCTATCCTTTTTCGAGACAGCTCTTCCCCATTGTATCCCGGATCTGTCTTGTCGTTCGAGCTGCATATTGTCCGCAGGAACAGCTGTGTCTTATCTCGTCCTTGCCAGAAAATCCCGTCCACAGACTTTTGCCGAAATTGTTGGCCAAAAACCTATTGTCCGTACCCTGCAGAACGCCCTCTCGCAAAACCGGGTCCCTCATGCCCTGATTTTCAGCGGCATTCGGGGTACCGGCAAGACCACACTTGCCAGGATAATGGCAAAGGCCCTCAACTGTGAGCAGGGACCGGCAACTGAACCCTGTAACACCTGCAGATCCTGTCGTGAAATCACCGGCGGAGCCAGCATCGATCTTCAGGAAGTAGATGGCGCCTCCAATCGTGGTATTCAAGAAATACGCGAATTGAAGGAAAAAATACGCTTCCTGCCGACACACTCACGCTTTAAAATTATCCTGATCGATGAAGTGCACATGCTGACAGCTGAAGCCTTCAACGCTCTGCTCAAAACCCTGGAAGAGCCTCCGAACCATGTGTACTTCATGTTTGCCACCACTGAGTTGCACAAGGTTCCGGTAACTATTCTTTCCCGCTGCCAGCGGTACGAACTCAAACGACTCGGCCACCACGAACTGACCACTCATTTCAGCCGGTTAGCAGCATCAGAGGGTTTTGAAATAGAGCCTGAAGCTGTTGATATGATCGTCCGGGAGTCCGGCGGCAGTGTTCGGGACGGCCTCAGCCTGCTGGATCAGATCTTCTCCTACAGTGGACGACAGATACAGGCACAGGATGTCGTTGAAATGCTGGGGCTGGTCAGCCACCAACTCGTCTCAAAGCTTGGTACTGCCCTGCTCCAGGGTGATCTGGCCGCTGTGTACAGACAACTTGACACACTCTATCAGCATGGATCCGACCTGCGGCGATTTGTCAACGATCTGCTCACCTGGCTCCGCTCTGTAATTGTGTGCAAAGTCAGCCCAAACCCTGGCCAACTCCTTGAGGCAACGGATAACGAGCTGATCGAACTCACGAAAACAGCAGACAGTTACTCTTTACCGACACTCACCGCCCTGTTCGACCTGCTCCTGGAAAATCTCGAAAACATCACCCGGTCCCAACAACCTCGACTGGCACTGGAGCTGGCTTTTATTCGTGCGGTACAGTTTCACGATGTTGTACCGGTCAGTGAACTCATGGCTCAGTTTGACCGGATAGCAGCTGACATGTTACCAGGTCAACCGGCTCCCCTTCTCTCTGCCGATCCACAGGTGCATAAAACAACACCCGCAACCGGTACAGCGCAACAGGTACCGGTTGCCGAGGATGCTTCAGTTTCACCAAAGGTGCCCGAAAATATAGAAACCCGCAAAATCGTTGCTCCGGCCTCTTCTGCTGCAATTGATCACACCGTACAGGATGCAGGTTCAACAGAAGAGACACAGGCACCACCTGTCGACCGGCAAGCTTCCCTGCCTCCAACTTCCACGTTTCACACAGATGAGGCTCCAGCAGATACAGACACCTCCACACAGTCACTCCCTGCAACACCTGCTACAGAGGCAACAAACCCGCCAACTCCTTCAGCAGAAAGGAAACGGATTCGCCAACATTGGGGTGCTTTTGTCAAATATGTACACAGCCGGCAGCCATGGATAGCAGCAGCCTTGCAGGTGGCGGATGCAGTCGATCAGCAGGGCGAAGTTCTCACCATTCACTTTACCGACAGCATCGACTGCACCCTCTTAAAACAACCCAAAATCATTGAAGCACTCACCGCATCCGTCCTTGATTTTTTCCAGGAAAATCTCCGGATCCAGTTTGAAGTTCCAGGTTCAACCGCCTGTGCACTTGATCCGAACAGTCATCTGGCTCCCCTGCAAGAGCGGCGCGCGTTGGCCAATGACCCGCTGGTGCTGACCGCCCTGGATGTATTCACCGGTCAAGTTGAAGAAATTCGAGTCGGCAAACGCTATCTGAAGACAACCACACCTGTTGACCAAACCGATACGGAACATGAACCTGACAATGATGACTAGTGCCTCCTGAAGTTCAACACGCACACAACACAACAAGCAAACACACAGACATCTGAGAGACGTATGAATATCAATGACCTGATGAAACAGGCCCAGCAGTTTCAGGAAAACCTGGCCTCAATACAAAATGACCTGGGCAAGCAGCAGGTTACCGGTACTGCCGGTGCCGGTATGGTGACGACCACCTTCAACGGTCGGGGTGAACTGCTTGCGGTTATCATTGAAAAAACCGTTGTGCAGCCGGAAAATGTTGAGATGTTGCAAGACCTCATCGCAGCTGCTGTTAACGATGGACTGAACAAGGCCAAAGAACTTGGAAAATCAGAAATGACCCGGTTAACCGGCGGACTGAACATTCCCGGTCTTGTCTGATGCAGGTCATTCCACCGGCACTGGAAAGGCTGATTGCTGATCTGACCAAACTCCCCGGCATCGGTCACAAATCAGCAACTCGATTGGCTCTGTATATACTGCGTCGTCCTGCGACCGAAGCTAAAAATCTTGCTGCCGATCTTCACGCACTGCATGATGCCATCCATCTGTGTCAGCAGTGTTATACCTTTTCAGAAACCAATCCGTGCATGATCTGCGGCAATCCAAGTCGGGATCCTCGTCTCGTCTGTGTGGTTGAAGAACCCGGAGATCAGATTGCCATTGAAAAGACCGGTGCATTTCGTGGCGTTTACCATATCCTACATGGTGTGATCGCCCCGATAGACGGTATCGGGCCGGAAGAGTTAAAGATACGCGAACTATACCAGCGGGCAACCAGTGGTACTGTCGATGAAATACTGATCGCCACCAGTTCAACTGTCCCCGGAGAAGCCACCGCCTCTTATCTTGCCGATATTCTTAAGGGAACCGACGTTCATCTCAGCCGCCTCGCCTGTGGGATCCCCATGGGGATGGACATCAAATATGCGGATGAACACACTCTGGCCAAGGCCATTGAATCACGACAGACGGTACATCGTCTCATTTAGCTGCAGCCAGGCTGTCTACCAACCTTGTTCACGATGCGGCCCCTGCTCTTCGATTGCATAGTCACACCGAGATCACATCCTGATCCGTGGCCTGGGTGCCTGTTGCCGGCGCTTTTCCACTGCCTGAGCGATCCAGGCTCCTTTTTGTTGTGCAGACTGAGACACACTCTGCGTTCCAAGCAGGTCAGCGCAGTGAAAAAAACATACCAGTCGTCTCTCGTCGTCTGAACTGCCGTTTGACTACGTGCCTGATAAGACAACCGACGCCCGGATGACCTCTGCAGGGTCTGTGCAGCCATTGTCAGTAAATGGACAACACAGGTTGATCCAAGAAGACAAAGAAACAGCTGCTGTAGTTCCATAATTTCCTCCTTTGTTTCTTCAGAGTCCCTTGCTGTTAAAGAGAAAGTACAGGGCTGAACCGGTATTCAATATCAGCCCTTTATCGCCTTTTTACGACCAGCGTGGGAAGTGCGGCCATGGAGGTCACCCGTTCAACCACACTTCCCATGAGAAGATCACCAAATTCTGTCCGTCCATGACTTCCGAGAACGATGAGACCGATACTGTTGGTTTCACTGTGCCGGACAATGGTTGCATAAGGTGGTCCTTCCAGAATATCGGTAATGACGCGCACACCAAGCCGCTCCCCCTGGCCGACCAGTGTCTGCAGGGGTGGGTAACTTTTCCGCCTGGCCTCATCCAGCACGCCGTACAAAAAACCCCGTTCAACGGGAATATCAATAACAGTCAGCGCATAGACATCACCCCCAAACGCAAGCCCCAGTTCCAGGGCCCTCTGTCCGGCTGCCATACTATACGAAGATCCGTCAATCCCCACCAAAATCCGGGAAAAATCAATCTCGGCCTCATAGGGGATCATCATCACATCACAGGGACTGTAGCCGATGACCTTGGCCGCTGTATTACCAAGGATGACCCTTTCAATCCGGGAACGCTTCGGATATCCCAGAATCACAATATCCGCCTGTTGTTCTTCAGCCGCGTAGAGAATCTCCTCGACCGGATCGCCGACCTTATGCATGGTGTGCACTTCCAGATTATGGGAGCCGGCAATCTGTTGCGCCTTGTCAAGGCAATGAAGAAAAGGCTTATTGAACTGTTCTTCAGCATTATCAATCTTCCATCTGTTCATATTTCCCTCATACCGGGGAGTGATGGAGATGGCGATCAATCGCGCCTTAAAAAAAAGAGCCATGCGGACAGCCTGTTGGAAGGCGAACAACCCTGTCTTTCCAGGTACAACAGCGGCAAGTATGCTGGTGATACGAGTTGGCATGGAGTCTCCCGGAGTCGGTTATATGTTTCTGGCAGCAAGTTTTTCCAAACGGCGGGCCTTGAACAGATTGGCAAGAATGATTGATGCGCCGATAAGCAGCGCCAAGCACATGACGCCAAAGCTTAAATGCGTCATGATCGAGAGCATGACGGTATTGATGGAGATAAGCTGAAGTTCTGACAGATATTTAGGAAGAGCCAGAAGACGGCTGACCGCAACAATCAGCATGATTGTCGCCATAACAAACTTGATCATGTAGTCTTTCACATAGGTCGTACCGATTGCACCGAGCTGGACCCCGAAAAGTGACCCGGCCAGAATAATCATAACTAGTCGAATATCAACCATGCCGTAATAGGCCCAGATAAGAGTACCGCCAAGTCCCATAACAAAGGCCACAACCAGTTCCGAAGCCGAAGCAACAATACTTGTCACGCCGATGATATACATCAGGCCGGGCACACCGATAAATCCTCCCACAGCAATGGTGGCTGCCAGCATGCCGGTGGCAAGGGCAACAGGTATTAAAAACCACAGACTGATACGTATATTCGCCGTTTTAAATGTAATCATCGGCCACAACTCGATCTGCTGAAGCCGTTTGGCAACGGTTGGAGATTTCACCTCTGTTGCACCATCGGCATTTTTCATGCCCAAGGCATCCCTGAGGACGAAAGAACCGACAATGACCAGTACCAGGACAAAAATTATGGACACATACAGGTTTGAACCAGCCTGACCCCATTTATCCAAAACAGTCTTTTGAATCATGATGCCGACCTGGACGCCGATCTCGGCAAAGACACCCATGATGAGTCCGAGTTTGATATCCACCTGGCCATACTTGTACCGTTTAACAGCACCAACCAGGGCTTTGGGAAACTTATGGCACATGTTACTGGCCACAGCGACCGTACCGGGAACTCCCAGACTCATCATACCGGGCGTGAGCACAAAAGCGCCTCCGGAGCCAATAAATCCACTGACCAGGCCTCCGATAAAACCAACTAAAAAAAGAAAGAGAACTGTATAGACGTTGAGGTCGATAAACTGGATGACATCACCGATTGATCCGTGCATGGAGTGGACTCCTCATACTTTACAATAACATTGGAAAAGCCGATCTAGGCATTCATCTGTACACGCGGACGTGTGTCCGGTCTGGAAACCCGGGTAACGCCGTCAACCACTGCATGTGCCGGAGTAACCTTTTTGGCCGTCTCTTTTTTCGATGCTTCGATTCCCATGGCAGACCAGAAGGAACTCGTAAAATTGCCATGAAAATACGAGACCGCAAGAACCGTGGCCACCGGTAACAACGCAAATACTCCTCCTTTGCTGAAATAGGTGACGACCAGGTCCTGATATGTAAAAATGGTGGCGTATAAGGCAGCAGTCAGCGTACCGAAGAGCATACAGTTTTTCATGTGACGTTTTCTGTTGACAGACATGGTAAAACCTCCTTTTTTCATTGCGGGTAAAGATAAGGCCGTATGAAAAGAGCCTTGTTGGTTACATAAAACGGGAAACACCGGTACCGGTGACTGGCGGGCCACCTCTTCCAGGCGAATGCCTTTGTCAAGAACGACAAATTCAATCCGGCGGTGCGCCCTGCACAGCCGGCTGACAACATCACCGACCCGGCCGGACTCACAAAGATGTTCAACGATAAGACCACTGTCTTTGACGTTCTCCCGGAACTGCGCGATACTTTCCTCCACTGCTTCGGCAAAACGCCGGCTGCGTCGCCGCAGATTGTAGGCCGGCAGAGTATCCACATGCACGGTCAGTACGGCACAGCCCAAACGCTGGGCTGTATGCATGGCGTACATCATGACCGGTTCAGACATATGCCCATTCCGTGTGACAGCCATGATAAAAGATCTCTTGGCCGATGTTTGCGAAACATCACCGGTCAGGTAACCGTTGGGGTGAAAGCTGGGATGTAGAGATAAACAGGTGTCTTGCATGGCATTCGGCAGAAAAATTATTTCTGATTCTTAACGAGCAGATAAAATCAAGAAACATGCCATGCAGGTGATAAAGAATAATATCTTGAAATGATTAACTTTATTTCAAGAAACGAGCTGCAGCCACGATTATTCAAATTGTTGCAAATCGCAACGTTCGCAGAAAAAACCAGGAAATTCGGAAGGGGAACTATTGCAAATTGCAACATCGCATGTTGCAACTGTAACAGCATGGAAGAAAAGCCGGAACAACAGCAGGAAAAAAATCTCGTATGGAGCTGTGCCACAAGACACCGTATGGACCGGCAGAGTCATACTGCAGGAAAACACACCAGAAAAAGAAAGGGCTTACGGCATTTTTATTGCTTCCACTGTAGCAACCCGCAAGCATGGCGTGTCACAGAGATTCCGCTGCCGGCCGCAGCTCCATTATTGGGTGTCCTGAGAAGAATAAACCAAGCATCCGACTGCACCATAAGGGAAAAGCGTATGTTTTTTAGAAAGAAAACAGAATCCGTAACCGAACAGCAACCACAACAGACTTCGTCCGGTCTTTCTCCACTCGACAGTCTGCGAGCTAAAATTGAGATTGCTCAGCTCCCTCAAGAGGTGCTTGACGTTATAAAAAACGAATTCGCCAAACTGGAAAAAACCGATACCGCAGTCGCAGAATATGGACTTGGGTTCAACTATATAGAGTTGCTCCTCTCCCTCCCGTGGCTGGAATCAAGTCGAGATCGGCTGGATCTGATAAGGGCACAGTCAATCCTTGACACACGCCATTTCGGCCTCACACAGGTGAAACAGCGGATCCTGGAATTCCTCGCTGCAAAAACACTCTGCAGTAAAGCCAGACAAACCGTTCTTATTGTTGATGATGAAGAGATCGCTCGCACCAACATGATTCATATCCTCACCAAAGACGGATATATCTGTCATGGAGCAGGCAACGGTGCAGAGGCAATGACTATCCTGTCTGAAGAGGAGGTCGACCTCGTTGTCACGGATCTGAAGATGGAGCAGATGGACGGACTTGAGCTTCTGGAACGGGTCAACCAGACCAGGCCTGACATTCCGGTCATCATGGTCACCGGATTTGCCACTGTTGGTTCGGCAGTGGACGCGCTTAAAAAAGGAGCTGCTCACTATCTGGGAAAACCGGTAAACTTCGACGAACTCCGCAGAACCGTCAAAGAGGTGTTGGAAAAGAAACTCTTTGTCCGGATGGGCAAAGGGCCCATCCTCTGCTTTACAGGCCCTCCCGGGACTGGCAAGACCTCGGTGGGCAGAGCCATTGCTGAAGCGCTGCAACGCCGGTTTATCCGGATTTCTCTTGCCGGATTACGTGATGAGGCTGAACTGCGGGGACACCGGCGAACATATGTGGGTGCATTACCAGGACGGATTATCACAGAGTTAAAACGAGTCGGCATGAACAACCCTGTGTTCATGCTCGATGAAATTGATAAAATCGGACAGGATTTCTGCGGCGACGCAGCCTCGGTGCTCCTTGAAGTGCTTGACCCTGAACAAAATGTTCATTTTAACGATCACTACCTTGAGGTACCCTTTGACCTTTCACGGATCATGTTCATTGCAACGGCCAATGATCTGTCCAAACTGCCCGGTCCTTTACTGGACCGGATGGAGTGTCTTGAGTTCACGGGGTATACTGAACGTGAAAAAGTACACATTGCTCAGCAGTTTGTTCTGCCGCGTCAGCTCAAGCTCACCGGACTGACAAAGGACATGGTCCAGTTTTCCCAGGAAGGGTTGGTGCGGGTCATCAACGATTACACCCGTGAATCCGGCTTACGTCATCTTGAACGGAAAATAGCTGACATCTGTCGCAAGATCGCCCTCCTCCATCTCAAGACGAATGGTAAGAACCTGCCGATACTGGTCGATGTGCCGATGGTGTCGCAACTGCTCGGCCCGCGTGAATTTCAACGCGAAGCAGCTGAAGTTGAACCGCAGATCGGTGTTGCCACAGGTATGGTCTGGGCAACGACCGGAGGAGAGATTATCAGTGTGGAAGCCGCTCTGATGCCAGGTTCCGGGACATTGATCTTAACCGGGTCACTCGGTGAGGTATTGCGGGAATCTGCTCAAACAGCCCTGAGCTTTCTTCGCAGCCAGGCAGGTGTCTTTGACGTATCACCGGTATTTTTTAAAGACACCGATATACATATCCATTTCCCAGCCGGAGCCATAACGAAAGATGGTCCGTCCGCCGGCATCACCATCTTTGCAGCACTCCTCTCCCTCCTCACGCAAAAACCGGCACGGCGCGATGTTGCCCTGACCGGCGAAATGACCCTGACAGGTCGAATTCTGCCGGTCAAGGGAATTCGCGAAAAAATTCTGGCTGCAAAGCGTGCCGGTGTACAGTTAGTCCTTTTACCGTCTGCCAACCAGGAAGAAGTTGAATCGCTGGACACCGATGTTCTGGAAGGGATTCGGATACAGCTTGTAACAAATGCCGATGAAATCGTGGAACCGGTCTTTGGGCGTCAGACGTTTATTCTGGCATCCTGACCGGGCGAGTGTTGCAGTATTTTAAAAAAGTGGTCAGGCATCCGGATCCTCAAGACCGTAGCGTTTGATTTTCCGCCAGAGGGAGACACGATCTATACCGAGCATCTTTGCCGCAGCAGACCGGTTCCCCTCAACCTCGTCTAACACTTCAAGGATATAGCGCTTCTCATGTTCCTCTAAAGTCAGCCATTCAGCCCGATGCTCACGAACAGCCATGCCGGTACTGTCTCCAAAAACAGTATCAACGTGATGCGCTTCTATAAGTTCTTCACCGTTAAAAAGAAGCAAACGCTGGGCAATATTTTCCAGTTCTCTGATATTTCCGGGGTAATCATACGCCATAAGGTGTTGCTGGGCAGAGCGTGACAGTCGTGGCGCAGTGCGTCCTAACGGAACATGTTTGGCAAGAAAATAGTCCGTCAGGGCCGGGATGTCTTCTCTCCGTTCAGCCAGTGATGGCACATTGATCGCAAGCACATCAAGCCGATAATAGAGGTCCGCGCGAAAGGTCCCGGCTTCCACCTCTCTCTTGAGATCTTTGTTGGTTGCTGCCAGCACTCGAAAATCAACGGCAATTTCAGTTGAACCACCAACACGAAGCAGTGTGCGCTCCTGAAGAACGCGAAGCAGTTTGACCTGCAGAGAAAGGGATAACTCGCCCACCTCATCAAAAAAAACCGTGCCGCCTTCTGCGGTTTCAAGCAACCCTTTCTTGCTTTTATTGGCTCCGGTGAAGGCCCCCCGCTCATAGCCGAACAGCTCACTGGCAATCAGTTCTTCAGTAAAAACACCGCAGTTGAACGCAACAAAGCGTTTCTTTGAACGGGGACTCAACTCATGGAGTGTTTGCGCAACGAGTTCCTTGCCTGTTCCTGTTTCACCTTGAATCAGGACATTACAATCAAGTTGCGATACCTGGGCAATGGTTTCGCGCAGTGCTTGCATTTTCTGGCTGCCGCCGACAATTCGTTCAACCCCCTTGTGCGCAGCAACCTGATTCCGCAGAAAACGAATCTCTCTTCGCAACAGACTCTTCTCAAGAGCCTTTTCGACAATGGCACGCAACTCATTAATCTTAAATGGTTTCTCCACGTAATGATAAGCGCCCTTTCGCATGGCTTCCACAGCGGTGTCAACACTGGCATGGCCGGTTATGACCACGACCTCAATAGCCGGCCACAGTTTTTTTGCCTCCTCAAGAACAGCCATACCATCAGTACCGGGCATGCGCAGATCGGTTAAGACCAGATCGATCTCTTCTTCTTTCAGGATGCTGATCGCTGTCTGACCATCTTCAGCCTCCCTGATCAGGTACCCGTCCTTCGTAAGAATATGGGTTAGGTTTTCACGGGAAATTGACTCGTCGTCAACCACAAGGACTTTCCGTTTAGTCATATCAGAATTCGATCAGGTTACAATTTTAACCGGACAGGGCAGATGAATGAAAAAAGATGTACCCTGACCGATCTGACTTTGCACGGTAATTGTCCCCTGGTGTTGCTGGACAATTCCATAGACAACAGAAAGGCCGAGGCCGGTCCCATGGCCCTCTTCTTTTGTTGTAAAAAACGGGTCAAAAATTCGGGCAAGATTCTTTTCTGCTATCCCCTGACCGGTGTCGCTGATCTCAACGATTACTTCCTGAGCTCCGATATCTTCAGTGGCGGTGATAGTGATGCTGCCCTGACGGAGTATCGCCTGTGCCGCGTTGATGATCAGGTTGATGAACACCTCCTGCATACGTTGGATATCCAGCGGTAAAACAAGATGCTGAGGCACATCAACCGTCATACTGATGTCCGGAGATACCTGACTTTTTGCCAGCAGTACCGCCTTTTGAACAACGTCAACAAGCGATGCTGTCCGAAGTGCAAACTCCTGAGTTCGAGAGAACTCCAACAGACTTTTCACAACATCACGAGCCCGTAAAGTTTCCTGATCGATATTTTGCAGCATCCGTCTGACGAACGCCGGGTCACCATCTGTAAACTCATCAATTGCAATTTGACAGGACGTGGAGATATTGTTGAGCGGATTATTGAGCTGATGGGCAACACCTGCGGTCAAAGTACCAAGAGAGGAGAGTTTTTCAGCCTGAATCAGCTGATCCTGTCTTCGTTCCAGTTCGGACACCATGATATTGAATGCTTCCATGACCTGTTGAATCTCATCTTTTGTATTGATGACATCAATCTTGTTGAACCGGCCCTGGGCAATGGCAACAGTTGCCTTTTTGATCGCAGCAATCGGTTTAAAAACAAAAGAAATACTGAAGAATGAAAGAATAATACCCGTGACGATGGCAACAGACGCCCACACTATCAGTTGTTCTCTGAGCAAAGACACCATAGAGTGAATTTGCGTTTTTTCAAAATTTACAATATCTTCACTGACATCAGAAATTATTTTACCATAGTGACGTATTTTATCTTCAATATTCCCATCCTTCCCGGTATCAGTTTCCTGAATTGTCGCGAGTAAATCACGAATACTATTTGTGTATACTTTTATCTGAGCATCCAGTTCAATCAGCTGATTGTTCACAGCCAGCTTTTCGTCAACATGTAATATTGTGTCTATTATTTCTGTTACCTTCTGTGTTGATGCAATATTTTCATAAAGGGAATCCTGGTTACCATATAAAAAGTAATTTTTTTCATATCGTCTTGCTTCCAGGATATTATTATGAACATTGTATATATATTCTAAAATCTCCATTTTTCGTTCAGTAGTGACAAGATCAACATAGGATAAAAAGCTCATGATCGTCACACATGATATATAAAAGAAAAGAACAAGAGCCACTTTACTGATGATGCTGAGACTAAAAATTCTTTTCATAATCATACCAATAGTAGAGAATTCATATTGCACTACGTAATCTCCATGGCGACTGCAGCAAACCACCTGAAAAACAGAAAGCACCCGGACAGCGGACCGCTTGCGCAGAAGCAGACGTCCGTCCTTACCTCACTGACAGCCTGGATACAGGTATCGTTATCAGGAAAGACATCGGACAGGTGCACCTGTAAGTTCCCTCAAATAGCATCGCCTGCAGCAGCCGAAAAAAGAGAGGTCGCTGGTCATAAGCAGTCACGAAAAACATTTAAGCAAAAACAGTGCAAGAAATGCAAGGTGATCCCTTACTGAGAGGTCTTTGTGAAAAAGTTGACCATTTACTGGCGGTCGCGTACACTAACAGTGTGTTTTTTCGTTCACCATCTGGATTTTTGTTCAGAAATCATCATGAAAAAGATTGCTCGACAGAGACGTACCGAACTGAAAGCTCCTGAATTTAACCTGTCCACTCTCAAAAACTCAGGGATTCATTGGTACTGCTGGTCGATGCCTGTGAAAAGGAGGCTACAATGATTACGCTGGTTGAAACCGACATCACGACCATGAAGGTCGATGCCATTGTTAACGCAGCCAATGAAACTCTTTTGGGCGGCGGAGGGGTTGACGGTGCCATCCATCGCGCCGCCGGTCCGCAACTCCTGGAAGAGTGCCGAACCATCGGCGGCTGTAAAACCGGCAAAGCCGTCATCACAAAAGGCTACAACCTTCCCGCACAGTATGTCATTCATACTGTCGGCCCTATATGGAGAGGGGGCAATAATAACGAACCGGCTCTGCTGGCCGGCTGTTACCGCAGCTGTCTGGAGCTGGCAGTGCAACACAATATCAACTCCATCGCCTTTCCTGCAATCAGCTGCGGTGCGTACGGGTTTCCCCTGGATGAAGCTGCTGACATTGCTGTTGACACTATCCAGTCTTTTCTCAACCGTAACGGAAAACCTGCAGAGGTTTTTATCGCCTGTTTTCAACCGCAGGCAAAATTTGCCTTTGCCCAGGCTATCCGCGGCCTGGAAGAGTAATACCATGGTATATGGTCTGCAAACGTACCTGGCAATGGACCAGACCCCCTGCCCTTCTGCATGACGGGCATTGTCAGGCAGATGTTCTTGCAATAAGACCAGGATGTCCGGCTGAGATATCCACCAATGGAGCTGAACGGTCCAACCAGCTGGTCCCGATATATTCAATGAAGGACTGCGACCCATAACTCCCGAAACCAGTCGCTATTCTTTTGAAATATCATTTGTTCTTAAAATACGTTAAGATCACCGCAACAGATAAAGACGATCAGATACATAGAAACAACCCTCTCTTAAAATCCCGTTTCCCTTCTCGTCTGCAAGGAGATGCCATGCGCATAGGAATCGATGTCGGCGGCACTCAAACCGACGGCGTGCTTATCAACGGCGACCAACTGCTCGCCGCAGCCAAAACCCCAACCAATCACGACAACCTGCTCGAATCGATCAGCCAGGTACTACACACCATTCTGGCCGGCCAGGACCCCAGGCGGGTACGCACTCTTAATCTGAGCACCACGTTGACCACCAACGCCATTGTTACCGGAAAGACCGAACCTGTGGGCATGCTGGTGGTCGGAGGCCCTGGGATCTCGGCTGAATATTATCGTATAGGCGACCATTACCACCAAATTTACGGTAGCCTTGACCACCTCGGGACAGAGACCTCGGCACTCAATGAGGATGATCTCGATGAGGCCATCTCTTCCTGCCTTGATCAGGGGGTCAAATGCTTTGCTGCTGCCTGCAAATTTTCACCACGCAACCCTGACTATGAAAATCATATTCGTGAAAAACTGGGCAACCAGGCGGATTTTGTCACCCTGGGTCATGCGATCTCCGGCCAACTCAACTTCGGTCGCCGCATCCACACCGCCTACTACAATTCAGCTGTCTGGCGTATTTTTCAGCGCTTTGCCGGGGCATTAACCACCAGTCTCAAAGGATTTTCCCTTGAGGATGTTGAAATCAACATTCTCAAGGCCGACGGTGGCACCATGCCGCTGGTCCGTGCTTTGGAAACACCGGTGCAGTCCATCTTCTCCGGTCCGGCGGCATCAGTTATGGGGATCCTTGCCACCACACCTGTTAACGAAGATGTCCTGATGCTGGATATCGGCGGCACAACCACGGATATCGCCCTTTTTGCCGGCGGAACACCGCTCCTGGAACGCGAGGGCATATCCATTGAAGAACGCCCCACCCTGGTTCGTGCCATCCATGTCGAATCCATCGGGATCGGTGGCGATTCCCTTATTCACAGTGACAACGGCGAGGTTGCCGTCGGTCCGCAACGACTCGGCCCCTGTATGGCCGCCGGCGGTGACCGGCCGACCATTATGGATGCCTTCAATGTCCTGGGGCTTGCCGCCTTCGGCGCAACCGACCGTTCCCAAACCGGTATGACGACCATGAGCAATGTATTGAGCTGTTCAACAGAACAGCTGGCCGAAACAGTGATCAGCACTGCGGTGGAAACCCTGGCAACAGCCATTGAACAGCTGATCTTCAAGGTCAACAGTAAACCTGTCTATACTATTCACGAAATACTCACCAGCCGGGAAATCAAGCCGACCAGGCTGATTGTCATCGGCGGCCCTGCCGCCGTTTTTCAGGCGCCACTTGCCGAACGGTTGGGACTGGAAGTGACCGTTCCTTCTCTCCACGGTGTTGTCAATGCCATTGGCGCAGCCCTCACCAGGACCACCAGCCATCTCAGCCTGACGGCTAATACCGCACGACGTAAGTTGTCCGTCCCCATGCTTGGTATTTTCCAGTCTGTTCCCCGGGGATTCAGTCTTGATGAAGCGGTGGCAGAGGCCAGAAAGCTGCTTGTCGGCGATCTGGCAGCATCTGGTATCAGGATCAACGATCAGGAAGTGCAAATAACCCAGGCCGACTCCTTCAACATGGTTGACGGCGGTTACACCAGCGGCAAAAACATCAGGGTTGTTGCCCAGGTGCGGCCGGCGGTTGTGACTCACCTTGCTGATGCCCCGGCAACACTCCTCCAGGTATGCTGATCTCCAACCACATCCACACTCTCTTATTCACACAGGTGCGATCATGCTAAAAGCTGCCTCCTCTCTTGGCGTTATTTTTTTCCCTGCCTTTGACTGGGCTATCTCCCCTACCCATCCCGAACGGGAAGAGCGACTCCTGTACACCCAGGATCAGTTTCGGGAAGAGGGCCTGTTCGATATCGAGGGAATCAGTGAGCACCGCCCCCTGTATGCCTCTGATCTCGATATTATGCGGGCTCACTTCTGTTTCCCGTCGGTATCGGCGATATGTACCGAATCACACCGTATCTCCGCCGGTGGTGCCATTCAGGCGGCCCGATTGGTCTTTGAACAGGAAACACGCCGGGCGTTTGCTCTTGTCCGTCCGCCCGGCCATCACGCCATGAAAGTCGTGCACGGCAATCGCGGGTTCTGCAACATCAACATTGAAGCTGTAATGGTCGAATGGATTCGAGAGCACTACGGCCGCAAACGAATTGCCATTGTTGATACTGATTGCCACCATGGCGACGGGACCCAGGATGTGTACTGGCACGACCCGGACGTTCTGTTTATCTCTCTTCACCAGGATGGACGTACCCTGTATCCCGGATCAGGTTTTCCGTATGAGAACGGAGGTCCCAGGGCACTGGGAAAGACCGTGAACATCCCTCTGCCGCCGCGGACCTCTGACGAGGGATATCTCTATGCCATTGAAGAGGTGGTGCTCCCCATTCTTGCCGACTTCAATCCCGACCTGATTATCAACTCCGCCGGTCAGGACAACCACTATACCGACCCCATCACCAACATGCAGTTTTCCGCGCAGGGATATGCCCGCCTCAACGAGCTCCTTAAGCCCGATATAGCGGTGCTTGAGGGTGGCTATTCGATAAAAGGGGCGCTCCCCTATGTCAATCTGGGCATCTGTCTGGCCATGGCCGGCTGTGACTATTCAGGAATCCGCGAACCCGATTACAACCCGGCTGCCCTGCGTGAATCACCTGATCTCATGGACACCATACGACAAACCTGTGCCTATGTTTTGGACAGTTACCATCACCCGCCCATGGGCGACTTTGAAAAGCAGGGCGAATACTTTATCCGTGAACGTAAGATCTATTACGACACTGAAGGTATTCTGGAAAACCAGCGGGAAGAACTGAAAGATTGCGAAAGCTGCCGGGGAGTACGGCTGATCAAAAGCAGCAGCAGCCACCTCTCAACCTGCCTGGGTGTTGAGCTGCCCATTGACTGCTGCCCGGCCTGTGAGCAGGAAGGCTACACTGCCTTTACCCGTGCCAAGAAAAATTATGTGGTGGCACAGCTGCTTGATCAGAAAAACAAGCGGTTTCAATACTTATCCGAGTAAGCCACCGCTTGTTTCATACCCCTCTGCTGATCTGACAACCGTCAAACCATGATGGTTGTCAGATCAGCTGCCGGCTCAGCAGGACAGGCATCACCTTTGTTGTCTGCACTGTATCGGAGGTCGCAAGAAACAAAGACGGTTCCATGGCCTCTGAACCAATGGTCTGCAGCCAAAACTGTTCAGCAGGTACCGGCAGGTGGTAAAAAAGAAGATTTTTTGTGGAGAATTTATTGCTGATGATCAGCATGCTCCTGACTGATCGTCCTGAAGACATGTTCGATGATCTCAAAAAGTGCCACAATTTCCGGATCAAAATGACTGCCGCTGCTGCTGCGGATTATCCGAACCGCCTCCTCATGACTCATCGCTTTTTTGTACACACGTTCAGAGATCAGGGCATCGTAGACATCGGCAAGGGCCATGAGCCTGCCGCTTAACGGAATCGCCTTTTCTTTCAAACCATACGGATATCCGCTGCCATCCCATCTCTCATGATGTGTCAGGGCTATTTCACGGGCGGTTTTTAAAAAAGAAGTTTCATCAGTGAGCCCGGAGGCCGATTCAGCCTTGGCCAGGGCTTCGGCACCGTACACTGTGTGCTTCTTCATCTCTTCAAACTCTGCCGGTGTCAAACGTCCGGGTTTAAGCAGAATCGCATCAGGAACGCCCACCTTACCCACATCATGCAGCGGAGAAGACTTAAACAGAAGATCCACATCTTTTGGCTGCAGGCGGTAATCGACCTGTTTATGCTCAAGCAGAAATTCCGCCATTGCCCGTATATACTTCTGTGTACGAAAGATATGGTTACCGGTTTCAGTGTCACGAGTTTCCGCTAAAGAGGCCCAGCCCACTATGGCACAATCCTTGGCTGCGGCAAGCTGGCGTTCGCGATGAACCAGACGAAGCTCTTCACTGCGAAAGCGTATCAGAGAAAGGAGCGTGAAGGAAAAGACAACAGCAATGGTAATCGGAACCGGGGACAGAAATACCTGATACCTTGTCAACAGGGCAATGGAACTGCCGATTATGGCACAGATAATGCCCAGCAGTGTTACCCCGGCGGCCCAGATGGAAAGCTGGACAATCATGACTGTTGCCAGAACAACGGCGAGCAATGCCCCTGCTGCCTGCAGTACATCCGTCCAGACGGGAAGAGAGATAAAATCACCGTCAAACAGTGCTCCGACCATGGTAGCATGCACTTCTACTCCAGGCATGTGCCGATCAACAGAAGTTACGTGACTGTCCTTCAACCCCTCGACCGAAGATCCGACAAAAACAATCCGGCTGTGAAAAACCTGTGCGGAAACAGTGCCGTCAAGCACATCCGCCGCCGAAATGTACGGATAGGTTTTGGCTGGTCCTCGAAACCGTATGGCGGCAAAACCATGCTGGTCAACCGGTATGTCTGTTCCTGCCGCCTGCACGGAATGAAACCACGTATAACTGGAATCAACAGTCACACTCTTCTTCTTTTGAGCCAGCAGGTAGGTGGTCAGAGCAAACGATGGATAGTAGACATCCTGATGACGAATAAGCAAAGGAACCCTGCGCAGAGTCCCGTCCGTATCCGGAACAGCATTAAAAAAACCCAATCCTTCGGCTGCCAGGGCCAGTTGCGGCAAGGTGGCAACAAAACTCTCGGCCACAGGAAAAAAAGACTGCCCCCCACTGTGACGCTTGACAACCGTCACACTAATACCGCTGTCCGGCAGTGGCCCTGTTGTTCGACCATTGCCGTCAAAGGAGAACATCACGCCTAATGAAAAAAGACCACGCTGCACAACCTGGGAAAGGGCCCAGTCATGGTCAAGCATCTCTTTTGGCAGGGCTGTTAAATCAACTGTGTCGCCCAAATAGGTTTGGAGATCTCGGCTGATAAATTTCAGAGACGAACGGTCCGGCTCGGCAAAAAGAATATCAACGCCAACGCCGTCAGGTTGCCCGTCCCGAATGGTGTTCAGTAACCGGGCCACAAGATGACGCGGCCACGGCCACTGACCATATCTGCTGAGGCTTTTCTCATCAATGTCAACAATCAGGACCTTGGGATGGGCGGGTTTTTGCCCAAGACCGTGCAGCATGAAATCATAAACCAGCCGATCAAAGCGCCGCAGCGGCTCGGGCCCAAGCAAAACAAGGACAGCTGCAACCACGCCGAGCAGTACACCGACCGTTAAGACGCCTCTGTTCGTCTCCAAGGTGGTGTGATGAAAAAAACTGCGGAAAGCAGTCATGGCGGGTTAACGAACGATAACCTCAACGCGCCGGTTGCGTGGCTCCGACACGTTGTCAACCGTAGGCACGAGAGGGTTGTTCTTGCCGTGCGAGGTGGTGGAGATGTACTTTGGATCAACACCGTACTGTTCCAGCAACGACTGAATGTATTCCGCACGCCGAAGAGAGAGACTCTCGTTATAGGCATCGTCTCCCATCCGATCCGTATGGCCATCGATACTGATATCCATGGACCCTCTTTCTTTTATGGCCGCCAGAATTCTGGGGATCTCAGTTGCAGACTCGGGTTTGGGTTGACTGGAACTGCTTTGAAAGTAAAGAAAGAACTTGGCCGGGGGCGATGGCTGGATGTCCAGAGCCCTGCCAAACAGCAGACGAATTTCCTTCTCTTCCATGATCCCGGCTTCACTGGGGCTGTCGGCCTCGCTCTTCACTGTTATCGCCTGCTGGGCAGCATTCATCGTTTGAGAGCCATGGGGATTGGAGACAACGATGTTGCCCACTGCACCATCGGGATCGGGCAAAAGGACAAACGTTTCTTTCGGCGCACAGCCTGCAATAAACCAACAGACAACTACCATCACTATCCAGTGTCGCATGTCACCCTCCCTGGTTATCCCTTCACATTCACGAGAAAATGAGTGCCGCGAATGGAGACCATACTCACCGGTGTTTCAATCTTCACCGACTCAGGATTCAACCTGGCCATTATTCCGGAAATATAGGTAAAACTGCCCTTCAGAAATCGAGTCAGCATCCCCAATTCATTTGTTCTGGGCTGAAAAACAAATTCAACAAGGACCATTTCACCGGCCGATCCCATCGAGATGATCGTATCGTCGCGCAAAAAGAGACCCATTGCTCCGTTGGGGCCGGTTTTCAACCTGTCACTCACCTGAAGGCGCATCCCTTTCTGTGCAGGGATCTGCTCGGTACCCCGCACAATCCACGCCTCTCCCTCAACACTCTTAACACTGCCCACATCCGCCGCATAGACTGATGTTACCAATAAAGACAGCAGAAAAGACATTGCCAGACAGTATATTTTCATATCGGTTTCTTCTCCATAAAAAGATGGTGCCATCCGTACAGGGATATTGAACGATGTATCTGAATAATCAACATATCTGTTCTTAATACCTACCCGATCAGACCATTTTCATGCAACCAATTCTTTCTTGTCTCTCGGGCACCGCTCTTGGCGGCAATATCTGTCAAAACAGTAAGTGACTCTATCCATTCGCAACTCTCACTCTCCTGCAAATACGGCAGTGGCCGACACCTGTCGGCCGGCAGCGGTATCTGCAAACTGCAAGGAGCACACCCCGTGGTATTGTCCAGAACCGGGAACCGGGATTTAAGAAGGATAGCACCTGCGAATTCCTGAAGAATCTTCGGTATACCAGGCGGACCTTGCTGTTGAACCTGGTGGCGTGGGGGGATTTTTGAAGATACTGACCGGCGAGCAAGTACTTGCAGGTGATCAGAAAAACGGTGGCCAAACGGTGCTGTGGCTACACACGCAGATTGGAAGCCTTAGCCAAATCCACCGAGTATTTTGTAATTATGGTGAAACGGGTACTGGAGCCAAGTAAGGTACTTGACGAAGACAACACTACGACTCCTGGCCATGCAGTCGCAACGGAGAAGCTGTCACTGTGCTTGGCTTTGTTAGCGCTAGTAGCTTACTCAATAAACACTGGGCCCCACCTTTAGAAAACAAGTTGTACGAACGAAACAGGTAAATCTATAATGGCAAAATGGCATATGTTTTAATTGCCTCCGCTTTGTACCTGAGGCCACGTCTGTCAAAACACGTCATTTCACCGATAAGATAAAAATGTCCGTCCATGTACTTTTTGAGTTTTTCAAAAAAATATTTTGAAACTGTAAAATAGGTTCCGAGAGGGTTGCCTACATCTTTGTGATGTGCTGGATACCATTGGTTGACCCAGTATTTCCAAGCGCCATTGCTTATACTGCCACCGAAATGCTCTACACTATAATTGCCTTGTCTTATGGACTTAACGGGTAGATCTCCTACGAAATAAGCAGGTTGAAAATAGCCTCTTGATAACCAGTCAACTTCCCACCTGCCAAAGAAAGAAGGCCAAGTCCATTTGGCTAAAGGAAATATGCCTTGCTCTGAATTCCGTACATGATTTATTGAATCAAACATCATCTTAGGGTCGTCAATTTCAGAGCTTTGAAGAGAGACAAGAATGACCTTTAGATCAAGACATACACCAGTGTGATTTCTTAAAATAGGCCCGTTGGCATGTAACAACATTTCATCAGTAGAAGCGGTAAAACTTGCTAAATATTGCTCCAGCTCTTTCTGGCCAGGTAAAGGATCATCTTTGCTCAGTTCACCTAATACAGGCCAGCTGTATGGCGGATCAGAAGGAGATAGAGTTACAATTGAGTCGAACGGTAACACCTCTTTAGCATGTGACAAGCAAACCCTTGCGGGTATGGAGTGTTCGTGCATAGCATAAGCTAGTGTTCTGACATAAGCAGATAAAATAGACGCTTCTGCTCGCCATGAAAAACTACATAAAATTTTGTCTTGCGGATAAAACTGTTCGCTAGCAAAATTGTGTGGTCTAACAGGCTGTTGAAAAACAGGAAAACATGAGACAAGGGTTCTTTATTTGCCCTTCGATAGCTCTTTTGCAGAGGCCCTTGGCCGTTTGTTTGTCATGATGCGTTGCCGGTTTTCATCTTCCGAG
>Ga0265295_1000978_pt1 | contig 53616 bp, 59 predicted proteins | sample Munlansysbiofilm_FD_192503 | JGI IMG/M metagenome (GOLD analysis project Ga0265295, IMG submission 192503) | Leachate microbial communities from a municipal landfill in Southern Ontario, Canada - Methane capture system biofilm | ecosystem: Engineered > Solid waste > Landfill > Unclassified ... | reverse complement strand
TAAAAAAGAATTAAATAATTTATCTAGATAATTATACGCTACATTTTAAAAGACAATAAATTGAAAAAAACACGACTGTTAAGCCGTGAATTCAATTATTGTCTTTTTTTAGTGTCAAAAACGAAATAATAACATATAAATGCTTTACTTGACAAGCCAAATCCCTAAATAACATAAAAAAAATGTTTTATATTATTTTTTACATATTCTTTGAAGGATTAAAGTGTACCATACAGTGAATTACTTCTTTATGTGTTTTTTCAACTAAATGATGGACCCGTTCAGCAATCGCATGTGCTTCAACTAGACTTAATGATTGATCAACACTAATCTCAACATCAACGTATATTCGATTCATATGCTTTCTAGCTCTTAAATCGTCAATATTAATTACACCTTTTACATTTTTTATTGTCTGATAGACACTCTTCATAACTTCATTATCTGGTGCTTCATCAACTAAAAACGAGACTGACTCTTTAATAACAACAAAAGCATTTTTAAAAATTATTATCCCAATTAGTAAAGCCGCAATATAATCAAAATATACTAATCCAATTCTTGTAAGAATGATTCCTATTAAACTCGCAAGAGTTGCAAAGATATCTCCAATATGGTTATAAGCTTCGGCTTTGAAACTTGCTTGATTATACTTCTTATATCCTTGCATATACAGTATGAAAATAACTGTCTTTAATACAATACTAATAATCGCAACATAAATCGTATAAATCTTTGGGCTGTCAATATCACCTATACCAATATTAATTAATCCGTTAATTCCTTCGTAAGTTATATAAACAGCGGTTAAAAACAAGATGATTCCTAAAACAAAACTAACTATACCTTCGTATTTTTCATGACCATAAGGATGGTCATTGTCTGGTTTTTTACTTGTTATTTTGATTGTTATTAAAAGCATGACACTAATAAAGACATCTGATAAAGAGTTATACCCATCACTCACCAAGGAAATAGTATTACCTAAATATCCAAATGATAACTTAATAAGAACTAAAACGATATTTATTATCAATGCTATATTCAAAATTCTCTTAATCTCTTTTTTCATAAAAACACCTACAGTCTAAACGTTATTATAAGTCCTAAAAAAAGCCTTGTCAAGCCAATAATTTTAAGGTCTTTCTTAACATTTTTTTACGTTATTCTTGCTTTTACACATTAAAAAGCGGTTTTAATATAATATTCCATAAGTTTTACTAATTAACTTGCAAACGTCTTTTTTACATGTTATGATTAAGATAGTAATATTTCCGAATCAATTTGAGTGGGGGACCCATTTAAGGGGTGAATCATTATTGAAGGGCAACTTGGAAGCCCTAACCCGACAGCTAACCCCATAGGAAGATTCCAAGCGTGCAGCTTTTTTGTTGGGCGTTTTTTATTTTTATTAGGGAGGAATCAACTTATGAATATTATTTTAATTTTATCGTTATTAATTGGTTTAGGCTTTATTTTTGGCAAGCTAGCACACTATATAAAACTACCCACCGTTTCTGGATATTTAATCGCTGGGTTATTAATTGGCTTACTACCAATTGATTTTACTGCTCACACATCAGTATTTAATACCATTAGCGAGATTACATTATCTTTTATTGCCTTTGGTATAGGTAGTGAATTTGTTTTATCTAATCTAAAGAAAAGTGGTAAAAAGATTTTCATTATCACACTATTAGAAGTTATAGGGGCTATCGTTGTAGTTTTTGCAGCAATGTACTTGTTAGTACCTTCTTCTTTTCCAAGTTTTAGTAGCAATGAAAAATTATCTTTCGCTTTAATACTTGGAACAATGTCGGCGGCTACTGCCCCAGCAGCAACCATCCTTGTTATTCGTCAGTTTAAAGCTGATGGTCCAGTAACTAAAACTATTTTACCAGTTGCTGCTCTAGATGATGTGTCTGGGATTATTGCCTTTGGAATTGTTTTACCAATTGCAAGAATTCTAACACCGATAGATCCTGCTAATGCTTTAGAACCTACTTTATGGAATATTTTAAAAGGACCTTTAATCGAAGTCTTCGGATCCTTAGCAGTTGGATTAGTCTTAGGGATTATACTATCGATTGTAACTAAAGTAATTGATCCTAAGGATGAATTACAAGTCAAAACGATTTTCTTTATATTAGCAGGACTTGGTCTATCCTTATGGTTAGGATTGTCACCACTCTTAGTAAACATCATGGTTGGAGCAACATTAGCTAATTTAAGAAAGCATGCTGATCGTTCGTTCTCAGCAATGAATGAATTTGTTCCAATATTTTATATTTTGTTTTTTACAATTGCCGGCGCCAGTCTCGATTTATCAATCCTAACCAAGGTTGGTTTAATCGGTATCGCCTATGTTATTGCAAGAGCAATCGGAAAAATCCTCGGAGCATATGTTGGAGCCGTTGCTTCAAAGGCAGAACCTACTGTTAAAAAGTATTTAGGATTTGCTCTTCTTCCCCAAGGAGGAATATCGATCGGACTTAGTATCTTGGTTACAAAGTATTTACCTGAAAATATTGCCACCCCGATTGTAACAATAATACTTTTTAGTATTTTGATTTATGAATCAACTGGCCCAATATTTGCAAAGCTTGCTTTACAAAAAGCTGATGAACTTTTTAAACTTGATAGCCCATCACAAAATGATGAACTCATATTAGAAAACAATCTATAAATGAAAAGCACTTCCAATTTTTAAAGGAAGTGCTTTTATTTATGCTTTTAAATCTTGTAATGTTTTATATGCTTCAAGTAAGTCTTGTTTTGTAAGACCTGCTAATAATAAAACATCATGCTCCATTATCTCAACATTTCCCCTTGGAGGAATAACTTCATTATCACGCTTGATCATCATAATCAAAATTGTTGTCGGAATTCTTAGTTCTTTAAGCCTTTTTCCAATAATTGGATTTTTACTTTCAACATGAACTTCTAGTAAATCCGTATATATACCGCCACTATAATCAGTAAATGTTTTTAAGACTGCTCCCTCATCGGCAACTAAATCTAATTTTTTTGCCACTGGAACTAATAATAGTCCTTGCAATAAAACCGAGAATATTGCAACAATAAAGACTATATTAAATATCGTTGTGGCATTTTCTAATTCATTAGCAAAGACAAAGATCGCAAATACGATTGAGGCCGCACCTCGAAATCCTACCCATGAAACTAGTAAACTGTCTTTCAATGGTTTCTTAAAAATACTCATAATCGGTATTACTGCAAGTGGTCTTGCTACAAATGAGATAAATAACGCAATTAACAACCCCGGAATAATTGCTGAAACTAATTGACTGGGTACTACAAAAAGTCCTAAAGTAAAGAATAATAAAATCTGTGCTAACCACGAAATTCCATCAAAAAACTGCATCAAAGATGCTTTATAAACGATATTATTATTACCAAGAATAATTCCCGTAAGATAAACAGCTAGGAAACCATTACCGCTTAAAATCGTCGTTAAACCAAATGATAATAACATTAAACCAATCGCAATAATTATATATAATCCATCAACTTCTAATTTTATTTTATTTATGACCTTAGCCCCTACTATACCAACAACTGCACCAATTGCTAGTCCTACGGTTACTTGTAAAAAGAATGTTAAAAAGATATTACCACTTGTTTTTACGATTGCCCCAATAAAAATTGTTGTAATCATATATGCAGTTGGATCATTAGATCCACTTTCCATCTCCAAGATCGGACCAATGTTATTTTTAAAATCTAATTTTTTACTTCTTAAAATCGAGAATACTGCAGCAGCATCAGTTGATGATATAATGGCACCAATTAAAAATGATTCTAACCACGAAAAGTTTAAAACTATTTTTGTAAAGATACCGACAAATCCTGCTGTTAACAATACTCCAACACTAGCTAGTATAATTGATATTTTTGAGTTAATTTTAGCTTTTTTCCAATTGGTGTCAAAACCCCCAGAAAATATAATTACTAGTAATGCAAAACTTGCAATATCTTCAGCTAATTTATAATCATTGAATTCAATGATCCCAAAAATATCATTTCCAACTAACATTCCTAACGTAAGAAATATAATCAATGTTGGTATTCCTAATTTATACATTAACTTTGATAAAAAAACACTAGCTAAAAGGATGGCACCACCTAACAATATTAAAGTATTTAAGTCCATATTTATCCTCCTAACATCTCTCTTTAATTCATTATACCAAAAAAACCGAATCTATAAAAGATTCGGTAGATAAATCATAATTTTAAATCATCAACACTATTTAAGTATCCCTTTATTGGCTTCATTATCTCTTTAATGCTGCCCTTCTCAAACGGATTTCTTAATTCAACATGTTTTACTAAACCAAGGAAACTCTTTGAACCACCTTGTTTACATAGATTCAAATAACTGGCCCATGCTTTAGCATAATCATCACGACTCTTTGACCAATATTGGAAAGCACAAACTTGTGCTAACGTATAATCAATGTAATAAAATGGTCCATTGAAAATATGTCCTTGTCTAAACCAAAATCCACCATTTTCTAAGAAACTATCTTCGTCATACTTCTTAAACGGTAAATACGCTTTTTCAAGTTTACGCCATGTTTGTCTTCTTTCTTCTGGTGTCATATTTGGGTTTTCATATACTTCATGTTGAAAGTGGTCAACTAATGCCCCATATGGCAAGAAACTTACGGCATCGGCTAAATGATCAAATTTATATTTTTCTGTATCTTCTAAGAAAAACTCATTAATCCACGGCCATGCTAAAAACTCCATACTCATTGAGTGAATTTCCGCCGCTTCCATTGTTGGCCAACGATACTCAGGAATTAAGTTACGGCTTTGATACACTTGGAAAGCATGACCTGCTTCATGAGTTAATACATCAACATCATGACTTGTTCCATTAAAGTTTGCAAAGATAAATGGTGAATCATATTTCGGAATAAATGTACAATATCCACCACCCGCTTTACCTGGCTTACTATCAAGTTCTAAAAGATCACGTTCTAACATAAAATTAAAGAATTCACTTGTTTCTTTTGACATTGCACTATACATTTTTTTAGCTTTATCAACTTGCCATTTGCGATCTCCTTTTGGAGTAGGATTTCCTGATAAGAAGGATAATGCTAAATCGTAACTTTGAGGATTTTCAATTCCTAATCGCTTAGCCTTGCGTTCTGTTAATTCATTAACAAATGGCACAACATCTTCAAAGATTTGTTTGCGATATTCATTTACTTCGTTTTTGCTATAATCAGTTCTTCCTAAGCGATCATAACCTAAAGCAACGAAATTATCGTATCCAAGTTCTTTAGCAATTTCGGTTCTTACTTTAACCATTTCATCATAGATGCGATCAAGTTCTTTTAAATTGTCGTTAAAGAATCCCGATACTGCTAAGCTCGCTCTTTTTCTTGTGTCTCGGTCTTTTGATTGCACAAATGGAGCCATTTGACTTAAATTATAAATACCACCATCAAATGCAATTTGCGCACTTGCCGTTAGTTTTGAATACTCGGTTGATAATTTATTTTCAATTTGTAGTTTTTCAATGATTTCAGGCTTGAATGTTTTCTTAGCAACTTCTGCTTGTTCAAAAATTAGCTTCCCAAATTCTTTTTCTAATTCTTTACGGTTTTTACTTACTAATAACCGATTAGTAAACTCATTACTGATTGCTTGCAAATGCGGCATTTGTTCATCAAAGAACTCTTGTTCTTTTTCATAAAACTCATCTTTAGTATCAATGCTATTTCTGATTGACACTAATGTCACCATTGAACTTAATTCATCATCAAGCTTGTGCATTTTTTTGATTGCTTCAATTTCGACTTTTGCACTTTTACCGTTTGCAATTAAATCTAGTAAAGCTTTAGCTTCCTTTTGATATATTTCTAAATCCGGTCTTTCATATTTGTAATCACTAAATTTCATTTCTTTTCTCCTTTTTTACAATCCGCTAAATACATAATGATTGATTTTCTTGTTATAATCCCAATAAAATTATTTAAATCATCGACAACTGGAATGAAGTTTTGATTAACTGAAAGTTCAACTAATTCTTCCATATCAGCGTTGATTGAAACAAATCGATGATCCTTTTTTCTTGGTAAAATGCTAACAATTACTTTCTCAGCTAATGCTATATCAAATTTTTGTAAATTTTTGATATACCATAAGATGTCCCCTTCTCTTAATACACCAACATATTTTCCTTCATCACTAATGATTGGTACAGCAGTATACCGATGGAACTCCATCTTTTCCATTGCTTGTCTTAATGTCGAGTTTTCATTGATATATGCTACTTTTTCCTTAGGAATCAAGTGAAATAATATATTCATTTCTTATCTCTCCTTTGTTTATTATTTTAACATATATTTTGTTTTTTTAGTCGATAAACATACGATATAAAAAAGAAAGATCTTTATCAACCTTTGTTAAATTTGATCTTTCTTCCTAATTATTTTGTAAACTAAACGATATATTTGTTGTATCGCTTTTTAAATTCTTGATAATCTATTTCGATAAGATATTCATTAGTATAACTAATTGTTCTTCTGTTATCGATGCTTATGAAATAATTGATTACTTCTAAAAACAACTCTGGATGATCAATAAATGGATTACGGTTCCCCTGCGTCATAACATCTTTCCCTTTTGGATCTGTTGCAACACCAGAATAAATAAATTCGTTTCGCTCTTTTTCAAACTGATCAACAGGATCTTCTTGATGCCACGTTAACAATAAACTTATTTTTCCACTATAAGCACCTTTTAAGGTGTAATTTGTTTCTTTATTATTTGTTAGAAGCGTTTCACTATCCGTTAATGATAATACATCATACATAACAGCCATATAAAGTAATATTCTCGCAACATCACCTTTATACTCATCACCAGGATAAAAGGCGTCTGAACCGACTGTAACAGCTACTCCGTTTCCTGATGTAAAGAAGCGGTTTGACCTTGTTTGATTAATTCCGGTGATTGCTCTTAAGTTGTGAAGATCGCTTCCTTGGTTTTTAGATGAGCCAGTTACACGTTTTACCCCTAATTTAGAGTTAGGCCAAACGTGTTCTCGTTGCCATGCTCCTTCACCTTTTCCAATCCAATATGTAGCAATCTTATCGCCATCATAAATACCTCTTACCGATTTATATTCGTCTAGATAATCTCTATCACTATATGCTAAAACATAGCGAGCATCATCATAATTAACTTTATTAAAATTCGTGTTTAAAATAGTTCTTAATTCTAAAACTAGCTCTTCTCCTTTTAGACCCTGAGCACTTTCATAGTATTCATCTAATTTGATATCATTGTTTTCATATTGCATAATATATTCTTCATTCGTCTTAATTCGTATTTCAATATCGTCGATGATAACATTTGATTTGCTACCTATATCAGCAAATCTAAATGTTACTGGTTTAGTTGTATCTACAAATTCCTTAAGTTCGGTTTCTAATACAGTATACTGCACAAAATTAGCATCAGTTTTATAGTCTTTAACTTTTACCCAAGATTCACTATCTAAGTTTTTAACATATAAAGTAAGATTCGAAGCCTTATCTTTATTAGATCCATCAAAATTGCCAACATAAAAACTAAGACTGTAAAGATTATCATAACTATCGTTTAAAAAAATCTCCCCATTTTCCCTTAACAACAAAGCATATGAGTCATTCTTGGGAAACTGTTTTACACTAGTTCTTTTTGCTTCATTAATGCTAAAATAATGATCTTCACTATTAATGATTTTATCCTTCTCATACGCGCCAGCACTAATTTCAGGAACATTTTCAAAATCAAGTCTATAAAAATCGATAATCTCCGATTTATTGTATAACACCTTTATAACCGTTGGAACACTAATACTATTTTCTTTAACTGGTGTAATAGTTAATTCTTGATACTCTAAAATACTATTTTGATAATCTTCTAAACTAAATGTTGAACCACTAATAATGACTTCCTCATCTAAAAAAGAAATCTTATAACTTGTTTCTTCAGTGGCTTCCCAGGTTAAAAGCGAGTCAACTAGTCTTAGATTAACAATCCTTAACGTTTCTTTACTAACTTCCCACTTTGCATTTAACTTTAAGTTTGAAGATACATAATCATTCTTAAAATCCCATTTTGAGCTTTCAACATTTAAATCCTTATACCAACCCAAAAAATCATATCCTTCTTTGATTAAATCTTTAGGTTCGTCAAGAAGTTCATCTGATTTTACATCTTTCGTTTCAATTACATTTTCGCCATCAATAAATTCAACCTGATAGGTTTTTTTAAAAAATGCCGAATCACAAGATGACAATCCAACCGCTAAAAACAAAAAACTAATTACTAATAATACCTTCTTTTTCATTGAGATGATCCATCCTTTCTTTTGATAGATTATCCTTCTCAATTATCGCAATAATCATATAATAATATACTGCTAAAAATTGATAATCATACCCAATATCTAACAAACTATGGAATAAGAAAATTATTATTCCAATACTTGCAAAAAATGCAAATGTCGTATTATTTTTTTCAAAAATTTTATAGATATAATAAATCATTAAAAACGTTAATCCCAGCGCAATAATTCCCCCGGAAGCAAGGTTATGAAATACCCAACTATGATAATAGTAATTATAATATCCTGCTTCAACTAAAGCCGGTCTTGACGATCCAATTCCTTCTCCAAACAAGAAAATCAAGGGATTACTTATCCTGTTAACCGCAATATCATAAATTGCCAATCTGCTAGTTGAAAGTTTGTTTACTTGATTGTATAAATCTGGATACTTATCCTTTAATAAGATAACCGCGACCATCGCAATAACAAAATTTAAAACGCCAGTATTAAATAACGCATAATCAATCTTACGATTTTTAATGAAAAGAATTATAATAATAAAAATAATTCCCATGATTAATCCAAATTCTAGTCCCCTTGAATTAGAAGAACAAATGCTAAAAACCATAATTAATTCTAGCGGTAAATAGTAAAAAACCTTATTATTTCTTTCTTTTGAAAAATACTTATATAAAGATGGGACCCAAGCTATTCCGATAATTGCAGCTACTAGATTTGGATTCGACCAAAATGCATATAGATGATTTTTATCGATAAAGTCTGGAAAAACATCTTTTGATAATACAATATATTCTAATCCTAAAACTAATAGTGCTAAACTTAAAGCCCATGAAAAATCATAAAATGATACTTTCTTCTTTGTCGATAAAACGACAATATAAGCTAAATATCCTTGTAAAAATATAGCAATTTTTGAAAGACCTTCAACTAAATCTGGGGTCCAAATTAAAGAAATTATACTATAAACCGTAATCGAAAGCATTGGTAATCCCAGCTTGCCTAATGATATTTCTGGTTTTTTTATTACATAATATCCAATAAAAACAATCATTGTCACTGCAAAAATAATTTGATATAACAATTGATGTTTAATGAAACTATTATCATCTACCCGATAATTCCCCATTAAGGCGAATAAACTAAACATGATAATAATAATTGGGTTAATCCTAATTATCAATAAAAATGCTAAAATAGCTAAATATATTCCAATATTCACTATCTGGGGAACTTTTAGAATCCATGTTAAAAAACTCAACGCTGCAAAGAATGGAATCAATACTCTCATCTGATTATTCTTTATATACTCAATCATCCTCATACTCTAAACCCTCATCTTTTTTTCTCTATTCATTATACAATAAAAGCCTTATCTTTTAAACTGTTTAATATGAAATAAATAATATCACAAAATAGAAAAAAGAACACCGAAGTGTTCTTAATCATTATTCTTAAACAAACTCAATGATAGCCATAGGTGCTGCATCACCACGTCTAGGTACGGTTTTAATAATTCTCGTATACCCGCCATTACGTTCTTTATAACGTGGTCCTAACACTTGAAATAATTTTTGTAAAGCGTTTTGTCCTTCACCAGCTTCTTCGAATCTTACTGTTTGAGCTGCTCTTCTTCTTGTTGCTAAAGTGTCTTCTTTAGCAAGCGTAATCATTCTATCAGCAAGTTTTTGTAATTCTTTAGCTTTTGCTTCAGTTGTTACAATTCTTTCGTTAATGATAATATCAGTAACTAGATCACGTAACAATGCTTTACGTTGGCTACTTGTTCTTCTTAATCTACTGTATGCCATAGTTTACTCCTCTTCTTCCTCAAGGGATTTTTTCTTATCATCTTTCATTCCACTATTAGCAAAATTTAAACCATGTTCTTCAAGTTTTTCTTTTAGCTCTTTGAAAGATTTTCTACCTAAACTACGTAGGCGCATAATATCTTCTTCAGTTTCATTAACAATTTGTGCAACTGTATATATTCCTGAACGTTTCAAGCTATTGTATAAACGGACTGTTAAATCTAGTTTATCAATGCTCATTTCTAATTTTTCATTAATAGGTTCTTTTTCTTGTTCTTTAATAAAGTCTGCATTAATCACTTCATCGCTTAGTTCAACGATTGCTGTTAAGTAATCTACTAACATCTTTGAAGCAATTGGTAAAACTTCATGTCCATCAATTGAACCATCAGTTTCAACATGAATTGTTAATGCATCATTATCACCACGGATCTTATCAACATGATAAGAAACACGTTTTACTGGTGAGAATAACGAGTCAATTGCAATTACTCCAACTAAGTTTTTACTAAAAACTTTATTGTCTTCGGCGCTAACATATCCAATCCCACGACGGACAGTTACTTCCATTGATAATGTACCTTTATCTGCTAAATTAGCAATTACTTGATCGGGATTTATAACATCGACACCTGTTACTCTATTAAAATCAGCGGCTGTAACAGTCATTGGACCTTCAGCATATAATTCTAATGTTTGTTCATAATTTGGATCATCTGAATCAACACTAAACACGATTTGTTTAAGGTTTAAAATGATTCCCATCACATCTTCATATACACCATTAAGTGTAGAGAATTCATGTTCAACACCATCAATTTTTACATTAACGATTGCTGCTCCTGGTATTGATGATAATAAAACTCTTCTTAATGTGTTACCAAGTGTAATACCAAAACCTCTTTCCAAAGGTTTAATTAAATAGTCAATTGTATTATTATCGCCAATTTTTACTTCTACATTGGGTTTTTCAAACTTTAATTCTTTCACAAGTTCCCCTCCCTATCTTAACCACGTGGACGTTTTGGTGGTCTACATCCATTATGTGGTAGTGGTGTTACGTCTCTAATTGCTGTAATTTCTAATCCTGCAGTTTGTAATGATCTGATTGCCGCTTCTCTACCTGGTCCTGGACCTTTAACATTTACTTCTACTTTTTGCATACCACTTTCGATTGCACTTTTTGCAGCTGTTTCAGCTGACATTTGTGCTGCAAATGGTGTAGACTTACGACTACCCTTAATACCAAGCGCTCCTGCTGAACACCATGATACTGCATTACCTTCTAAATCAGTTATTGTAACAATTGTATTGTTAAATGTTGTATGAATATGGGCAATACCTAGGGGAATATTCTTTTTAACTCGACGTTTTGTCGTTTTTTTACGTGCCATTTTTTATTCCTCCTTATTTCTTCTTCTTACCTGCGGCTGCTTTTTTGCCTTTACGAGTACGTGCGTTATTTCTTGTATTTTGTCCACGTACTGGTAAGCCACGACGATGACGCATGCCACGGTATGAACCAATTTCCATTAATCTACGAATATTCATAGCTACTTCACGGCGTAAATCACCTTCTAATTGTAATTTACCCACTTCTTGACGAATATTGTTTAATTCATCTTCTGTTAAATCTTTAACTCTTTTATCTTCGCTAACGTTTGCTGCTTTTAATACATTGATGGATGTTTGTTTACCAATTCCATAAATATAAGTTAACGAAATAACTACGCGCTTATCGCGTGGTATATCAATTCCTGCTATTCTAGCCATAGTTCCTCCTAAAATTAACCTTGTCTTTGGTTATGTCTTCTATTTTTCTTATTAATGACGTAAACGCGTCCCTTACGACGAACGATAATATCATCTTCACTACGTTTTTTTACAGATGCTCTTACTTTCATTTGTCTTCCTCCTATTTCTTACGGTACGTTATTCTACCGCGAGATAAATCATATGGTGACAACTCTACAACTACATTATCACCAGGTAAAATGCGTATTTTGTTCATACGGATTTTACCAGATATATGAGCTAAAACGATATGTCCGTTTTCTAGCTCCACTTTAAACTGTGTATTAGGTAATACATCAATTACTTTTGCATTAACTTCAATCAAGTCTTCTCTTGCCATAGATTCACTCCTTTATAATTTTGTCAATATTTCGTACCCATCTTTTGTAATCACAATCGTGTGTTCAAAGTGAGCACTAGCTTTTCTATCTAACGTTACTGTTGTCCAATTATCTCTTAGAACTTTTACATCTTTTGTTCCTAAATTAACCATCGGTTCGACACAAATCGTCATTCCTTCTTTTAATATTGGTCCTTGATTAGGTTTACCAAAATTAGGTACATAAGGATCTTCATGTAAAGTTTTTCCTATCCCATGACCAGTAAAATCTTCAACTATTCCATAACCATAAGGTTTAATATATTCTTCAATCTTATGGGATATGTTAGATAAATGATTCCCGGGTTTAGCTTCTTTTAAACCTTCATATAAAGATTTTTCAGTAACATCTAATAATTGCTTAATTTCTTTACTAACTTCTCCAACTGGATAAGTATATGCGGAATCAGCATGATAACCTTGATAATACACACCAAGGTCAATCGTAATGATGTCACCCTTTTTTAAAACCGTCTTTTTTGATGGGATACCATGAACAACAACTTCATTAACAGATGAACAAATTGACGCTGGAAAATCATTGTAATCAAGGAATGATGGTTCAGCTCCTTGGCTAAAAATGAATTCACGTGCAAGTTTATCTAACTTAGCCGTTGTAATGCCTGGTTTTATATGCGGTTCTAACATTTGTCTTGTTAAAGCAAGAATTCTTCCTGCTTCCCTCATAATAGTGATTTCGCGTTCTGACTTAATATTAATCACTTTAAACCACCAATAATTTCTAATACTTGTCGATGTGTATTGGCTATATCGCCTGTACCATCAACGTCAACTAATAATCCTAATTTCTTGTAATATTCAATAACAGGTTTTGTTTCTCGATGATAAATTTCTAAACGATTTTTAATTGTTTCTGGTTCATCATCTTTTCTTTGAATTAAAACTGTCTGATCATTATCACATATATTATCAACCTTAGGACGATTAGATGCAATATGATAAGTTGCTCCACATTTAGGACAAACTCGTCTACCACTTAAGCGATCAATAATAACTTCATCGCTTGCATCAACATTAATAACGACATCAACTTTCCAATTATTCTTAGCTAAAAATTCATTAAATGCAGTTGCCTGAGCAACATTTCTTGGATAACCATCAAAGATAAATCCGTTATGAACATCTTTATCTCGGAATCTTGTTTCAACAATTCGGTTAGTAACTTCATCAGGAACTAATAATCCTTGATCGATGAATTTTTTGGCTTCTAACCCAATTGGGTCTTCCGTGCGAAATAACGCACGGAATATGTCCCCAGTTGAAACATGTGGAATTCCAAATTGTGTTTCAAGCGTACTTGCTTCTGTTCCCTTCCCTACACCGGGAGGTCCCATAATAATAATCCGCATCACATTTTCCTTCCTTTTCATGCTTAATTAATTGAAAATACCACTATATTGAGCTTGTTCAGCATCCGTTTCAATTTGTTGTGTAGTTTCGGTTGCTACCCCAACGATAATCAATAATCCGGTTCCTCCTAAAGTTACTGACGAAGGAAGACCTGCAAGTACTGAAATAATTGGAATAATTGCTAATACTACTAAATAAATTGTCCCGATAACTGTTACCTTGAATAAAACTCGCGCAACATAGTTCTTTGTATCGTTTCCTGGTCTAATACCACGAATATAGGCATTTGACTTTGACAAATTATCTGCAATTTTCTCAGGGTCGATTGTCATAAATGAATAAAAGAATGAGAAAACTACAATTAAAAATACATAAATTATAAATCCGATTGGTTTATTCGATGAGAATATTTGTACTAACCAACTACTATCACTAATATCAGGATTAAACAATTGGGCAAATGTTAATGGAATACTCAAGATTGTTGATGCAAAGATAACGGGAATAACTCCACCACTGTTAAGTTTAATAGGAATATTAGAATCACTTTTACCTTGTCTATTAGCATATTGAATAGGAATTTTACGTGTTGCAATTTGTAAATATACAACTCCAAATAAAATTACTAAATAAACTAATATTACAAGAACAAAGATCATAATATTTTTAAACCCAGCTCCAGCGACTAAATAAGTATCACCTAATGTTTTAAACATTGCCGGCATTGTTGATGTAATACCGATTGTAATAAGTAATGATGTTCCATTACCAATTCCTTTTTTTGTAATTAAATCACCAATCCAAATAGCGAATGCTGTCCCAGCAGAAAGAATAAGTGCCATATAAACATATAAGAATGCATTTGGACTTGTAATTCCTGGAACAAAGACACTACCATTTTGATCAGAACCAATAATTAAAGCTAAACCTTGAATAAACGCTAAGAAAATTGCTAAATAGCGAGTTGCACGATTAACTTTTTGTTTACCTTCTTCACCTTGATCTGACCATTCCTTAATACTTGGAATAACCATTTGCAACAATTGAATAACAATTGATGCTGTAATATAAGGCGAAATACCTAGGGCTAATACTGAGAATCTTCCTAAAGCTCCCCCAGTAAAGTTGTTTAAGATAGCAAAGAAACTACCATCTTGATTGATTGCTGCCGTTATTGCATCGGCGTTAAAAAGTGGAATAGGAATATGGCTAACAAGTCTAAAGACAAATAATAGTCCTAGAGTAATTGCTAGTCTTATCATTACTTTTTTATTACTTAAAACTGTTGCTATACGATCCCACATATTATATTACCTCAACTGTCCCACCGTTTTTTTCGATAGCTGCTTTAGCTGCTTCTGAAAAACGATGTGCTTTAACAGTCACTTTTTTATCAAGTGTTCCGTTACCTAAAACCTTAACACCTGCTAAAAGCTTAGTAATAACTCCTTTTTCTAGCAATACTTCTGGTGTAATTACATCACCATCGTTAAAGATATTTAAATCTTTTAAATTTACGATAGCAAATTCTTTACGGTTAATGTTATTGAATCCACGTTTTGGTAAACGTTGGAAGAAAGGAAGTTGTCCCCCTTCAAATCCTGGTCTGATTGTTTTACCTGAACGAGCTTTTTGACCTTTATGACCTTTACCAGCTGTTTTACCAGTTCCACTACCTTGACCACGACCGAGACGTTTACGTTCTTTTCTTGCACCGTCAGTTGGTTTTAATTGATTTAACATAAATGCCTCCTTATACTTCTTCTGTCTTTACTAGATGACTAATTGTTTTAATCATACCCATAATAGCGTCATTCTTTTCATGAACAACTACTTGACCGATTTTTTCTAATCCAAGTGCATGTGCTGTTTTTACTTGATTAGGTTTTCTAGCGATTAAGCTTTTTACTAAAGTAACTTGTACTTTCATATTATCGAATCTCCGAAATTGCCAAACCGCGAAGTTTTGCAACATCTTCAATTGTTCTTAAACTCTTTAATCCAGCAAATGTTGCACGAACCATATTGATTGGAGTTCTTGATCCAATTGTTTTAGATAAAACGTCATTAATACCAGCTAATTCAAATATTGAACGTACAGCACCACCGGCAATAATTCCAGTCCCTTCTGATGCAGGACGGAAGAATACTCTTCCAGCTCCAAAGTGACCAATCACTTCATGAGGGATTGTTGTTCCAACAACTGGAACAGTAATTAGATTTGTTTTTGCGTTTTCAATTGCTTTTTTAATTGCATCAGGTACTTCTTGGGCTTTCCCAGTACCAAATCCAACTTGACCCGCTTTATTACCTACAACTACAAGTGCAGAGAATTTAAAACGACGTCCACCTTTTACTACTTTTGTTACACGATTAATTGCAACAACTTTTTCTTCAAAAGCATCTTGTTCTTCTTGAACCTTTTTTCTTTTTACGTCAGCCATAATTATTCTCCTTTCTTAAAATTGTAGTCCAGCTTCACGAGCTGCATCTGCTAATGCTTTAATTCTTCCATGGTATAAATAACCACTTCTATCAAATACAACATTAGTTACGCCGCCTGCAACAGCTTTTTCAGCAATTTTCTTACCAACTGCTTTTGCTGTTTCAACATTAGCTCCTTTTAATCCTAACTCACGTGAGTTAGTACTAAACAATGTTGTTTGTTTAACATCATCAATTAATTGAACATAAATTGCTGTATTAGAACGATAAACTGATAGACGAGGTCTTTCAGTTGTCCCCTTAACAATTTTACGAATACGAAGATGACGTTTTTGTCTGTTTTCATTTTTCGAAACTTGTTTAATCATTTATGTTCCCTCCTATTTAGCAGTCTTACCAGCTTTACGTGGAACATATTCATCAACATAACGAATACCTTTTCCAAGATAAGGCTCTGGTTTACGATAGCTTCTAATTTTTGCTGCAAATTCTCCAACTGCTTGTTTATCATATCCTTCAATAATTACATCTGTATTCTTTGGTAAAGTTACTGTAATACCTTCAGGGATATCTAATAATACTGGATGTGAGAATCCTAAACTTAAATTTAAAACTTTTCCTTCTAGGTTGGCACGGTATCCAACCCCTTTGATTTCTAATTGCTTTTTGAATCCTTCAGTTACACCATGAACCATATTTGCTAATAGAGCTCTTGTTGTCCCATGGATCTTACGCATAAAGATTTCATTATTAGGTCTTGAAATTCTAATTTCATTTCCTTCCATTTTGATTTCCATCATTTCATTAAATTGAAATTCAAGTTGTCCTTTTGGTCCTTTAACTTTGATAAAATTATTATCACTTATATCAACAGTAACGCCAGCAGGAACTTGAATCACTTTATTACCTATACGACTCATTTATTATTCCTCCTTAATTACCATACGTAAGCTAATACTTCGCCACCAATGTTAGCAAGTCTAGCTTCTTTATCAGTCATAATACCATTCGATGTTGATATAAGTGCAACACCTAATCCGTTTAATACTCTTGGTAGTTCATCTACTGAAGCGTAAACACGAAGTCCTGGTTTCGATATCCGTTTTAAACCTTTAATTACACGTTCTTTTGTATTAGTGTATTTTAAAGTAACAACTATTTTTTTAAACTTACCAGTTTCATCAACAACGTAGTCAACGATAAAGCCTTCTTTTTTAAGAACTGCTAAAATATCAGTTTTTAAACGAGAAGCTGGTATTTCTACTTTCTCATGACGCATATTATTTGCGTTGCGGATACGAGTTAACATATCTGCAATTGGATCAGTCATAACCATGTTTCTTCCTCCTTATTACCAGCTTGATTTCTTAACGCCTGGTAATTCACCTTTGTGCGCTAGATCACGGAACTTAATACGTGATAATCCAAATTTTCTAATATAACCGCGTGGTCTGCCATCGATAGAATCACGATTTCTTAAACGTGTTGCTGAAGCGTTACGTGGTAAACTTTGTAATCCTTCATAATCGCCTGCAGCAATTAATGCAGCACGTTTTTCACGATAACGTTCAACGACTTCACGGCGTTTTTCATTTTTTATAATTTTTGATTTTTTTGCCATTTTAAGTCTCCTTACTTCTTGAACGGCATACCTAAATGTTTTAACAATGCAAAACATTCTTGGTCTGTATTAGCCGTTGTAACAATAACAATGTCCATTCCACGAACTTTTTTAATCTTATCTAAATTGATTTCTGGGAAAATAATTTGTTCTTTAACTCCTAAAGTATAGTTCCCGCGTCCATCAAATGCATTAGATGAAACTCCTCTAAAATCACGAACACGTGGTAAAGCAATCGATACTAATTTATCTAAGAAGTGATACATTTTTTCTCCTCTTAAAGTAACTTTTGCTCCAATTGGCATACCATCTCTAAGTTTAAAGTTAGATACGGATTTCTTCGCTTTAGTAACGACAGGTTGTTGTCCTGTTAAAGTTCTTAACTCTTCAACTGCATCATCAATAATCTTTGAATTTGCAACTGCGTCACCTAACCCCATATTAATTACGATTTTTTCTAAACGTGGTGCTTCCATAACTGAGGTATAATTAAATTCCTTAATAAGTTCGGGTTTGACAATGTTTTCATATTTTTCTTTTAATCTACTCATTTTCAAACTCCTTATTTATCAATATTTGCGCCAGATTTAACTGCCACACGTATTTTCTTTTTCTTACCTTTATCATCAACTTCAACCTTAATCTTTACTCTAGTAGGTTTTCCTGTTTGTGGATCAATTAATGCTACATTTGAAGCATGAATTGGGGCTTCCACTTGAACGATTCCACCTTTTTCATTTGCTTGACTAGGACGTTGGTGCTTTTTAACAATATTAACTCCTTCAACTAAAACACGATTAGTCTTTGGATAAACACGTAAAACTTTACCTGTTTTTCTTACTTTAGTTCCTTTTTTATCAGTAACAAATTGATCGCCTCCAGCGATAACCGCTACTGTATCTCCAGTTTTAATTAACATAGATGCGACCTCCTTATAATACTTCTGGAGCTAGAGAAACAATCTTCATAAAGTTCTTTTCTCTTAACTCTCTTGCCACTGGTCCAAATATACGGGTACCACGTGGGTTTAAATCATCTTTAATAATGACGGCTGCATTTTCATCAAATTTGATAACTGAACCGTCCGCTCTACGAAGACCATGTTTGCTACGTACAATTACTGCTTTAACAACGTCTCCCTTTTTTACTGCTCCTGCTGGTGTTGATTTTTTAACAGCCGCTACAATAATATCACCGATATTAGCGTAACGACGACCAGAACCACCAAGAACTTTAATCACAAGTATTTCTTTAGCACCACTGTTATCAGCGACAACTAATCTACTTTCTTGTTGAATCATCTTTCAGTTCCTCCTCTTTACGCTAAATCTGATTTTTGAATCACTTCTAAAAGACGGAAGCGTTTAGTCTTTGATAATGGTCTTGTTTCCATAACCTTTACTGTATCGCCAATATTCGCTAATCCTTCTTCATCGTGAACATGAATTTTCTTAGTAACCTTTACGGGTTTTCCATATAAAGGTGACTTTTTGTAATTTATAATTTCGACAGTAATTGTTTTTTCCATTTTATTTGATGTAACAATACCTGTGTAAACTTTTCTATTATTACGTTCCATAATTTGTCTCCTCCTTATTCTACCCGTTCGCCAATGACTGTTTTCATTTGCGCGATGGTTCTTTTAACTGTTTTGATACGTGCTGTATCTTCTAATTGACCTACTGCAAGACGAAAGCGTAGGTTAAATAATTCTTCTTTTAATTCTGAAATTCTAACTTCAAGTTCTTGATTAGTTAATTTTCTAATTTCATTAGCTTTCATGCTTGCTCACCTCTTTTAACAATCTTAGTCTTAATTGGTAATTTGTGAGATGCAAGACGTAATGCTTCACGAGCAGTAGCTTCATTAACTTGCCCGATTTCAAACATAATCTTTCCTTCTTTGACAACTGCTACCCAATGATCAGGAGAACCTTTCCCAGAACCCATACGCACTTCAAGAGGTTTTTTAGTCATTGACATGTGTGGGAAGATGTTAATCCAAACTTTCCCTACTCTTCGCATATGTCTAGTCATTGCAATTCTCGCTGCTTCGATTTGACGGTTTGTTATCCAAGCTCCTTCAAGAGCTATTAATGCAAAATCACCATTTAAGATTTCATTTCTACCTTTTGCTTTTCCTTCGTAACTAACACGATGAGGACGACGGAACTTTGTTCTTTTAGGCATCAACATAATTAGTTCCCTCCTTCTTGACGTTCTTCACGGTTTCCTTTAGGACGACGTTGAGGACGTTTTCTCGAATTACCTCCAGGATTAGCACTTGAACTTTGTCTTTCTTTACGAAGTTCATCATGACTTTGTCCTGGTAATACTTCACCATGATAAATCCATACTTTAATACCTAATATACCATATGTTGTTTGTGCTTCTGCAGTTGCATATTCAACATCTGCTCTTAATGTATGTAATGGAACTTGACCTTCTGAATATCCTTCAGTACGTGCCATTTCTGCTCCACCTAAACGACCAGAAACCATAGTTTTAACCCCTTTAGCTCCTGATTTTAATGCTCTTTGCATTGCAATTTTTTGTACTCTTCTAAAAGATGCACGGTTTTCAAGTTGTTCTGCCATACTTTCGGCAACTAACGTTGCTACAACTTCTGGTCTTTTAACTTCAACAACGTTAAAAACAATTTCTTTCTTAGTAATTTTTTCTAATTGTGCAATTGTTTCTTTCATTATTGCTGCTTCACGACCAATAACGATTCCTGGTTTAGCAGAATGAAGTGTAATTTTTACACGTTCTTTTCCTTGGCTTCCTTTTAATCTTTCGATTTCAACATGAGAAACAGCAGCATTTTTATACTTAGTGCTTAAGAATGTTCTAATTGCAGCATCTTCTTTAACTAACGCTGGAACTTGTTTTTTATCGGCATACCATTTAGAATCCCAATCTCTAATAATTCCAACACGCATTCCTATCGGATTAACTTTTTGACCCATTCTTATTCACCACCCATTTCTCTTTCAGCCACTACAACTGTAATATGGCTGGTTCTTTTTTGAATAATGTCCCCTTTACCTTGTGCTCTTGGTAACATTCTCTTCATTGTTACTCCTTCACTTACATATGCTTCTTTAACATATAAGCTTTCAGGATTTAAACTATTATTGTGTTCAGCGTTTGCAATCGCGCTATTTAATACTTTTAAAATTAATGGCGATGCTGCTCTTGGTGTAAACATCAAGATTGCTTGTGCCTCTTTAACGTTTTTACCTCTAATAAGGTCGATTACTAAACGTGCTTTACGAGGAGCAATTCTTGCTGTTCTATGTATTGCTTTAACTTCCATTTTATTTCTCCTCCATTATAAGCCCGCTTTTTTGTCGCGACCCTTTTTTTCATCTTTGCCGTGTCCACGGTAAGTTCTTGTTGGTGCAAACTCACCAAGTTTATGTCCAACCATATCTTCAGTGATATAAACTGGAACATGTTCTTTACCATTATGAACCGCAATCGTATGCCCAACGAAATCAGGGAAAATCGTTGAACGACGTGACCATGTTTGAATTACTTTCTTTTCATTTGCCGCATTTTGTGTTTGAACTTTTTTAAGTAAGCTTAAATCACAAAATGGTCCTTTTTTAAGTGAACGTGCCATGTTTTCCTCCTAATTACTTCGTACGGCGACGAATGATTAAATCGTTAGACGCTTTTTTGGTATCTCTAGTCTTAACACCACGAGCTTTTTTACCCCATGGAGTCATTGGTGACTTACGACCAACTGGTGTTCTACCTTCACCACCACCGTGTGGGTGATCGTTTGGATTCATTACTGATCCACGAACAGTAGGTCTAACTCCTAAATGACGTACACGTCCTGCTTTACCCCAGTTAATTAATTCCCAAGATTCGTTTCCAACTTCACCAACTGTTGCGCGGCAAGTGTCTAAAACCTTACGAACTTCTCCTGATTGTAAACGCAATAGAACATATTTTTCTTCACGTCCTAAAATTTGTGCTGAAGTTCCAGCACTTCTTGCAATTTGTCCACCCTTACCTGGTTTCAATTCAACGTTATGAACAAACGTACCAACCGGGATGTTAATAAGTGGTAATGCATTTCCTACTTTAATATCTGCTTTTTCACCTGAAAAAACTTTATTTCCAACTTCAAGTCCTTTTGGAGCTAATATATAACGTTTTTCACCATCTACATAAATGATTAACGCGATATTAGCACTACGATTTGGATCGTATTCGATAGTTGCTACTCTTCCTTCAATACCATCTTTATTTCTTTTGAAATCAATTAAACGATATTTTTTCTTCGCACCGCCGCCAATGTGTCTAACTGTTGTTTTACCAGAGTTATTACGGCCACCAGTACGAGTTATAGGCGCAAGTAGTGATTTCTCAGGAGTTGATGTTGTTATTTCGTCGAATGTTAACACGCTCATGTTACGACGACCATTTGTTGTTGCTTTGTATTTTTTAACCGCCATGTTAAAAACCTCCTATATTTTTCACATCTTAAATGTTGAAGGCATCAATTTTTTGACCTTCAGCCAATTGTACAATCGCTTTTTTATATGCGTTTGTATATCCTTCATGTTGACCTAATCTTTTAAATTTAGGTTTAACATTAATTGTATTAACCTTTAAAACTTTAACTTTAAAGATTGCTTCTACAGCTTTTTTAATCTCTACTTTGTTAGCATTTTTAGCTACTTTGAAAGTATAACGATTAAAATCTTCAATTAAACGTGCGCTTTGTTCTGTAATAATAGGTTCTCTTAATAATTCATAATATTGATTCATTTTATTATTACTCATTTCCCAACGCCTCCTCTAATGCTTTTGCTGATTTCTTTGTTAAAACTAAATTCTTAGTATTCATAATGTCATAAACGCTAACATGGTTTACATCCGCAAATGATACAGTTGGAATATTTCTTCCTGCTCTAACTTCAGTTTCCCCTAAAACATCTAAGACAAATAATGATTTTCCTTCAAGTTTTAACGTTTCTAATACAGTATTAAATTCTTTAGTTTTTCCGTTTTCAGAAACTAATTGATCTAAAACTGTCACTTTCTTTTCTAAAACAAATAATGATAATGCTGATCTAAAGGCAAGATTTTTAACTTTCTTGTTTAGTTTAAACGCATATGATCTTGGAGTTGGTCCGAAAACAATTCCACCCCCACGCCATTGTGGAGATCTAATTGATCCTTGACGAGCACGTCCAGTACCCTTTTGACGCCATGGTTTCTTTCCACCACCAGAAACTTCTGCACGAGATTTAACTGCGCTAGTTCCTTGTCTCATCGCTGCTCTTTGTGCTGTAACTACATCAAAAAGTGCTTGTTGGTGAGGAGTGATACCAAAAACATAATCAGAAAGTTCGATATTACCTGCTTTTTCACCTGTTTGTTTTACTACACTTAACTTTGGCATGTTCTTCCTCCTTACTTAGTACTTTTAATTGCAGTTCTAACAACCACGTAACCTTTTTTAGGTCCCGGTACGCTACCGCTAATTAACAACACTTGATTTTCAGCATCAACACCAACAACTTTTAAGTTTTGGATTGTTACTTTTTCATCTCCCATATGACCAGGTAAACTCTTACCTTTCATATTTCCTTTAATTGGTCCCATCGAACCTGGGCCACGATGATATCTAGAACCGTGAGTCATTGGTCCTCTTGATTGATTGTGGCGTTTGATTGAACCTGCAAATCCTTTACCTTTTGATGTTCCTGTAACATCAACAACTTCGCCGACTGCGAAAATATCACTTGAAACTGCATCTCCTACCGCTAAGTTTGCTAACTCGTTTTCAGTAAGTGGGAAACGAATTTCTCTAACGAAGCGCTTAGGTGCTGTGTTCGCTTTTGCTACGTGCCCCATCTCAGGTTTATTCGCAAGTTTTTCTCTCTTGCTTTCAAAACCTAATTGAGTTGCAACATAGCCATCTGTTTCAACAGTTTTTTGTTGCAACACAACGTTATCTGCAACTTCAACAACTGTTACTGGTATTAAAACACCATTTTCGTCGAAAATTTGTGTCATACCAATTTTTCTACCTAAGATTCCTTTGGCCATGATATACCTCTTTCTTTATTTTATTTTTTCAATACGATATCGATACCTGATGGTAAATCAATATGCATTAATGCATCAATTGTTTTTGGATTTGGATCAATTATTTGAATTAATCTCTTGTGAGTTCTTCTTTCGAATTGTTCACGAGAATCCTTATTAACGTGTGGTGATCTTAAAACAGTAAATACTTCTTTTTGAGTAGGAAGTGGAATTGGTCCATTTACCTTAGCCCCTGTTTTTACCGCACTATCAACAATCTTCTTTGCTGCTTGATCGATCAATCTATGATCATAAGCCTTTAAACGAATTTTAATAATATCTTTGTTTGCCATTATTTTTTCTCCTTTCGCCTATAATTGTTTATACACTTGCTCCATGGGAAAACCTCATACACTGACAACGGCTATCCGTGTACCAGCAACCTCCCATATCTTAGCCTGCTTAGACATAAGCCTTATCATTATATACTAAGTATATTAGTTTTTCAAGTACTTTCGATCTTAAAGTTGGCTTTTCCTATATTTTCCTCTTCTACTCATGTAATTATTAATAGAATTAATAATATATTTGTTGTTTGTATCTACATAAATGCATTTATCGAAGCCCATTTTAAAGATTTTTTCAATGATTTGTTCATCAACAACTTTTTTAGCGATGACCATATGGTCGATTTTTTTACTCTTTAATGTCATATGGATATCACGCATAATAACTTCTACATAAATTTTGAATTCATTATATGTAGTCGTCTCTCTTTGGTTATTATTTAATACGATTTTTTGAAAATCAATTATCACAAAATCCATTAGTCTTTTGTTATCTACTTCGTAAAGCATCTCATACTCATCAAGAATTATCCCAATTCTCACATTACTGTTAGCACTATTGTTGCTTTTAATGACAGCTCTCCAGAACAAAAAATCTTTATATCGCATCACATTCGGTATAACAACCATAATGTTTTTATCTCTTAAACTTTCAGTTATTAGATTAATCAACCGATCATAGTATCCCCGATATTCGTAATAGATTCTTGAATACCCATGATTCTCACTCGTAAACACCTTGGAATTTGCATCAATAAATAACGGAAGTACAACATAGGCATTTTTTACTGTTTTCATTCGTTCTGATAATATTAGTCGAATATCAGACAGTTTAGGAAAAATGCTCATGTTTCTATACATCTCTCTTAAATCAATATAACTAAATTCTTCTTCGTAAAAAGATAAATCTAAACTAGTTTTGATTCTTGTCTCACCATTTTTACTCGTTTTTGAAACTAGTAAATACTTACTCATTTCTTCACATGAAAAAAAATGGTGTTTAACCTTAAAAAAAATTCCCTTATACATTGCTATTTCAATAATCAAATCACTAAATAAAACATCAAAAAAACCTTGCATTTTTTCTTCGATGTTAAACCCATCTTCGCTATAACCGTTATTCGTGTTTTTTAAATAAGAATAAAAATGTTTCTTCATTGTTAATAGCACTTCCTGATTGAATATTTCCATTCCTTTTATATATTCAATCATTAATGTTATTAACTCTATTAGGCTTCTAAAGATGACCCTTTGATCTCTCATGACCATAACAAAACTATCGTTGATTAACTCAAAATCGACATAATATTCTTTATAAGACTTTATAACTTTCTCAATAAAGTCCTTACGTTCTTCCTCATTAATAAGTCTTAGATTCATTCTTTGTATATCTAACATATTACATATCACTTTCTCAAAGCATAAAAACACTTTTTAGCTTTAAACTACCTTTGTTCTTTAAAAACACTATTTTCGTTTTTATGTTATTCACTTCAATGGTTTTATAAAAACATGTTTCAATTTTATCCATAAAATACTTGTTAACACCGCCAAAATCAATCTTGAAAACAAACACTTCCGGATCAATTGTATAGACGATATTTATCATGGCATCAACGATTCCCTCAATTGCTCTATCGAGTACTTTTAGCGCTAATCGATCTTGTTTAAAGCTTGCCATTACCAAATCCCTAAACGTTATTACTTCATCAATCTCAAAAACGCTATTGTAAAAGCTTAGAAGTCTGTTCTTAAACAAGTTGATATTTAGTTGATTTGTTTTTTTTCCTAATGTGTCATTATAAAAACTTTTCTTGTCAAGTACTGGACTCTGAAATACTTTAATATTTTTAAACTTTCCTGCAAAATTATTTTTCCCCTTTATGATCTTATTATCATTTATTAGGACCCCGTGTATCTCTTCTTCCATAAAAATAAAACAAGCGTTTTGATTTTTAAATAATTCTTTATAGTCACGCATAGATTTTAACTCATATCTATTATAATTAAAGATTTTTACCCTAGTATTTTCAAAAATTTTTTCAAGTGAGCTTTTTTCATCATTGATAATAATATCGCAGTCATGATAGAGACCCACTAAACGATAGACTTTTTTACTACTACAATTATTGATTATCCGTTTAATAACTTTCCCGCTTTTATCAATTCTCTCAATTTGACATCTTTCTTCGTCATAATTAATAAACAACATTTTCTTTCCCCTTACTTAAAATCTCTATCTATAATAACATTGTTTATATACTTTTTTATCTCTTTTTCTTAATTTCAATTTTTATTTATACAAAAGAATTTCAGTCTTGTCTAAGCATCAATAAAATCGCAAATTTGCAAAAAAAGAATATGCTAAAAACTTTATAGTTAGCTTTTAGCATATTCTTTTAATATCTTGATTTAAAATAATTATTTACTTTTTCTAATGACTTAATTAACACTTCATCTTCTTCAATATTTAAATCTTTAAAGACTGATTCAATCATTTCATTATGAAATTCATCGTGAATAATTAAAATATCTTTAGCAACTTTTGCTAATTCTAAAAAAACCACTCTTTTATCTTCAGTTCCTCTTTTACGTTTAACATAATTCTTCTTTACTAATGTATGAATCGAGGTTGTTAGTGTCCCAACAGTTACTCGTAAACGATTAGCAACATTACTCATTGTCGCCGGAAATGTGTTTCTTATCGCTTCTAAAACGTGAATCTCCGTCATCGAAAGCTCAACACCCCGTTTTTTTAAAGTATCTTCTTCAATCGAAAGAATATGATTAAATACCTCAACTAATAATTCGTTTACCAAGTCTTTTGTTTTCGCCATATAAACCTCCTTCATTTATTTCAAAATATACCCCACCGCTAAAGTGCCTGGCCCGGCATGTGCTCCCACAACTGGTGTTAAAGGGACTAAAGCAATATCTTCTAACTGTGGATTTTCATTTAAAATGATCTGTTTGAGTTTCTTTGCAAGTTCTTCATTATTAGTAAAAACAATAAAGACTTCAACATTTTTACCTTTAATCTCCTGATTAGTTATTGCCAATAGTCTTTCTTGAGCTTTACTAGATGTTCTAATTTTTTCATAAGGAACTAAACTACCATCTTTTTGTAACTTTAATAACGGCTTTATCTTTAACAATGACCCTAAAAAACCACTTGTTGCTGATAAACGTCCGTTTTTAACTAAAAATTTCAGTGTATCCACTAACACATATATATTTATATTATCTCTTATTTTTTCTAATTTATCAATAATTGATTTTACATCATGATTTTCTTTAATCATTTTGATTGCTTCCATTACTAAATATACTTCACCTTGTGAGACTGATCGCGAGTCAATTACGTACACGTTAACTCCATCAACTAACTCTTTTGCTAATATCGCGCCTTGGAAAGTTCCTGATAATTTAGATGCAATCGTAATAACAATTATATCGGTATACCCTTCATTCTTCATTTTTTCATACACATCAGCAATTTTACCAGTAGCCGTTTGTGATGTTGATAAATCAATATTAGGATTATTTGATATTACATCATAAAACTCCTCGGCTGTAATATCAATAAAATCTTCATATTCTTTCCCGCCTAATAGTAATGTTGATCTTATTACCTCAACTGGAAAATCAATCTTTAAATAATCTATTCCCGAATTTCCGCAAACGATTATTCCAATTTTTTCTTTTGTCATTATAGTGTCTCCTTTTTATTTTGATATTCAAACTAATAATCCTATAATAACATAAATACTTTTAATTTCAAAGTATTTTATTTACTTAATAAAAAAATCGCTAAAATCTCTTTCATTTCACTTGGTTCATTACATTTCGTTAGCTCTTGTCTAACAACACTTGCATTAGGAATTCCTTTAAGATACCAAGGAGCATGTCCACGCATTTCTAAAACCGCTAGCTTTTTTCCTTTAAACTTTTCCAACTCATCTAAGTGTCTAATAATCAATTCATAAATTTCATTATTTGAAGGTCTTTCTGGTATTGGTTCATTATTAAGATAAGCATTTATCTCGCGAAAAATCCATGGATTGCCAAGCGCAGCTCTCCCAATCATCACGGCATCACAACCAGTATAGTCAAGCATTTGCTTAGCGGATTTGCCATCAACGATATTCCCATTACCTATTACCGGAATATTAACGGCTTCTTTAACAGCCTTAATAACATCTAAATCTGGTTCTCCTGAATAACCTTGAGCCCGAGTTCTAGCGTGAACCGTTATTGCAGATGCACCCGCTTCCTCAATTTTCTTTGCAACTATAACAGCATTAACGCTATTGCTATCCCAACCACTTCTGATTTTAACAGTAACCGGTTTAGATACTTTTTCAACTACAGCTTTTACAATATCATAAATCTTTACTGGATCTTTCATAAGCGCTGAACCCGCTTGTGCTTTAATAGCTACTTTGGGAACTGGACATCCCATATTAATGTCAATTGCATCGCAATTACTATTCTTGTCAATGTATATTGCCGCTTCAACCATCGATTCAATATCTGATCCAAACACTTGTTGAATCATTGGCTTTTCGTAATCCTCCATATAAAGCATTTCTTTAGTTTTATTATTCTTATGAAGTAATCCTTTATCCGAAACCATTTCAGCGTAAACTAACCCTGCGCCATACTCTTTAGCAAGTTTTCTAAAAGGACTATTTGAAACACCCGCCATAGGTGCTAAGACCACTTTATTCTTTATTTCAATATTCTTAATTTTAAATGCCACATTTATCACCGCATTTATTGTATCATATCTTTTTATTTATGATAAAATAAATGCCGAGGTGGAAATTATGAAAGATATCGCATTAATAGCAACCGCTTATAACAATGAAGTAAGAATTTATGTATCAAAAACAAATAATCTTGTTGAAGAAGCACGAAAAATCCATGACACATGGCCAACAGCAACCGCCGCATTAGGACGCTTTTTAACTGTCTCTGCGATGATGGGGTTAATGTATAAAGATAAAGAAAGAATATCCCTACAAATAAAAGGCGACGGTCCAATCGGCCAAATGATCGTTGAAGCAAACTCACAAGGGGAAGTCAAAGCTGATATTATTAATCCGCATGTTTATATTCGCCATGAGATTGAAGGAAAACTTGATGTGGGAAAAGCCGTAGGTAAAGGCTTTTTACAAGTAACAAAAGATTTAAATATGCGTTCGATGTTCACTTCTTCAAGTGAATTAGTTAGTGGTGAAATAGCTGAAGATTTTGCCAATTACTTTGTTAATAGTGAACAAACGCCTTCTGCTGTATCATTGGGAGTCCTAGTAAATCCTGATCAATCTGTTAAGGAAGCCGGCGGATTCATTATCCAAGTTTTACCAGGAGCTAGTGAAGAAACAATCTCAAAATTGGAAAAAGTAATTTATGAAGTTGGTCCTGTAAGTAGATATTTTGAAGAAGGCAAAGACTTAAGTTCACTTTTAAGCGTTCTATCTAGTAATACAGAAAAAATACTTGCTACAAAAGAATTACTTTATAAGTGTAATTGTTCGAAAGAGCGATTTGCGAAATCATTGTCTGCCCTTGATGATAATACAATGGATGAGCTAATTGCTGATAATGGTATTGAAACAGTTTGTCATTTTTGTAAAACAAAGTATTATTTTACAAAAGATGAATTGATTACAATTAAAAAAAATCGAAAATAAAAAATCCCGCTCTTTAGAACACTATCTAAACGCGGGATTTTTTTGTTATTTTTTTACTAACTCGATAATACTAATATCGTCGATTATCTTAAAACGCGGATATTTTTTTATTTCTTTATCACTGAATGCTACGTCTTTAATCTTTTCAATAACTACTTTTGGTTCTTCTTTAAATAAATCATCTTGATTTTTATAAAGATTAAATGTATCTCTTGCACTATAATAACCATCACTGTAGATTTTAATATTTTCAACTTCATCACGTTTAATGCGTTTCTTTGCGCCTGAATAAAACATTGGGTAGTTAGACGGCATAAAGACTGCATATCCATTTTCTTTGTTGGCTTGATTACGGTTATCAATCAATTGTTTATTGATCATATTCCGTGCTTCAGAAAAAGAATACTTTTTCATTAATTCTTTTAATTCTTTTTTAACACTATTATCGAGGTTAACTAGTCTTTGGTCATTAATTAAATGAACTATTTTACCATCAGTCTTTTGATAACTAATTCGACAATCGCCTAAAAGGTATGTATGGATATAATCATTATTGATCAGCACTGCTGCTACAGATGCAGAAGGCAATTTAGCCGTTTCTGTTTCTCGATAATTAAAGTTGTTTGCTGCCTTAATACTAAGCTGATAAAACAAGTCATCTAAATCTTTAAAACTAGTATTTCTAATCTCATTAATTAAATAATCAATCATTTCACTAGCCATCGATGATTTATTGTTTCCCTGTTGGTACAACGCCGTTGCTCCATCGAAAACGATATATAGCTTCCCGTCATGATAAATTCCGTCTTCATTATAGTCTCTATAAGGAATTGAATTTTGATACCTTATCTTCATTACTTATACCAACTTGGGAAAATGTAGAAGGTTATTAAAACAAAAGTCCCGACAAAGATCATAATGCTTGCTAACCATATTTGTAGTTTAGGCATTTTTTTGTGAAAAATAATCTGTGATAAGAAGAATAATATTACTCCAAAAAAGATGAAAAATACCCCATTGAAGATAAATAACGTTGACAAGGGATTTCCCACTTGCGCAATAATTTGTAAATTACCTAATATTAAGGAAACAAATCCCGTGAAAACGCCTAATATTTTAGTAGAATCCTGACGTAACTCTTGGTTGATTTTTTCAATTTGTTCTTCATTCTTTTTACTGTGTCTAACTTGCTGTAACATCACTCTTGAAGTAGTTTGATAACTTTGATAACGTAATAAGTCTTGTGAAAAGTGGGGACGTTTAGGATCTAATAATAAAATTGCATCTTCAAACTTTCGATATGCATCTAAGAATCTTTCTTGTAATAATAACAATCTTCCTTTTGTCGCATGAAACTTTGAATAGTTATCTTCTAATGCAATACATTCATTAACAGTTTTCAATGCATCATGAATGTATTCATCTTTATTCTTAGCTGATTCACTTTCTAAATCACTTTGTAATTCGTAAAATTTCGCAACCATTTCTGCATAATGATGCATTATACCCGTATGATCCTTGAACTCTTTCCGTTCTTTTAAAATCCGTGCAGTCTTTAGTTGTTCGAACATTCTAGATTCATCATATTTTTTCTTACCATCATTTAAAAGTTTAATATGAATCCACAAGTCTTTTACATCTTCAAAGTCACTATACTTAAATACATCATCGTATTTCGTCACTATATCATCCATCGCACAATAATTATCATTATGGCGATAATACGTAAATGCAACAAAAGCAGAAACAAACTTTGCTTTTAAATCTGTAAGTTTATCAATCTTTTTGACTAAATCATTTATTCCTTTTTCCTCAAGTGAATCTGCATACTTAGAAATCTCATTTTCAAAAACCCGATTAAAAAAATTAATTGTTAATATTTGGTCTAACGTCATTATTAAGCACCTACTTCCTTTTGTTTTATTTTATCACAAAAAATGAGACAAAAAAAGTTTCGTCTCATTATGTCTTAATTGTATTAACATTTTTAAGTAGCAGTCAATGTTTTGTCTAGCGTTTTTTACAACTATCACGAACGACAAGACTAGTTCTTACAATAATTGGATCAACTATTCGTTCACCTGTTTCAAGCATCTTCAAAATTAAATCTGAAGCTTTCTTCCCGATGTTTTCATAATCTTGTGCGATTGTTGTTAAAGGTGGTGACGCAAGTTCACAAACACTTAAATCATCAAAACCAATTATTGAAACATCATCAGGAACTTTTAATCCTTTTTCTCTTAAGAAAGCCATTGCTCCCATTGCCATTAAATCTGAAACTGAACATATTGCGTCGACAATCCCATATTTTTTATATAAAGCTTTCATGGTTTCATACCCTTCATCAAATGTGTATGATTCATTTGAAACGTCGCCTATATAAAGAGGTTCTAATTCTTTTTCCTTCATAAAATCAAGATATCCTTCAAATCTTTCTTTTCCAATGAAGTTTTCATAACTCCCATTTAGAAACGCAATTCTCCGATGACCAAGATTATATAAATACGAACATGAATCTTTAATTCCCAAATACGAATCAGAATAAACAGTGTTATTACCCAAAACAGGTGGATCTAACATTATAACAGCCAAGTCGCTTTCTTGAAGTTTCTTAATTGATTCATATGGCGCTTCCCCAACCGATACGATCAAAACTGCATCAACATTTTTTGAAACACAGTGCTTTAAATAATCTAGTTTATTCTCGGTATTATTAGATAACAATAATATATCAAAACCTTGTTCTTGAACGTTACGTCTAAAAGCTTCCATTACGGCAGAGAAAAACAAGTTCTTTAGTCCATATTGAACTTCATAAACTACACCAATAGTGTTAGCTCTCTTTTTAACTAAACTTTGTGCGTTAGCATTAGGTGTATAACCTAACTCCTCTGCCACCCTTGTTACTAGATTACGCGTTTCTTCGCTTATAACAGCATATCCATTTAATGCTTTAGAAACGGTTGAAACAGAAACCCCAGCTTTTTTTGCAATAACCTCCAAAGTTATCATTGTTATTCCTCCTACTAATCCCTAAAATAAAGTATAGCATAGCATTATTAAGTAAGTCAATTTTATCTTTAATCTGAAATTACTACCGTATTAATCGATCTTGCTGAGACGAAGATCTCCACTCCTCGTCCTTCTAAGACGATATTAATCAACTCATCACGATCTGTTTCATTCAACACTACTACCACTATTTCCTTGTCTGGATTTTCATATGCAACTAATGAAAATCCCTCTAATAGATTTTCTTGATACTTAATTCTGAATGCCCCTGGTTTAATAAACTTCGAAAAATGACCAATATAATAATAAGAGTTATTATATGTTTTATCTAAAGTCTTTCTATCCACTAGAATTGGGGCATCACAATAATTCTCAACATGATTTGGACCTCCTTGTTCATTTAATAACAAATTCCAATCGATCCATCCTTCTAACCAATTGTTTAAATCACCAATTATATTGCGTGCATATCGTTCCCCAACCAACCAATTGTTTGGTTGAGCTCCACCTTCTTGACATCCTTCTGTAAAGATTATATGTTTATCTGGAAACATTTCATGAACAATACTTAAGTTTTTAAATTCCTCAGATACATACCAATGAGTTCCAACGCCCCAGAAATACTTACTTGCCTCGTCATCGCTAAAAATTTCATAGGCTCTTCTTACTATTTCATCGCGGTTGTGATCCCATCCAATTATTTTCACAGATGGGTGTGTTTCCATAATTTTAGGTCCTAAGAAATTCTTAACAAATTCCTTTTCCTCGGTGGCTGTGTATATACAAGACTCCCAAGTTTGAACTGCCTCAGGTTCGTTTTGAACGGTTATTCCCCAGATATTAATTCCTCTTTTTTGATACTCATCAATAAACTTAATATAGTAATTAGCCCAAGAATTATAATATTTTGGCAATAACTTTCCACCATATTTCATATCATTATTGTCTTTCATCCAAGCTGGAGGGCTCCATGGTGAAGCAAGGATTTTCATTTCTTTTTGGCATTTCAAAGCTTTTTTCACCATCGGAATTACCCACTTATCTTCATGTGAAAGATCAAACGACTTTAGCTCTTCATCGTTGTCTTTAACATATGTGTAACTTTGAATTGAAAAATCGGAAGAGTTAATTTGAACGCGTCCAAGATTATATCCTATCCCCTCATTGCTATAATAACTCTGAATTAATTTATCTTGTTCCTTATCACTTAAAAGTGCAAAAGTGCTTGCTGCTGCTTCAGTAAAAGCACCACCAAAGCCAATATGCTTTTGATACTTAATATTATTATCTATAACAATTGTTTTATTGTTAATTTTTTTTAATTTCCCTAACTCTAGTTTTTGAACAAAAGAAATTCGCTCATCACTATCTTTAACTGTTCGATACAATTTTGCAATCATTATACGCTCCTTATTTAATCTAATATTACTTCAATTCTTGTAAATCGTTTTTTTCTGATGTCAGTTGCTAAATCGCCTTTAAGACTATTATCATCAACAACTATCTTTTCTTTGTCATTACTTAAAACATATTTTGTTGCCTGTAAAGCAAATGTATCAATACCTTTAGGATTAAATATCACAATATTAATTGATTCTAAAAACATAAAAGACACTTCGTTATTTACAAAAAAATCTTTTGCTAGTTTTGGACTAACGACAAATTCCAATTGTCCGTCATCATAACGAAACGGTTTACTTCCTAAAAACATTAAATAAAACAATGTTATTGCCTCAGACGTGGTCCCAGTTAGTCTTGCTACATATCCCCGACCGCGTTGGTTTGGATTTGGATTGTTGGAAGTTGCAATAAATGAGACATTTTCTAATACACTTCTTCCATATACATTAAAATCCATAAACGCGGGCATTTGATTTTTAATCTCTAAATAGTATTCATCATACAATCCACTCTTTAATAGTCCCACTAAGTACTTAAAATTCATGTGCATGAAACACGACTCGCGTTCTAACCACCCTTTTGTAAAAGCACGTGCGCGTCCGATATCTAAATTTTCATCATCCAACGACTTCGATGTTATATAAAGATTTAGTTTATCGTCATACATTTCAGTATTTCTAATTACTTCATAAATCAGTTTAGCTTCATCTTTATTAGCGATATTTTTTAAATATACTGCTGGTGCTTCTAAGAACAGTGGCAAGGCTCTTACTTGCCACTTTGTTACTTCGACAGCCTCGTAACTTATCTCTGGATTTAACAATCCTGTTTTTTTATACTCAAGCGCTTTATAAGATAAATAAGTCGGAATCAATCCATTCCCTAATTCTTTTGCTTTTTCAAGCCCTGTTTTAATTACCAACAGTAATTTTTCTAAAAGACTACTTAAATTCCCTAAATTAACTTTTACATTTTTATGGTTAATAAATATCCGACTCTCTTCAAGAAATGATTCTCTTATATCTTGGATAGTATCAAAGTCTTTATCGTAATTATTTACTAAGATAGAAAGTAGATTACTAAAGTCAAAAGGAATCGTTATGATTGTATCAGGAAATTCATTTGTCCATTGCAACAAATATTTAATTAACTTGTATAAAGCGATTGTTTCTGTTAAACCTGATCCAAAGATTGCCGGAAGACCGTTCATTGCATCATTCCATCCTGGTTTATCGGCATCCATCATAATTCCCATTTTTTCTTGATCTAAATTCATATATTTAACAATTGCTAGATGTAAATATTTCACAAACAGATTAACAGTTACTATCTCGCCTTGGTCGTCTTTATGGAAATTAGTTTGTTCTTTGATTAATCCAGTTTTTTCCATTTTTTCATAATCATTGTATAAAACCCCTAATTGTCTGACTTGATTATTTTTATTTAAAACGTAACGATACTTTCTTTCATATACTGACATATGGCTTTGATAAAAACGAACCTTACTATCAAATAGCAATTCCTTAATCTTATCGGGAAATATATTCAAATATGTTTCTACTAAATCAAGGTTATAAATCCAATGATCAGACCAGTACCCAGTTCCAAAAATAGCATCGGGATATTGTTTCGAATTTTTTAACACTAACTCTAAGAATTGTTCCTTATCAATCGTTAATGTTATACCATTTATTTCAATAAACTTTAGTAAACTTCCCAGTGAAAAGAAATCATTTAAACGATTTTCAAATTGTTCTTTCTTGTTGATAACTTTGCTTAGAATTAATTCTATATTATCTTCCAGTTTAAATTTTGACCCTTTGATTGTTAAAGGATTTCTACCATCATATTGAATTAACTCCATAAATTGAATAATATTATAATATCCAGCTTCTTTAACAAAATATACATCATTTCTTCGATTTTGATTTACATCTCGATAACTGCCGTTACCTTGTGAGTAATATGTTGGTTCAACATTAAAATTATTGTATTCACGTTCCATATCACCGTGTATTCGTGAAAAAGTATGATAAACATGAGCACTATCTTTACCTTCAAAAACGTAAGGGTATCCCCCTCGTAAAATGTTGTCTAAGAACGCTTGTTTAAGATAAGCATCAAACACTGGATAATTTGACTTAACACTCATTGGTGCCGTCAGTTCATTAACTAGCTTTGTTGCTTCAATTTCCATATCCTTAAAATCATCGAACGAGGTATTATTTACTAGATCTTTTAAGCCATTAAGATTATCCGTTGAACCAAAAAGCGTATAAAAACAATATTCTTCTTCGCCTTTAAGTTTGATACTTCCAGTTGAAAAACCCATTAATAATTGATTATTTTTAAATTGAGGACGGCTAATAAAAGTTTGGTATTCTGACTCATAAAACCCTTTTGGATTTTCTAATGATAGATCATATCCAAAAACAACGTTTGAATCGTAAATTGGTTTTAACAAACTATTTTTATTATCAACTGTAAAATAAAAGTTCCCGTTTTCAATTTGTTCCACTTCAGCACTATCTTCTGTTGTTGATCGGTTTTTAAAAAAAGGTGCTTTATTTTCTTCGTTAAATACATCGAACCAAGCAACTCCTAGATTAGACATATTTTTAGTTACATAATTTGAGGTTCCAAAAGGCCAAATCGTCGCTAACCCATCAAGAAACGAAATTTGATTATCTTTTTTTGCTTTTATAACAACTTTTCTTACTAAGCCAGCATATGGTCTGTTTGCAACGTTGAAATATTTAACACTGACTATTAACTCATCATTTTCTTCAATTATTCCAACCATATTTTTTTCAATGATCATTTCTCTATGAGCATAGTCTTTATTTCGAAACACTTCATAAGAACCTCTGTCGGTTTTTACAAACGTTCTAAAACCGTCGATTTCAGTTCTTCGATAAGCTAAATTTGCTGGCGAAAAATCAAGGATTGCTTTATCCTTATTCTCAATTCCAAAGGATGAAATGAGTTGCCCTCTATTAACATAGTATGTCCACATCGGCACACCGTACTTACCAGCAATTCCTGGCAAGAATGAAGCGAATGGTTTTTTGTTATGATAATCATTAATTATGTATTGCTGTTTTTGTTCATCAAATTTCGCACTCATTACTATTCTCCTGTTAACCCTGTTCTTTCAATACCTTCAATAAATCGTTTTTGCGCAAATATATAAATAATCAGTAATGGCAGTATCGTTAAGAACGTTGCTGCTGATTTATATCCTTCATTAAGGCGTGATTGTTGCTCTTGTAAACTTGCAAACTCTGAATCGAATAATGACAGTTTTGATATTACTAAGGGATTATCTGTACTATAAAATACTATTGATGTATAACTATCATTCCAATTCCAAATAAATGAAAATAAGAAAACTACAACCACAATTGGAATTACTAATTTCACATACACATGATAAAACGTTTGAATTGAGGTTGCTCCATCAATTCGTGCCGCTTCATCTAACGACTTTGGAATCATTTTAAAGAAATTATAAAATATTAAGACTAAAATTGCCGAATTGATTCCTTGTCCTAATAATGCAAATAGGATTTGCGGGAATAAGGTATTAAACATTTTAATACCTGTTAGTGTTTGTAAAGAACTAATAATATCTAGTCTTGTCATAGTAATCATTGGCAATGGTATAACAAATGATAACAAGACCATTGAAAACCAAAAATTCTTAAATTTAAAATTATATCTTGCAAACGCAAATCCGGTTAATGCAGCAATCCCAGTTTGGATAACTGCTAAGATTAAAATGTTTCTTATCGTCTTATATAGATTACCTAGATTGCTTAACGATGTTGGAAACAATCCTAACACCCGGTTAGCAACGGCAAAGTTTTCAAAACTAAGTTTTTTACTAATCCATGTGACTTCTGGATCTAAAATATCATTTAAACTCATAAATGATGTAGCGATTATCTTAAAGAGTGGAAATAGGAAAACATAACTAATACCAATCAATAGGATATAGATAACTACTTGACCACCTATTCCTCTTTTTTGTGAAGATCCTAAAACTACTTTTTTGACTTTGTGACTTGTTAGTGTGTCTTTGGTTTTATGAAAATAGTTTTTTATTTTTTCAATCATATTAATCATTTACCATCACCTCTAACCTTAATTGCTTTAAGAGTGTTTTTTGTTTGACCTTTTTTCAACTTTGATAATTCTTTTGCTTGTCTAACTTTCAATGAGTCTAAATACTTCTCATCGTTCTTCTCTCTTAATATAAGCATCACAATTCCTACTAAAGCTATTATAATAAGTGAGTACATTAAAACAACACTCGAAGCGAATCCTAATCGTACAAGGCGGTTTTTTAATATTTGATCATTAACAACAAATTGATAAATTGGATTTAATTCAAAAATAGCAATTTGAATAACAATGAAAATTGATACTAACATTGCTGTTGACTTTAAGTTAGGAACACTAATTTTCCATAAAATCTGCCATTTGTTGGCACCATCAATTTCTGCCGCTTCATATAACTGTTTATTAATTCTTTGAAGTCCATTTAAAAATAGAACGACTGGAATTCCCGTAAACCACAAAATCATTGTGAAATTGGAAAAGATTCCAGATACGACATTGGCAAGCGCCGGGGAAAAATTACTTAACATTCTAAATAACATTATTCCGGAAGCATCCATTATTTCCATCGACCCTGAAGACTGCAATTGTTTCATAACTGGACCCGACATAATGACAACCGGGAAAAAATAGATTAATCTAAAGGCTCCACGGAACTTGATTTTAGTATTTAGTAATAAAGCTAAAATCAATGAGAGAATTAAGATAGCCGGCACATATGTAAACTCCATAACTAAGAATTGAATTATAAGCGGCGTGAATTCCGTGTTCTCAAATAAGGCGTCATAGTAGTTCTTAAATCCGATAAACGATAGACTTTTCCCATCGATATTAAATGCAACATCAAAAAAAGAATAATAGATTGTTTCAAATAACGGATATAAAACCAAGATAACAAAACCAATTAACCATGGAAGGAGAAACATGTAAGCGGCAAGATTTTCATTTTTTGACTTTAGTTTTTTTGTTTTTTTCATGCTACTCCTCCTTTAATTATTTGATAATCAAGAGCTTTAATTTTTATACCATTATAATTTTTATCATTGTTGGTATAATTAATAATGATCTTAGTCCCATCAGAGTAAGTATTAACTACTAATTCATCAATTATCTCGCGATTATTCCATTCCTTACTAATTACATTTTTTAAAGCATCATTAACCTTCGAATAAACCTTATCAATAAGGTCACTGTACAATTGATATTCAGTTGAATAGAAATGTGAAAGATTAGTTGATGAAAGATTATATGATGGTTCTTTTGTAAGAATAAAAGATGGATATGTATTATAGTCGATCATCTTCAAGATATCTTTGTCTTCATAAAATGAGAAATTTACATATGATGAATATAGTTCTATTTTTTGATTTAAAACTAATTGTAAAAATGGCACATCCTTTGTTTCAACCAAATATTGGGAACTAAACATCGGCGTTTGTAAGAAACGATCAACGTTATTCCATAATCTTTGATTTGGAGTTAGAGCATTAACTTTATAATTATTACTAATTTCGTTTAATAGCTTATTATATATAACAAGTGCTTCTGATGCGCTAACAGCATTTTTACCATAATCACCATATAACTGATTAGTAAATCCCTCATAAGTAATACTACTAAAAGCTATTTTTCGAATGGCTTTTTCATTTGAAATAACCCACTCTTTTATTTTTGAAGGCTTAGCATAATATAGTTTTTCAATAAATGTTTTATTATTATCATTTACTTTTAAATACCACCCATTAACATGCTTAGCCGCATTGCCACTTAAAGATATCTGTTCTTCAACGATTTGTGCGTAATCTAATGCTAGGGAAATATCAACGCCTTTTTCATTCATACTTTTAACAACCTTACTAATAGCATTTTTGCTGCCAATTGCATTTATGAAATCAGGTTTACTCTTTCTACCTAACGTTACCCCACCATCTTGATATCCATAAAGTCCACTACTAATATTATTAATCCCCATATCAAGTACTTCATTTAATATCTGGTCAACATCACTAATCGTTGTAACTACGACATTTTCAGTTCCCAATAACGTGTTTTTAACATCCGCCATCAAGAAATCTAAACGAATGCCAATGTTACTATTACTATTCTTATTATTATTGCTTATGATTTTATTAGTAACTAAATACTCACGATATTTCTTTGCCATTCCGACATAATTTGCATCTTCATTTGCTAAAAAATTGAATTCCAAATTTAAATCAAAATGATTTCGATCTTCTAACATTGAAGTAAATTTATTCCCAGCTTGATTATAAACTTGTGAATAAGTCTTATTATAGACGAACCGTGAAAAAGTTATATTATAATTTGTTAAGTTGTATGAATCCGATGAATCATTGGGACGTGACACAATTTGCATGTGTTCATCACCATTTTTTGCATATCCAACGAACCCAGCTTTCTGTTCTAAATAAGCAATACCATATACAGGCATTAAAGGATTTTTAACTGGAACATTCGAATAAACAATTGATTCTTCTGATTTCGCTTGAGCTAAATCAGTTCCATATACATCGCCTGTGTACCCTGATAATTTTGCATTATAATCATTAAACTCAATTAGTGCACCTGATCCATCAGGAACCAAAGCATAACCATCGTTGCGAGTTTTTAACTTCTGTATATCCCATTCGTTTGAATCAACATTGTATTCTAATTGTTTTCCACCATATGCCCCTAAAAATGGCATAACATTTATGTATCCAATATTGTTACTATCATCACCACTAATTTCATTATCATTAATAACAATATTTAGTCCTTCATCTTTAAAATATAAATGAATCTTAACTTTTAGATCAACACTATATAATGACACATCTAATAAATAATGTCCTTCTTCATTATTAACTTGATATAAAACATCAGTGTCAACAGATTTTGTCTTATCCTCAGTAACAACTTTTTTTCCACTTCTTTCAATCGTTTTAAACGACTTAGAAGAAGTTCCAATTTGTGTTAACGTTCCATCAATATTACTTGGTTTAATGATTTCAAACGTTACTAAGGAATTTGCTATTCCTTCTCTACTATTATTCATTTGGTCTTCGAAAGGAACCGCTACTTCAAGAATTTGTTCGTTCGTAGCGGTTGGATTTTCTTCTAAAAAGATTTCCAAATTCTTTTCAATATACTGATCATAATCGTGATCAATTCCTGTTTTCCAAACGTATCCATTTCGTTTATCCTTAATTTGAAAAACACCATTATGTTTTTTATATGAATACTCAAAGTTTTCGTTTTCTAATAGTTTCGTAAAACCTTGATCGACGAGTTCAATCTTCTTTAAGTTATAAGTTGGAGCGACAGAAACGCTTTCGGCTTTTAAACCATTAGCAACAATTAGTCCTAAACTAGTGATGGTAACCAAAATAAGAATTCTTTTAACCCACGACATTTCTAATCAACTCCTTTAAAATTAATTCAATAAATGTTGATAGTTGTTTCCACATAGTAATTACTATCAATATCACAATGATTATTACTAAGATAAACAGTATCGTCATTAAAATACTTTTTATGGCTTTTTTACCACTATAATCATGCGTTTCAACTATTCCTAGAAAAACTAATATCGCTGTCCATACTGATCCAAACATCATAATTAAGTCTAAGAAAAATGTTTCGTTATACGTTAATACATGTGATAACAACGCCGTTGTTAATAATGCTATTGCGATTGGTCCAAGCGAGTATGAAAACATTATGAATATTTGTTTGATGTTACCTACTCCATCATGAAGCGATGTATCTAAATAGTTTGCAACTACAAACAAAATCGTGAGCAGAAAATATCCTAATACTAATGCCGTTAAGTCTAAATCTTCTGCCGAAACCATTTGATAAATGAAACCTTTTCCTGAGCTATAATAAATAAAAAATACAAATGTTAAAAGATAAATAATTATTGCTGCTAACAATGAGCCCTTATTCTTTCGCTTTAATTCATAAAAACTATCACTAGGATGTTTCATAACCCTAAAGGTATAAAGCAAATCAACACCTAACTTTTTTCTAAATGGTTTTTTTATTGGTTCCATGAAGTTCGTTATTGCATTAGTTTTATTATTTACAAGTTTTAAAGCTTTGGATAACAAGTAGACTAACACTCCCGCAATAATAATGGCCCCTAATGTGTTTTGAATAACAACATTTCTTACTTCCCAGTAAGATTCAGAGTATCCATCACGATTCCCTGCAAGTTTGAAATGTTCCTGTGCTTTTTCATAATTTTCAAGTTGTAAGTAACTTTTTGCAATATTGTTATGAGCAATAATTGACATTTGATTTAACCTTAGAACTTCATCCCATGCTTCAATAGATTTTTCGTATTCTCTTGTTTCATATAATTTGATTGCATTATATATTCCTTTTGAATATGCAGTCGGCGAAAATGATTGTAAGAAAGCTTTTTCGGAATCTAAGGCATAAATGTTTCCATCTTTTCTAACTGCTATTGCTGAGAGTTTTGAGAAAATTCCAGCGATATCCTCTGTAAGTTTTCCTGAATCTTCATTTGAAACTCCAAAGCTAAAAATATAGTTTCCTGAAGCGTCATAAACATAAATAGCTCCACTACTCATTCCCGCGTATATAATCCCTTCACTATCAACATAAATATCTTTGGAATCAGGTTGAGAAATAGTATTGTTAAAGATGTTTCCACCTTGCATATTATGCTTTTTAATTGCATCTTCAGTTGTACTAGCCGTTGTTGTATATATCATTGAATTCTTATCAATAAATATACTTGAAAATGTTTGGGGTGAACGAATAGCCAATCGGTCAAATTGTTCTTGTGATAAAATCCGTTTATAAAATTGTTGTAGTAACGTCAGTTTAACTTTATTAGTTGTAAAAAATCCAAGAAACTCATCTTTATTAGATAGTTGGACAATCCCATTACTTGCCCCTTCACCGTATACATAAATATTGCCTCTATTATCAACAACAAGTTTATTCGGTGCATACGGCGAACTTACAAAAGGTTCTTCTATCAATTCGCCGTCTGTTGTCATGCGGTAAACTGCATTAGCGCCTGTATCCGCTACATACAATCCCCGATTAGAAATAAAGACTCCTCTTGGTTCTTTGAAATTATATGTTTCAATTTCACCATCACGATCAATGAAAAATGAATCAATTACTTTGTTTATTGTATTGGTAAATGTATCAAACTCGATAATTCTTTTATTACCTGTATCGGCAATCCATAACATGTCATTATCATCAAACATCATATCTTCAGGTTTATTTAACCCTAAAGTAGTTAAAACCGTTTCTGGTAAATACGCATCCTGAGTTCTAACAAAATTCCCTTTACTATCAATGGTCATTGTATACGTAGTTGCACTTGACGCATATGATACATTAATTGATAGTATCGAAATCATTAAGAGGATTACCATATAAACTATTCTTTTCATATTAATCCTCCTACTTAATTCCGGCATGCATCATCGTATTCATAACACGTGATTGCATTACAATAAAGATTACTAAATTAGGAACGAACATAATCAATGCTGCCGCTGCAGCCATTCCTGTACCAGCAACTGTTGTTCCGGTATTTGATAACGCGATAGCATTTAAGTAAAATCCAAACGACTTCAACGTTTCATCTTGAATGTATAAATTAGAGGATTCAACAGCACCCCATGTTGACTGAAATGTTAATATCGCCACGGTGGCAATCGCGTTTTTAGTTAACGGAATTACAATCTTAAATAAAATATAAAAGTCACTTGCCCCATCAACTCGTGCTGCTTCAATAATCTCATTAGGAATTTGATCAATAAATTGCTTAAGTAAAAAGATATTAACCGGTACTGCAATATAAGGCAAAATATGTACTAATGGATTATTATTTAGTCCAATCATTACAATTACAAAATACGATGGAATAATAACTGCCGTTCTAACAAACATTAATGCCGTTTGATTAATCTTAAATAACGTGTTTTTACCTTTAAAGCTTTTCTTTGAAAAAACATACGCTGTCATAACACTAATAATAATTGTTAGTATCATAACGATTATTGTAATCGTTATTGTATTAAATAAATATCTTGAAAGTGGAACACCTGTTGTGGTTGCCGTTCTAAATAATGTTTTAAAATTATCTACCGTTGGGTTTTGGGCAAAAAAGGTTGGAGGAAATAAAAATAATTCATCTAATGGTTTAAATGCCTGATTAACAATAAAGATAACTGGCAAAACCATGAAAATTGCTAATGGAATTAAAACAACATAAAACCAAATTTGCGATTTATTGAAACTTGTTGGATTAATCTTTGTCCCTTGAAAACTACTCATTTTCTCTCCTCCTTCTAATCTTTTTCTGCAAATAGCTTATATGCTATTTTGGAAAACACTAAAATCATTAACAATAATACAACCGAAAGCGCAGCGGCATATCCCATCTCATATCTTAAGAAACCATAATCATCAATATGATTAGTTAAAAACTGTGCCGCATATTGTGGTGTCGGATTTGTTCCTGATAATGAAACCCCAATATAACCATTCGAGAATGTACTAACAAGTGCCATTACCGCCCCAAATAACATTTGTGGTTTCATCATCGGAATCGTAACATATCTTACTTCCTGAAACTTATTATTTATTCCTTCAACATAAGCAGCTTCATATAACTCTTCATTACCGTTTAAAATTCCTGCGAGCATCGCTAAGAATCCAACTCCCATACTGCTCCATAAGGAAACGATAATTACAATAGTCATTAAATGATCTGGTGATTGCAAGAATTGTATCGGTCTTTCAATAATGTCCCACCCCATTAAGAGAGAGTTAATATATCCTGATTCATCACCAGAAAACAATGTCCGCCAAATCACAGAAATGAATACCGCTCCAACCATTGATGGCATATATAGTGCTAAGGCAATAATCGTTCTTGGTCCTTTTTGGATTTGTGCTAGCATCCACGCTAATAAGAATGATAATATGTATCCACCTGGTCCTACAATAATTGAATACATTAACGTTTTAGGTAAAACATATCTTAAGAAAACTGTATCTTGTGTAAAAATATTTATAAAATTGACAAGTCCATTAAACTTTGGTGTCTCAACCATGTTAAATGAAGTCATCGATAGATATATTGCTAGAGCAACAGGGATGGCAATAAAAATTGAAAATAATAGCACATAAGGTAATAGCATTACAAATGTCGCGAGCATGTCACGTTTTTCAAAACGTGTCTTGCTTTTTTTAATTGTCTTCGTCATAATTACCTCCTGTAGCAATATTCATTTTATCTTTTATCCACGCAATAGTCGGAATCTTATAGGTCTTAATTACTTCGCCATCTTCAGATATAAAACCAAATTCAATCATTTTCTTTCGAATTTCTCGATCAACTTGAATCTTATACTTATCAACAGCAACACCAGTGCTACTTCCTTCAAAAACAACGGTATTCCATATATCAGATAGTGATCTTTCTAACATATATTGTCCTGGCGTTCTTGGGGCATCAATCAACCATTTAACTTGTTCAATAATGATTTTCTTATCTTTTTCAGGTAGTGGTGAATTTTTAAACGCACTAATGTTTCCTGATAACCACGTATATGTTGGTCCATAAGTTGATTGAATATTAAAGGCAAATTGAGTTTGTGTATCTTCGCCTAACCACCATTTTAAAAACTCCCACGATTCGTTAGCCTTTTCTGTCTTTCCCATAATCATAGCTGCAGTCCCGTTTGCGATATAGTAACGATTAGTTTCGCCGTTAACTGTAACACTAGGAAATGGTGCAATTTCCCATTGACCTGCAATCTCAGGAGCAGCATTTTTAATTAGTTGATAATTAGTGAAATCTGAAATACCAATTGGTAATGTGGCATATCTAAATGAATTATAAAAAGATTGAACTTGTTCTGGTAGTGAATAATTGGTCATTAACTGATTTAAGAAAGTCAATCCCTTAATTGATTCTTTCGTATCTATACTTGTTTTTAAACCATCCTCATAATATAGACTTCCGCCAAATTGATAAACAAATCCACTCGTTTGATAAAAGTACTTAGTACTACTTCCACCCGCAATCGGGTGATAAAAGTTCATTCCATATTGTTGAAGTTCTGGTAAAATTTGAATTACTTCTTCCCATGTATCCGGAACCATAAATCCTAATGAATCAAAAATATCTTTCCGATACATCACGACATTAAAATCTAGTGTTTCAGGAATTGCATAAGCTTTTTCATTTAATATATACGGAATAAAAGCTCCAGCCGAGAACTGACTAGCAAATTCCCAATAATCAGGAAATGAGCTTAGATCATAAGCAGAGTTTCTAATCGCTAAATCATAAGGCATATATGATGCTAAGCCTAAGGCAACATCAGGTTCTTGATTTGCCGCTGCTGACATAACTAATTTGTTTGCATCAGGCATAACTGATATCTTTACCTTGATTCCTGTTTTAGTAGTAAATTCCTTATCCACTAATTTTTGCATCATGTCTACATAAGTTATTGATCTATTAACCCAAACATCGACAACCTCTTCATCTTTTGTTAATGAGTATTTTTTACTCGAAAAAGAAGAGAAGAAAGTTTTAATTGTTGCCCATGAACTTACAAAGAAATTGGCACGTTCTTTTGGCAATTTTGTGTCATCATATACGTAGATGGCATCTAGATAAAGAGGTTGTTCCGATATTTGTGTTAACGAATCTCCAAGGTATTGTGCAATTGATCCTGATCCCCCTGATAAATCTTCTAAATATAATGGTAAACGATCATAATCATCATAAATTTTTTTTAATCTTGATAAAGCTTTTTGTAAATTAGAAAGCGTTGCTGAAGAAGCTCCTTTTGAGCTATACTTTTCTAAATTTGTAATAACAGTTTTTATAAGTACTTCATATGCTTCTAAATAATCTGGTGTTTCAGGAATGTATTCCGTAAAGATCCATGACCGATCTTTATCGACAGACTTTCCGGTTATTTTTTTAATTGCTAAAGTAAATGCGTTGATATGATCAACCATTTGTTGAATAATTCTTAAACTTGATTGCATGCTTTCACTTTCAGCTTTTAAAGTTATCGTATGAATCCCTTTCTCTAAATAGACATAATAAGGATTGTCTTTATCATCTTTGAGTTTTTCAATCGTAACCGTTTGTCCATTAGTTTGTGGGAAAGCATATTCTCTAAATTCTTCAAAAGGAATAACGCCATCAATATAAATAGATCTTAGAACGCTAAAATCATTTTTGTCATTAATATAATGAATTGCTAGTTGATATTTTCCAGCTTTCTTCACTTCAAATTCATATGTTACTTCTTGACCTGAAGTTTTATATGTTGTGCCATCAATCACGTTAAGTTTTTTATATGACGCGTTAAATGGCGTTACCGAGGGTGTTCCTAACGCATATGATTTAACATATGTTGAATTTTTTGAAACATAATCAGTTGCTTCAATGTTAATTAAATCTTTCACTTTTAAATCAATATTTTTGTTATTGTACTCTTCATATGTAAGGTATTTATATGGTGAAATCAATTCAATATCACTTACTAAAATACTAGTTGATGATGTATTAGTAATTCTTATCGTTTGTTCGCCTTTTTCAAAATAAAACAAAAGTGGATCTACACTAAGATAAGTATTGTTATATAAACTTGTTTTTTTCCATCCTGGGATCAATTTTTGATTAGAGATAACCTCATCACCATATCGATCCGTTTGGTATTCCTTAGTTTCATCTTGCCAGTAAAGAGGGATAATAATTGAACTCATTTCATCATATAAAGTTTTATTATTAATTGTTACTGAGACAGTAATATCATTAAGCGTTACTTCATCAACACGGTAGTTAAGTCCAATATAATAGAATCCTGCTTGATCAATATCGATCGTATATTTTGCAATATCATCACTTACTAATGTTAAAAAATTGCTCCCAATTTGTGAATCATAACCATCATCTTCATCAAGGTAAGCATCTATATTATCTAAATCGTATTTAATTTTCGAACTATTATCTTCCAAAAACTCTGTGTATGTATAACGGTTAATCTTGTTTTCTTTGACCATTTTTCCTAATAAATCAAACGCTGTATCTATCTCACTTTTGGATATCTCATTATTGGGTTCATAAATATTTTTACTGCCTGTAAGTAATGAGATTGTTACTATGCTAATGACTAAAACCGTTAAAATTATTATTAATTTCTTTTTTGAACGCACTATTACGTGTCTCCTTTCATTATTTTAAGGGCGCCAATGCGCAATTGGAGCCCTTAAAAATAACTTGTCAACTATGTTTAATTATTTAAAATCTTTATCTGTTTTTCCGTAGTATTTCTTTAATGATTCTTTAAGATTTGCAAACGCAGTTGTAAATCTTTCATTCATTAATCTATTCCATTCTGGCAACTTAGCTAATACTGCGTCTTTCCAACCAGCATCGACAACTTTTGGTGAAGTTGCACCTTCGCCAGCTAAATAAGCAGGATTTAACATTTGGTTCCATTCATCAATAATATTTTTTGATGAACCGTTGTCATCAAAGTTCCAAGGATATGCTTTATCAGTAATATCATAAACTTTACCATTCTTAAATAAATCTAATACTTTGTGGAATCCTGGAGTTTTTTCTGCACTTGCGAAATATTGGTGAGTTGGTAACTCAAACCAAATGTCCATTTGATCATCAAAGTTCTTTCCAGTTGTTACAGGGAAACTATCATCCATTGTTGTTAATAATTGTTTTGAAGTAGCATCCATGAATTGTTGTTTACTTCTTGCTTCCCATGAACGAGTGTCTGCAACCCAGAATGCTGCAAATTCATAAGCAATTTGCAACTTAGCAAATTCTGCATCTGATAATTTTGCATCTTTGTCATCCATTGCAAAGTTACGAATAGCAATTGGGTCAATAACAACACCAACTGTGTTTTCAACTTTTGCAGTTGAAGGTCTTGGATAATAATCCCAATCAGTTCCGTTTTCGATTAATTTACTTGTAACAGGGTTTGCCAAATCACCAATTGACCATGGATCACCGTGGTGAGTTAATAATTTGTTTTGTTGGAATAATCCTGTCCACCAATTATTTTCTGCAGCAAAACTCATATCTAAGTTTCCAGCATCGATTTGATTCCATACACCATATGGAGCGATATCTCCTAGATAAGGTATTAAGGCTTTAGTTTCATCGTTATTAACGTTAATAAAATCACCGTCTACTCCTTGTTTTGCAAGAAGTTGTGCAAATGTTGAAATACCTGTTTGTAAGAATCTATGAGGTACTTCACTTGTTCCATACCAAACTTGATCTTGTTTATGTTTAACAAATGAAGCATATTCTTCCATTGTCCAGTCAACATCAGGAACATCAATATTCTTTTCTTCCGCTAAAGACTTATTAACATATACTCCCCATGGTACAAGGTATTGTGGTAAACCAGCTTGTACACCATAATAATTTAACATTCCCATAATTGCTGGGTTAAATGTTTTATATGAGTCGTATTTTTCAAATACTGATAAGTCAGACACTAAACCTCTCGTTGTATCTCCGGCCAAGTCAGTTGCTGACCAAATATCAATCTTTGTATTTTCAGTTGTTTCAAAGTTTTCACGATATTGTGCCCAAGTTTGATTAGTAGCCCAATCGTATGAGGCACCTTGTTTGAAATGAACGTTAATTTTTACATTAGGGTAAAGTTTATTAAATTCCTTTGTAACAGCATACATTGTACCTAATTTTTTATTAGTAACTTCATTAACTAATAAGTTTTGGTGGCCTAAGTCTTTATATGTATTTCCGTCCCCGTTATAAAGCATAACTGTGATTTCACCAGATGCATCTTTATCTAATTCTTTTTTGCTGCATCCAACTAGCAATAGTGTTGTTGCCATTAAGACAACAAGTAAAGCGTAAAATTTTTTCATTTTTTTCCTCCTATGAATTTATTTTCTTTACTTTGCACACATATTTTAACATCATTTGAAAGCGATTGCAACATTTTTATCCACAAATTTCAAACGTTTTCACACAAATTTCAAACGTTTTCCTAAGTTTTTTTCGTTTTCATAGTCTTTTCATAAAAAAACCGGATTTTTTTCATCCGGTTAACAAAACTTTATTTAATTATTAAACTAACTACTGACTTTTTAAATGCCTTATATTCAAAACCTTTACCATCCAATTTTATTGTTACGTTTTGATCATTATCGCCTTTATTCAAAACTATAATAACTTTACTATTGTCTGGATTTATAAATGCCGTTGTAACTAAGTTTTCATTATTAGATATCGACTCAATATATCGGGCATTAGGTAAAACAAATTTTGAAAAGTGTCCAATAACATAATATTCAACATTCTTACTAATTTTTTCTTCTTCTAAATCAATTGTTAATACTCCGCGACAATTTTGACACCCGCCATTTTTTGGTCCGCATGTCTCATCGAGGGCTAAGTTCCATAATAAGACTGATTTTGCTCTATTTCTTATTGAACCTATAAACACATTTTCTGTATTCCAAACAAGATTATCACCAAACTTTGGCGCCCAACTTCCACCCGAACATTCAGTAAACCATAAATCTTTATTAGGAAATTGATTGTTCAAAATCGCTGTGTTTTTAACATCGCCGTTATAACAATGGAACGCACTCCCTGCAACATATTTATTAGCGACTTCATCTTGATAAATCTCTTGGGAGTATTTAACATCATCCCAGTTATGATCATAGGCTATTATTTTAGTTTCAATATTTTCTTTTGAAAACTCATTCCCAATTTCTTTGATTAACTCTTTTTGTTGATTAGCTTCCATATACATTGTCGGATATGAATTCACCTCATGTAATGGCTCATTTTGGACGGTGATTGCATAAACGTCTAAATCACGTTTTTTGTACTCTTTAATGAATTTTGATAAATATCTCGAATATACATTTAGATACTTAGAATCCATTCTGCCACCATTTAATGTTTTCGATTCCTTCATCCAAGCTGGCGCCGACCATGGGCTCGATATTATTTTGATATTTTGATATCTTTTTACATTTTGCAATACTGGGACAACATAATCTAAATCTCTATCAATTGAAAATTTTGTTAATTCCAAATCTTCTTCATTAACATCAATGTCATTATAAGAATAATTGTTTAAAGAAAAGTCTGATGCCCCTATCGTTGTTCTAACCAACGAAATATTTATTCCTTCATTCGTGAATAAGTCCTTAAAAACTTCTTCCTGTTTTGATTTCGATAGTTTTGAGATTAGATACGCACTAGACTCAGTCATAGCTGCTCCAAAACCATCGATCTCTTGATAAACTATTTTACTGTTCACTGTTATCTTATTTAAACATCTACTATCCTCTAATGAAACTTCTAAGTCTTTCATTCTCTTTAATAACAAAGTTTCATCGTGAGTTGTTACATATGGGGTAATTTTCATCGCGTAATCCCCGTTACTTATTTAAATGCTTTAACACTTGATCTCTTAAAAACATATTTCCCGCCATATTTAAATGAATTCTATCTCCAGAAATAGTGAATATCGAAACTTCTTCAAGTAGTTTGTCAAACGCTTCTTGTAAGTTAATAAATAATAGTTTATTCTTTTTAGCAATGTCTTCGACGATTAATCCATAACGATCAATCATTTGTCTTAAAACATTCATTTTATTTGGTTCCATATAGAAAGGACTCATCAATACAACATTGATGTTTTTTTCTAACATCGTCTTAACTAAATATTCAACGTTACTACGATATTTATCATCCGTCATGTTATAAACAGGAATTTGTGGACAATCTAATGTTCGCCACGCATCATTAACACCTATCATTAAAACTACATGATTAGGATTATATGATAATACATCTTTTTCAAATCGATCAATTAAATCTTGTGAACGATTACCACTTATCCCTTGATTAATTATTCGTATATTTAAATCGTGATGATAAAGTAAATAGTATGAATTAACCATATTCACATATCCATTTCCTAACGCATCCCAAACATAAGGACCTTCAACTCCACTCTTATTAGAATCAGTTATTGAATCCCCAAAAAATATTACTGTATCATTCTTCTTAAATAGCATTTTTAAAATCTCCTTTTATTAATATCATTTATATATTACATCAATAAAAAAACAAAAGCAACGCGAATCACCTTTGATTTTTTCTTATTATATATAAATATAATAACAATTTTTTCTTGCATAAATTTGACTATTTATAATAATATTTGTTATCATAAAGACGAATGAATATTAACATCATTTAAGAATAGGAGATAAATAACAATGGCCTTTATGCAATTAGATTTTTACTCAGAATCATTAGCTCATAACACAACGGTTTATATCATATTACCCCAAGGGTTTTCCGATCAAGATTCACTAGAGAACGGAACATACAAGTATAAAACTTTATATTTGCTACATGGGTATATGGGTAACCACACGGACTGGATACGTTTCTCCGCTATTGAAAGATATAGCAGTGAAAATCGTTTAGCGGTTATTATGTTTGATGCTAATAATAGTTATTACACCAATATGGAATATGGTCCTAATTACTTTGATTTTTACACAAAGGAATTACCAACATACTTGGAGTCTATTTTACCTTTATCAACAAAAAGAGAAAATCGCTTTATAATCGGTTTATCGATGGGAGGTTATGGTGCGATTAAGGCGGCACTAACTTATCCAAACAAGTACCAATTTGCCGCATCACTATCAGGTGCTTTAGATCTTGATTTTATTGTTAAAAGACCTAATGATGAACGTCGAATCAAACAGTTGACTGCAACCTTCGGAAAATCACTAAATATTTCTAATACTGAAAATGACCTTTTCTTCTTAGCTAATAACATTAAAAATACGGATTCACTACCAACAATTTACATAAATTGTGGAACAGAAGATTTCCTCTTTGATTCTAACAAAAAGTTTGTTAGTCACCTTAATTCGTTAAACATTAATTCTTTAAGTGAATACTACCCCGGAAATCATAACTGGGAATATTGGGATAAACATATCGTAACAGCATTAAATAAAATCTTTAAATGAAAATGGGCTCACATTATATTGTGAACCCATTTTTTTAGGTAATATTCATTATTTTAGGGTTTATAGTAGCTTTGAAATA